>Ga0180432_10005954_pt1 | contig 16023 bp, 30 predicted proteins | sample SS_ome_10_FD_132414 | JGI IMG/M metagenome (GOLD analysis project Ga0180432, IMG submission 132414) | Hypersaline lake sediment archaeal communities from the Salton Sea, California, USA - SS_1_MS_2 metaG | ecosystem: Environmental > Aquatic > Non-marine Saline and Alkaline > Hypersaline >... | reverse complement strand
CTTTCTATAAGCTTTTAACAGTTTGGTTGCAGCCTGAGAACCTTTCGGCAAATTGCCATCAGCTCTCTTTGCAGGCTTTCTGGCTTGACTTCTCGTATTGGTTGGTTTAGTAAATCTTTCTGCTTGCTTACCAAGATACATGGCTAACTTTATGCCAGTTGGATCTTCTTCAATTAAAGAAGTTGCAGTTTTTAAAGCAGTCTTATTCTTTCCAAGATAGAACATAACCTTTTCAGAGCCTTCGCCCAATCTGGCTATAATCTGATCCACGATCAAATCACCATCTCCAGGACGTACATTTTTAAACCCATCACGAACAATTTCGTCAGTTTGTTTATACACTTCAGGATCGATCTTGTTTTTAGTGACAAGCTCTGCAGCCCTTTCATAATGAGATTCCAGCCCTTTTGAAAGATATTGTTTTTGCTGTTCTTGCTGTTGTTCCAGCTTTTTCTTCTGTTCTATCTTTTGAAAATTATACTCTGCAAGCTGATTTTGATAATCTGTAAATGCTGTTTCAAATTCTTCGTCAGTATCAAAATCTTCCTGCTTGGGCATTTTAGGCAACTTTGATTTTTCAGGAGCTGCCGTTCCCTGCTTTAATTTAGCGTTTTCTTCTTTTAATCTTTGAATCTCCTCTTCTTTATCAGAAACACGGCTTTTAAGTTTTTGCTTCATCTTGATATGCGCGGTTAATGGTACTTCCTTAGACTCTTTGTCACCTTCTGCTTCTTCCTCTTCGGATTTTTGCCAATCTTCAAGGACGGATTCTTCAGACTCATCGGAAGGTTCTTCTTGCCCCTCTTCTTTTAAAGGCTCTGGATCGTCTAAAATCTCTTCTGGATCTGGCTTAATGTCTTCATCCTGTATTTCTTCAGGATCGTCTTCCAGCTCCGCATCCTCCTTTGCTTTAGCATCTTCCTTGGCCTTTTTAATCCTTTCTTCTTCTTCCTTGTTCCTGGCTTTTAAATCTTCGAGTTCCATCCGACTTTCTCCTTGTCGTAAAGGTTTTCCCTATGAATCCATAGGTAGATTTATATTTGCCTGGATTTACCTGTCCAGTACAGTATTAACCAGCCAAAGCCTGCTGGAATAATTCATCGTCTGTCATGTCCTCTGGTTGTTTTAACTCTATGATTTTACTGGCATTATCAAGTTCTTTACCGATGGTATCTACATTAGTATTATCTATCTTTGCACCAGCTTCCTGGCCCTTTATCATGGCTTCCAGCCTGTTGGTAACAGCTTCAAAGTTATCAACCATACGCTTCATGCCTTCATTTTGAGCTTCAAGCTGTATCTTCATATTTTCGTTCTGTGCCTTGGCAACTGCAGCTTCTCCCTTTCTAAGCTCGCCTTCCGCAAGTATCATCTCAACTGTAGGCTTGTCTCCCTGCTGCTGTGCCATAGCTAAAGCTTCTTTTTCTTCGTCAGTCTCTGGCTTTTTTATTCCCATAACGACAAGTTGTTTATTGGCATATTCTCTAATATCATCAAAGTCCACACCATCCATAAGCTTAAGCATTTTAAGCAATACCACTTTCTTTTCAGGCTCTCCAGGCTGAAGACCGGAATAAATAGTAGATAGTTTTTCAACGGTCTGCTCCCTCTGGCTGGAATATGAAGGCCCAATCTTGGGGTATACATCAAATTCCACATTATTTAAGTCGTTTAAGGTAATAATTTCACCAGTTTCATTATCTATTACCGTTTCAAGTACCATTGCGTCTTTCTTTGTACCATCTGGGAGTTCTATCTTTACCTTCCTGGGAATATCGTGTATTTCCTTGGCCATAGATTTATATACTTCTGCGTCTCGTCTTTTAGCATGTTTAAAGTTTTGCTGATATATAATAGACTGCTGATCTATCCTTGCTTCCAGGGCAAGAACTGCTTTTCCGGAAATATCAGGGTCTGCTATATCCTGCGGGATACCTGGGTTAGCTACATCTTCAACCGCTTCCCTTGAAAGATTAATGGAATGCACTAAAGCATCCGGCATTTTTTGTTCCGGCATTACACCAATTTGCCCCAAAGGTATTTCTTCACCTACTCCGTTTTTACGATTCATCAATAAATATGGATAGTTATTATCAGAGCCTGATATTTCATACATCTGCTCAAAGCCTGCGATCTGCTCTTTCCAAAATATAGGCTTTTGCCGGGGGGATCTGGACACAATATCGGCAAGATATGATAACTGAAAGTTACGAAGTCTTTGCGGATCTTTGGTTAATCTGGTTATTCCTTCCCAATGTTCTTCGCCTTCAACATAAGCTCGTTCTCCAAACATCGGAATTATAGGAATTTCCTCTCCTACGATTATATCTGTTGAAAGAATTTCTTTTCCGGAGCATATATACTTAGTTACTTGGTATCGTTTTACACCAATTTCTTCCACCAGGGTAAAGCCATCTCTTTTCATTTCGTCCATAACGTCTTTAACGTCAGATTCGTAAAAATCAAGCTCTTCTCCCATTGGAGTTAACATCGTTATTATCTTGTCTGATATCTTCTCCCGGATATAAATAGATCCTACATAAATATTATTAGATCCAAGCCCTACCCAGGGGAATACATACGATTGTTCTGGAGATTTAAAAGACTCTGCCGACACTTCGCCAGGATCTTCACCGGTAAGATCTATAACCAGATCCCTGTACCCATCTTCTGAATATGCTGTAAGCACAGATACATAGGTAGCATCTGATTTATCAAGTAATTTTGCGTTAGGGTCCCAAAATACAGTGTTATTTGCCTCAAGTATTGGCTTTCTTTTGATAATCTGCTTATCTTCTTCAGTTCTGTTACTTGCCTTATCTGTGTATAGTTCCCATGCTCCTTGACCACAAACAACAGTTTCCTGTTTTGCATTTCTATATGAATCAATAGAAGTATTTTTTGAATCATCAAATCTATACATACCGTCAAGAAGCTCTCCAGAATCCAGCTTGTCGTCATCATCAGGGACAAAATCTATCTGCACAGGGTTTTCTTCAAGATCTCCAAGAATTTTTCTGCCGGCCTTTCTTAATATGTTAAATTCTCCCCGGTAAAGTAGCTGAGAATCGGTCAAGATTGTGTCGTCCCATTGCGAAATAAAGTAGAAAACAAGATCGTCTGCCGCACGCTCTCTTGTCACCTGGCTATATGTATATGCTTTATCATGCATTTCTTTTAAATCTTTAAGCTTAATATCTGGCATGGCTTATCCCTAATGGTTTTGTAGGTTTAGGCATTACAAATGGAACGGCATTAACCTGAGGAACAGGCATTAACATCATGACCCCATCTGCAAGGTTTGGGGATTCAAACTTAAATTTGTCCTTCATCTCCCTCTTTGTGTATAGTTCAAATAATCCATTTGCATTAGGCTTTACCGGCATCCGACACAACTCTGATCTAAGCTTATGAAGTATGCCTATTGAAGAATCAAAAGAAATTAACTTCTCTGGATCATGATATTTATTCTCAACAACAGCTTGATATGTTCGAATGATTCTGTCTCTTAATATGAAATAATTCTGTGCTCTTTTATTTTTAAAACTTTGCTTATTTGTCTTTTGGTTCTGAATAAACTCTGCAGGCTCATAAATCGCATCCGGTAAATCAGGAGATTCAGAGCCTCTAAACATAGATATTTGAGTATGTTTCCCTTGAAAAGCTCTGGATGTTTGCCTGTTTAAACCTACCCCAAGACCATCACAATCCCAGGTATATATGTCTGAATTGTTTTTAATGGCCAGTCCTGTTGCCCAGTCCCCGCCCTCGTTTACATCACCGGTTGTTTTTTCTTGTAAATCGAGCAATACAGAGCCATGTCGGAAAGCATAAGACTTCGCATCTGGCCCCAAGTCTGATGGATCATGGGAGGATATTCTTGCACCTATAGGCTCAAATCCAAGCTTCTTATGGGCATCTATGCAGGCATCAAACCATTCTGATAATATCAAAGGATCTTCTATGGAATCGTTAAAGTCACCTTCCCATATATGATCATACTTTGATCTAGGTAAATGCTCATAATCCCAAAGCCTCTGTTTTTCAAGCTCTTTATGCCAAGGATTATCACGCCAGTTACACAATATGACTAGGTGCATATCGTCTTTATATATTCCATCTGATTTTAAAGTAGACAAAAATGGATTGATAAACCTTTCGGAAAATGGATCCGCTGCAGATTGTGGGTTAGCAGAGAAGAATAACTGTGATTTCCCAGCTCTAATTGTAGGCAAAAGATCATCGATAGACTGCTGACTTAATGATTGTGCCTCTTCAATCCATGAATATTTAAACCCTTGAGCAGACTTTACCGCCTCAGAGTTACGAGCAAAGCCTCTGAACCTAAAACCTCCACCAGTATTACAATCTATCTTCTTATCTGTGACCGTAAATCCAGGAACCGGTATAGTTTCAATTAATGTCTTTATTAACTTATGCACCGAATCATCTATAGAATTTTGAAATTCACGGCCACACAATATATCAGCCATTTCTGTTTGTGCCTTTAAAAGAAGAATTCTTGCTATACTTTCAGACTTGGCACTAGACCGCCCTCCAATCAAAACAACAAGCCGTTGATTTGATGTAAGTACAGGCTGAATTTTCTTAGGTAATTGAATCTTTGGCATAATTAACTTTCTGCCGGTTTTGGTTCTATTATCTCTATATCCCATTTAAGAGGATTATCTTTATCGCCTAAAATCTTATGCTCCTGCTTATCTGTCCAGTCTGTAACATTTTTCAATGTATTGTTTGTCATAAGTGGCTGATATTTAAACGATACTGCGCCCTCTATAAGGTTGGCTCTTTGTATATTTTTAAATATTAATAATGCTTGACGGAAAGTTTCATTTCGTTTTGCCCATCTTGAGAAATATTCTGCAGGATATCCCCGCTCTGCAGCAAACCTTTCAAGTAAAGGAGGAATCTTATCTTTCTTGTCTCTTTCCCTGCACCATTCAACCAAGGCACTGGCTTCTTCTTTAAGAAACTCATCATCATATTTTAAAGGTGCGCCCATCGTGTTACTCTTTTCCCTTTCTGTATTTATATCATGCTACTAAATTAAAATTCGTAACACAACTAGATAAAATTTTTTGGCTTATTTTCTTATGTTAACAATTTTAATGACATACCTGGCAGCTCTATACCTAAACATGGAACAGACTTTTCTTTTAGCCCCGCTGATTTTCTTATTTCATTTACTAATTTAAATTGTTCAACCTCCCATGATATATGCTCATAAAACTCTTTAAACAGATCGTGCGTTATATTAATTTCATTCTCAATATTAAATTTTATAAAATAACTTAATGCTTGAGAGTATAGGTTTTTATATCCATCTATTAAAACACCGATTAATAAAACTAGCCTTATTCTTTTTTGATAAAAACAAATATCAAAATCGCTTAAAACTTTAGAATCAATTATAAAAATATCTTCTTTACAAAATGGCTCATCATATTTTCCTAAAATGCCACTCATACCATCTCCCAATCCCTGTTCTTATAATACATAGTCAAAGTATTACCATCAAACTCTATTCGTTTAGGATTAAATGCCTTCTTCATCTCTATAAACAGGTCTGATTTATTCTTTTGCTTCGACTGCTTCTTTACTCTTTTCTTTTCCATCCTTCTTTATTAAATCCTTAATAGTTTTTGCTATCCCTATAATAGCAGCTACAACCTCAAGGGAGAACACAAGATATTTTCGTTCCTTCTTACCCATCTAATGATTACCCTTTAAATACATAGTTGCCGCACCTATCAAGGCAGATCCCATAGCTTTAGCGGCCTCAAATTGTTTAAGATATAGGAATCCTCCTATCAATGCACCGGACATAGCGAATAATACAAGATCGAAAAACCTGTTATAATTTATGGATTTATGCTCATCAGTCATGGAAGGCTCCTTTCAAGGCGGCTTGGGCGGGGCCTTTCGGTCATCGCCCCGAAAGACGCCCAATCAAGCCAAGGCAGGAGAAAATAATGAGTAATGTTATTTTTGAATATGCAGAATATTTTGTCAAGTCGAAAAAAAATATTAAAGAAATAAAAAAAATATCCGATAATTTAAATAAAGTTGTTGACATGTTTTGACGATATAGTGTAATATGTGGTCATAACCAGTCAGAAAAGGAGAAAACAATGACAAAACAGGAAATGGCAATTTATGTAGTTGACACTCTTTATGCTAATCATTTGCCGGGAAGAAGCAGCCAGATTACCGCCGATCACTTCAAAGTAAAAAGTCTTATGAGATTAAAGAAAGATCATTTACAAGAAAAATATGAAATGGCGCAAAAAGCAAGAGCGGCCATCAATTAATTCTAAAGGATTATAAGGGGTTGTGCCTTAAACAGCCCCTTTTCAATCAGTTAACCATAAAAAGAAAGGGAACAAATGAGATACTACATAAAAAGAACAAACCGTCAATGGCAATTAACAACCGAACATAAAGGCGAAAGAACAACCACTTATCACAAGACGTTAGAAGGCGTATTTAACCAAATGGAAAGGAGAAAATAATGTTCACGGAATTAATCAAAGACATCGAAAGAGCATATAAATGGGCCGGATATGAAAAAACATCTATATCGGTTGACATAGAAGAATGGAATAGGCCAACAATAATTTTTGGGGATATGACCGGGGCTGTTTATCCGTACATTTATAAAATATATGTTAATTTTACCGGGAAAACAGGAGATTTTATTATTTTAAGATTTTCTAACCACTCCGGCATGAGACATTTTGTTGACTGGCTATGCCTGCCCGATGATTACGCCATACTTCACAATCAAGACCGGTTACACGAGCTTTATTAAGAAAAAAGGAGAAAATAATGAAAATTACCGAAGGAAGTTTACGAAAAACTAACGCATGTGAGGAAGCTGTTAAGTTCTTTATTGAAAACTTTCCAAATGGGAACGAAATACAAGAATGGACTCCATTACATCAATTTATGATGTTAAAACATCCTATTACAAGAAAATGGTTTGGGTGGGCATTTAGAAACGAATTGATTCCTTTATGGTCAATGAAAAATTACGATCTCAGTGGAGCCGATCTCAGGGGAGCCTATCTCAGGGGAGCCAATCTCAGGGGAGCCAATCTCAGTGGAGCCAGTCTCTGGGGAGCCGATCTCAGTGGAGCCTATCTCGGGAGAGCCAATCTCAGTGGAGCCTATCTCAGGGAAGCCGATCTCAGGGGAGCCAACCTCACGGAAGCCGATCTCAGTGGAGCCTATCTCAGGGGAGCCAAACGTCATGAAAAAGATGAAAAAATTCCTGGATGGAAAGTTGTTAATGGAATTTTAAGAAAAGAATAGGAGAAGATAATGACTATCCACGATCTTATAATAAAAGTACAGCAAAACCTATCAGTACCAAAATCACAATATAATACATTTGGTAAATATCATTACCGATCCTGTGAAGATATCCTATCTGCTGTAAAAAAGGCTTTAGGTAAAGACGGTTACATAACAATATCTGATAAAATAATTGAAATAGCTGGCCGTCATTACATTGAAGCCACGGCAACCCTAACATCAAGAGATGGTAAAGAATCAATATCATCAACAGCCTATGCAAGGGAGCCGGAACAAAAAAAGGGGATGGATGAAGCCCAGGTAACCGGGGCAACTTCATCATATGCACGCAAATACGCATTAAATGGATTATTTGGAATAGACGACACCAAGGATGCCGACACACAAGATAATAGGGAATCTTACAAAGAAGAACAAAATAAAGAAGCACCAAAGCCAAAACAATCAACGAGTGCCCTGCCTGTATGCCCTGAATGCGGCCAAAATTCAATAATTAAAGGCAAAAAGGAATATGGGGGTGGGTATGTATGCTTCTCAAAAAAAGGCGGATGTGGGGCTAAATTTAAAGCCTTGGAAGACTTAACGCCTGCCAAATCTTTACAAGAATCCATCGATGAACAACTTGATACTGTCGGCAAAACAGACTTTGATTCTCTTATTTCCATGAAAATAGAACAAGAAAAGGAGCTTCTAGGAGAAAATCATAAATTTTATACCGAGGATTCAATAAAATATGATGTTGTTTGTTACTTGGATGTATTAAGAAACAATAATATGTACAGCAATGAAGAAATAAAAGGAAGGGCAGAAAAGAATATTCAAGGCTTTTGGAATAAGTTTATTGATTGGCGGTGGAATGAAGGGAAAATAACATCCGACGAAAAGAAACTAAGAAATCCAAGCAACCCACCATACAGGCCACAAGAACCGCTAACTGGCCCAACCGAAAAAGCAGTTCTCGGAAAGGATGAATAAATAATGAAAAAATTTCAAATAAAACACAGATTTTCAGGTAAAATCATATTAGAATTAGAAACTAAATCTTTTAAATTATGTGTAGAAAAGGCTTGTGAATTAAAAATAAGTCTCGGGGGAGCCAACCTCACGGAAGCCAATCTCGGGGGAGCCAATCTCGAGGGAGCCGATCTCGGGGGAGCCAATCTCGGGAGAGCCTATCTCTCGGGAGCCAATCTCGGGGGAGCCAACCTCACGGAAGCCTATCTCGATGGAGCCTATCTCGGGAGAGCCAACCTCGAGGGAGCCGATCTCGAGGGAGCCTATCTCGGGGGAGCCTATCTCGAGGGAGCCAATCTCGAGGGAGCCGATCTCGGGAGAGCCTATCTCGGGGGAGCCTATCTCGAGGGAGCCGATCTCGAGGGAGCCGATCTCGATGGAGCCTATCTCGGGAGAGCCAACCTCACGGAAGCCTATCTCGGGGGAGCAAAAGGATTAATTGCCATTCAATTTAAAGGATATTCTTTATATATACAAAAAGAAAAAACTAAAATAGGTTGCGAATATCGCACAAACAAAGAATGGTTGTCTATGGATTTTGAAACAGCCCAAAAACTAGGATGCCCTAATAAAGAGTTTAATGTTGCGTATAAAAAATTAATCAAAGCCGGGGTTTCCGTATTAAAAGAATTGGAGAATACATGAAGCCAAACACAATATTAAGAAGTAAAGACGTAGCCCACTTCCTTGACTGCAGCCCTGACGATGTCATCTTTTTAGCCAGAAAAGGAAAGCTCACTGGATGGCAGGAAGGCCGATACTGGAGATTTTATTTAAAAGATGTGAAGGCTTATAAACGAGAGATTAAAAAACTACAAAAATAGAAAGGATCATCATGAATATACCAAAATACACTTGCTTAAGATGTGATCATACATGGATACCAAGGACTGAAAACCGGCCAACTGTATGCCCTGGATGTAATAGCCCTTATTGGGATAAAAAGCGAGTCCGGCCCTTAAAAAACGAATCTATTGCTACCAATGAGAAATAAATAATGCTTGACAAGAAATAAGGGATTTGATATTTATTAAGATGCCAATCAAAACGGGACTAAAATATGATAATTCGACTTACAAAAAAGGTCATTAGATTTGCCCCGAAAGGGGGCCTCGAAAGAGGAACCAGGCGTCCTCCTGGTTGGCACAAATCTAATGGCCTTTTTTTATTTTTGGGGCAACAATGCATAGAGGCTATATAGCTATCTGGCGTAAAATTCAAGATCATGAATTTTATAGAGAAAAAAGAGTATTCTCTAAATATGAAGCCTGGATCGATATTTTGATGGAGTCACAGCACTCGTACGAACCTCAAAAAGTAATGCTTGGAATGAAAATTTTATATTGTAATTATGGAGAATCTTTAAAGAGCATGAAAACATGGGGCAGGCGATGGGGCTGGGGTAAGACAAAGGTAAAACGGTTCCTAGACCTGTTACAAAGGATGAACCAAATTGTGTACGCAAATGAAACGATAACGACACGGATAAAGGTAATAAATTACGAGAGTTACGACCCCAAGCGTAACGCATATGAAACGGAAACGGAACGCATCGAGAACGCATCGAGAACGCAAGGGGGCACAGACAAGAATGATAATAATGGAAAGAATGAAAATAATAATAATATATATGACGAATCGTTCAAGCATTTCTGGGAAAGTTATCCAAAAAAAGTAAACAAGCAATCTGCCTTAAAAGCCTGGAAAAAACTAAAGCCGGATGTCAAGTTGATAGAAATTATAATTCTCGACATTAAAAACAAAAAAGACTCGGAAGACTGGACAAAAGACAATGGCCAGTTTTGTCCACATCCTTCATCTTACTTGAATGGGAAAAGATGGGAAGATGAAGACTCGTTAATTAACAACAAAAAAAAATATGATGTTTGCTATTAGGAGAACTTTATGTTTACCACTCCGAACGAGAAAAAACTTTTATATCCAGAGGAAGCCGAAAAGATAGAACTCGGAAAAATACTTCTTAATTACAATAATTATTTTCTATCTATTCAAGAGAAATTAAGACCAGATGATTTTTACAATACAACGCATCAAGAGATTTACAGAGTTACCAGAGATTTGTATATACAAACTGGAAAAATAGATTTTGCGGCCATAGCAGAAAAATGCGGAAAATATCATGGTGAAATTGCCAACCTAGTTGAACAAAGCGATCTATACCGAAATTTATCATGGCCTTTACAAAAAGTTTTATCCTTTTCAAGGCGAAGAAAGCTCCAAAACGGTATATATAAAATTCAAAAACAAATTGGCTGTGTAGAAGATGAGCAGGCACTTTTTAATGAATTGGCCGATATAGCCGTCAGTGGAAGGCGAGAAAAAGGCAAAATCTATTCTGGCAATGATTCTGCAAACCGCATATTTGAGCGGCAAATTCAACGTCAGTCGCAAAAAGATACGATAGAGGGCTTCCGCACAGGGTTTGTGCATTTAGACCACCATTTTGGCGGTTTGGTGCCTAAAAGGGTAACTTTATTGTCGGGTCCGTCTGGACATGGGAAAACCGGCATGGCCGTAAATTGGTTATCTAACATTTCAATTAAAGACAATGTGCCGGGATTATTCGTTTCTTTGGAAATGGGTGCCTCCGATGTTGAGGATAGATTTTTATCTATTTTAACAGGAATAAGCTCAAGAAATATAAAGGCCGGCATCATGAACGAAATTGTTGATAAATCCCTTGTTCTTTATAAAAAAGCACCTCTTTATGTATCCGACAATAATCCAAGGGACATTCATGATGTTTGTGCAATGATAGAAAGATACGCCCTTACGAAAGAAATAAAGTTTTGGATTCTCGATTATATAGGGGAAATCGTAAGGGACGAATTTAAAGGTCAAGAAGGAAGGGATGAGAGGTTTGCCCGATGGGTTAAATTACTCCGTGACGTTTCAAAAAGAATGGATATTCACGGTGTTATTCTTTGTCAGGTAAATGCTGAAGGAAACTTAGCAGAATCAAAGAAAATGGCGCACATTTCAGACGGCTGGCTTCACTTCGAGAGGGATGGGGCATTACATTTATTGGAATGCAGAAAAAACAGATTCGGGCCAGCAGGTTATAAATATCAAATTGATTATAATCGTAATACTCAAGAGATGATCGAGGAAGGAATTTACCATGACGAAAATTGAAGATATGACAGAAGATTTAAGAAAATGGTTACAACTTCCAGGGTTTTCAAAGAAAGAACATATAATTAATTTTTGTATTAGATACACTTGGCTGGAATATAAGAAATTAATAGAGAGAAGAAAGGGGATAAACAATGATGGAGTTTTGCACTGAATGTCCGATTATCGACTCCACCGGCATATCATGTATATATTCAACCGTTAAGTGGACAAAATATATGCCGGGAAAGGGATGTCCTTATGAGAAGATTGGGGAGCTTAAAAAGGAAAATAGGAAGTTGAGAGAAATGATAATCGACATGAAGGGAGAAGATGATGCCTGAAATAAGCATAGATATTGAGGTTTGGTGTTCATGTGGAGAAGGGCTTTGTGGCCAATCTGAAACTAAAACAACACGGTGGGGATCGGGAATAGTAGTTAGCCCATGTCAAAAATGTATGGATGCACAATATGAAAACGGGGTTGATGACGGCGTTCTCCAAGAACAACAAAATCAATCCTAACGCCCCAAACATCAAAAATAAGCTATTATTATTTAAAAAAGGATCTTACTATGTACTTAATGTCATATCGAAAATTTAGGGAATATTGTAGCTTTAAATACGTATCTCAATATGGGGCGGTTCTTTGTGACATACTTTGTGATTTAAAAGCATTGAATTTTGATTGTAAAGAAAAAGATTGTCCAATCATGAAAAAGTGTAAAAAAGTAACAAAAATGAATGTAATGCAAGCTGGCTATGGTTATTTAAACGTATGGGTGAAGGAGAAGAAATGAGAGAGATTAAGTTTAGGGCTTGGGACAAGGTGATGAAAAACTGGATGCCTGAAAAGTTAATTGAGGTGTCCAGCCATGTTTTTATAAAGAATACTAACAAGCGTGGTGGCTTCGCTATTGGCACATTTGATTCTGAAGCTGAACGCTTTATCCTTATGCAGTTCACCGGCCTCAAAGATTGTAACGGCAAAGAGATTTATGAGGGGGATATTGTTATTGCGGATTGGGGCGTAGGACATCCGAATCCACAAAAAATAAGTATGCGGGGAATATTGTGGGCTGATATGGAATGTCTTATATCATCCAATATTGAAGTCATCGGCAATATCTACGAGAATATGATATTATTAGATGAAAAGGAGAAGAAATGAAAACCGATATATTAATTGCTTTTTTAGGGATTTTTATAGGTTTTTACATCGGCCACATATTAACAAAAACGATATATACCAACCAAGAGAATCAAGATTATTGGAAAAAGGGCGTCAAGCTGAAAGTCGATATTGATCCTAATATGATGGATTCCCATTTCTCATTTGAGAATTTTGATTCCTGGTGTAATGAAGGGTCAAGGTTTGGATATGGAAACAAAACAATGATAGAAGTAAAGGAAATCGTTTGTCCATGCGGGGAAAGGAAATAAACCATGAAAAAGAAATATCTAACCGAGAAAGAAAAAAATACTTATTGTCTAAATGTTGTTAGGGCCATTGGCAATATATTACTTGTGGCCGGATTTGTTCTTGTCGCTATCGGCGTATGGGCGGCAATAGCCGATGCACAGGAAGTCCAGCAGAATCAAAGATTAACCTTTGAATGGAACGCCAATCAAGAAACCGATCTTGCTGGATATCGGCTATATAATCAGTCTGAACCTAATGCAGTAATTATAGAAATACCGGCAGGCACAGAGACAACCCAGGTTGACATGACGGTAACTGATAATCAAGAAGTGTGCTTTTATTTAACGGCATTTGATCAAGGCGGCCTTGAAAGTGATCCTTCGAATATTGTTTGCCATACGTTTGCCTTTAAGCCCGGAAGCCCTACAAATTTACAATTGTCTGTGCAGATAGTTATTAATATTAATTGAGGTGGGTATGAAGTGGCCAAGAGGTAAATATAACGGTTGTAAGATTGGCGGGATAGAAATTAAAGTCCGTATAAATGTTTTTTGGTGGAATTGGAAACCGAAAGTTTATCATGATCATTTGTGGGCATTTCATTGGATTTGCTTCCATATTTGGATAGCTCCAGAATATGAATTATATACCACTAAAAAGAAGGATAACCCATGATAATAGGAATCGATTCAGGCAGAAAAGGGGCGATTGGATATATATTTGATAATGGCGAATATTTTAGTGTAATTGATATGCCTAACAGAGTTAAATCCGCCCTTTTTGTTAAAAAACGATATGATGCAACATCGGTTTTTATTGAAAAGGTAATGCCTTTCAGGGGCGCATCACCAAAGAGTATCTTAACAATGGGTATGTATTACGAGAGAGCGTTAATGATTGCCGAGATATTAGCCGAGTATTCTATAAATAAATGCCAAATCTATGAGGTATATCCAAAAAACCGAAACAAAGACAACGATCTACCCGGGTGGAAGAAATACCTTGGACTTGATAAAGACAAGACTAAATCGATTATGATGGCTAAAGCTATTTGGCCGGATGCGCCTATTGAAAAGAAACATGATGGCAGGGCAGAAGCATTATTAATTGCGGAATATGGCAGGCAAATAATGGCAGAAAGGGGATTGTGATGGAAATTAAAAAAAAAGTTAATGAAATGACAAAAAAAGATTTTGAATCTATTCCTTATCGCAAAGATTGGAGTACTCCGGTTGTATTTAACAGTATGGTTATAATCCCCGGCAAAGCAAAAGATTTACATGATAGTGGATATAGGTGTATGGATTTTGTTGCTATAAAGGGGAACACGCCAATATGCCGTCTATCTGGATGTAGTGATGTGATTCATATAGATGGAATTGGCGGTTATGGTGATAATTGGTTAAAGAAATATGGCCGAGTCCCTAATGAAATACCACCGTCTGGATGGTCTATTGATTGTTTGCCAAAAAGTGGCCTTCTTAGAATTTGGCCATGTTCTGGAAAAATGAAGGCAGGGTCAGCGTCATCATCATTCGAGATTTATTCCTTAAAAGGGGAAAAAATTAAATGAAAGAAATACTAATTAAAAACATGACGGTATCACAAATAAGAAAGGTTTGTAATAAGTATTGGCCGAACAAAGAAAAAAGATTTTCAGCAAGATGCGATATATGCCCTTTAATGATAAAATCCCCATATATTTATGATAGTGAATGTGTATGGTACAGGCTTGGAATATTAAACGGCAGACACCTTAATAAGAAATATCGAGGCAATGTTTAATGTTTTACAGTGAAATAGGAAGCACAAGGGTAAGAGGAATTAATGAGCGTATCCTTTGGGAAGAAGGCAAAGACGATGAATATCACAAGTTTTGGAGAAAATACCTCGTATCATTAATATATGATATATTTATACCACCAGCAACGGCTGATTATCCTAAAATAGAACAAAAAAAAGCATATATAATGGTTTTTAAAGATAAGATGGATTATAACAAAACAGGAACGTTTGCATGGACTTGTGCTGTGCTTAATCTTCATCCAGATTATGTTAAAAAGGCTGTCATTGCCGTATATACTATGTATGAAAAGGAAGGGGGAAAGATAACTAAAATAGGTATTAACAGAGTACTTGAGCAGTATGGTATAAAAAGAAAGGTTAAAAAGTTTTATGATGATGACATTGAAGCAGGTAGACAAAAAATGATAAGAGAGAAAAGAAAGAAAAAGAAAGGGGAGAGTAATGGAAACAATAATTATTTATGAAGTAGTAAAAAAATTAATAGGCAAAATAAAACCTATTGGAGAAACAAACATAGATAATACAAGATTTAATAACTTAAAAATTCTAACTGAATTGGTTGATAAATTAATATACGATATTGATTCTATCATACCCTACAAAAACAAGCCCGAACACAGCATGAAAAAAGCTGGTAACTTTGCTGATAAGTTTTTTGATAACCTTGGTATAACAGAATAAAGGAGATTAACATGAAAAAGGAACTTATGTATTGGATGGTCATCGCAACCTTGAGTATGGCTGTAATCATTTGGTTTGGGGTTGTTTTATTTGGCTGTAACTCGTCTCTTTACAATGCCATAAAAACAACAGATATGATCGTTAAAGGAACCTGCGAAAGCATTAATGAAACATGCAAGGCTCCGTATTTTTCTGTTGAAGAAAGAGATGCATGCAGAGCCTTAAAAGTATTTTGTAAAGCCTCTTATCTTGGAAAGGACACCGCCATAGAATTTAATGAGTTGTATAAAGATCTTAAAGAATTGCAGGAGAAATAAATTATGAAAAATATTTTATTATCTTTTCTTGTTTTAGGTTGTCTTTCTTTTGGAGGATTCTTAGGTTCTTATCAAGCTCATAAAGTATGTGAAGAACAAGATAAATTATATAAAAAACATTCAGAAGAAATAAAAATATTTAAAGATGCTTATACAAAAACTTTAGAAGAGTATATTATTGAACTTAATAACTATATTAAAAAGTTAAAGGAGGTTCTAACTGCTTATGAAAATCCAACAAAACCAAAAGAAATCGGTTAAAATCACTTGCTTTTTAACCAGAAATAGTGTATATTTAAGGAGTGAAAT
>Ga0180432_10005953_pt1 | contig 16025 bp, 13 predicted proteins | sample SS_ome_10_FD_132414 | JGI IMG/M metagenome (GOLD analysis project Ga0180432, IMG submission 132414) | Hypersaline lake sediment archaeal communities from the Salton Sea, California, USA - SS_1_MS_2 metaG | ecosystem: Environmental > Aquatic > Non-marine Saline and Alkaline > Hypersaline >... | reverse complement strand
TCGCGGAGTACCAGAACGAGCCGGCCGCCGAACAACTCGACGAGGACGTGCTCACGCCCGACCAAGTGACCGAGAAAACCAACGGCCGGCCGCGCGGCCAGATACCGCAGGCGGCGACGCACGTTACAGCGTTCATCGACGTACACGATAGACTACTGTTCTGGTGCGTCTGCGCATGGGAAGAGAACTTCACCGGCTACGTGATTGACTACGGCGCGTTCCCCGACCAGAAGCGGCGGCACTTCACCCTGCGGGACGCGACGCGGACGCTCGGCCGAGCCTTTCCGGGCGCCGGGAAGGAGGGGGCCATTCACGCCGGCCTGGAGAAGCTCGCCGCCGAGTTGCTCGGCCGCACGTGGAAGCGAACGGACGGCGCGGTCCTACGTATCGAGCGGCTGCTGATCGATTCAGGCTACCTGCCCGGCGTGTGCAACAACGTGTGCATCAAACTCGGCGGCGCCGCCATGCTCTCGAAAGGTGCCGGGATCAAGGCCGGCAACAAGCCCATGGCCACCTACCGCCGCCGGGCGGGCGAGCGGCACGGGCACAACTGGTACATCCCCAACGTTAGCCGCTCCAACGAATTCCGGCATGTCACCATCGACACGAACTACTGGAAGACCTTCGCACACGCCCGTTTCGCGACGGTCGCTGGTGACAAAGGCTGTCTGACCCTCTTCGGCGCGAAAACGGAAGACCATCGTCTCTTCTCCGAGCACGTTGCCGGGGCCGAGACCTGGACCCTAACCGAGGGCCGAGGCCGCATCGTCCATGAGTGGCGACTGAAGCCATCAAAGCCTGACAATCACTGGCTGGACTGCTTGGTCGGCTGCGCGGTTGCGGCGTCAGTGTGCGGAGTGACCCTCGGGGTCGAAAGCCCCAACCGGCCTTCACGCCCACGACTGAAGCTGTCGGATCTTCAACAGAAGGTCCGCCACGCATAGAGTTAGCGACAGGGGGAAGCGTTTGGGACCGAAGTGCCTTTGCCCTTCCTTGCCTGCCTCCGTGGCACGCCGGAAACAGCCTGTTGGCATCAGTGCAACGGCTCGCCGCACCGGTACGCAGCAAGCGGTGTTCGCGTCGGGGATTCTTCTTGAGAGGGCCCTCATAATCAGTACTCTACAATCAGTTGGTGAAGGTCACAAACTGAAGACTATCTGGGGAGTCCCGGGTAGGATGCTGTTGTTGTCTTTGCGACCCTTTACTTCGGTTGGACAACTATGTGTCATGTGGAAATACCGCCGGACGTACTCCGTCTCGTCCCGTTCCTCCTAGCCGCCAGTTCTGGGCCCTCGCAGGTTTGGGCACTGGGTATTGGAGCAGTGCTGCTCGCGACTCCTGTAGTACTGTTGAGGCTAGGGCTTGTTGTCCTTGGCATACCCCGGTACTCCTATCGCCCCCTTGTCTACCTTACCCTCCTTGTCATATGCGGCGGACTGTCCGGCATAGCGTTTGCCTACGGACTGGTTCACGCCTTCGGGTCCTCTTGGCTCTGGTACTTGATTCTACCTGTGCTTCTCGCTTCCCTGGTCTGCTTCCAGTATGTAGCTTGCCGTTACGCCGGTATGGTTAGAGCCTTGTCACACGGTGCCCCGAAGATCCGTAGGTTGGCCGCGTTGGAGTTACGTGAGTCGGGAGATAGACGCGCCGTTGATCCATTAGTTAAGGCTCTGTCCGACGGTGATTCCGAAGTCCGTGACGCAGCCGCAGAGGTGTTGGGCCAACTGGGTGATACGCGTGCCGTTGATCCACTGATCAAAGCCTTGACGGATTCCTGTCGTGACGTCCGCGCGCAAGCAGCGTTGGCATTGGGCCAACTGGGTGATACGCAGGCCGTAGACCCGTTGATCAAGGCTCTGCCGGACCATGGCTATGATGCTGGCGCATGCGCCGCGAGTGCATTGGGGCAATTGGGTGACAAGCGTGCCGTTGGTGCCCTGATCACAGCCTTGGCGGACGATGGGCACCGCGTGGGCCGCTTGCATGCCGCAAAGGCACTGGGTGACCTTGGCGATACAAGGGCCGTGTACCCATTGATTAAGGCTCTGTCAGATCGTGAGACAGATGTCCGTCGGGCAGCCGCAGGAGCTTTGGGGCAACTGCAATTGGACGATACGCGGGCCGTTGATCCGTTGATCAAGGCTCTGTCGCAACCTGATATGCTCGTTCGCATGTACGCCGCGTCAGCATTGGGGCAGTTGGGCGACAAGCGGGCCGTCGACCCATTGATCAAGGTGTTGGAGGAGGACCGCAGAGCAGGCGTTCGGCAGTGTACTGTGGAGGCATTGGGGCAGTTGGGCGACAAGCGGGCCGTTGACCTGTTGATCAAGGTGTTGGAGAGCAGTTACTATCACACTCGGTGGCGCGCCGCGAGGGCATTAGGGCAACTTGGCGACAAGCGGGCCGTTAAGCCGTTGATCAGTGCGTTAGCGGACGATGTCTCTGATGTTCGTACGGCGGCCGCGTCAGCATTGGGGCAGCTCGGCTACAAGGGGGCCAACCCGTTGGTCTATGCTGCATTGGCGGCCGATGTCTCTGGTGTTCGTGGGGCCAGCACGGAAGCATTGAGAGGAGAGGGCGACGAGCGAAACGTTGACTTGTTGATCAATGCATTAGCGGACGATGTCCCTGGTACTCGTCGGGCCGCCGCGGATGCACTAGGGCAACTCGGCGACAAGCGGGCCGTTGACCCGTTGATCAATGCATTGGCGGATGAGGCCTTTGATGTTCGTTGGGCCGTTGTGGAAGCACTAGGGCAACTCGGCGACCAGCGGACCGTTGACCCGTTGATCAACGCATTAGCGGACGATGTCTCTGAGGTCCGTTGGGCCGCCGCGAAAGCATTAGGGCAACTCGGCGACCAGCGGGCGGTTGATCCGTTGGTCAATGCACTAGCCGACGATATCTCTGGTGTTCGTAGGGCCGCCGCAGAAGTACTAGGGCAACTCGGCGACAAACGGGCCGTTGACCCGTTGATCAATGCATTGGCGGACGATGTTTGTGGTGTTCGCAGAGTCGCCGCAGAAGCATTGGGGCAATTGGGGGACAAGCGCGCCTGTGATGCGCTGATTGGGGTCTTGTCGGATGGCAATTCCGACGTTCATCGGTCCGCCAAGAATGCATTGGAGAAACTGGGACACAGGGAATGATAGCCGTAGACTGGCACATTATGCTGTGCGAGAGGGTTCCCCCGATTTCCGACTACGGGCTCGGGCGCGCAGGCGCCGGAATGTGTTCCATGTATCTGGCGTGCGGTACATGAGTCGAACCTGGGCCGTAGCTCACCGTAGAGCCCACAGGTGATGTCTACATGTGTAATGATTTTGCCCCAGGTGGGTCAGAACCGTTGAACGTGAGTAGAGGGGTTCACACGCTGTTCGAAGGGGGAAGTAGAGACACGCATCCAGAGCTACGGGGAAATCAGCAGATGGAAACCGTGCAGCAACCTGGCGACGGGTTATCAGAGGCGCGACACGAGGGGATCAGGCGCGGCTGATCGAAGGAGGCCGGTTCTTGCATTCCGTCGGCGATGGTCCAAAATGTCGGGCTCTTGCCACTACTGGACTTACGTTCGGGCCGAAAGACGGTGAAATGATGCTCCCCAAATGGCTGACGGCACTGCTGGTGCTGCTCCAGGAGGCATGGTCGACGAGGCGCGACACGCACATTCGCTTTCTCAAGCTCCAGGTGGAGATGCTCAAGAAGCGCCTGCCGGGCAACCGGGTCATCCTCGATCCGGTCGAGCGGCGACGGCTGATGAAGGTTGGGGCTGAGGTCAACCATGCCATCGAGGATACCCTCGGCATCGTCAGCATCAAGACCTATCGGCGGTGGCAGCGGGAGGAACGCGCCGGCCGGGAGCCGGGCAAGGTCGGGCGGCCACGGCTGAGGGAGTCGATCCGAGCCCTTATCCTCCGACTGGCCAGGGAGAACCTGGGTTGGGGCGTGCGGCGGATTCTCGGTGAGTTGAAGAAGCTGGCGGTCAAGACCAGCCGGAGCACGGTACGCCGCGTCTTGGTCGACGAGAAGATCCTGCCCGACCCGGAGCGTCACGCTCCCAAGGGTGTCCAAACGCCCTGGCGGAAGTTCATCGCCATCCACATGAACGTCATGGTCGCGTGCGATTTCTTCTGCAAGACCATCTGGACACCACTGGGCCGGAAGACCGCCTATGTCCTGGCGTTCATCCACCTCGGGAGCCGGAAGGTATTCCTGTCGCCCAGCACGTGCAACCCTACGGGCGTATGGATGCAGCAGCAGGCCCGGAACGCCAGCATGTGGGCCGAGGATGAGGGCATCGACGTGCGGTTCCTGATCCACGACCGCGACACCAAGTTCACCGAGGCGTTCGACGAGCACTTCCGGCGGGATGACGGTGGCCCTGTCCTGACGCCTTACGGGGCTCCCATCGCCAACTGTTTTTGCGAGTCCTGGATCGGAAGCCTCAAGCGGGAGTGCCTGAATCTGCTCTTCTGCTTCAGTCTCAGGCAGCTCGACCACATCGTGCAGACGTATGCCCTCTATCACAACGAGTTCCGGCCACACCAGGGCCTGGGGAACCGGCCGCTTGGCGTTCAGGAAGAGCCGCCGGTTGATTCTGAGGAGTTAGGGCCTCATGGTGTGGCCTGCCGCCAATGGCTTGGGGGGCTGCTCAAGCACTACGAGCGCCGGGCCGCGTAGCCTTGGGCCGGAAGTCGCCCGGGAACGACATCTTGGCCCGCCGGCCGCGAGGCGTCGGCGGCCAGGGCGGGGCTACGGGTAACTCACGCCAAAGAAGGCCGAATCGTGACGGCGCTGGGTGATCTCTACGCGAATGCGATTCCCTCCCACGTTCCTCGCGCCAAAGCGGTAGCCCATATCGCCCCTTCTGCTGAAGGAGTATCCCTCACGTGTTGCGCCAGCAAAGGCATCGCGTTCCTTCGCGATACGTAGGAGGTCCTGGGCCACACGTTTCGGGGACAGCGGCCGGTTGGCGGGCACGTGCGCTACTGCCGCGACCGCGAGGATGTAGTATAGCCCAACGTGGCGTTCCGCTAAGGTAGCCTCCCCGGTGTCTCTTCGATGCAGGTATGCCTTGATGCTCTCGGTCAGTTCCCTCGGGCCAGCGAACGGCGCATGGTCCGTGTGCTTCGCCTGGGGGCCTGACCCAGGACTCCCCTCGCTGGGTGGGCCAGCCGGCGCGCGCTGCGCAAGTTGTGGCATGGCCTTCTCCAGACGCGACAGGACGGCAGTAGCATCCCAGTTGCCGGGTGCCTCGCGGAACCACTCTTGCGGGACCTCCATTTCGACTACGTATCGATCATCGTAGGTGAGCAACCACCCATATCCGTGAAACTCCCTTGCCGCATATGCCTTTGCCAGGACGCTTCCGTCCCCACCAGTCAGGACAAGAAGACCGAAGTCCCTGCCGTGCGTCAACTCGCCAGGGAATCCCCCGGGAAGATTGCCCCCAACGTAGCCAAGGCCAAAGGAGCTCCGGTAAGCGTCCTTGGGAAGCCGCTCGTCCTCGGTAAGCTGCTGGCCTACCGCTATGGCGTCGTAACCCACCCGCGCCGCATCGCAACCAGACAGCAAGATCAGGATCGCTACGGTCATAGCGAGCACTGATGTTCCAGGGAGCAATTCGATTCTGTGCGATGGCTCGCTGTCGGTCCGCATCGTGATCTCCTACCGCCACCTGCAACGCAAAAGGCATGCCAGACCTTACCGACTTAGCCCCGCCTGGCTTGACGAGGATACCGCCTCCACGATAGAGAAGCAATCGAAGGAGCAGGAGGGCATGCGAGGGAAGGCCGTTCGCGGGGGATCAACGTTTCGGCGGGACACTGCCATTCTGGCCAGACGGCTTCCGGGAACGCGTCGCTCGGCCTTGACGCGTTCCGGTAGATGACATATCGGTAGGTACGTCACGGATGTTCGCGAGACTCCCTTGGGAGAGAGGTAGTATGGCAATGGACGATGTGAATCAGGACGCCCGGCGGGCGCGTGATGCCTTCGAGCAAGGCTGGCCGCGCGTCCCGAAGACGCCGGCGGTCCTCTCCGAGGCGGAACGCTCCCTCGCGTGGGACTTGCTGGCCAAGTGCAGAGGGAGCCATCGGTTCGACGGCGCGGCCAGCGTGGCGGTGCGCCCGCTGCTGCTCTTCCGGGTAAGCGACAAACGCACCGCTCTGGCCGCGAGGCGCTGGCTTTCGGCTGGAGCGACTGGCGCCGACCCATCGGCCTTCATCGCTTACCCCTACGGCTGGCCTGGCACCTTCGGCGGCTTGATGACCGTCACGGCCGTGCTGCGACTGGAGGGCGCAGGCGGGCCCGTGCCTCGGGTCTGTATTGCGCCCACAGATCCCGTCTTCCAGCATCTGCGAGCCGGCCGGTTCGTGGCGGTCTTCGCCTCCGGCGACGGCTTGCTGGGCGCCCGTGAGGTCGACTTTGCCGCCGACCCGGGCTGCGAGTCGTTCTTCCGCGAGCAGTGGGAGAACGTCAGCAATCATCAGCCCGATCTCCCCGACGACGCGGCCCAGTGGTGGGAAGTCCTCGATACCATCGGGATATACGGTGCGCACCTGAGCGCGGCGGACAAGCTCTCCGTGGGCTGGGTCAAGAAGTACAGGAGGGAAGTGCGGGTCTTCACCTCAATGCTGCAGGATATGCACAGTGGCATGCCTATCGCCTCGGCGGAAGGCCTGCCGCCTACGATCGCGCCCCTGCACGAGGCGATAGCGACTTCCGCCGGGACGGTGGCCCCCGTCATCGCCTCCATACACCGGCTTCAGCATGACAACCCGAAGGCCGTCGCCGGGATCATCTCATCGCTGCACGCGATGCCGGATGCCGCCGTCGGGGAGGAAGTGGGCGTCCGGGAGATCGCGTCCGCCGCCGTGCTCTTGCGGCTCATGGCGTCCGACATGACCGGCTGCGGGCGCCAGTTGCCCTGCCTGGACGGCTACGGAATGATCCGGCCTCTGGACATCGAACCGGCGCGCTTTCGCAAGACCTTTCCGCCGGAGGATTACTGGCCGCGCAAGCCGCGGTCATTGCACCTCCACTGGCGCAAGTATATCGGCGGCGGCGATACCCCGGCGGATTCGGCCGTCGGCTCCAGCCACTTGCAGCGGTTCCCCGTGGTGGAGAATCCCGAGGAGGCGGAAACGTCGGCCGATGCGCTGTTGGACGAGGCCGTTGAGGAGAAGAAGTGGACCATCCCGCCCGGGGCTACGGTCGAACTGGCTTTCGGTCCGTTCACGCGTGTGAACGTCTTTGAGCACGGCTCTGAGGTGGGGTTTGTGGCGAAGACCGCCGACGGAGACTTCACGATCTTCAACGTCGAGCCCAGGCAGCACTACTTCGCATGCGACGACTTGGAGAACTTGCCTCCGGAAAGGGCGACCGCCGTGGCCGCCGCCGTAAAGCTCCTGCTATCGGCGGTGATCCGGGACTTCTGGGTGCTGGAGCAGCGGGAGAGCGTCTTCGGCCACCGCCGCGCAGGCGGCCGGGAGGCGGCGAAGGAGCGCGCCAAAGCTGATCCGACGGTCGTGTATCTTCCGCGCATCCAGTACACGCCCCGGCCCCGCTTGGATGAGTGCTCATCGCAGCTCGATTACCGGGAGCGGCGCGAGCACATGGTGCGCGCGCATCTGCGGCGAGCCGACCGGGCGTCGGCCCACCAGGTCATCCTTGCCCGCAGGTACAACTTCGATGTTCCGGCCGGCTACACGTTCGTCAGGCCCCACCAGAGGGGCAGCGGCCATCGAGACGTGATCTATCGGAGTCGCTCCGCTATCCGCTCCCTCTACGATACGATCAGCGTTTCGGCACAGGCCGGCCCGACTGAATGGTTCCGGTTCGAGAGCGATGTCAGGCGACTGCTGGAGGCGATGGGATTCCAGGTGCAACACGTTGCCGCCTCAACCCGGGGCGACCAGGGCATAGATATCTATGCCACGAAGGACGCCGAACCGGACCAGGAGAACTGGATCATCTACTGCAGGCATTGCCGCGGGAGCAGGAAGGTCCCACCGAGGGCGGCCCGCGACCTGGCCGATGCGCTTGCGGCCTACCCCGCCGGCACGCGCGGAATGATGGTCACCGATAGCAACTTCTCCCCGGGCGCTGCTTCTGCCGCGCGACAGCGCGGCATCCGTTTGGTTGATGGTAGCGAGATGTCACGGATGCTCGGGGGATAGCGGCAACCGCCTCAGTCCTCGTCTTCGTCATCGCCTTCGCCGTCCCAATCCGGGTACTGGGGCGGATTGGCACCGACCTTGGCCGTCACGCGGGGATACTTGCCACTGCCCGGGCCGTCGTGGACGGCGATGACATTGATCTGGTGCCACCAGTCGTCACCGAAGTCGAACCAGTAGCCGAAGACCTGGCCCCTCTTCAGGCCCAAGGCGTCAACAGCGGTCCGCGTCACGACGCCTGCCGGCTTCTGGTCGTCGGATGAGTCGTTCCCCATCGGCAGGACGTATCGCTTGGCCCTGCGGTCCATCGGTCCCTTGCCGCCGACCTGAAACTCGTACATGTACTCGTCGTCGCGGCCGAAGGCGTCGAAGATCGCCTCGTGTAGCTTCGCCAGCGTCTGGTCGCCGCGAATCTGGATCGTCCGAGTGACGACGGGATTGGCCTTGGCGAACGCCTCCGTGACGGGACCGCTGATGATGCACACTTCCAATTCGTAGATGTGTTGGCTGCCGGGGATCGGCGCCCAACCGCGCTGGTCTCGATGTCCCATGTGGCGTTCTCCATTTGACCGGCGGGCATTGTACAGCCACCACTGGGCCTGCGCAAGGCGTGAGCCCTTCGACAAGATTTCGGCGTGGAGACAACCCAGTCGCGTCAGTCGCCCGCAATGGGGTCCGATAGGTCATAGACTTCCCCGTCAAAGGGAAGCTCATGTCGATATTGAAGAGACACCGACCGGCCTCTCTGGTAAATGTCCAGAGGAATCGCCGGCCAAGCCCGATAGAACCATAGCTCGGGAACGGTCACGCCGGCGAACGGCCGTTCCCGCTTCTCGATGTCCCACCGCTCCTGCCGCTCAGCCCGAAATCCGCAGATCTGATGGTCAACCTTGTAGACGCTGCCCTCGCCGACAACCCAGATGACGACCCCCGACGTGCCCAAGTTCATCACGATAGGAACTCTGAACCCGCACGGCGCCCAATTTCGGTCCTGAAAATCACCGCTGATGGCATCCTCATAAACGAAACCTGGGCAAATGCTCTCGAAGCCGGTGCCCGTGAGAAACGCATGAATCAGCCCCGTCGTCATCAGGAGCTCCGGTTGCACGGCTTCGGCCAGATACAGCCCAGCAAGTGAGAATCCCAAGCGATTGAACACGTCTTCAAGAGCTTCCAGGTCATGGCCGAGGTGCTTGAGGTTACCCCAATGGCTGACGGGTATTGGTGATCCGCCGTCGAGCCGGATTGATGAATCCTCGCGCAGACCTTTGAGGAAGAGCAGCTCATCTCCGGCGCCGTTCATCTCCGCAGCGCCGGCCTTGGCGATGCCGTGTTTGAACTCATGAACATGAAGGTCGCCGCGCTGTCTGACTTCGGAAATGATGAGATAGAGGCCTGTCCTCAAGACGTATCCGAATTCATCGCCGATCATCCGAATACCGGCCGGGATCGTGATGGGAGGGAAGCCAGGTCCCTCGACGGTCAACTCCCCTTGTCGTTCCAGTGGCCCGGTCAGACAGATCTGCCCTTCCACGAGATCGCCAAGGGCCAGTATCTCAGGGCGCAACGAAACCAAGCTCGGATCATCGGGCGGACGACCTTCTTCAAAAACGACGCGGGCTGCCTCGTCCTGCTTGGCCGGGACGACAATGAATGCGTTCGTGATGAAGGGGGTCTCAACGAGAACGACCCCGCGATGCTCATCCTGGATGAAAGATAGCCTGCTTCCGGGCACGACCGCCGCCACGTTCAGCTTCGCTCGGACCCAACGCAGCCGTTTCTGAAAGGCGGGTCTTCGAGCGGACGCAAGCTGCTCCGCGAAACGATCATCGCCAGCTTCCATGCTTGCGAAGGTCCACGAGCGCGAGTCGTGATCGCCCTGAAGGAACTCATGCAGTTCAGCGACCATCTCCTCATCCATGAAGCGGAACCGCACCTGCTTGCTTGCAGTGTCTACGCTAACCAGCACATAAGGGCCGTCAATTCGAAGCGCGGTTTCCGCGTCGGCTCGATCCAGCACCACGCGCTGCGCGCCCTCCTTCTCGGTGGACCGTACCTGGACCGATAGAACCGCTCCCGTCATCGCCTCTGCGTGCCCATCCGCGCGGCAGAAAACACTGCAGAAGAAATCGATTCCATAGTCGGACTCCGGCTTGGTGGGCGATAGCGATCTCTCGACGGCCCACGCCCGGAAGATGTTCTCGCCCAGCTCCCCGATGCGCTGGGACCGAGATCTCAATTTGGGCCTGCGGTCTTTCATGACCGGCTCCTTCGCTTGCCAGGTTCGAGCTGCGGCGCAGCTCGCAGCAGCAGCCAAGATAGCCCTGGCACCCGCCGCACGCAACCGGGCTGTGCAACTGCAGCAGCTTGTCCCGTCGCTGTTTGCTGGCCTTCGGCAGAACCGCTCACAACCGCGCATGGCGCATCGCGGACAGAGTTAACTATCCACGGCATAGATAACCGGATAGGGGCATCGTTCGATGTCCGTTGGGAGACGACGCCGATGCGCGAACACGACGGTAGGGATGAAGTCGCCGCCGCCAGGCGCCGCAGGGACGTGGCGGCCATCCTGGCGGCGGGCGTCCTGCGGCACTGCCGGGAGGCGAAGAAGGCGGTAATGCCTTGCCCCGGTGAATCTTCTGAATCCGCAGGGAATTCCACATTTTGCCTTGAGCCTTCCGGCAGGTCGAGGCTCAGTGTGCCCGCCGGTGCGGGCGGTTAACGCCCGGAGAGCACCGGAGAAAGGACACGGAGCCATGAACATCCGGCATGAACTGGCGACGATGGAACGTATGAGTACGGGCGAGCTGGCCGAGCGGTACACCGAGCTGTTCGACCAGCCGGTGCGGACGCGGCACAGGGCGTACCTGATCCGCAAGATCGCCTGGCGGCTCCAGGCGAACGCCGAGGGCGACCTCTCCGAGCGGGCCCGGCGCCGGGCGATGGAGCTGGCCAACGACTCGGATGTGCGGCTGATGCCGCCGCGTGCCGATGCCGAGGCGCGGCGGCGCGGGTCGGCGACTCGCCAGGCGGCTGGCGACAGAGACCCGCGCCTGCCCGCGCCGGGCAGTGCGATCACCAGGCACTACAAGGGGCGGAGGATCGAGGTCATCGTTACGCCCGCCGGCTTTGAATACGAGGGCGAGCTCTACAGGACCCTCACGGCGGTCGCCGTGGCCATCACCGGGACCCACTGCAACGGCTTCCGGTTTTTCCGGCTGGGAGGTGCGAGATGACACGGCCCCGCACAAAGACCGCTCCGGTGAACAGCCGCGTCCGCTGCGCCATCTATACCCGCAAGAGCAGCGAGGAAGGGCTGGAGCAGGATTTCAACAGCCTCGACGCACAGCGGGAGTCGGCCGAGGCGTATATCGCCAGCCAGAAGTCCGAAGGCTGGACCGTCCTGCCGGAGCGGTACGACGACGGCGGCTACACCGGCGGCAACATGGAGCGGCCCGCGCTGATCCGCCTGCTGGCCGACGTCGAGGCGGGCAAGGTCGACTGCGTGGTGGTCTACAAGGTGGACCGCCTCAGTCGCTCGCTGCTGGATTTCGCCAAGATCATCGCGGTGCTCGACAGGCACAACACGTCCTTCGTGTCGGTGACGCAGCAGTTCAATACCACGACATCGATGGGCCGGCTGACGCTAAACATCCTGCTGAGCTTCGCGCAGTTCGAGCGGGAGATCATCGGCGAGCGCATCCGCGACAAGAAGGCGGCCACGGCCAGGAAGGGCAAGTGGACGGGCGGCCTGCCCGTGCTGGGCTACGACGTGGACCGCTCCGGTCCCAGCCCGCGCCTCGTGGTGAACGCCGAGGAGGCCGCCCGCGTGCGGCGGATATTCAGCCTGTACCTCCAGGCCGGGTCGCTGCTGCCGGTCGTCAAGGAACTGGCGAATCGCGGCTGGACGACAAAGCTCCGGCGGACCAAGGCCGGCGCGACGCGAGGGGGCCTGCCCTTCAACAAGAGCAACCTCTATCAGCTTCTGACCAACCCGGTCTACGCGGGGAAGATTCGACACAAGACGAACCTGTATGACGGCGAGCACGAGGCCATCGTGACGCCCGATGCATTCAGCCAGGTGCAGACCCGCCTTCACCACAACGGCCGCACCGGCGGCGTCGATGTCCGCAACAAGCACGGTGCCCTGCTGAAGGGCCTGTTGCACTGCACCGCCTGCGGAAGGGCGATGGTGCATACCTTCACGGCCCGCGGCGTCAAACGATACCGCTACTACACGTGCACCAACGCCATCAAGAGCGGCCGGGACAACTGCCCGGGGCGCTCGCTGCCGGCGGGCGAGATCGAGCGTGTGGTCGTGGAACAGATACGCTGCATCGGGCAGGACAGGGAGCTTCTGGCCGACGTCCTGCGGCAGGCCGAGGTCCAGATGGACGACGAGGTCGCGGCCATGGAGGCCGAGAAGGCCCAGCTTCAGCGCGAACTTCATCGCCACCACGCTGAAATCCGCGCCCTGGCGACCCGCGGACCGGCGAGCAGCGCCACCACGGCCCGGATCGCGGACCTGCACGATCGGGTCCAGCGCGGCGAGACGCGGATGGCCGAGCTGGAGCAGCAGATTGCGGGGCTGGCGCAGAAGCGGGTGGACGAGAGAGACATGTCGGCCGCATTCGCGGGGTTTGACGGCATGTGGAACTCCCTGACGCCGAAGGAACAGGCCAGGACACTCAAGCTTCTGATCGCCCGCGTGGACTACGACGCCGTCCAGAGCACCGTCTCGGTCACGTTCCATCCGTCGGGTATCAGGGCCCTCACCGCGGGCGAGAAGGTCGAGGACGCGGCATGATTACGATCACGAAGAAGGTGTTCTTCTCCAACGGTTCCTCCGGCCGCAAGCAGATGAAGGCCAAGCCGTCGCCGGCCACGCAGGTCTCGCCGGGGCGGGTGCCCCGCATCTCCCGGCTGATGGCCCTGGCCATCAGATTCGACCGTCTGATCCGCGAGGGCAAAGTGTCCGACCAATCGGACCTGGCCCGGCTGGCGCAGGTCACGCAGCCGCGGATGACGCAGATCATGAACCTGCTGCATCTGGCCCCGGACATCCAGGAGGAGCTGCTGTTCCTGCCGTCGGTCACCGACGGCCGCGATCCGATCAACGAGCGGATGCTGCGGCCGCTGGCGGCGGAGATCGACTGGGAGGTCCAGCGGGCCCACTGGTTGCCATTACGAGGCCAAGATGCGACAATGCCCGCCGCTGCTGCGGTATCCAGCGATGGCCGGGAAAGGCCCAGGCGAGACGGCCATGGCACGAGTGCGGCGGCAATGGCCGAAGCCCCGCGCACGGTCGCCCCAAGCGTTGAGCGGCGCCGGCCGTCGGCGGTTAGGCCATAAGAGGCGTGTGATGATGGTCCCGGTAATCTCATTCTTCACAGGCGGCGGATTCCTGGACATCGGCCTGCACCGGGCTGGATTCCGGGCGGTGTGGACCAATGAGAACAACTCCGCGTTTGCGGACATGTATGAGTCCGCAATGGCGGGGCTGCGCGCCGCGACGGAAGACGATACGCTGCCGGTGACGGTCAGCTCGCGCAAGAGCATTGAGGAGTTGAGCGCGAAGGTGGTGATGAGGGAGGCACTCCCCAAAGGCCGGCCCGAACTGTTTGGCGTGGTGGGCGGTCCCCCATGCCCCGATTTCAGCAGCGGCGGCGTCCATGCAGGCGGTAGCGGCATCAACGGCCGCCTGACGAAGCTCTACGTGGAGATGGTCCGAAAGCTGAGCCCGGATTTCTTCATCATGGAGAACGTCTCCGGGCTTCACGACGTCAAGAAGCACAGGCGGTTCCTCTCATCCCTCATCAAGGTGCTACGAGAGAAGGCGAACTATGCGGTTGACCTTCGGGTACTGAATGCCTTGGAGTTGGGTGTGCCCCAGAGCCGCGAGAGGCTGTTCGTCGTCGGGTTCAAGAAGGCGACTGCGATCGCGGCAGCGGGGAAGGAAGCCGTCAGCAAGACTGAGGGCTGGCTCCCTTGGCCCACGGTGGCCAAGTATGTTGGGGCCAGGCACCTGAGCTGGCCTGGCACCAGCCCATTCGGTGGGACGCCCGCCTGCCCGGAGGGAATACCGGCAGAACTCACAGTCTTTCCGTCGCTTCAGGGAAATGGCGACCCGGAGCTCTTGCCGAACGGCAAGGAGTTCTTCAACGCATACTCCAAGAAGTTCTGGACGCGCGCTGAGGGGGATGTCTCGGCCAAGTCCTTCAAGCGGCTGCACCGGCACCGTTTCAGCCCCACAGTATGGTACGGGAACCAGGAGGTCCACCTGCATCCTTGGAAGCCTCGCCGCCTCTCGGTGCGCGAGGCCCTCCGCATCCAGACTGTTCCCGATGAATATGTCTTACCCGCCGATCAGCCGCTGTCCGCCAAGTTCAAGATGATCTGCAACGGCGTCCCCTGCGTCATGGCCGAGGAAATCGGTCGGTCGGTCATGGCCTTCTTGCGGCGCGCCAAGGAAGCTGCTGGCCATGGCCCGCGCCGCTGATCGCAACGTGGCTCGCGTGGCGGCGGCCTTGACCCGGCGCTACAGCGACTATGCCCACAAGAACCGGCGGAACCCGCTGGAGGAACTGCTCTTCATCCTCTGCAGCATCCAGACGAATGAGGCGCTGTACCGCGAATCATTCCAGGCGCTGATGAAGGCGTTCCCGCGATTCAGCCTCCTGGCGGAGGCTACCGAAAAGCAGGTCAGCGCAGTGCTGGCGCGGGGTGGCCTGGCGCGGCAGAAGGCGCGGGCGATCACGGGTATTACTCGAGGGATCACAGAGTCCTTTGGCCGGCTGACTCTCGCACCCCTCAAGCAAATGCCAGCATCGGAATGTGAGAGGTTCCTGACATCCCTGCCGGGTGTTGGCAAGAAGACCGCGCGGTGCGTGATGATGTACTCGCTGAAGCTGCCGGTTTTCCCCGTAGACACTCACTGCTGGCGGATATGCCGCCGCCTCGGCTGGGTACGGCCGACGCGAGGCAACAAATCGTGCTCGCCACGAGACATGGACAGGCTCCAAGCGATGATCCCGCCGGCGCTTCGGTTTGGCATCCACGTGAATATGGTGTCGCTCGGGCGTGAGCTATGCACGCCGTCCTCACCGGGGTGCCCCTCATGCCCCATCCGCAGATACTGCCAGCGAATTGGCGTCGGCCGGGGGCACCCGAAGTTCAGGCAGGTCGCGGACCCGGGCACAGACGGTTAGCGAGCAGGGCCCGGGGCGCCTATCAGGCCTCAGCGCCAGCCCGGTGAAGCGCACGCGCTCGCCTTCGTGCCAGTCGCCGGCCAAGCATGGGTGGATGCGGCTGCTGAGCGGGGCGATCACCTCACGCCCCTCACGCGACGCGCCGCGGTCCACATCAATCTCGACGCTTGCCGCCGCGCCTCCGTGAACGGCGGATGGCGGCGCGGTCAGCGGACCTTCAAGGCAGGCTTGGCGAAGTACCCCGGACCATTCCGGTTGCGCAGCCTGCCAGAAAGCGGGGCAGATGATCTTGTATGGGCAGTATCCGCAAGACCTCGGCGATGGATTGGCCAGGCGGGCTGCGCCGCCTGCAGAGGACAGCATGGCGTTCGCCGCGCCCAGCATCGAGACCGCCTCGGCGGCCTCGGATTCGCACGTGGACGGTGCCAGTCCGATCTCGACCTTCGGCCCGAGCATGGGGACCAGGACGCCCTTCTCAGGCCAGTAGCCGTAGTTCTGGCGGACAAGGTAGGCATACAGGCGAAGCTGCCGGATGTAGCTTGCCTTCACTTCGGTTGCCGAATGATCCTCGTAGATTCTGCCGGACTTGTAGTCGGTGACCTCCCGGCGAGCGACCCTGTCTGGTCTGCCCACGAGCTTC
>Ga0180432_10005951_pt1 | contig 16027 bp, 13 predicted proteins | sample SS_ome_10_FD_132414 | JGI IMG/M metagenome (GOLD analysis project Ga0180432, IMG submission 132414) | Hypersaline lake sediment archaeal communities from the Salton Sea, California, USA - SS_1_MS_2 metaG | ecosystem: Environmental > Aquatic > Non-marine Saline and Alkaline > Hypersaline >... | reverse complement strand
GGCCAGAGAACTGCCCGTTCGCCACGATCGAGAAACGTAACGTTTTTCTGAGACACTACACTAGCTTCCAGGATGGCGCCCACTAAACATGCCTCCCGTAGGGCGGTGATGATAATAGCCGAACTATACATCGCTGGGATTGCCCGGGCAACTCCCTGCCAAGTCCCGTAGGGACGATTGATCTTTCATACGTCCCTACGGCACCGGATGGAGTATTGGAACTCCGTTCCCGGCAGTGAACTGCCGGGCTATTCTCATTGGCTCCTACGGGGCCAGCGCGAGGCGTGGGGGGTATGTGCCCTGGGTGCGGTATCGACCGCTGACCCTGAGGTGATCTACGTCGACTGCACACTGACGACCGGCCTGGACAACGACCAGAGCTGGACGGACGCCGATCACAACCTCCAGGCTGCCCTCGGCGATGCGGACGACGATGATCAGATATGGGTGAGGCGGGGTACCTGCTATCCCGACGAAGGCAAGATCGACGGGGACGAGACCGCCTCCTTCGAGCTCGTGGACGGCGTGGAGATCCATGGTGGCTTCGAGGGTTGGGAGGAAGAGCTTGGTGAGCGTCCGGATCTCCAGCCGGACGATCTCGACACGATGACCACCCTGAACGGCGACATCGACCAGGACGACGAGGGGGCGGCGCCGGAGAGCAACAAGAGCCGCCACGTCGTCACCGCGTCAACCTGCGATCACGCGACCATTCTCGACGGGTTCCAGATCAACAAGGGCTACCTTGCCGCGCCGCTCTACTGGCAGAACGGAGCGGGCCTCCTGGCGGCCACCGAGGAGACGGGCGGGTCCGAGGGGCCCACGGTGCGCAACTGCCGGTTCTCCTACAATCGCGCCGAGCGAGGGGGAGCGGTCTACAACTACTGGACCGACACCCGCTTTGACAACTGCTGGTTTGAGAACAACGTGGCGGCCCTTCACAGCGGGGCGGTCTACACCAACGGCGGTGACTCGATGACGCCCACCCGCGGGACGCGGTGTTCACCCGCTGCACGTTCCAGTGGAACCAGGCCCAGGGCACGAGCGAGGAAGACTACGGCGGCGGGGCTGTCCGCGTGGCCGGCGGCGAGGGCAACGCCGAGGTTTCTGGCGCCGCGGACGGGACGCTGTTCGCCAACTGCCGCTTCATCGGCAACCAGGCCGTCGACCTGGCCGGAGCGCTCGACATCGACTGCCTGGCCGAGACGGCCTCCTGCACCGTGCGGGTCGTGAACTGCACCTTCACCCAGAACCATGCCACCGGCGACGCCCAGCATGCCGGCAGCATCGGCGGCATCCGTCACGAGCTGGGCACGCTGGTGCTCAAGAACACCATCCTGTGGGGCAACACGGACACCGACGGTGACACGACCACGCAGCAGGCCCGGTTCAGAGACGATGGTGACGGGTCGATCACCAGAGCCTACGACTGCGTCGAGGGGCTCGACGACGGGGTCATCAACAGCGTGGACAGTCCCGCAGTGTCCCCGCGCTACGGGCGCTCGGTCGGCGACTGACCGTAGCAGCGCGCCTGCCGATCACACTACAGCCGACCTCGACCGAAGCAGCTCCCGCCGGGCGTGCGGCAGCACCCGGCGGGGGCTCTCTCGATCAGGTCCACGTCCCGCTTGGAGAGACTCGCGGCAGGGGCCGCGGCCAGGGACTTGCACGGCGGGCCTGCACACCTATGATGACGCCATGTCCAGGGCCGAGACGAAGTTATCGACGGAGAAGTCGGCGGCCGCCTTCGAGGCGGCCTGCCAATTCATGCCCGGTGGCGTGAACTCCCCGGTGCGGGCGTTCGGCGCCGTCGGGGGGACGCCGCGTTTCGTTGCCAAGGGGGCCGGGGCGATCCTGACCGACGTCGACGGCAACGAATACATCGACTACGTCGGGAGCTGGGGCCCGCTGATTCTGGGCCACGCGGACGATCGGGTCGAGGCGGCCATCTCCAAGGCGGCCGCCAAGGGCTGTTCGTTCGGGGCGCCCACCGAGCTGGAGGTCCAGCTCGCCGAGCTGGTTATCTCGCGGATCCCCTCGATCGAGATGGTGCGGTTCGTGAACTCGGGCACCGAGGCGACCATGAGCGCCCTGCGGCTGGCCCGGGGGTTCACGGGTCGGGACAAGGTGGTCAAGTGCGAGGGCTGCTACCACGGCCACGTGGATGCCCTGCTGGTTCAGGCGGGCTCGGGGGCCATGACCTTCGGCACGCCGTCGTCGCCGGGGGTGCCCGCGGGCACGACCGCCGACACCCTGCTGGTGCCCTACAACGACGCCGAGGCGCTGGGCACAATCTTCGAGACGCAGGGCGGCGAGATCGCGGCCGTGCTGATCGAACCGATCGCGGGCAACATGGGCCTGGTGCCGCCGAAAGAGGGCTATCTGGAGAAACTGCGCAAACTGTGTGACGCCCACGGGGCGCTGCTGATCTTCGACGAGGTGATGACCGGCTTCCGGGTATCTGCCGGCGGCGCTCAGGAGTTGTACGGGGTGCGTCCGGATCTGACCTGCCTGGGTAAGATCCTGGGTGGGGGTCTGCCGGTGGCGGCTTACGGCGGCCGGCGCGAGGTGATGGCGGCGATCTCCCCGATCGGCTCCGTCTATCAGGCGGGGACGCTTTCCGGAAACCCGCTGGCCATGGCCGCCGGCGTGGCCACCCTCCAGGCTCTGGCCGAGCCGGAGGTCTACGCCGAGCTCGAGCAGCGCAGCGACGACCTGGCCGCCGGCGTCGCCGCCGCAGCAAAGGAGGCTGGGGTCCCCGTCTTCCAGACCCGGGTGGGCAGCATGGGGTGCGTGTTCTTCTCCGCCGAACCGGTGACCGACTACGCGGGTGCCGCCCGTTGCGACACCCGCGCCTATGCCCAGTACTTCCACGCCATGCTGGATCGCGGCGTCTACCTGGCTCCCTCACAGTTCGAGTGCTACTTCGTCTCGGTGGCCCATACGCCCGAGCACGTCGAGCGGACCGTCGAAGCGGCCCGGGAGGCGTTCGCAGTGGTTGCGGGCGGAAACAACGACCGCTAAGGAGAATCGTGCGATGGCTGACTACCCGAACCCTTCCGAGGCCGGGTCACAGACGTTCGAGCGTGAGAACTACGAGGACTACAGCGGGGCGATCAACGCGATCCGCGCCGCCCGCAGCATCTTCGTTCTGCTGTTGGTGCTGTCCCTGCTGACCCATGCGGGCGCCTACTCGATGGCCCGCTGGACCGACGTGCTGAACGGCCCCGGTGCCGCTGCGGCCGACGTGACCACGCCCGCCGCCGGCGAGGAGTCCGCCGCAGAGAACAGCGTCCGGCAGGCGGAACGCGCCCTGGCGGCCATCGAGCTGGGCCTCCCGCTGACCGAGTTCATCGGCCAGGTCTCCTGCGTGGCCCTGCTGCTCTGTTACCTGCTGGGGGCCAACATCTGCCTCTCCGGCAGGCTGGGCGGGGTCCGGGGCAGCATCGCCGCCTTCTTCTGGATGCTGGTTCTGCTCGCCCTGGTGTTCCCCTGGGACCGGTGGCTGGGCCCGCTTCGCGGGCAGGTTCAGGTCCCCGGCGTGTACCTCACTTCCGGTGAGGTGGAGTCCATCCCTACCGGGTTCGCCAGCCAGATTGCCGAGATCCTGCATTATGTACGTTTCCTGGGCTACCCGCTGCTGGTGTTCCTGATCGCCATCGTGGCCGACCGGCGTTGTGCCAGGGGGTTCCGGCTGGCTCAGCGGCAGGTGGAGGCCCGCCTCAGCGTCCGCGGTCGCTGAAGCGGGGGGCGGCGGCCCGGATCCACAAGGTTGCACACGGGGGGCATCCGTTCGATGAAGTACACATGGCCTGTCCTGTTCCCCACCATCCTGCTCGGGTTGGCGGGGGCGGGCGTCAGTTACAATCTGCTGCTGAAACACGAGGTGAAGACCTCCGGCCTGGCGTGGTTCGACGCCACCTGCGAGGCGGGCGAGGACAGCGAGAGCAGCCGCAGTTGCGACGTGGTCGTCACCAGCAAGTGGGGCATGTTCCCGCCGCTGCCGGAGGAGGCCGCCGAGGAACCGCCGGCGGGCGGTGGCGAAACGGACAGCCCGGCCGAGGCGAGCGACCCGTCCGAGGGCGAGGCCGCGGGTGCCTCTGCCGAGCAGGAGCAGGCCGCGCCGGAGGACCCCGAGAACGAGGAGGAAGAGGCGGCCGGCGGATCGGCGGAGGAGGCGGCTGCGGAAGAAGACGCGCCCCGCAAGGTGCGTTTGCCGGGCGACCTGCCCGCGCCGGTGTCGGTGCTCGGCCTGTTCGCCATGCGCCCCCGGCCCGTGGCGCTCTACGGCATGCTGTACTTCAGCGCCCTCACCGCCTGGTACGTGGCCGTCGGCCGGCCCAGTTACCGCCGTCGCTTCCTTCAGCTACTGCCCCTGGGCGTGAACGTCCTCGGGGTGATCGGGGCCATCTTCTTCGCCTTCATCATGTTCTTCAGCGAGCTGGAGGCGTGGTGCCCCTGGTGCATGGTCACCCACGTCATCAATGCCCTGATGTTGGTGGGGGCGTTCCTGCTCTGGCCGCGGCGTCCCCAAACGCCTGCCGCGAAGACCGGGGACGCGGGCCCGAGCCGACCGCCGGAGCACGAGGCCGCCGCCGAGCCCTCGGAGGGGCCGGCGCAGGCCCGCCCCACGGACCCACCCTCTCCCGACCGGCCCGCACCGCCGCGACCGACGCTGCGAACGCTCCTGCTGGGCTGCGGGTTGATGGCGGCGGTCCTCCTGGCCGAGTGGCACTTCTACCACTACGCCTACGAGGCCCGGGGCCGCAACACCCTCAAGGCCGACTTCCTCCGCTGCGCTGCCGAGGTCCGGAAGGTCCAGGGCCACGCCAAGACCCTCTACTCGATGTACCGGCAGGCGGAGAAGAAGGACATCCCGCTGCGCGACGACGACCCGGTCAGGAACGAGGGGCCCAACCGCCTGGCCGTCGTGGTCTACAGCGATTTCCGCTGCCCGCACTGCTCCACGTTCGCGGATTACATGAACGAGACGCTCGGACCCATGTTCGGCAAGAGCATGAAGGTCACCTTCAAGCACTTCCCCGCGGACCGCACCTGCAACCAGCGCGTCAGCCGGACACTGCACCCGGCCGCCTGCATCGCCTCGAAGGCTGCCGAGGCCGCCCGCCTGCTCGGGGGCAACGACGCCTTCTGGGAGGCCCACGACCTGCTCTTCGCCTCACAGTCGAAGCTCAGCAAGCCCGAATTCTACCTGGAGATGGCCGACGAACTCGGCCTGGACCGCCGGGAGTTCATCGAGACGATGAAGTCCGAGGAGGTGGACGAGCGAATCCAGGGCGACATCCAGACCGCCACGCAGATCGGCCTGCGGGCCACGCCCTCGGTGTACATCTCCGGGCGGCTGGTGCCCACGCTGGCTCGCCAGCAGGATGTCTTCTGGCAGGAGGTCAAACGCATCTACGGCCGCCTGCTCCGGGCCCGACTGCGGCAGCAGGCCCGGGCTCGCCAGCAGCAGGAGGCCCGGCAGCAAGCCCGGGAAGGGCAGTCCGGGGGCGCCGAATCGTCGCCCCGCCCGTAGCCCGGGCGGCGTGAGGGGCAGGCCGGGGCCGCCGTGGGCGGCGTCGCTATTCGAGGTAGCCCAGGTCACGCAGCCGCTGGCTGAGGGTGTCCTCTTCGTCGGGGCTGTACACGGGCGTGTCCGAGGTGGTTGCCGCGGGTTGGGCGGCGGGCTCCGTGCCTGCCTCCAGCGGCTGCTCGAACGCGTCGTCGATCACCCGGCCGTCCATGTCGTCGGGGATGTTCAGACCCATCATGGCCAGAACCGTGGGGGCCGTGTTGACCAGGTCCGAGGCGATCCTCGCCCCGCGGGCGACGCCGGGGCCTCCGGCCGCGAAGATGCCCTCCACGCGGTGCGTGCCCTCCATGCGACGCTCGGGCAGCCAGGAGACGGCCGAACGGGCCCGGATCTTCCGCACCACCGCCAGGGCCTCGGCGGGCACCAGCAGCAGGTCCGGCAGCCACTCGCGGTGCTCACGACTGCAGCCGTAGAGTTCCTCCGGTTTGTGCACCTCGGGGAACACCCGGATGGTCCTGCCGTCCGGGGTCGTGCAGGTCTCGGCCAGGAAGCGGCGGCGCAGCTCGTCGCGCAGCGGCTCGTAGTCGGCGGGCTGGACGATCCCGGTCTCCTGCCGGCCCTGGAGGTTGAGGTACAGAAAGCCGTTCATGCCGGCGTGCATGACCGCCGCCCGGGTCCGGGCGAAGTCGACGGCCAGATCCCGGGAGAGGTCGAAGCTGCCGGCCGCGAACTTGCCCTTGCGGCGCCTGGTCCAGCGGTCGAGCTGGTGCTGCATCCGCGTGCAGGCCCGGGACCACGACCCCCGCAGGCCCAGGTAACCCCAGCGGTGCAGCAGCAGGTTGGGCTGCACCTTGCCCTCCAGGCTGCCGTGGCCGTGGTCCGAGATCATCAGCACGTGGGCGTTGTGCCTGCCAGCGTAGTCGAGCAGCTCCCCGATGGCGACGTCCAGGTCGTCAAAACAGCCGGCGGTCAGCCCGGCCCGCTCCGGATACCGGTCGCGGGTGCGGGGGTCCAGGTACTTCCAGGTCTTGTGCTGGAGGTTGTCCACCAGCTTGAAGACGACCATCAGAACGTCCCAGCCGTACCGATCACCGCAGAAGCGGGTCAGCTCGGCGCCCTGGTGGAAACTGCGCTTGATGTACTCGAGGTTCTCGCGGAAGAGGTCCTCGCCGCCGGTGGCCTTGCGGCGCCACTTGGTCTTGTAGGTGTAGTTGGGGAAGCGGCGGAGGATCTCGTCCTTGAGGTCTCTCGGATAGGTGAAATCGGCGTCGATGCTCGGCGTTTCGAACCCGCTGATCATGAAGCCGTTGATCGGCGTCGGCGGAAAGGTCATGGGCACGTTGACGCTGCCGACCCGGAAGCCCTTGTCGCCGAGGATCTCCCAGATGCTGCGTACCCCGTCGAGGCAGCGGGTGCTGTTGAAGCTGAGCCGGTTGGTGCGGACGTCGTAGCGTTCGAAGTCGATGATGCCGTGTCCGCCGGGTCCCTTGCCGGTCATCACGGCGGTCCAGGCCGCCGGCGTGATCGGCGGGATCGTCGAGCGCAGCACGCCGGCCGCACCCTCCTCGACGAACCGCCTCAGCCGCGGCATGCGCCCGGCGTCCATCATGGGGGTCAGCACGTCGAAGGTGGCCCCGTCCAGCCCGATGATCAGCACACGCTCGGCCAGGGCGGCTCGGTCGCGCCGCCCGGAGGACGACTGCGCGTCGTTGTTCGTTGTCGCGGTTTCAGTCACTGTGATTTGAGAAAAACGCCTTCCCTAACTTCTCGGTTCGCAAGCTCTTCAAACCGCGGGATGGTATCCTCGGCCCGGAGCGATTGCAACGCGGGCGCCTTGCTGCTATCACGACGCCCGGATTGAGGACCGGGCATCGAGCCTGCGAACGCCGCCCCACCCGCCGCCCCGATCCGAACCGCGACCGTGAGGGAGCGGCGGACAGTCGGACCGCTGCTCGTAACGGCGGGGTCGCTGCCATGCCGGCCGGGACGTGAGGTCGCCACACCGCCGGGGCCGGCGGCGCGGCGTTGGCCGTCCAGGGCTGAAACCTGGAATCTGTGCTCTCAGATCGCAGATTGGAGATTACGCCTTCCGGCCATCCGCTCGCACCGCGCTGCCCTTGCCGCGGGCGTCGGATGAACGACCCCTTACCCACCCAGGGAGGCCACCGTGCGAATCATCCAGCAACCGACCGTCCACCTCGTCGGATCGCAGGTGACGGACAACGCCGAGATCGACCGCTTCCTGGCCGACCATGATGTCGAGCTGTGGGACACCGACAGCTCCGTGGCCGGCGAGAAGCTTGCCGAGATGGCCGGGCGGCTCTGCTACATGAGCTTCGCCAGACCCCGCCCGGGCGGCAACGCCGCCTACCTGGAACGCATCCTCGACCAGGCCCACGGCAGCGTGCTCGAACACTGCGTGTTCAGCTTCATCATCACCGGGGTGTCGCGCAGCTTCACCCACGAGCTGGTCCGGCACCGGGCCGGCTTCGCCTATTCGCAACTCTCGCAGCGCTACGTCGACGAATCGGTGGCCGATTTCATCGAGCCCGCCTGCATCGCGGACGATCCGCAACTGCACGAGACCTGGCGGGCGACGGTGGAGCAGTGTCAGGCGGCCTACATCAGGCTGGTGCAGGGCCTGACCGAACGTTTCGCCGACGAGCCCGACACGACGCTCCGCCGCAAGCTGGCCCGCCAGGCGGCTCGCTCGGTCCTGCCCAACGCCACCGAGACCAAGATCTTCGTGACCGCCAACGCCCGGGCCCTGCGCCACTTCATCGAGATGCGGGCCAACGAGCACGCCGAGACCGAGATCCGGGCGGTGGCCGTCATCATGCTGGAACGCCTCCAGCAGGCCGCCCCCAACATGTTCGCCGACTACGAGATCGTCACCCGGCCCGACGGGACCCGCGTCGCCCGGACGCGGTATCGCAAGGTGTAGCGCACTCTGCGGTGACGGAGTTCCGTAGCGGCCGACCTCCAGGTCGGCAGCCGCGATCCGAACAGAAAGTCGTCCCGGCTGGTTTCCGTTAGACTCTGTGAACCGAAAAACCCATAAGCCGCTGTGAATAAATACTCTATATGCATCATGTCGGGTAGGGCTGCGCAACCGGCAACTTACCGGGTCGTCGCGGCGATGGTATCATCTGGCGGGAGGCACCAGGGTGGCCGCCATCTGCAGGAGTCCACCGACATGCGAGCGAAACCCACCGGGGCAGCACGCCTGGAGTTCCGCCTGCCCAGCGCAACCAAGGAGCTGATCGTCTCCGCGGCGGCTGCATGCGGGCAGACGTTCAGCGAGTTCGCTCAGGCGGCGCTGATGCAGCATGCCCGGCGTGCCCTCGAAGCGCAGCACATCACCGAGCTGTCCAACCGCGATCGCGAGGCGTTCATGGCGATGCTGGATGCGCCGCCTGAGCCCACCGAGGCGCTCGTCCGGGCTGTGCGGAGGGCGGAGGGCCGTGGCTGACGAGACGGCGCGGGACTGGTCGATCGAGCGTCTGGCCGGCCATCACGACCGCAGCGCCTTCGACTGCGGCGACCGATCGCTGAACGAGTTCCTGCGGCGGTTCTCGGGCCAGTACATGCGGCGAAACCTCGCCCGGACATACGTGGCGGTGGTGGCAGGACGCCCGCGCGTGTGCGGCTACTACTCGCTGGCCAGTGGCGCGGTGCGTTTCGAGGACGTTCCGGAGCAGGATCGGCGCAGGCTCCCACGGCATCCGGTCCCGATCGCCCGGTTGGCACGCCTGGCGGTGGATCGCAGCGAGCAGGGTCGCGGACTCGGGGAGTTGCTGCTCGGCGACGCGATGCGGAGGGTGTGGTCGATCTCGCATGAGCTCGGGATCGCTGCCGTGGCGGTCGAGGCGATCAACGAGCCGGCACGGGCCTTTTACGTGAGATACGGCTTCGTCGAACTGGTGGATGACCGCCGTCATCCTTACCTGCCGATGGGGACGGTTGCCAAGACAATCGGCGTTCAGGGTGAGTGAAGGTCGGGCTGTGACAGGCGGTGCGCCGTGACCGGGGCTGCGAGGAGTACCGATCCCTACAGGCCGAACGAACCCGGCCGGTCCGTCCCGTCGATCCTGACTGTCTCGGCGGTGACGGTCCTGGTCAAGAGCGCCATCGCCGAGCACCTGCCGGCCACGTTGCACGTCGTCGGGCAGATCAGCAACTTCAAGCGGCACGGCAGCGGGCACCTCTACTTCACGCTCAAGGACGACGCCAGCGAGCTGTCCTGCGTCATGTGGCGCTCCTCGGCGGCGAAGGTGGCCTTCCGCCCCGAGGACGGGCTGGAGGTCATCGCCACCGGGTATGTGGACGTCTTCGAGCGGGCCGGGCGGTATCAGCTCTACGCCCGCAAGCTCGAGCCCCGGGGGATCGGCGCCCTGGAGCTGGCCTTTCGCCAGCTCCGCGAGCGGCTGGCGGCCGCAGGGCTCTTCGACCCGGAGCACAAGCAGCCGCTGCCGCCGTATCCGCGGCGCATCGCCGTGGTCACCTCACCCACCGGCGCCGCGGTGCGGGATATGGTCCAGACGCTGGGGCGCCGCTTTCCGTGTGCCGCGGTCCTGCTGTACCCGGTCCCGGTGCAGGGGGAGGGGGCGGCGGCCAAGGTGGCGGCCGCCATCGCCGATTTGAACCGCCGCCGGGCGGCGCTGGGCGGGGTGGACGTGATGATCGTCGGGCGGGGCGGCGGCTCGCTGGAGGACCTTTGGGCCTTCAACGAGGAGGTCGTGGCCCGGGCGATCTTTGCCAGCCGGATCCCGGTCATCAGCGCGGTGGGCCACGAGGTGGACGTGACCATCAGCGACCTGGTGGCGGACCTGCGGGCGGCCACGCCGACCGCGGCTGCCGAGCTGGCCGTCCCGGACGCCGGTGAATTGCTGATCCTGATCGACGGCCACGCCGCTCGGATCCGTCGCGCCGTCCGCCACCGGCTGGAGATACGCAAAGCGGGCCTGGACGGCATCCTGCGGCGCCGGGCGTTCGCCGAACCGTTGGCCGTCGTTGAGCGGCGCGGCCAGGTGCTCGACGAGCTCGGTGCCCGCCTGCTGCGGCGGCTGCACGAGGGGCTCCGCGTGGGGCACGCCCGGCTGCGGCGCTGCGACTCGGTGGTTCAGCGGATCTCCCCGCAGGCCTACTGTCTGCGGCTGGAGCGGGAGCTGTCGCGGCGGCTGGACCGCCTGCGTTGGGCCGTCGCTCGCCGCGTGGCGGGCGCGGATCACCGGCTGGGTGCGGCCGTGTCCGCCCTCCAGGCAACCGGGCCCGGCCCCCGCCTCCCGCGGCTGAAGGATCGGGTTGCCCATCTCCATCGGCGGCTGGAGGCCGGTGTTCGAGGGCGCGTTCGCAGGGAGCGCGACCGCGTAGACGCCCTGGCCGCCCGTTTGTCCGCCCTCAGCCATCGCAGTACACTCCAGCGAGGGTTCTCGATCACCCGTACGAAGAAGGGCCGGCGCGTGGTCCGCAGCGTCTCCGAGGTGGACGACCGCGCGCGGGTGGTCACGGAAGTGGCCGACGGGGAGTTCGAGAGCGAGGTTGTCAACCTGAGGCAGCTCGAGCTGTTTGAGTGACCGCCATGGCCAAGAAACAACCCACCTTCGAAGAGGCCCTGAACCAGCTCGAGACCCTGGCCGACCAGATCGAGCGGGGTGAGATCGGCCTCGAGGAGTCGATCGCCAGGTACGAGCAGGGCATGAAGCTGATCGCCCACTGCCGGTCGATCCTCACGAGGGCGGAGCAGCGGATCGAGAAGCTCCAGCCGGCGGCGGAGTCGGCCCGCGAGGGGAAGCCGGCTGGGGAACCCGGAGACGAGCCGGAGCCCGGAGGGCGCTTGTGATCGGTAAACGCCGCTGGAACCAGAGCCGAGTCGGCCTGGCGACAGCGTTGCTGGCCGTGGGGGTCTGCTTGTCGGCCGCGCTGTGCGGCTGCGAGGAGGACGCCGCGACCGACGGCGCCCCGCCCCCGCCGAGGATCGGCCCCACGCCGAACATCGTCTTCATCCTGATCGACACGCTTCGGTCGGACATGCTGGGGAGCCACGGCAATCTCCGCCGCAGCACGCCTGCGCTCGACGCCATCGCCGCGGAGGGCGTGGATTTCGCGCGGGCCGTCACCGCTGCCCCGTGGACGCAGCCGGCCGTCGCCTCGCTGTTCTGCTCCCGCTATCCCGGCGCCCACGGGGTACTGGACTACCGCCTGCCGCTGAAGGCCGTCCACACGAAGGACCAGCCGGTGGTCGCGGTGATGGACGAGGGGTTGTTCACCCTGGCGGAGTGCCTTCAGAAACGCGGCTACGCCACGGCCGGCTTCTCCGCCAACCCCTTCATTACCCGGGGCTTCGGCTTTGCCCAGGGCTTCGAGCACTTCGACGATTCCTTCGCGGACAACACCACTTCCGGCGAGGTGGTGAACCGGGCCGCCATGGCCTGGCTCGAGCGGCGGGACCCCGGCCAGCCGTTCTTCCTCTATCTGCACTACATGGACCCGCACGGCCCCTACGACACCGGCCCGGAGTACCTCGACCCTCTGCTGGACGAGGTCGAGCAACTGCCGGAAAAGCACATCCTGACCGACGAAGAGAAGAAGCAGCTCGGCTACCTGCGCAAGCTGCCCGGGGCATACACCGATCGCCAGCGGCACGTGCGGCTGGCGCAGTACCGCGAGTACTGGGTGGCCCGCTACGAGGCCGGCGTCCGGGATGCCGACACCCACATCGCCGCCCTCCGGGACGCCCTGGCTGGCCTCGGCGTTTGGGACGACGCCTGGGTCGTCGTGCTGGCCGACCACGGCGAGGCCCTCTGCGAGCACGGTTTCTGGGAGCACGGCTTCAGCACCCACCACACCGATCTGCACGTGCCGCTCATCCTCCGCTGGCCGGGCACGATCCCGGCCGGCACGCGGGTGGCCCGCACGGTCCGCCTGATCGATGTCTTCCCCACGGTGGTGGATCAACTGGCACTGCCCGAACCGCTCGGCATCCAGGGCACTTCGCTGGCTCCCTTCATCGCCGGGCGCCCCCCGTCCGATCCGCTGATGGCCTTCGCCGAGGGCGTGAAGCTGGGGCCCGGGCAGCGGGCTTGTTATGTCGGCGACTGGAAGGCGATCCTGACCATGGAGACCGGGCGCCTGCAGCTCTACAACATCACCAACGACCCGCTCGAACAGATGGACCTGGCCACGCTCCGGCCGCAGCGGACGGCCGAGTTCCGCAGCCTGATCGATCGGCAGGCTCAGCTCAACGCCGACCTGCTCGCCGGGGTGAGCGTCCAGCGGGCCCCGCTCAGCCGCGAGCAGATCGAGCACCTCGAATCCCTCGGCTACGTCGGCGGCGCCCAGCCGCCCGGGCAGCAGTAACAGCCCCCCGCAACACCGGGCACCATCAAGGCGGTGTTCACAACACCACCGGGGACCACGCCCCAATCAGGGCACCGGGCGCCAGCCCGGTGACAGGCCCGGGTGAAGTCATTGGCCGCCCCCGTCCGCGGGCTTGCGCCGCGCGGCTTTGACCAGCGCATCCCGAATGCAGGCCGTCGGCCGCCGCGGACCACACACGCCCAATCAGAGCCGCGGGCGCAAGCCCGCGGACAGGTCGCGCCGGCGCATTCCCGCCGCCCGGTCACCGAGCCGGCCCCAACGCGCCGGGGCTGGGAAAGAGGGGCTGCTCAGTCAACCATTCCCGGCGGGACCTGGCTGGTTCTACGCCAATGTCGCAGGAACGAAGGACACCGTACGGCGGTCGATGCCCGGAACACTGTCTCTTTCCAGGGCTTCCCCGCGCCGGACAACCACAGCCGAACCACGCAGAAGGTGAGATCAGGCGGCGCCGACCATCGGCCCTGATAGGGCCGGTTGTAACAGCCCGGGGCGAAGCCCCGGGGCTTGCTTTGGACGTGGTCTCGCAAGGTCGGCCCAGACGGGCCGGATCCGAAACGCTCCCCGCGGAATCCTGCTACCCGACCAGGCCGTTCTGCAAGGTCGGGGTCCATACTCGATTGCTCCCGGCACTCAAGTGCCGGGCTATTGTCAGTTACTCCTTCGGGGCACGGACGGATGAGGGGATCGACGCGTCGGTGTCGGCGCCGTACCGGGCACCAGGCCTACCACAGCCCGCGCTGCTCGAGCATCTCGCGATAGGCCGGTCCGGGATCGGGGTAGGAGTCCTTCTCCGGCAGATCCCACTTGGCGAACAGCTTCTCGTTGTCGGTCTCGCCGGGCGAGAGATCGGCCACCTTGCGGTCGTCGTGGTGTTCGTCGTGGTGGACCAGCGCCCGCCGGCACCCGATCACCTTCAACCCCGCCTGGAGCTGAACCTTGAGCGACAGGTCCGGGTCGAAGCCGAAGAAGTAGTACCGTTCGTCCGCGTAGCCGAGCCGCTCGAGCAGTTCGCGGGGCAGCAGGCCGAAGTTGGCGTAGGGGTATCCTCGCACGTTGTAGAGGGCGAACCGCCGGCCCTCGTGCCGGACCTCGTCGAGCACGTTCCGGTCACGGTCCCAGGTGTGGTAGAAGGCCACCATGCCCAGGTCGGACAGGTCCGGCCGTTCGATCATCTCGACCGCCGCCTCCACGGCGCCGGGCAGGGGGTAGGCGTCGTCGTTGAGCCACATGACGTACCGGCCCGTTGCCGCCCGGAAGCCCTTGTTGAAGGCCCGCACCGCGCCTTCGCGGGCGGTTTCCCGGATCGTCCGCAGGTCGTCCTGCCCGGTCAGCCACTCGGCGGTGCCGTCCTCAGAGGCTCCGTCCACCACCACGATCTCGACCGGCAGGGTCACGTGCTGGCGGATCATGCCGACGGCGCGGCGCAGCCGGTCCAGCCGGTTGCAGGTGGGGATGACGATGCTCACGGTCGGGTTGCTGATCACGAGACTCCGGAACGGGCCGCGAACGGAACGCGTCCCGACCGAGTCGGGAGTCCGCGCGGCCTCCAGCAGGCGGTGAACGCCAGCCCGGGCACACGGCAACCAGCCGCAAACGGAACCAGGTCCGCCGCGGACGGGAATCGCGCCGCCCCCCAGGCTTCCACGACGTCGGCCCCGCATCGGCCGACCGAGACGCTTCTCCCCACGCACGGCAGCAGTGCCGTCCGGGTTTGCGCCCCGCTCGGTTCGCCGCGCCGGCCGGCGACTGATTTTATCGGCAATCCTGAAACCATTCCTTCCGCCCGGGCGTACAATCCGCGAGGCAGTCACGCGACGCAGCAGGAGCCCGCCATGTTGTGGCAACTCGCCTTTGCGGCCTGTCTGGCCATCGGATCCCTGTGTCAGACGGCACCCCCGCCGTCGGGGCTGCCCGCCGACGCCGCCGGGCAGGAGGAGCCCCTGGAGGGTATCTGGCCCACGCCGCGGATGGTCGAGCTGTGGGTGCAGCGGACCGCCCTGGACGTGGCCGACCGGTATGACCTCTCGGACGAGCAGTACCAGCGGCTGGAAGCCCGCATGATGGAGCGCTGGCCGCGCTTCCTCGAGGAGAACCGCCGGCAGCTCCAACCGCTGGTCAACGAGTGGTTCGAGTTCCAGATGGCCGTCGAACCGGTGCCCCCGGAGCGGGTGCAGCGCTGGGCCGAGCGGGCGGCTCCCATGTTCGACAGGATGCAGCAGCACGTCGACGCCGGGGCGGACGAGATCCGGACCATGCTCGAGCCCGAGCAGCGGGCTCGCTTCGAGGCCGAGACGGCCAAGCTCAAGGCGGGTATGGCCATGTTCGGCCAGAAGCTCCGAACCTGGCGGCAGGGCGAGATCGCTGAGCACGAGTTTGGCCACCCCCGGCGCAGGCACAGCCGGGCGGTCGGTGGGCGGCAGACCACCAGGCCCGCCGAAAGTCGGAGACCTGATCCCATCAAGCAGGAACTGGACGCCTGGGACCGGTACGTCGCCGAGTTCATCGAGCGCTACCACTTGACCGGCGCTCAGCGCACCGCGGGGCTCTCCATCCTGGTGGAGGTCAAGGAGCGGGCCCGGGCCCATCGTGACCGGCATCGGCAGGACATCGCCGAACTGGAGCGCAGCATCGCCGCCCGCGAACCGGACAGCGCAGGGGACCTGGAGGAGCAGGTTCGCCGGCTCTATGGCCCGATCGATGCGCTTTTCAGCGAGCTCAAGACGCGCCTGGAAGGCCTGCTCACCGCCGCCCAGCGGGACGCCACCACCCGGCCCGCCGAGTAGAACGCGCCCCTCAGAGCCGCGGGCGCAAGCCCGCGGACAGGTCGCGCCGGCGTATTCCCGCCGCCCGGTCACCGGGCCGGCGCCCGGTGCCCTGACCGGGAGAGGGTGTGATCAGAGCCGCGGGCGCAAGCCCGCGGACAGGTCGCGCCGGCGTATTCCCGCCGCCCGGTCACCGGGCCGGCGCCCGGTGCTCTGACCGGGCGCTGTTGCGGCCGGCGTCATCCCGAGGTTGCCGCCTTCAGCCGGGCCCGCTCCGCCTCGGCTCGGGCCCGGATCTCCGGGGCCACCGTCTGGTGATCGAGACATTCGTCCAGCAGGCGAAGGGCGT
>Ga0180432_10005950_pt1 | contig 16033 bp, 11 predicted proteins | sample SS_ome_10_FD_132414 | JGI IMG/M metagenome (GOLD analysis project Ga0180432, IMG submission 132414) | Hypersaline lake sediment archaeal communities from the Salton Sea, California, USA - SS_1_MS_2 metaG | ecosystem: Environmental > Aquatic > Non-marine Saline and Alkaline > Hypersaline >... | reverse complement strand
GGGTGGACGATTCTCGACTGTTCGTGCGGTCGCGATGGAGCTCTCCGTCGACCAGGTGCAGGATGCGATGGGCCTGCTGGCTGAGCCGCTGATCGTGAGTCACCAGGATCACGGTCTTCCCCTCATCCACGAGTCGCTTCAAATGGAGGGACACCTGGTCCGCGGTCTCCGTGTCCAGATTCCCCGTTGGTTCGTCCCCGACAATGAGAGGAGGGTCGTTCGCCAGCGCTCGCGCGATGGCTGCACGCTGCTGCTGTCCGCCGCTGAGCGCATTGGGCAGCTTGTGCGCCTGGTCATCAATGTCCATGAGGGTCAACAACTCAAGGGCGCGCTCCCGACGCTCCCGTCGTGGGAAAACGTCGCAGAAGTCCATCGGCAGGATGACGTTCTCAAGGATCGTCAGCGTGGGGAGGAGCTGGAAGAACTGGAAGATGACGCCGACGTTTCGCCCGCGCCAGCGAGCCAACGCGTTCTCGTTCAGCTCGTTCACGGCTTCACCGGCGACGACCACACGTCCGCTGCTGGGACGATCAATCCCGGTGATCAGGTTTAGGAGCGTGGACTTGCCCGAACCGGATGGCCCCACCACGCTGACGAACTCCCCGGCTTGCACCTCAAGGTCGACGTCACGAAGAACGGTTGTCTCGACCTCGCCGCTCTCGTAATGCTTGTGGACGCCGCTCAGCTCGATCAGCGGCCGACCTCCGCCGTTCCCTCCCAAGCTCATCTGGCTCCCCTCGTGCGTTCTCGACCGATCAGTACCCTTCGAGATTGAGCTTACCAGACCCTCGGGCGACGTGCCTATTGAGCCGCTACCATGCCGCTATCGGCCAAGTATCGGGGCCAGCATAGAACTCCCGTGCGGCAGCGAACCTGCGGCGGTAGGGCAGATGCGGCGAGGACAGCCTGATCTGGTGAGGAGGCGGCCGAGAAGCCAGGCGGTGAGAGCCGAGCAAGCAGCTTCCACGCTTTCGACGCGAGGCACTCAAGAGGCAGGGAACGCATTCCGTCGCTTACCCTGGATGGGGGCTCAGGGGTTGAATCGGCTCGATATCCTACGGATGCGCCGATCGGGACGGCATCGCCGGAATCCGTAGGATGCTTGGGAAGAACAGCGCGTAAGGTTTGGACGCGGGGCCCAGGGGCGCGTTATCCCAGACCTAGAATCCGGCCCAGAAGGGGCGTATGCTTCTCGATGGCCCGCTCCGGGCACATCTCGTGGCAGCAGTAGCAGCGGATGCAGAGGTCGTAGTGGTAGCGCGGCGGCGCCTTGCGCCCGTCGTCGAAGCGGACGGCCTTGTCCGACACGGGACAGGCCTCGACGCACTTGCCGCAGCGGACGCAGAGAGCCTCGTCGATCACGGGCTTGGGCAGCAAGATGTCCTTGATGATCCCGTAGTGCGCCAGCGAAGTGTTGCTCCGCACCCGCGTCCGGATGACGCGGAAGTCCGGGTTGCGGAGCTCCCCGATGGCATCGCCCAGGACCTCTATCCCGTCGGCCCGGTACTGGCCCAGCCCGCGCTCCGCCCCTATGGTTGTCGTCGGCACGTAGGCCGGGTCCATGGCAATCAGGCGGCAGAAGGTAGCGTCGACTGCCACCGGGTCCTGGGAGAGGATCAACACGTTCATCGGCGTCGGATCCCCACTGCGAGGTCCGTTCCCCTCCATCGCCATGATGCCGTCCATGATGTGCAGCCGGGCCCGGAGCAGCAGCCCCAGCTCCACCAGGAGCGTGCTGAAGTCCATGACGTCCTGGTGCTGGACGTGGTAGAGGGCCTTGCGCTTGCCGGGAATGCAGCCAAAGAGGTTCTTCACTGCGCCGGTCACGCGGGTGAGCTGGTGGGTCTTCATCTTCGGCAAGTTGATCAACCCGTCGGCCTCAAGGACGGGTTCGGCGATGGGAAAGCCGGAGACGAGCCCTCCGTCAGTATGGTCCACGCGGCGCCCTGACGAGAAGTCGACGAACTCAGCCCCGGATTGGCGCCCGGCCTGGATCAGTCCCGCGCGCTCCGCCGCGCGGACGGGGCGCTCGAGACCGGGCGAGTCTCCAAAGGCGACCACGGCGCCGGCTTCCTGGAACATGCGTGCGCAACCGGCGAGCACCGAGGGGTGCGTGGTGACCACCTTGTGCGGGACCTCCCCAGCCAGCAAATTCGGCTTCAGCAGCAGACGCTCACCGGGTTTGACGAAACGATCCACCCCGCCGAGGAGACCGATGCCCCGCGTCAGGGCCTCGTAGACTTCCTCGGGATGGTAGGTTGCGCAGCGCACCAGTGCAACGCGAGATCGACTCATATCCAGCTCCACGACTCCTTCGGCAGGCGCACCGGCTGATCAGCGCCCCCCTTGGACGTCTTCCCATAGAAGGCGGAGACCACGGGACAGACAACAGAGGCGGGTGCGTGCCTGCCCACGGCGGCGAGCACTTGATTGATGAATCCCGGGATGATCACGGCCCTTCGGGCAAACATACCGTCCAGCGCCGTCCGGGCCACGTCCTCTGGATCCATACTGACCCATCGACCGATGATGCCATGCGCCTCGATCTTGTCTTTGGCCTCTCCGTTGGTGCGAATCCCGTTGGGACAGAGGGCCGTGACGCTGACGGGCGTCCCTCTCATCTCGGCCCGGAGGGCGAGGCTGAAGTTCAAGATGAAGGCCTTGGAGGATCCGTAGACGGGCATGTAGGGCATGGGAAAGAAAGCTGCGAGACTGGACACGTTCAACACGAAGGCCCGCTCCCGGCGCTGCAGCTCTGGGAGCAGCAGACGCGTTAGCTTGACCAGAGCCAGATTGTTCAGCAGGACACAGCTCTCGTTCTCGCCCAGCGTCGACTCCTCGAAACGGGCGTTGTATCCCACGCCGGCGTTGTTGATCAGCATTGAGACGGGCAGCCCGGTCTCTCTGACCCTCTCCACCAGCGTCTCCGCGCTGTCGGCCCGGGTCAGATCCATGGGCACGGACTCGGTCCGCACATCATAGAGCAATTCGAGCCCCCGCGCCACCCGATCGAGGCCGGAGTCGGGCAGCGCGACGAGCACCAGGTCGATGGAGCGGCGGGCGCAGGCCTCGGCGAAGGCGCGACCCAGCCCCTGACTCGCGCCTGTGATCAGGGCCACGTGGCTCTGAGGTTTCGCGGTTGTCGATTCCGACGGCCTGAGACTGAACACTTGATGCCCTCCCTTCGATGATGGTCACTGGATTCACTTTCGAAGGAGAGCTTACCATGACGTGGCCCGTCCTTGCCTGTGCCTGGACTGACAGTCAGCTACCAACGCGGCATCAATGCCTAACACCGCCCGCGCAATGACCGCGGGTTCCAGCATCGGTGGGACGGGGAGGCAATCGCCAGCCGTCTAGCGGACGAAGCCGAGAACCGCGTTGACGAGGCCCATGACCGTGCTGCCAAGCACGAGAAGCAAGCTCAGGGCGAGCGACAGAGGTGCAAGGAGAAGGGGAACCAGTCTGTTCAGCCTGCGCGATCCACGACGCCGCTGATTCAGCCACCGGGCCGTCAGCACAGCGCCGGCGATGGTGAGAAGCTCAAAGGCCCAGAGGAAAAGCCAGTGGCGCCAGTTGCCCGTCAGTGCGCAGTAGGTGAAGATGAATCCGTTGCCGAGGAGAATGCCCAGGGGGATCATCAAGCTGGCAGAGCCCGAGGCGTGCATCACCAGCGCCAGGCCCGCGGACACCAAGAAGAACTCCATGGGCCAGGCCATTCGAAAGACCGTCTCAAACCCCACGACAGCGGCGATGGTGAAAGTGGCGAGATTCCCCAGGGCAACCAGGCCCATCGCGAGGAGCAGCGCCGTGCTTTGCTCAAGCAGGGGGTCCCCGGCCCTCAGTCGGTCCAGGGCTGATGCAGCCTCCACCGTGGTCGCCGTCTCCTCGCTGGTGAAAGCCGTGTCGCGAATCTGCTCGCGTTCCTCGCCGGAGAAGACAGCCACCGAGTCCGAGGGGGCGTCTTCTGTGGTGAAAGAGAGTGGAGCCGAGACGCGTGCCGGGAGCTCGATCCGGGCTTCCCTGGCCGCCTCCAGGAGAGCCTGGCCCATCGTCCTGGCATCCGCATACCGGTCGCCGGGGTCCTTGGCCAGCGCCTTCAGCACCACACGCTCGAAGGGCTCCGGGATGGACGGTTCGACGTCGCGCGGCAGAGGGAGGGGATCCTGCGCATGCTTCATCAAGACGGCCGCCGGCGTGTCGGCATCGAAGGGCGTCCGCTGCGTCAGCATTTCGTAGAGCACTACGCCCAGGGAATAGAGGTCGCTGCGCGCGTCGCTCTTTCCCTCCAGGCCTTGCTCCGGCGCCATGTAGCTCATCGTCCCCAGCAGGGCGCCAGGAACGGTGTCGCCGTCGGCGCCGACGATCCGGGCGATCCCGAAGTCGGCGATCACCGCCCGCCCATCCTTCGTCAGGAGGATGTTGCCCGGTTTCACGTCGCGGTGAACCATTCCCCTGGCGTGCGCGTAGCGCAGTCCATCGAGCACCTGACAGAGAATGCGTACCGCCTCACCGAGGGGGATTCGCTCACCCCGAATCCGGTGGTCATGCATGCGGGTCTTGAGCGAGTCGCCGTCCAGGAGCTCCAGGACCATGTAGGAGATGTGATCCTCCACGTCGTAGTCGAAGACCTGGACGATATTCGGGTGGCGGAGTGCCGCCACGGCCCGCGCCTCCCGGCGGAAGCGATCGAAGAAGTCTGCGTCGTCCAGCAGGTCGGTGCGGAGGACCTTGACGGCCACATACCGGTCGAGCTGGGCGTGGTAGGCGCGGTAGACGCGGGCCATCCCGCCCCGCCCCAGCGGCTCCAAGACCCGGTACTTGCCGAGCATCTGCCCTTCCAGAGCGGAGACGACCCTAGCTGGTTTCCTGCGCCCGAACAGATTCATAGGCTTTCTGGGAACTCTGCACCAGGCGTGATCCGACGGGTTGATGACGCTATCGCCGGCATCTTCCCAAACGGTCAGAGATTCTCGGATACCGCTGTCGGCCGTTGCGTGGGCTTGAGACGACAACTCCGCAAGGACGTTGCTGCGGCCGTCCAGGGCTGGTCTTCCTACCCAACACTACCATGCCAGCGGGCCGGCTTGCCTATTCACACGCTACCAACTGACCACTCGGCCACCATCAGGCCTTGGGCCAGGAGCCTCCTTGAAGGTGGTCCGGAGTCGCGTAGGTTATGGCGATATGTGCAGGTCGTCGCGGTCACGAGCTTCGGGAAGGGGCGGTGTGACTGGATGGGCCACGCGAGAGCCAGGTCCGCACGGGCCACGGCTCCTTGACCGATCCGGACCCAGAGCGTTCAGTGGAGCAGCGGTGGGGTGAGCATCTCTAACCCGCCGCGGCCACGAGCTTATAGCCCAGCCCGCGTACGGTAACCAGCAACTGCGGCTCAGAAGGTTCATACTCCAGGGTCTGACGCAGCCGATGGACCAGATTCTCCACCTGGTAGTCGTAGACCTCACCATTGTACTCCGGCCAAACCGCCATGCCGATCTCATCTTTGGTACAGACCTCGCCGCGGCGCTCGTAAAGGTACGCCAGGAGAGCATACTCCTTGGCCGACAACGATACCTTCCGTCGATCGATCCGCACCACCCCGGCGGTTGCGTCCACGATCAGATCTGGAAAGGGCGTCTCACGAATGGTGATGGCCGGATCGTGGAAGACGAAGATGACGTCCCCGACCCCGATGCGATCCTCGTCACGCAGCTCGACCGGGTCGTGGATGCGCTCCCCGTTGAGGAACGTGCCATTTGTGCTTCCTCTATCCTCGAGGAAGACACGCCACCCCTCCCGCCGGAGGCGCGCATGCTCACGGGAGACGCGGCGGCTGGTCACCACCAGATCGTTCTCGACAGCGCGCCCGATGGTGACGACGTCCGCCGCAAGCTCGTGCTCGCGCCCCGCGGGATCGGTCAGATAGGGGGGGCGTCTACTCTCTTGTCCATCAGCCACGACGGTCATCGACCACCTCGTCGTATCAACAATCGGTCTCGCGCCGGGTTGCGTCCACCGGGCGCGAACTCAACGAGAGTCTACCCGCGGCAGACGGCGCTGTCAAACTGCCGGACACAGGGGCGTGCTATCTGAGGGGAGGACGACTCAAGCGGGTGCGCTGGAGTTCAGGACGTAGAGGGGAGACGCACACCCTATGCCGAGTCTATCCCGGGGGCTCTTGGAGGGAGGGCGCCCAGCTTTGCCCCTTTTCCTTAACCCGACGATTACGCCTCGTTGAAGCCAGGCTAAACAGGAGGTGGTAGTATCCATCACTGGAAGGGACTCGCGAACGCTTTCGTGCGTATACTGGAAGCTTAGCAGCTAACTCTTCTCCTCCTAGTAGGGGACGGCCCGAGGTCACTTGGGCCGTCCTTGTGCTGTTAGGCTGCCACGCCGTCCAGCAGTTTCCGGAGAGCCGCTCGCTCATCGGACCCGAACTCCGCCAGGACCTGCTCTTCTCCGTCGAGAATCGCTTGCCCAAGGCCCGAGCGCCGAAAGGCGGCCAGGTCCTCCTCGAACGGGGTGCCGACCTTGTGCTCGTGCACGATCCGCCCGTCCCGCATGATGACCACCCGCTCCGTCTCCCGGGAGACCGCCGGGTCGTGGGTGACGACGATGAAGGTCGTCCCCAGGTCCTCGTTGAGGTGTTTCATGAGGTCGATCACATCGGCGCCGCTCTCGGAATCCAGGTCCCCCGTGGGCTCATCCGCCAGCACGATGGCCGGCTTGTTGGCGAGGGCGCGGGCGACGGCGACACGCTGACGCTGCCCACCGGAGAGCTGGTTGGGAAGGTGGTCAAGTCGATGGCCTAGTCCCACCAACTCGAGCAACTCTCGGGCGCGCTTCCTCCGCTTGCCCCGTCCGATGGGCTGGCCCATCATGGGTACCTCCACGTTCTCCCTGGCCGTCAACGTGGGAATCAGGTTGTGGAGCTGGAAGATGAACCCGACCTGGCGGGCCCGGAAGGTGTCCAGATCTCGCACCTGCTGGAGGTCCTCACCACCGACCAGGACGGTGCCCTCCGAAGGCCGGTCGAGGGCGCCGAGCATGTTGAGCAGCGTCGACTTCCCGCTGCCAGAGGGTCCCATGACCGTGACGAACTCCCCGGGCGCGATGCCCAGGTCGATCCCGTCCAGGGCCCGTACCTGGGCTCCATCTCCATAGACCTTGACCAGGTCCCTGGTTTCAATCACATAGTCGGTCATGGTGCTCCTTGTCGCTCGAACGGACTTGGACGCGCGTGGTCACTATGCGGTCCGTGGTCCGTAGGGCGTGATGCGTAAAGCGTAAGACGTAATCCGTAAGGCGTAATCATCAAGGCGTAATCATCAAGGCGTAATCATCAAGGCGTAATCCGTGCGGCGTGGTCCATCGGGTGTCACTCGTAACGGAGGGCTTCGGCCGGGCGCAGGTTGGAGGCCCACCAGGCGGGGTAGAGTCCGCCCACCATGCCCAGTCCTATGGCCGTGGCCAGGGCCTGGCCGAAAAGCCCGCCACTGTATTGCATCTCGAACCAGCCTTGAATGATCGGCACGGTGTTGAGCAGGAGCCCGACTGCAACCGCAACCAGGCTGCCTCCAAGACCACCCAGCAGCGTCAACGTCACCGACTCACGCAGGACCATCCACAGCACCCGCCACCGCCGCCAGCCCAGGGCGCGGAGCACGCCGATCTCCCGCGTCCGTTCGAAGACGGACATGACCATCGTGTTCATCATCCCCAGTCCTCCAACGACAAGGGCCATGAGGGAGACTCCCCAGACCATCGCCTCCATCGCCTGCAGATCACTCACATCCTCGGTGAAGGCGCTGGCCTTCGACACGTCAACCTCCGGGAAACGAGCTTCAACGCGGTGGATCACCGCATCCGCGGCGGCCTGTTCCTGGAGCCAGATGCCCAAAAAGCTCACCTTGTTCGGCTGTCCGAAGAGCCGCTGCGCATCCCGAAGAGTGACCACTCCGCCGCCGTCCTGGAAGCTGACGCCGGTCTCGTAGATGCCGACGACCCTGAAGGCCCGGTCGAAGATTCGCATGGAATCGCCCACGTCGATGCTCAGGTTTTCGGCAGCGACGCGCCCCATGATCATCTGGCGGTTGGTGGTCAGCGGCTCGCCCTCCACGATGCGGTACTCTCTGATGGCCAGCCCGCGCGGCCGGTACCCAAACACCACGAAGAACGGCAGGTCGCCCACGGAGGTGTAGCCAGTCAGGAACCCTTCAGCCGCCCGAACGCCCTCCATCGTGCCGATCCGTTGGACCACGTCCTCGTCGATCTTGCTTAGATCGATGGAGCCGCCGGCCTCCATGCCAACGAGCTGGGCCCCCAGGCCGCCCGCGAGCCCCCCGATGGTATCGATGAGTCCGTCACCCATCGCGCCCAGAAGGACGATGGCCATCAGTGCGACGCCGATGCCGATGACGGTCAGCACGGTGCGGGTAGGTTGGCGGAGGACGTTCCTCAGGGCAGCCGTCGGCACGTCCCGCGCCGCATGGACGTTCCCATCTTCGGAGCGGATTGCCTCCGCGGGGAGCAGTTGAGATGCCTTCCATGCCGGAAACGCGCCCCCGATCAGCCCCAGCACCAGGGCCACGGCCACGCCCTGACCCAGCGTCGTGACCGGAATCTGGCTGGGCAGGAAGCCACTCACGCCGGGCACGGTTCCCACGGCGCGGATGCCACCGATCCCCAGAAGCACCCCCACCCCGCCTCCGAGGACGCTGATGAGCAGCGACTCACTCAGCACCATGAGCAGAATGCGGTACGGCTGCCACCCGACGGCCCGCAGCACACCGAACTCCCGGGTGCGCTCGAAGACGCTCATCAGCACGGTGTTCATGACCCCCACCCCGCCGATGACCACCGCAATCAGCGAGACGGACCAACTGAAGACATAGACGTACTGGAGCATGTCCTGCTCCTGGGCGAAGTCGCTGGACGTCGTGGCCGTAAGCTCCGGAAACCGTCGATCGATGCGCTGCTGGAGCGCCTTGATGTCGATGCCAGCCTGCACTTTGAGCAGAAAGGCATTCACCTGTTGAGGCTTGCCGCTGACGGCCTGAGCGTCCTCGAGGCGAATCACGGCTGCCCCGTCCTCGAAAGGCTGGCCGGTCTCGTAGATGCCTACGACCCGGTAGGCGCTCTCGTACAGGTAGAAGGTCTCGCCGACATCGATGTCGAAGTCCTCCGCCGCGGCCTTGCCCAAGATGAGGGACTTGCCGCCCCGTGCCACGTCGGGATTCGACAGGGGGTTTCCCTCCACGATCTGGAAATGGTCGGTGGCGAAGCCAGCCGGGTCGTAGCCGTAGACGATGAAATACGGGGAGCCCTCGGTCGCCGCGAAGGTGTAGATCATGCCGGTGGTCCGCTCCACGCCGGGCAGTGCCGCCAGCTGGTCCCCCACCTGCTGATCGACGGCGCTGAAGACGATGTCCAGAGCTTCGTCCTGGACGACCAGAAGGTCGGCGCCGCTGCCACCGGCAATGGCACCGTATCCTTCGACAAAGCCGTCGGCTAGCGCCCCGAGGGCCACGACGGCGGCGACGCCGACCCCGATGCCGAAGACCGTCAGCAGCGTGCGCGTCCTCCGACGCAGTAGATTCCTAAGGATCACCGGTTACTCCCAAGGTATGCCCTCTTGGCATGAAAGGGGCATGATCGCTGCTCAAGACCCCACGTCGATGTCCACGAAGGCTGTCATGCCCCAGCGAAGCTCCGGACCCAGCTCATCGAGCTCGATGATGGTGGTGTAGTTCACGCCCCCGCCGACCTCCTCGGCCATGGGATTGATGCGCGCCACCCGTCCCTTGAACACCCGCTCTGGGAAAGCGTCGAAGGTGACGTCAACGGGCTGCCCAACCTCCACTCTGGCCACGTCGATCTCGTCGAGGTCGGTCGTCTCCACGCGGAGGGTGGAGAGAGCGCCCAGGGTGACGACGCGGTCGCCTTGTTGGACCTCCTCACCACGCCGCACGTGGACCATGCCCACCGTCCCGTCGAAGGGCGCCCGCCGCTCGCACCGGGTCAGACGAAGCTGGGCCTCAGCCAGAGCGGCCTCAGCTTGCTCCACGTCGGTCTCTGCCAGCTCAATCTCCTCCTCAGCGGCTCCAGCCTGGACTTGCTCGAGCTGCGCCTCAGCCAGGGCTCGCTGCGCCTCAGCAGCGCGAATACCGGCCTCCGCCTCGCCGAGACGGGGGTCGGCGCTCCTCCACGCCTGGGCGAGTGATAGTTCAGCCGCCTTCACGCTCTCCCTCGCCGCGCGCAGCCGCAAAGCTGCCTGCTCTCCCTCCCAGTCCTCGACCGCGTCGTTGTCCAGTTTCTCTTGGATCTCGTCGTAGTCGATCCGCGCGGATTTCCGCTCGGCGTCGGCGGCCACCACATCCGCCTCAGCATCGGCAATGTCCGACCGAATGGCACCGGACGCCAACCGGTCTCGCTCCGCCTCCGCCTGCTCGATGCCGGTCTCGGCCTCCTCCACATTCTGCTCGGCCGCCGCGACGTCGATGGCCCTGGGTTGGGCCAACAGCCTGTCGACGTCGGCCTTGGCACGGGCCAGCTGGGCCTCCGTCTCGTGGACTGTCAGCTCGGCATCCACCGGGTCCAGCTTCACCAGCAGATCTCCAGCGCTGACGGTGTCGCCGGGCTCGACGGGCAGCTCTAATACTGTCCCACTCGTTTCGACACTCACATCTGCCCACTCTGCAGGCACGAGCTCGCCCGTGACTGACACGAGAGACGTGAACACGGGCTCCGGCATCGGTGTTGGGGTTTCCTCACCAGCCCCCCCACACGCTGCCAGCGCCAACGCCAGCAGAGCGGTAAGGGCAGCAAACCGTAATCGACGTCTCATGCTCTCCTCCTCCCGACCCCTCGCCGCGGACGGCGACTGGGGACCGCAGAGTGTGTCCTTCTCCTTGACTGCCGGCCAATCGAACCGCATCTCAGTCCTCCACCTCGATATCGACAAAGGCCGTCATACCCCATCGGATCTGTGGATCGAGCGATTCCAGGGCGACGATCGCCGTGTAGTTCACGCCTCCGCCTTCCTGCTCGGCCATGGGCGAGATGCGCGTCACACGACCCGAGAAGACCTGATCCGGCAGCGCGTCGAAGGTCACGTCCACGACCTGGCCCACGTCCACACGGGCTACATCGATCTCATCCAGGTCGGTCGTCTCGACTCGCAGTGTGGAGAGGTCGCCGATGGTCGCAACGGGTTGGCCTGGCGAGACCAATGTGTGGTCTCTCACCCGAACCATGGCCACCACGCCCGAAAGAGGCGCGCGGACCTCCGTCCGTTTCAGCGCCACCCGGGCCTTTTCAAGGGCTGTCTCCGCCTCCTGGATGCGTGCTTGGGCAGCGGCGATCTCCTCAGGACTCGCGCCCGCCTTGAGCTGCGCCACCTCCGTCTCAGCTGCTCGCTGCTGCTCCTCAGCTTGCTGAACCGCCAGTTCAGCCGACTGAAGGCGATCGGCGCGTTGTCCGATCAGTGACTGATAGCGTACCTCGACGGCATCCAGGGCCTCCTGCTCGGCCTCCATGCGAAAGCGTGCCTTCTCCTCCGTCGGCCCCAGGAGAGGACAGATCTCTCGTTTATCCTCACCCGGGATCGTGACGTTGAAACACTCCATCGTGTCCTCGTGGAACTCGTAGGCCTCAAGATCGTCGATCTCCGCCCGGGTCCACGCCGCCTTGGCTGCCGCGATCTCCGCGTCCAGCGATCCCGCCCTCAGCTGGGCGAGTCTCGCCTCAGCCTGATCAACGGCAGGTTTGGCGGCCTCGGCCCGTGCCTCAGCAACGGCGACCTCTTCAGGGCGAGGTCGGGACTGGAGCAGCGCAAGCTGCAGCCGGGCCGCATCGAGGGCCACCTCCGCCCGGCGCACTGCCAGCTCCGCGTCCGCCGGATCGAGTTGCACCAACGTGTCACCGGCTGCTACCTCGTCGCCCGGCTCCACCAACACCTCCAGCGCCGTACCACCGGAACGGGCGCTTACCGTGGCCCACTCGGCCGGCACGACCTCTCCCGTGACAGAGACAACAGAGGCAAACGCCTGTTCCGGTACCAATGTCGGCGTCGCTTCAGCACTCCCCCCACACCCGGCCAGGACCAGCGCTACCCCAAGCAGTCCAAACAACACCTGTCTCCTCATGCGACGTCCTCCCTCAGACTCACTCCTTCTTGTCCCGCAAGGCTATTGGCAGACTCGACGTGCCCAATCCGCGCGCCCGCACGGCGGTGCGGCACCAGCGGACGGTGCACCCTATCCCTCCCCGGGACACGCATCACTCCTGGCGGAGGGCCTCCACAGGGCGCAGGCGCGTGGCCCGCCAGGCCGGGTAGAGCCCGCCCAGCACGCCGGCCAGCAGCGCGACGACCCCAGCTTGAACGAAGAGTCCTGCGCCATAGACCGGCTCTATGCTCGCCCAGGTCCCCTCAAGCAGCCCCATCAATCCACCCAGGGCCAACCCTAACAGTATACCACAAACGCCGCCCACCGCGCCAAGCAAGAGAGACTCTTTGACGATCATACCAAGGATCTGCCGCCGCCTCCAGCCCAGCGCCCGAAGCACGCCGATCTCCCTGGTGCGCTCCAGGACACTCATTAGCATGGTGTTGAGCATGCCCAGACCCCCGATGAACACAGCCAAGGCAGAGACCTGCGTCATCAGCTCCTCCATGACCTGGAAATCGCTCATGCTCTCGGCAATCTCTGAGGTGAGTGAAATATCCAGGTTGGGAAAGGCCGTCTCGAGGTCCTGCTTGACGATCTCAGCATCCTGGGGATGACGGAGCTTGATGGCGTAGTACATAACCTGGTGGGGCTTGCCGGTCAGCGCCTGGGCTTCGCGCAGGCCTATCACGACGCCCACATCCTCGTAGGAGATGCCGGTCTCGTAGATACCAACCACGTGGAAGTTGCTCCTCATGAGCCGGACGGTGTCTCCGACGTCGACGCCCATCTGCTCGGCCGCGTTCTTTCCCACAAGGACCTGGTGACGCCCGGCCAGAGCCTCACCTTCGAGCACTCGAAAGTGCCCCATCGGAAACGAACGGGGGTGATAGCCGAAGACGATGAGCATCGGCATCTCATCGGTCCGCACGGCGGTCATGATCGTCCCGGCGACTGCTTCTACGTCCGGTCGCGCGCCGATGCGCGAGCCCACGCGCTCGTCGATAGCGCTGAAGTCGGCGTCGACACCAGCCTCGATGGCGAACAGATCCGTCTGGCTGGCTCTAAACATCCCCGTCATGAGCTCGCTCATACCCTGAGCGACTGCCCCCAGCGCCACGATAGCAGCGATGCTGATACCTATTCCCAGAAGCGTGAAGCCCGTCCTCGTACCCCGGCGGGTGAGATTGCGCAGCGCCATGCCGCCGGGGATCACGCGTCCCGACCCGCTCGCCCCGCCCCCATGGTAGCGCAGCGCTTCCATGGGAAGGAGGCGGCTTGCCCACCACGCGGGATAGGCGCCACCCACGATTCCCAGAACCATCACAGTCGCCAATGCCCGGAAGATGAGCTCCGAGGTGAACTGGCTTCCAAACATGCCGAGCATCGAGTTGGATCGATTGATGGCGAACACAGACGTGACGCCGAGTCCAATCCCAAGGAGACCGCCAATCAGGGCCAGTGTGAGCGACTCCCCGAGGATGAGCCCCAGCACGCGTCGGCGCTTCCAGCCCAAGGAGCGGAGCAGTCCAATCTCACGCGTGCGCTCGAAGACCGACATGAAGAGCGTGTTCGTCATCCCGACGCCCCCGATGACGATGGCGAGGCCGGCAATTCCCATGGCACCGATCTCGAGGATCTCCAGCATTTGCTCCTGCTCGGCGAATCCGCTGGTCGTGGACAGCGAAAGATCGGGAAAGCGGCGCTCTATCTTCAGGCGCACGTTGGCAGCGTCAGCGGGATCTAGGAGCTTGATGTACGCCATCGAGACGTGACGGGGCTGGAGTGTGATCGTCTGCGCGTCCTGGAGGGGGATCACGGCCCCGCTGTCCTCGAAGCCGTCGCCGGTCTCGTAGATCCCCACGATCCGGAATGCAGTGCCGCTCACGTGGAACGCGTCACCAACGCCCTTGTGCGCATTGGCGGCAGCCCGTCGCCCAATCAGGATCGGATTGCCTCGTACCCCGTGAGCCTCGGCAAGGGGACATCCTTCCGTGACGCGGTAGTGCTTCACCGCGAAGCCGTGCGGATCGTGGCCAAAGAAGAAGAGGTAGGAGCCGTCTTCGGTCAGGGTATTGCCTAACAGGACTCCGTCCACGGCGGATACCCCACGCCAGGTCCTCACCTCGTCGGCGACTGCTTGATCGAAACTGCTGAGCATTGCACTCAGGGCATCGGCCTGGGTCAGCACGAGATCCGCCTGGCTTCCGCGCGTCATCGTTGTGAAGCCAGCCTTCAGACCGCCAGCCACCGCTCCAAGGGCGACGATGGCCGCCACCCCAATGGCGGTGCCCAGCACTGTCAGAACCGTACGACCTTTGCGGCGCGACAGATTTCGTAGGATCATTCGATGCTCTGTTAGACCCGTTCAGCGATTGATCATCCGGACGATGGATGACGTGTCACGGAACACGTATGACGTATCACGTCTTACGGAATACGCATCGCGCTCCTCAGCGCCCATCATCCGGGACGTGCGATGCGCACTCCATGCCATCCCTCAGCGGTTCTAGCCCAGCGTCACCTTGCCCTGCGTCTGCTCCTCGGTCCACTCAATCTCGATCTCCAACTCCCGTTCGGTCTTGTGCTCCTTGGTCTTCTCTGTGAGCTCGATCTCCAGCTCGACGGTCTCGGGGACGGAGAAGGTGACCTCCTCTTCCCCGCGCTGCAAGGTGATCTCACCGGTCTCCATGTTGTCGGCAAGCTCCTTAAGGAGAGCAGCCGTGCCTGCGCGCGTCTTCCATTCCTCTGCCCGGAACAGCATGGTCTTCCTCGCCATCTCGCCTCCAATACTCGGTCTAGTAGGGTGTGGTCAGCCGATGGATCTAGCGGATCGTTCTCTCGAACGCCATGGCAAAAACGTCCCAATCGTCCTCATGAATTACGTCCGTCGCCCTCTCGCCGAGCAAGTCCAGAATCCTCGGCAGATAGAGATCGGTCCGCAGGTGGTGTTCAGCAATCAGTACGAAGAGGGGGCTTCGCGTCCAAGAGCCGCGAGCCTGGCCTGCTGTGAGCCGCTCCCCGACCAGTACCTCGTCTCCGTCGGTGACCAGGACCAGCCCGAGGCCTTCAGCGGTCTTGAGATGCTCCTCGGACATCGGGGCCACCACGACCCGGCCGCCGGACAGGTCGACGGCCTGGGAGGTATAGACCACCACGCGGATGCCACGATCGATCGCCTCCTGCAGCGCGGCCTTCAGGGAAGCGAAAGTGGACGGGAGAACTGCCATGTAGATGCTCTCCCCGGCCTCGGCGATCATCTGGCTGGCCTTGGCCAAGACATTCGCGATCCCCTCGATGTTCCAGACGTACTCGAGATCAGACGATTGACCAAGTCCCACAAGATCGTCCTCAAGAGCGGTCACAAGCGCCTCGTGCTCGCGGTGAATCTGGGTGAGGAACTCCCTGGGCGCCACCGGTGCATATTTCGTCTTGCCTTCTTTGCGAAGCTCCATAGCCGCGCCTCGAGCGGTGAGTTTTCCCAATACCTCGTAGATCATCGAGCGCGGCACGCCAGAGACCTTAGAGACCTGATAGCCCGTTGCCGGATTCTCCTTGAGCAGGGCGACATACGCCTTTGCCTCATACTCCGAGAACCCCAGATCGACGAGTCGTTCAACTGTCTCTGGCTTCATGAGCTACCTCTCACGACGTTATGCTCCTAACTCAGGCGTTAGCGTACTAACGTCTATAGTATACGTCCATCCGGGCGCGCTGTCAAGCTTTTGGTCCGGTTGGGTGCACTAACGAGTTGCCGCGGAGCTGGTCGCAGATTGGAGACCGTTGGCGCCGGTGTACTGACCAGTTGCGACTGGTATACGTGACTGGCATACGTGACTGGCATACATGACTGGCATACGTGACAG
>Ga0180432_10005948_pt1 | contig 16036 bp, 20 predicted proteins | sample SS_ome_10_FD_132414 | JGI IMG/M metagenome (GOLD analysis project Ga0180432, IMG submission 132414) | Hypersaline lake sediment archaeal communities from the Salton Sea, California, USA - SS_1_MS_2 metaG | ecosystem: Environmental > Aquatic > Non-marine Saline and Alkaline > Hypersaline >... | reverse complement strand
GGTAGGCACGAAGTCGACGCCGTCCTCAAACTCGTGCGAGGGTGTTTTGAAATCAGGATCGAGTTGGTATATCCAGCGCGCGACGTATCGCGAATAGAAACGATATCCAGTAAGGAAGGCGGAGGCACCGATCACCAACAGAACGATTGCACTCAAAAGACTACCTCCTCTCAGCCTCTCCAAGATAAGAAACTGCGAGTTGCCGCAAAGCGTCTACACCGACAACATCGCTTTCCATCAGCGGCACCTGGCGTAGCGGAAATTCCCGAAACTCTCGGTGAATTCGTTCCAGATATTCCGCCTCTTGTTGTCTGCGACCTTCCAGAAAGGCCCCTCCCGCCTCCGGTGGTAAAACTCGGTTAACGAACAACGCACCAACCGGGATGCCGTACTTCGTGAGAGAACCTACCGCCTTCTCTGTCTCCCAGATAGGCAGTCTCTCAGGTATGAGAACGAAAATGAACGACGTCCGTTTGGAATCGGTGAGGATTCGTCGCGCGCGCCCAAACCGAGATCGCCTTTCTTCGAGCGCTGCCAAAACCGGATCTTCATCATCCTGAGTGTCGCCCGCGGCGGCACCGGCCACGTTCCTCCACATGCGGCCAAGCGTGTTTACCTTCTTCCGCTGGCCGATCAAGCCACCAATCCAAGCCGACATCAACTCCGGCAGAGATAACAGACGCAGTGTTTGGCCGGTCGGTGCGGTGTCAAAGACAATCCGATCGAACTCCGACTCAGCCTCCTCGATGAGTCGCGTGAAACGTTCGAACAAAGCCGCTTCTTCTGCCCCCGGCGAAACTCGCGCAATGTCGATTTGACGTTCCACTTCGGCCAAGAGTCGCGGTGCCGTCGTCTCCGCAATTCGGTCTTTGACTCCCTGTATGTACGCGTCAGCCTCCCGCCCCGGATCGATCTCCATCGCCCAGAAATTGTCACTGACGAGTTTGAGTTCCGGTCCAAGCTGGGTCTCCAAGATGTCGCTCGTTGAATGAGCGGGGTCGGTGGATACGAGCAGCGTGCGACTGCCGGAGTCAGCGGACCGTACCGATACCGCCGACGCCATCGTGGTCTTACCTACGCCACCCTTCCCACCAAGAAACAGGACGAACCGATCCAGAAACAGATTATTCCCCGACATGGTCAGCGGCACTGCCTCAGCAACACCTAAAGCCTCCCTCAGGTGGCTGCTCCATGCCCATGCGCAAATGCCATTCGTGAAACTGCTCTATGAGTTCCGGATACAACTCGAGCGTGTAGAATGAGATGGGATTTGGAACACCCAACAGGTCGGAAAATCCGAGTAGAAAAAACAGGTCTCGCTGGCGCAGATATTCTCGGTGGATCGCCGACCTGTACGGAGCTATATAGACACCTTCGTAGATCTCTCTGGCAGCCTTCAACCTACGTCTCAGTCTGAGCCACCAGCTGCGTTGACTCATCGACCCGAGCGCAAAACGAGTTCGCTACTCAACGAGCCCCATACCCCAACGCATGAAACTCACAGGCAACCCGCCATACTTCAGAACCTCCTTGTGGAACTGTGCTTGCGAGTAATCGCTGCCCTTTGACTCACTGTACGAATCACGAAGCGATTTTAGTTCTCTCCGCCCGATGGCATAGCAGACCTGATACGCGGGGTGCACGCAATAACGTCTTACCTCCGCAGCCGCATGGTCGGCATCAAAGTGGACACGGTCCACGAGCAGCTTCGTCGCTTCCTCGACGGACATTCCCCTAGTGTGCAATCCAACGTCTGCGATGATCCGAACCCCCCGCCATAGCAACGCGATCTTCTGGAAGAACTTCTCTTCCAGGGTCGAATAGAAACCCTGTTCACCCATCATCTCTTCACAGTAGAGCGCCCACCCTTCAATCGTGACAGGCGACCCGATCACCTTGCGCACCGGTCTCGGTTGGGAATGGGCATGCAAGAACTGTAGGTGATGACCGGGATAACCCTCGTGCAGAGCGGTACACGCCAATTCGTGAACGCAATGATCTCTGAGAATCCGTTCAGCTACTTCCGGGTTAGCGTCAGGCGCGGGAGGAGTCACGTAGAACCAACCTGTTCGATCTTCAGAAAAAGCTCCGGGAGGCTGGTATGCAGCGAAGGGAATAATTGGCCGCAGAAAATCGGGCGTCTCGATTACCTCGAGTGTTCCTTCAGGGATCGTCACCAAACCCTGGCTGTCCACAAACCTGCGCGACCGGTCCATCTCAGCCGCATAGGCGGCCACCAGTTGGTGGGTTGGAGGGTGCTGGCCGCGCAGCTTCTCGACCAAGTCCGGCCACAACATTCCCTCCTCAATCTCAGCGGCAATCTCCACCAACTCAGCCTCGACCTCTTCGATCAAACGGAGCCCGTAACGCCACAACTCTGACGCGGTCCCCCGGATGGCGTGCTCGTACTGCAGCCTGAAGTTGAAGGCATCTTCACCGATAGCGAAGTCCGGGCATGGGTTGTCGAAACAATCGGCCTGCAGCCGATTCGCGAACACCGTGAGGGCGGCCTCCGCCGCCTCACAATCCCGCGGGAAGTCTACGTCTCCATCGGGCGCGAGCTCGCGCGCCACCTGTTGCACGAGCGCTGCGCCAGCTTCTGCAACCTCCACCGCTATGTCGACGAATACGCTTGGACAATCGCTGAGCGTCTGTTCCGCAACCTCCAGGAATCTCGGGAGCGCTCGAACACGCTCGGCCGCGGCTTTCGAACGGTGATCGCGAGATCGGTCGCGCAACGCCAATAGGAGATAGAGACCCTCGAGCGCATGCGTGGCCCAATAGGCAGGATCTCGCTTGTGGGGCTGCTCGAACTCGAAGCGATGAGTCAGAACGCGGGCGTCGTTCAGCAGCGCTGTCTTGTCGATTTCATCGTCGAGTGTGTCGACCTGACAAGACTCGAGAGCGCCAGCAATAGACCTCACGGCAGCCAGGTACTCTCCGACCGATTCATCGTCGTAGGCGCCCAGCCGTTGATCGTAGTCAGGCAAACCCGCACCGGTGGCCTCCACCGGATCCATCTGCCATTTCAGATCGAGATACGACTCCGTTAATTGCGAAAGCTCAGACATGCCCTCCTACGGCTTCCCCTGGACTTCAGCTATCAAGGCATGGCACTCAGCTTCCGTCAACGTGCGGACACCTTCCTTTGCAGCCTGGAACAGCTTGTCGCTCAACGCTTCATCGTTAGGATCATAGCCATGTTCTGAAAGCCAGAACTTGACGTTTGACAGCCCAGACATGGGCGAAATCTCGATCACCTGCCGTGCACCGAAGCTCCCCGCTGGAACGCCGGAATAGACACGGTCGGCGAGCCAGTCGTCACCTTTGTTTTTCGCCTTGATGACCGCCGCCGCATGGACACCGGTTCCAGTTCTGAATGCATCTACACCCATCACAGGATAGTTCGGAGGCAAGAACGCGCCACAGGTTTCGGCAATCAACTCGCAATACTCCCGGAGTTTCGGTATGGGATTCTTCAGGGTGCCCAGCAGATAGAGGTTCACGATCAACTGGTCCATCTCGGCGTTGCCGACGCGCTCGCCGAGTCCGAGGCCGGTGGCGTGTACCCGGTCGACACCTGCCTCGATAGCGGCCAGGCAGTTGACGAGCCCAAGTCCGCGGTCGCGGTGGCCGTGCCAGTCGACCTTTACGTCCTCACCCGACGGCTTGACGATTTCGTCGATAGCAAACCTCACGAGACTCTTCACGCCCGCGGGTGTGGCGTGCCCTACTGTATCGCACAGGCAGATACGTCGCGCTCCCCAGCTGATGGCATGATCGTAGAGGGATTTGACGGTCTCCGGTTTTGCCCGAGTCGTATCCTCCGTAACGAACATCACAGGTATGCCTTCCTTGACAGCGAACGTCACTGCCTTTTCGCTTGTCTCCAGCATCCTATCGAGCGTCCAATCTTCGGCGTATTGACGTATCGGAGACGAGCCTATGAAGGTGCATACCTCTATCGGAATGCCAACCTCCTGTGAGATTCGCGCAACCGGCTCGACGTCTACGATGACCGTCCGAGCAGCGCAGTTGGGGAAAATGGGCAGCTTCGAGTCCACTATCTCCCTGGCGAGCGCACGGACCGATTCTACCACCTGTGGCCCGGCACCTGGAAGGCCGATGTCGGCCGCGACGACGCCGATCTCCGCCATCAGGTGCAGCAGTTTCTTCTTGGTCTCGATCGGTGGATCGATTGCCGATGGTGACTGCAGTCCGTCGCGAAGCGTCTCGTCGTTAAGATCTACTTTGGCGGACTTCCAGTCGAAGGAGTCGGCGTCGTTCCAATCGTTGATCAATTCAGATGGTTTCATGGCTCCTTCAGGTTGCTCGTTATAGGCGCAAAACTACCTAGTCGGACGGGGCCCCGTCCAGGAGATTTTCTAACGAAAGAACCTCCAGCCCGTTCTCGGTGCAGGCGGCGTAGTCCGTCTGCCCAGACCCGTACATCGTCACTCCGGCGAATTCGCCGGTCGCGTTCAGAACAAAGAACCGCACATTGAAGTTCGGTTCGCCGCGACTGTTTAGTAGGCGTTCTTCGACAGTGTTCTCACGAATGCGCTGTAGACCCGCCATACCCGCGTCGGTTGGGTGCATACCGCGGCGCATGTTCTCGACGATAAGGTAGGATGTGAGGTTGTAGAGATTGGCTTCCCCTCTACCGGTCGATCCCGCCGCTCCGACATCTCCATCCACATAAAGGCCCGCACCCAGGATTGGCGAGTCCCCCGCGCGTCCCGGGATCTTCCATGCAAGCCCGCTGGTAGTCGTCACTCCGCAGATATCGCCGTTGGGACCGATACCGTCACAGTTGATTGTACCCCAGAAGTGATCTTCATCGATCAGCCCATCTCTCACCATGCCTAGCCCAGCGTCGTACGCGGCCTGAGCACGTTTCTCTGGATCGAGGTAATGCCTCGGATCAACGCGCCTCTTCCATTCGAGCCACATGTTTCGCGAGTGTTCGGTATTCAGATCCTCTTCGACCGTGAACCCGAGAGACTTCGCAAAATCCTGTGCTCCTTTGCCAACCAGGAGATGATGATCGGTGTATTCCATCACCGCCTTCGCAACGAGCGACGGTGTCCTGACACCTTCGAGCGCGGCGACGCCACCTGCCCACTTTTTCGGACCGTGCATGCAGCATGAATCGAGTTGTACGACACCCTCGGCATTCGGTAGGCCGCCGTAGCCGATTCCCGATTCTTCGGGATCGAGCTCCGGTATGTTCACACCTGCGATCAACGCGTCGAGAACATCAGCTCCCTCGGTGATCAATCTGAACGCCCTCTCGACAGCGCACTCCGTTCCACCGTTCTTGTACAGGTAGCCGCTCGAATCAGAGATCACAACGGGCCTGACACTTTGCGGTGTGTGTACCACAGGTGCTTCCCCAACCGTCTGCTTCGAAGAGGCAGTCACGCCTACCGCGGCAACGGCGCCAGTCTTGACGAAGTCGCGACGAGTGATTTGCCGGTTCATCTTCATTCCCTCCTATACGAATCGTTCAGTCGTGAGCGCAGCACCCTTCGCCTTCCCATCCCTCCTTGCCCTCACGTATCAGCCACGGAACCATGAGAAGCGCTGCCGCAGGATCGGCCCACCACCAACCAACGAGCGCATTGGCAGCCAGCCCCAACAAGAGGCAAAACGACAGGTACGAACAGGCAATCGTTTCCTTTGCCTCAGCGCGGAGAGCAGCACTTTCAATTGCGGCCGCTACCCGTAGCTTCCAAACCGCGACAAGCGGCATAACCACGAGCGACACGGCGGCGAGCACCAGCCCGGCCATACTCTCCGACGGGGCTTCTCTCGCCCACAGGTCCCAGGCCGACTGCAGCAGTACATACGTCGCGAGCACGAAGAAAGTGACCCCGACAAAGCGATGCACCCTGTGTTCCGCTTGCTCTACCTCAATAGCCGATCCGCCTCTGGCTTCGACCGAAAACCGCCACGTAACGACGGCTGCCGCCGCCAGTTCTATGACGCTGTCGAAACCAAAACCCACCAACGCTATACTGTCGGCTCGGGCGCCCGCCCAAAGAGCAACGATGGCCTCAATCGCGTTGTAAGCCATTGTAGCCCAGAGCAACCATAGGCCGCGGCGTATCCAGCGCCGACGAGCTGACACACTACCTCCTTCGTTCGAACCTGAAATCGGCGACCTTACACCACCTAGCTCAGGGGGCAGGAGCAGTCTCGTGTCTAGTCGCGACCATGTTGTGCAACGCTTGCTCTCTGATCTCTGTATTCGGGCCCACGAGGCAGTGGTTCAGCGTTGAACTGCGGACATTTGAGCCCTCACCAACTAGCGTGTCGATGAGTGTGCTGCCGTCGACGGACGCACCCCGTTCGATGGAGACGTTGGGCCCGATCACACAATTCGAGAGGCTCACTCCGTCAGCGACGTACACCGGTTCTACTATCCTCACCGAATCGGCCGCCGCCGGCACCCGCGCGCCTCCCGCCTCAAGAAGGTGTCTGTTCGTCGCGATCACCGTTTCGACCTTTCCACAGTCGTACCAACCGGTCACTTCGGCGGTCAGGAGCTTCCCGCCGTTGTCAATCATGTACTGGAAGGCATCGGTGAGGAACCACTCGCCCTTCATCTGCGGACCGGCAAGCGTCTTGGTGATACCTTCGAACATTGTCTGTGAGTCGCGTATGTAATAGAGGCCGATATTTGCAAGCTTGGAGATCGGCTCCGACGGCTTTTCGACGATGCGTTGCATATATCGATTCTCGTCGGTGACGATGACACCGAATCGCTGATAGTCCTCAACTTCCTTGGCCCATATGATTCCGTCGGCATCAACACTGTTGATGATAGACAGGTCGGCGTCGAAGACAGTGTCGACGAAGATTATCAATACAGGACCATCCACGAAGGGTGCGGCAAGGTTGACCGCACCGGCAGTGCCGTCTTGGGTTTGCTGCTCCACGAAACGAGAGGGAAAATCGTAGTGGGAGGTCACATACTCTTCCACCTGCTCCTTGAGGTGGCCGGTGATGAAGATCATCTCCTCGACATCGAGACCCTCGAGCTTGTCCACCACGTAATCCATGACCGGACGGCCGGCCACTGTCACCAGCGGCTTCGGGATTTCCTTTGTGAGCGGCAATAGCCGAGTGCCCTTTCCTGCGACCGGTAGAACAACCTTCATTTCCATCTCCCGTTTCAAAGCATATGAAGAACCAGAGACGCGGGTGTCGACGGGCACGCCCGAACGCACACCCCACATCCCACACAACCTTCCTTCCTGATGATCGGCCGGCCCTCGGAATCCAGAGTCAGCGCTTTCTCCCCCATGGGACATGCTCGAGCACACACACCGCACTCAACTTTCCTGAACGCAATACACCGCTCCGGGATGAGCTCCAACTCCGCCATACGGTAGCCATCCCAGAGATGCTCCGGCAGGATGAGAGCGTCGGTCGGACAGACCACGGCACACTTCATCTCGGCACAGGCCGTGCATGGCTGCACGGCCGGTTCGATCACCGGCGTGCCAGCTGCAAGCCCCGCCCCGGGAGGTGCGTTGAAAATCGCATGCGCCGGGCAGACATCCAGGCAATCGCCGCACCGCGTGCAGGCCGCGATGAATGCCACCTCGGCCAAAGCACCCGGCGGACGGAAGTACCGCTGCGGAATAACCCGGCGTTCAGTGCGTTCAGCCACTTCCTCCACCAGCCGCCCCAGCGTGGCGCGGAAGAAGTGACGACGATCGCTCTCGCCCTTCGCCAAGGTTTCAAGCGCTCGTTTGAGAGCCAAGTGTTTATCACTCCCCTTAGGCAAACAGAGTCCGGAGCCAATTAGACAACGATACAAGCTACCGACTCCACGGTGTTCACGGCAGCCATTGCAGGACCCCTTATCTTGTAACGTTGAATTCCAGCCGCCGTCCGAATCAATGAGGAATGGAGTGGATCATGCGACTAAGCCAACAGCTGTTCGTCTTGATCGCCTTGGGGATAACTACATCGCTTTCTGCTCAGCAGGCCTCTGATCGGCCACCACGTGAAAGTGTGGAAATCAAGGGTGTATTGCTGCTCAATGCACACTACAGCGACGACCTGGTCAACGACCGGGAGGCGCCTTGGCTAGCAGCGCCAAGGAATCAGATGAGTGGCGAAAGAATCGAGGCTCTGGGCAGCACTGTGCGGCAGAGTCGTGTTTTGGTCGCTGTCAGCGCCACAGAAATCCTCGGCGCGAATTTCGAAGGTGAGCTGGATCTCGACTTCTTTGGTACACAGCCTGGCGGATCGAGGCGCGACCCGATGCCGCGTGTTCGCAGGCTCGTCGGACGCATCACATGGCCCAATGCGTGGGTGCTCTTCGGGCAGGAGGCGCTTCCCATATCTACCATCGACCCCTCATCCTTCTCGACGGTCAGCGTACCAGGATTCACTGGATCCGGCAATCTGTCGCGCTGGCTACCTCAGGTCAGAATCGGTATGGAGATGGGGACCTCGTTGAGAATCGGGATTGAAGGCGCAGCGGTGGCTCCTCGGTTCAACAACATGTTGGATGACGAACCCTCCCACCCTGACGAAGCGGAGTTGAGCAAACGGCCATTCATACAGGGCAGACTCCTCACCCGTTGGGGAGCTGGAGATAACGGCGGCGAGATAAGTGTCGGCGGCCACTATGGATGGTATACCAGCGGCACTGATACTCTCGGAGTGACACGAGCTGCGGCCGTATCAGGCCAAATTTTCCTCACAAGCATGGTGGAGATTCGTGGCGAAGCGTTTCGCGGCGAAGCACTGGGAATGCTCGGTGGCGGTGGCATAGATCAAACCTTGAGCCCGAACGGCGAGCCGGTACGTACGGAGGGCGGGTGGGCGCAGCTCAACGTGCACCTCTCCCCGCAGTTGGAGGTAGGTGGTGGATACGGCGTCGACAACCCTCACAATGCCGATGTCGATCGTGTATCCGGCCGCACCTACAACATGACTTGGGAACTCCACGGCCATTTTCGGGTGTCCCCGTTGGTGATTGCGGTCGAATACAGAAGGATCGAGACTACATACTACGACGCAGTGTACGATTTGCAGACCGCTAACTGTTTGAACGCCGCGTTGGGGTTGGTATTTTGACCGGCGCAGTCCAAGAATCGATGATTTGCCAACTAACCAACCGCCGAGCACCGGTTATAATGTAAGAACATGATCTTAACGCTATTTCTCGCGCTGGTTTTCCAGCTACAGATCCCGCAACCAACGGGATACGTAAACGATTTCGCCGGTATCATCGATGCCTCGTCTCGACAACTCATGAGTGGAGTGATCGAAGAAGTGCGTCAGAAATCTGGCGGCGAGATCGTGGTCGTGACGCTCAGCGACATGGGTGGCCGACCGTCTATCGACGTTGCACGAGATATCGGCCGCGAGTGGGGAGTGGGTGCGGTTGGTGAGGCTGGTGACCGAGCCCGCAATGCCGGCGTCATACTCTTGCTCGCCCCCGGGGAGCGGTTGGGTGACGGACGTGCTCAACTCGCTATCGCGACCGGAACGGGGGCAGAGGGGTTTGTGACCGATGCCCGCGCGGGGCGGATACGGGACGCCATTGGACGCACCGCAGTTGAAAATGACAGCTACGGGGCGGGGCTCGCTGCCGGAGTGTGGTTGCTCGCAGAGGCGTATGCGGAAGAGTTCGAGTTTGAACTCACCGGTACCGCACCGGTGCGTATAAGTGAACCACGACAGGTACGCCGACCCGGCCGCGGGTTCAGCCAAATCATCACCTTCATTGTGTTGATAATCATCTTTTCCACGATTTTCGGCGGTCGCGGCAGAGGTGGCAGGGGCGGACGCTATGGTGGTGGTGGAGGATTGGGGTGGTTGCTTCTCGGAATGATGCTGGGTGGCGGCCCAAGGCATGGAGGAGGTGGCTGGGGCGGCGGGGGGTTCGGAGGAGGCGGATTCGGCGGTTTTGGTGGCGGAGGAGGATTCGGCGGTGGCGGAGCTTCAGGGAGTTTCTAATGCCTAAAGATCTCATTAAGAAAGTAGACGAGTTTGCGACTGAACTAGAGACTGCACTCGGCGACAATATGGTTTCGTACATGTTGTTCGGTTCCCTAGTGCGTGGAGGGGGCCGCAACGTACCGAGAACCCTACTCGTCGTTCGTGACGCAAAGCCCGCGGCACTTCGAAAAATCGAAGAACACATCTCAAAATGGGCGAAGAAGGGATTCCCGCCTCCCCTCATTTTCTCGGAGCGTGGGTGGTACGATTCGGCGGACGTATTCCCAATTGAGATCGAGGACATGCGGGAGGCACATCGGGTGCTGCGTGGTACAGATCCGCTTGATGGAGTGGTCACCACGCAAGAAGACCTGCGGGCAGAACTGGAGCGAGAAGTCCGTGGCAAACTCCTCCAACTCCGAACCGAGTTCGCGGCGACCGCATCCGACGGCAAGGCGCTTGGGAGCCTCCTTACAGAATCGGCCAGTACGTTCTTCATCCTGTTTCGTGCAACCTTGCGCCTCGCGGGCCGCGTCCCCCCGACAGATGCGGCAGAGCTGGTCATGGAAACTGCAAATTTGGCAGACCTAGATGGCACGGCATTTGATTGGATTTTGGGCGAACTCGCGGACAAGAAGCAGCCAAATCTGAAGCCATACGACGTGATTGGCGACCGTTACGTTGAACAGATTGAACTTCTAGCACACTTCGTAGATTCGTACGAGATAAAGCCGGACCAAGGGAGTGGAGAATGAAACGTTTACTTCTGGTTGCATCGGCGGCACTGCTGCTATCGGGATGTGGCTACAACAGAATTCAAACCCTGGACGAACAGGCAGAGAGCTTCAAGAGCCAGATCGAGGTGCAGCTGCAGCGGCGTGCGGACCTGGTGCCGAATCTGGTCGCAACAGTACGAGGTTTCGCCGAGCACGAGACAGAGATATTCGAAGCAGTCGCGAACGCTCGAGCGCAGCTGGGCGGCGCAGTCTCAGGTGGCAATCTGGCTGAGATGGCGGTTGCCAACCAGTCGTTGGGCTCTGCGTTGGGGAGATTGATAGCCATAGCAGAGGACAATCCGGAGATCCAATCGAACCAGAACTTCAGAGACCTTCAGTCGCAGCTGGAGGGTACCGAGAACCGAATATCCACGGCACGTCAGGATTACAATGCGGCGGTGCAAGCATACAACGCCTACATTCGTCGGTTTCCGCAGGTAATCACGGCCAAGCTGATAAGTGCGGAGTCGAGGGATTATTTCGAAGTGACGGATGAGGCGGCGAGGGAGGTTCCGCAGGTGGAGTTCTAGTCCAGCGGGGGGAGCGGGGGCAACACAGTTCTCCCACTCCTCCCGCCGTCTTTTTTCCCTTCAGCTCCTATTCACCCAATCAATCCCTGAGATCTGCCCAAGCGCCAGGATGAGCGCTTGCGTTCCACTCTTGTCGTGTCCCTGTGCGGCCAACGCCACGTATAGCTGGTGAGCGAGTGCGAGCCCCGGTAGCGCGAGCCCCATCCGTTTCGCTTCATCCAGCGCGATGCCCATGTCCTTGATGAAGTGCTCTACGAAGAAGCCCGGATCGAAGTTGTTGGCCATCATCCGTGTACCTAGGTTGGACAACGACCAGCTTCCCGCCGCGGCGCTAGCTACCGATTCCATCACGGTTTCCAGGTCCAATCCCGCCTTATAGCCGTACAGCAAGCCTTCCGAAACTGCGATCATGCCGGAGGCGATGAGGGTTTGGTTGACCATCTTGGTGTGTTGACCGCAGCCTGGCCCACCTTGGCGCACCCATTTGGCACCCAAGATCTTGAAGACGGGTTCCATGTCTGCAACCGTGGCTTCATCACCGCCGATCATTATCGACAGTCGTGCTTCGCGCGCCCCGACATCTCCTCCAGACACCGGCGCATCGATGCTCTGCACACTCCGAGCGGTTGCGGCGGCGGCGATTTCCTCGGCTAACGCCGGTTGGCTGGTGGTGAAGTCGATAACGACATTGCCTTCCTTGCATCCGGCCAACACACCCGACTCGCCCAGGATGACCTCTCGGACATCATTGGGAAACCCAACGATGGAACAGACTACATCTGACTCAGCGGCCACGGCGCGGGGCGAATCTGCCCATTTTGCGCCGCGTTCCAACAACTCCGAAGCCTTGGCCTTTGTGCGGGTGAAGGTCGTAATGTCGTAGCCGGCGTCGAGGAGATGACCACACATACTCTTGCCCATAACGCCGGTGCCGATCCAGCCGATACTGGTGCTATCTGGAGATACTTTCATCAGAGGTTCCGCAGTTTGAGGTAGAGGTTCAACGACAATGGAGATGTATCGTGTAGCGGCGCCGGATAATGTCAAGCCCGACGCCGGTGTGTCAGCACGCGGGAACGTACACAGCCCCGAGTCGTGACCCGGGGCTGTTCACATGCATCTTCAAACGAATTGCCTGATAAGCATCAGGTCACGTACCGAGCAGCTTCCTCCTGAGCGTGACCATCCTACGACGTACCGATCCATCCATTATTCGATCGCCAACCCGTACCACAAGGCCACCGAGTATGGCTTTGTCGGTGCGGAAGTGTGGGATCACTTCCATCCCCAAAACCTCGCTGAGTTTCTGTTTGACACTGTCCTGAAGGGCCAGATCAGGTTCGCGTGCCACGGTTACGCTCGCGTGGACACGGTTGAACTTCTTGTCAACCAGAGCGAGATATTCCTTCGCAATCGCGGGGAAGATCCCCTGCCTGCCACGTTTAACGACTGCACCGAGAAACTTCAGGAACTGTTCGGGCGCATGCAAACGCAGCGCTCGCTCCAGAACCTCCTGTTTTTTCGCCTTGGGAACTCGAGGCGACTCGAGAAAATCCTGGACCGTTTCGTCGGCTTCGATAGCACCTGCCACAGCTTCGAGCAGGTTGGCGTAGAGATCGGTTGAGCCGGTGCGCTCGCCTGACACAAAGAGTGCCTCGGCGTAGTTGCGCGCTATGGTCGGCTCTCTCACCGGTTCTCCTCGAGGGCATTGAGGTAATCCTCGACGATCTTGCGATCCGCCTCACTCTCGAGTCGCGCCTCGATCAGCTTGGACGCGGCTGCCAGTGAGAGGTCAACGGTCTCCTGCCTGAGGGCAGCAATCGCGCGCTCGCGTTCTTGTTCGATCTCGCGCTTAGCGCGTTCGAGGACCGCATCCTGCTCCTCGCGCGTCTTGGCAAGAAGTCGCTCACGCTCTTTCTCAGCCAAGTCTTTGGCCTCTGCCACCAAAGCACGTGCTTCTTCTTTGGACGACGCCATGAGCTGCTTGTGCTCCTCGAGCGTCTCCTTTGCCTCGGCATTGGCGCGTTCGGCATCATCCAACTGCTGCTGGATGTTTTTCTCGCGCTCCTCGGTCAGCTTCACGATCGGCGGCCACGCAAACTTCTTCAGCAGGAAGAAGAGGGAGATGAACACGAGCCATGTCCAGAAGAACAGCCCGAAGTTCACCTCGAACGGAGAACTGAAGCCCTCCGCTGCATGTGAATCGGTTGCACCGTGTTCTTGCAGTACCGCCAGAAGTGTATACAGCATCGAAACCAACTAGGCGATGAGTTTGAATAGCAGGGCGAATACGAGCGCGATAATCGTTACACCTTCGAGTAGCACTGCGATCAGTACCGCGATTCCGCGGATGTCGTTGGCGGCCTCTGGCTGGCGCGCGATTGCTTCGGCTGTCTGCCCGCCGATCCGGCCCAATCCAATGCCGGCACCGATGATGATCATGCCGAGAGCAAGGGCTGCGGCGAGCAGCGAATACGCGCCCCTAGCTGCTTCGGCTCCCATGGGCTCCTGCAGTGCTGCGAGAATGTTCATCAACATGCTTCAAGTCCTCATATCTCGTGGGAGATTCACGTTGTCTGCGTTTCCCATGTCCGCGCCGTCTCTCCCTGAACGATCGCTTCCACGGCGACCCACCAACGGTCAATCGACCAGTGAGCTTCCCCGACCACTCGGTCGGGTACGTATTCGAGCGGCCTGAAACGCAAAGGTCGCCCGATCCTACATATCCTTAATGTTCGTGTTGCATCATTCCGATGAAGACAGCAGTCAGCAAAGCGAACACATATGCCTGCAATAGCGCGACGAACATCTCGAGCATCATGATGCCGATGACGAGCAAGGTCGCGGCAAACCCAATCGCCCAATTCCAGTATTGCAGGTGGCCGAAAATAAAGATTAGACCGAGGAGCGATAGGATCACGAAGTGCCCTGCGGTCATGTTGCCGAAGAGTCGTACGGTCAGCGCGAACGGCTTCACGAACTTCCCGATAATCTCGATGGGTCCCATGGCAATCGACATGGCCACACCACCTGCTCCCGCGAGGCCTGGTACCTTCGGGAATATCGAACGCATATACCCCTTCGCACCCAGCTTCAAAAAACCACCGACCTCGATCGCTATGAGTGAACAGATGGCCAACGCTCCCGTTACGGCGACGTTGCCCGTTGGTGAGGCACCATGCGGGATCAATCCGAGCAGGTTGCAGTAAAGGATGAAGAAAAACAGAGACATGACAAAGGGCGCGTACTTTGCCCCACTCTCATGTCCGATGTTGGCGATCGCGATCTCATTCCTGACGTACAGAACAATGGATTCCATCGCGTTCGCGAAGCCTCTGGGCGCATTCTTGCTGGCCCGCTGTTTCTCCAGGCTCCTACCGGTGCCCCACATCGTGAGAAAAACCAAAATCGCCGCGATGAAGAGAAAGATGACGTGTTTCGTCGGCGTGAGATTCACCGTTAGCGGACCCAAGTGCAAATCAGGCCAGCGGTGCCATGAAAACGCAAAGAACGGCTCAATCCCGATCGAGTACGCATCGGCTGTGTGGTGCAGCACCAGATCACCGATGTTTGGCGTCTCCTGCAGCATCATTTGATCAGACGTATCTCCGTAAACAAAAGGGGTACGAGTACCCCTAGATAAGCGATTGCAGTTGGCAGCGGAGGAAAGATATCACGAGACACCAGAACAGCAACCAGGAAGAGGATGACACCCAGCAGCCTAAGCCCCATTCCGATGCCCCACCGGATCATCATACGCTTCATGGGGCCATCCATTACGGGCCTGACTAGCGACACGGCTATCAGCTGAATGACTGTCGCAATCCCACCAAAAACCAGACCGGGCACCAACGCTTCTTGTCCGAAAGCACGTGTGATTATCGCCGTGACAACCGCAGTCAATGCGAGGCCCAACCAAAGGCCTTTCACTCCCGCCCACCTTTCTTGCGCTTCGCGTCAGCATCGATGTCGGCCTGCAGCTTGATGTAAACGTTGATGAAACTCAGTGTCGCCCCCAGAAGCGTACCGGAGATTGTGAACAGCGGCATCAGCCCCAACCAGCGGTCGAGAGCCACCCCTCCAAGGGAGAAAACGACTATCCCGCCTGCAAATTGCAGGCCTATCCCGAGGTAGCGATACCCCTCTCCCATCGCTTTTCCAGCGCTTTGATTGCGACCAATCATCGTTGTCCTGGTACCTCCCGGATCTGTTTTCAGATAGAGGACAAAGGTAGCAGAAATGGTGCTATGTGGTGTAGGATTTGAGGGAAGTGGGGACCTGAGATTTGAGATTTGAGATTTGAGATCTGAGATTTGAGATTGGTGAGTGGGGACAAGGAGAAGAGAAGGGGGAAAGGGGAATGGGGAATGAAACCTGAGGAAGAAGGATAGCGTGCACGCAGAGCCAAAACGCGTGGAAGAGAACGATATAGAGCTGCTCGAGCGATTGTCGTTGGCGAGGTCCGAGTTGATGACGCAGATTCGCAACCGGATCGTAGGGCAGCAGGAAGTGCTCGATGGAATTCTCACCGCAATCGTGTCCGGTGGCCACGGTTTGCTGGTGGGTGTCCCGGGGTTGGGGAAGACTCTGATGGTTTCGACCGTTGCAGACGCCCTCGATCTGCGGTTCCAGAGGATCCAGTTCACACCTGATCTGATGCCATCTGACATCACGGGCACCGAGATTCTGGAAGAGGACCCTGGCAGCGGGAAAAGGTCGTTCCGATTCATCCAAGGTCCCGTGTTCGCAAATGTGGTCTTG
>Ga0180432_10005947_pt1 | contig 16038 bp, 9 predicted proteins | sample SS_ome_10_FD_132414 | JGI IMG/M metagenome (GOLD analysis project Ga0180432, IMG submission 132414) | Hypersaline lake sediment archaeal communities from the Salton Sea, California, USA - SS_1_MS_2 metaG | ecosystem: Environmental > Aquatic > Non-marine Saline and Alkaline > Hypersaline >... | reverse complement strand
TCTATTCGATCAGTAGAAGACCCGTGGCTGATGATCCTGCTTTGTCAGCGCGGCCATATCTGTCCCTGGGGTGGGAGTACGTTGGCAGCTTGTACCAAAGGTGCCGGATCAGCCGCCAAACGGCTAAAGGCTCTACCGTTTGTCGAGGTCGCCCAAGACGGCAGGGACGGAACCAATGTGCTGTTCGACGTACGCGACTTCGATGCAGTGGCCAAGATCATGCACCCGAGACGACGGAGGAGGCTTTCCGAGGAACAGAAACGGCAATCGGCCAAGCGGCTTCGGAAATACCAGTTTGCCAAGGGGCAGGAGGATCGGGGCCCCGCACGTCAGGCCTATTCTGAGGATGAAACAGGGCTTCCGAGCACCTGCCCCGGCTGAGATTACCTATTGAGGATCGGCGGGCGTGCTGAATCCACGATAATAGCTTTCGTCGAATCCTATCCCGAATCTCGAATAATATATTCTTTTAGGGGGATTGGCCCCACTTGACAGGGCGGGGCGGGTTTGCTAAGATTCCCGCGTCTACTGAGTCCTGGAAAACCAACTAAAGCCCACTTCGGCCGTGCGAGCAATCGCGACCAGTCCTAGGACTCGGTAGACAACGGTCGGAGTGGGTTTTTCTGTGCCCCATGGGTAGAAAGCAGGGACGAAATGGCGACAACAACACTGACGACGGCACAAGAGCGAGCATACCAGGATGGATACCACAATATCCCGCCGAACGCTGGCCGGGATGAGCATGGAGTCTACGCTCGGGAGTGGTTGCGAGGGCATCTTGACGCACAACAGCAAGGGGACTTAGGCGGGGAATCGCTGGTCTCCGCGCGACTGGTGGAAGAGATGGTCCTGGGGGCCGACTGACGGGCCCGGAGTTGATCGAATTAAGCCCTCTTCGGCGTCGTGCTGGAGGGGGCTTTTTTGTGCTACTCGGCATTCTGGACGATGGTAAGAATGATCCGCCTTTCGGCTTCCGAGAGGTCCGGCCATGCGTCGACTATCTCCTGTAAATCGGGGTCGAGTGCGCCGAGCGCGCTCGATTTTGCGCCGCCTTCCTCAAGAACCGGTGGACGTATAGCCGAATTTGTGCTAGGTTCGAGTCCCGTTGGGGTCATTTTGGGTGGTTGAAACCCATCGACATAATTCGCAAGGCCTGCCCTATCTTTGTACTGGGTAAGGCCTTGTGTCGTTTCTTGCGAATCATGTGTACCCATGGGCATGGGCTTCCGCGCACAATTGTGAGCCGTTTCGGCATACGAAACGCCGCTTCTCGCCCGGCGACGAAGCCTTTCAAGACGACTGCTCTGGAAAAATGGCGGCATCTCTTCGCTCTTCTTGTCGACATCGTACAATTCTCAAGCGAGGCTTTGACCGGGCAACTGCCGACTTCGAATCCAATCGACCCGGAGTGCCGGTTACGATGAGTTTCCATTTCTCTAATGTGGCCGGCAAGACATCGGCGGTCGATGGCGGCGACCGTGGCGGCACGCCCGCGACGCCTTGCCTGTGTTCATATAGTTACCGACCAACACACACTGAAAGGGGTTAAGTCATGCTCGCACTACTTTCGCGACTACTGCTGGCGACCACGCTGCTTACGATTGGGTTTCTAACGTTTGGTGCCGGCCTTGCCTTGGCGGAACAGAAGAAGCCGAACATTCTGGTCATTTGGGGAGACGACATCGGCCAGTCGAACATCAGCGCTTACACCCACGGACTTGTCGGCTACAAGACTCCCAACATCGATCGGATTTCCAAGGAAGGCCTTACGTTTACCGACTATTACGCCGAGCAATCATGCACCGCCGGGAGGTCCTCGTTTATCATGGGCCAAAGTGTCTTTCGCACCGGTTTGTCGAAAGTGGGGCTGCCCGGCGCGGAGCTTGGAATGCGATCCGAGGAGCCGACAATTGCCGGATTGCTCAAGGCCCGGGGTTACGCCACGGGACAGTTCGGCAAGAACCACCTCGGCGACCGCGACGAACACCTGCCCACGAACCACGGCTTCGATGAGTTCTTCGGAAATCTCTATCACCTCAACGCCGAGGAGGAGCCCGAGAACGAAGATTACCCGGGCGACATGAAGCTTCCCAATGGGCAAACTTTTCGCGAGAAGTTCGGCCCGCGCGGCGTTATTCACTCCTGGGCCCTTCCCGATGGAAAGCAGAAGATAGAAGACACTGGTCCGCTCACCAAAAAACGAATGGAGACGGTGGACGACGAAACTTCCGATCGGGCTATCGAGTTCATCAAAGAACAGGTTGCCGCCGGGAAACCTTGGTTCGTTTGGTGGAACGGTACACGGATGCACTTTCGCACCCACGTTAAGAAGGAGCATCGCGGGATAAGCGGGCAGGACGAATACGCCGACGGTATGGTCGAGCACGACATACACGTGGGCAAGTTCCTCAAACTACTCGACGATCTGAAGATTGCCGACAACACGATAGTCTTCTACTCGACCGACAACGGTCCGCATATGAACACGTGGCCCGATGCCGGCTGGAACCCGTTCCGCGGAGAGAAGAACACGAATTGGGAAGGCGGCTGGCGGGTTCCCGCCATGGTGCGTTGGCCCGGTCGGATTCCACCGGGCAAGTGGACGAACGAGATCGTCCACCACATGGACTGGCTGCCCACGTTCCTGGCCGCCGCCGGCGATACCGATATCACCGAGAAGCTGAAGAAGGGTGCTCGCATTGGCGACCGCGAATATAAGGTGCATCTGGACGGCTACAACATCCTGCCGCTTCTGACCGGCAAAGCGAAAGCCAGCCCTCGCAAGGAGATATTCTACTTCTCCGACGACGGCGACCTGACGGCCTTGCGCTATGGCGACTGGAAGATCATCTTCATGGAACAGAAGGTACCCGGCACATTCCGGGTTTGGCAGGAGCCTTTCGTGCCGATGCGGACGCCATTCATCTTCAATCTGCGGCGCGATCCCTACGAGCGCGCGACCATTACGTCCAACTCATACTACGATTGGATGATCGACCGCGCGTATATGCTGGTGCCGGCTCAAACATACGTGGCCAACTTCATGAAGACATTCAAGGAGTTCCCCCCGCGCCAGAAGCCGGCCAGCTTCAGCCTCGACAGAGTCATGGAGAAGCTGAGCCCGCCGACGAAATGAGCGGGCTGGAAAAAACGAACTGAGAGCGGGAGAGAGCAAAGCCGAGCACGCCCACGCCAGCGTGGGCATGGCCCCGATTCACAACGTATGATCGAGCGAAAACATCCAGCTCACTCACGTAACCCCTCGGCCATCGCGACCGCCTGTTGCTTGTCGGCGATCAGGCCGTCTAGTTGCGCGTCGCGTACTTGCTTCAATATCACGCTGTACAGCGGGCCGGTGGGAATGCCTAGGGCGATCAGGTCGCCGCCGGTCAGCAGCGGAGGTGGGTCGAGTTGATCCGGCGGAAGGGACAACTTCTCGCGGCAATAGGTCAAAGCGGCCGCGTCGCCATCGGTCGCCTCGTGCAGGGCCAACAGGTCCCCGATGCCGGGCGACGTGAGGATCGGCTGCAACCGCGACCACGGCATCGCCTGTGCATCATCAATTACTCCGTGCTGCTCAATCAACCAACACGTCCGTTCGGTGTGCTGGTTGGAGAGTCGCCATCGGGCGCATATCTGGCCGGCGGCGGTCGCGTCGACCAGCTTGTGCAATAGCGTGGCCAGCGACAGCGGAAACCCGGGGCTATCGAGTTTTCCCAAGGCGGCCAGCGACTGTTCGAGATGTGCCTTGTCGGGTTCTTCCGCGACGACGATCTCCGGCAACACGTGTTCAGCCAAGCCGCTTTCCAGCAGTAGCTCGATGGCTCTGACGCGGTTGCGGCCGATGAGCATCTTGGTGACCTCGGCGGCGATTCGCTCGGCACTGACGACGCCGATCTGGTCGGCCATTTCCCGCACGGCGAGGAAGGTTTCCTCGTCGATCTCGAACTCCAAGGCCGCCGCGAACCTAACGGCCCGAAGCATGCGAAGTTTGTCCTCGGTGATGCGGTCGCGCGGGCAGCCGATGGCGCGGATGACGCGCCGTTGCATGTCCTCGCAACCGCCGACGAAATCGATCACTTTCTTCTCGACGGGATCGTAGAACAGTCCGTTGATCGTGAAATCGCGGCGCGAGGCGTCCTCTTCGGCGGAGCTGAAGGTCACGCTATCGGGATGCCGGCCGTCGCTGTAGGCCGCGTCGCGGCGAAAGGTGGCGACCTCGATCGGCTCCAGCGGCTTGCCGCCCAGGACGGTAATCACGCCGAAGGCCGCGCCTATGGCCAGCGTTCGCCGCCGGCCGAAGAGTTCCCTGATCTGCTCGGGCGTGGCACTGGTGGCGACGTCGAAATCCTTCGGTCGCCGTCCCATCATCTGGTCCCGTACGCATCCGCCGGCCCAATAGGCCTCGAACCCGGCTTCGCGCAGACGCCCCACGACGTCTTCGGCGAATTGCTGTTGTTTGTCGGGATCGAACGGTGTCATTATTGGTTCCGTCGGTGATCATCGTCGGACGAGAAGGCCGATTGCATGGAAACGGATGAAAACTTAGGAGATATCCGGCGGCCTGTCAACATGGGGTAATAGCCGACAACCCACGAATTACCCTCCGAGACGCGGGCTTTGTACGGTCGACAGGATTCTGTTACGATAAAGACAGACGTTCCGATTAGCCCAGGCCATCGACAAAGAATACGCAAAAACCGATGAAACCGCTACGACTTACGACCTTGATTGCGATTGTCGCCGCGGCGATGTTGTGTCATGACGCCCGGGCGCAGTCCTTTCGGCGCTTGGGGGCGGAACTCGACGCCATACGGCCGGTTAGCGTGCCGACTACCGCGGGGTATATTGTCGCGGTTTGCGAGTTTTTTCACCAAGGGCTCGTCAATGCCGACGGGCAAAACGTGGTGGTCTGCCGACGGGGAGGAAAGCCCGTGCCCACTCGGGTTTTGCAGGTCGGGCCCGGCGACTCGTGCCGGGTGGCGTTTCAACTGGAAGCAGGGCAAGGCGACTACGAAATTGTCTACGGCGGCGAAAACCTCCGCGATCCACCGCCGCCGTGGACCGCCCAAGTCGGCCTGTTGCTGCAAACGCGAAAGTACGTTGAATGCGACCTCGACAGTTTTGAGTCGGTGCGAAAAGCGTTCCAGTCCTCAGAAGACATTGGCGCCGACTACGTCGACAGCGTTCACCACGCGCGGAATCCCTGTTCCCCAAAGGCGGAACCTTTCCTTAGCCGTTACAGCGGCGTGCTCAACGTCGAGAACGCTCGCACCTATGGGTTCTGGACATCCAGCAGCGACTGCAGCTTCCTGCTGATCGACGGCAGGCCGATCGTTGCCGCGCCGGGAAGCCACACGCCCGAGTACAGGGCCTTACCGGAGAAGCGTCGCGACGTTCGCCTGGCGGCGGGCCTGCACCGCTTCGAGTATTATCACGCGACCGCGCGGCCGAAGACGCTGATGGCCGCCTTTTGGACGCCGACTCCCTCGGCCCGTGGAGTGCGGCCGGAGGTTATTCCGCCCAGCGCGTTTCTAAACGGAAAGATCGTCCGCGTTGAGTCGGGACCCGTGTCGCTGAGATCGCGGCGGACGGTTCCCGATTTTCGCGCCAAAATCACCGGCGAAGTGTTTCTCCGCAACGTATCCGACCCTTTGATCGAAGTCAGTTTCACGAACATTACGCCCAAGTTGCTAATGAGCCGGGCCAAGGTCCGCTGGGAGTTCGGCGACGGTTTGGCGTCGGAGGAGGCCGACCCTCGTCACGTATACTTGCGGCCCGGTACTTACACGGTGAAATTGACGGTCAGCCAGGGGAGAAAGAAGCTCGAGGTGGCCAACCGCTTGAGCGTTCATCCCCGCCCCGCGTCGAAGAAGAACAAGCCGTTGGAGTTGAAGGATTGTCTGCCGTCGCTTAAGAGCTACGACGCCGGCCTTCTCGACGCGGCCTCGCTTATGCAACTGGTGTCGGCCTACGAGTCGATCAGCGACAACAAGTCCGTCGTGGAGGCCGTTCGCGCCGGGCTGGCCGATGGCGCGGCGACTGATGACGAAAAGATCTTGTTCAAGCTGGCCAAGCTGGCCGGGCCGATAGCGCGCGACCGACTGGGGGAATCGAAAGCGGCCGGGTCGATTTGGCATGCGGCCGCCAAGCGAATCAAGGCCCCCTTGGTTCGGGCCGAGTGCGAAATAGACGCGGCCGATGTCGCGCTTAACGACCTGCTAGATCCGAAGACCGCCAAGCTGTTTCTCGACGCCGCCACGCCGCGACTTGAAGACACCACCGGAGCGTTGGCTTCCAAGGGCCAACGCGTTTGGGGTGATTACCACGCGGCCACCGGCGACGGCCGAGCGGCTCGCCAGGCCTACGCCCGGGCCGAGCAGTTACTTGAGAAGAGGGGGACCTTCGCCCAGCGAACTGTCTGGCGCGGGGCGCACGGCCGTTCGACGGAGGACTTCATCCGCTCCGGCGAGATGGTTCGGGCAATCGGGCAAATCCGCCGCTGGCAGGGTGAGTTTCCCGCGGAGAAAATCGACGGTTACCTTACTCTGCTATACGCCAAGTATTGGGCCGGCCGAAAGCGTTACGCCGAGGCCATCGCCCAGGCGGAACAGGTCAGAGCGGTCAACGCCGATTCGCCCTACGCCGATCAACTTTTGTGGCTGGCCGTCGATTGCGAGTTGAAACTCAAACGAGAAGACCGAGCCATCGCCACCCTGCATTCGCTGTTGAACGATTATCCCGGCAGCCCTCTGGTGCCCAAGGCGAAGAAGCTGCTGGATCGGTTGGAGTAGCTCGCCGTGTTCCCCCACCAACGTGTGTGGGGTTCGCGCAGTTACTTTGGTGTACGGCTCGATGGAGCTTTCTGCTGGCGTCCAACCGCGTCTAAAGTCCCGATACGGGCTTTCCCGATCAATCATCAGGGTCTGCCTATCTGCCCGGATTGCAGTAAAGGTACGCGCTCTCGGTAACATGCAAGGTATGGGAGGTTTGATTGAACAGCTCTGACGATAATTCAACGTTGCCATTGGGGTTTTTGACGGTCATCGAGCACCCGGCGCATGGGCTTTTCGGCGGCTATCTGGTGCTTAGCCAGAGCGGTCGGCCGATCGAGTTCCATTGCACGGCCCCGATGAAGTCGAGCCGGGCCCAGGAGATTCTCTACGGGCCGACGCTCAAGCCGTTTCTCTACGGCGAGCAGATCGGCGGGACTTTGTTGGCGAAGGCGGAAAACGCGCCGTCGGCCGTTTACACGGATCAGGAGGCCGCATTGGCCGTGAGAGATCGTGTTTCCGTGCCTGTTGCCCTGGTGTTGCCAACGAACGAGAACCTTGCCTACATTGATTCTGCCGCCGTTGAATCGGCCAATGAATCGGACACCACGGCGGGCTACCCCAGGGCGGATGCCGCGCATCAAGGTAGGCCGAAGTTGCTGACCTTTCAACTCGGCCGCAATCGGCTGGCGCTGGCCGAGGAACACGACGACGATCAACCGCTGATAGCCGAACGTTTCGGAGGCCTGGCTGAATCGTTCGACCTGATGGAACCTTTCGGAAGAATTCGGGAAGCCATAGCGGAAGCCCAACAAGCAGTCCGTTGAGAAACAGGGCAGAGAAACAGGGCAGGCAATTTCTTTCAAGGACCGGCGCGGCAAGGACATCATGGCAAGCGATTTTCGGTATTTCCCCGAAGGTGATTTCAGTTGGCGGGCACCCCGGCCGCCAAGCGTGCTCAGTATTGGTACGCAAGTCGAAGTGGCGGTTCTCGACAAGCCGCTGGGTGATGTTCTTGAAGAGTCGACGCCGGCGGTTGTCGAAGGGCTTGATCTTCGCGGCCAGCAGCCGAGGGCTATTTCCATTTCGACCGGCCGCGATATCCCCATTCGCGTGCGAAGCTTCAAGTTTCCTCAGCCGAACGAGAAGATCGTGGCCGCGGTGGCCAAGAAGGCATCAACCAACACGAAACGGCTCGACACTTCTCGCGGCGGTACGCGCATCAAGCCGCCGAGCGACATAGTCAAGCTGGAAGACCGCTTGGGATACATCCTGCAACCGTCGCTGGAGTCGCTCCTAAAGGAGCGGTCGCTGGAGTTTCCCTTCCACCCGTTTCCTTTCCAGTTCGAGGGCATCGCCTTTCTCTACCCTCGCCATACGGCCGTGTTGGCCGACGAGATGGGATTGGGCAAAACGATGCAAGCCATCACGGCCATTCGGCTGTTGCTGCGTCGCGGCGAAGTACAAACCGTGTTGCTGGTGTGTCCCAAGCCGCTGGTGAGCAACTGGCAACGCGAGTTTGCCCTGTGGGCGCCGGAAGTTCCCACCACGGTGATCGAAGGCGAGCAGACGAAGCGAATTTGGCAGTGGCAATTGCCCGACGCTCCGGTGCGAATCGCCAACTACGAATTGTTGCAACGCGACCGGGAGATGTTCACCCGTCGCGACGAGCGGGGCCGGCCTACCGTTCATTTCGATCTCGTTGTCTTGGACGAATCACAGCGGATAAAAAACCGCTCGAGCACGACCAGTCAGGTTGCCCGATCCATTTCTCGAAGTCGCAATTGGGCACTGACCGGCACGCCGGTGGAAAACAGCGCCGAGGATCTGGTCGGCATATTCGAGTTTCTCTCGCCCGGGTTCCTCTCGCCGGAACTGAAGCCGCGAACCATGGGCCGCGCCGTCCGCGACCACGTGTTGCGGCGCACCAAGGACATCGTGCTGGAGGACATGCCGCCGAAGTTATTCCGCGACGCCGAAATGGATCTCAGCCCACGGCAGCAGGAAACCTACGACATGGCAGAGGGCGAAGGCGTCCTGAAACTTACCGATTTGGGCGATTCGGCCTCCATTGGCCACGTCCTCGAACTGGTTCTGCGGTTGAAGCAGATATGCAACTTCGACCCGGCCAGCGGCGACAGTGCCAAGGTGGAACGGCTGGAGGCCGACATTGAGGAAATCGCCCGAAGCGGCCAAAAGGCCATCGTCTTCAGCCAATGGGTCGAGACGCTTCAGAAGTTGGATAAGCGGCTGAAGCGATTCGGCCCGCTGCAATACCACGGCAAGATACCGCCGAAGAAACGCGACGACGTGATAACACGTTTTCGCGAGGACGACGACAGCCACGTCATCTTGATGAGCTACGGGGCCGGCGGCGTCGGGCTCAATCTGCAGTTCGCCAACTACGTCTTCCTCTTCGACCGCTGGTGGAACCCGGCGGTCGAAGATCAGGCCATCAACCGGGCACACCGCATCGGCGTCTCCGGCCCGGTGACCGTCACGCGGTTTCTCATGCTCAACACGATCGAGGAGCGCATCGATCTTATCCTCCGGGAGAAGCGCGAGTTGTTCGACATAATATTCTCCGACGCCAAACCGCACGGCAAGCTCGGATTCACGCAGGAAGAAATCTTCGGCCTGTTCGAGCTGAAGACCCCCGGCCGCCCGATCGATGTGGCAGCGTAGGGGAGGGTCCAGGGGTTAGGGGTCAGGGATTAGGGACTCGCAAGCGGAGATTGAGCTTCTCTATCCACTACCCGCTACTTCCCTCATCTCCACTCAAGCCGCCTGACATCTTCCAACGTATTGTTGTGCGGAGAATAAATGCCGTCGGCCAAGGGGCGGAAAACTAGTGGGTAACGTTGAAGGGGGCGTAGCGGTTTCTGCTGTTGTAGGCGGTCGGCCCAGTATTTGTTTTCGGCGTAGAGGCGGATCGTGGCGTCGCTTCCCTCGACGCGCCCCGATGCGAGAAGCAAATAGTCGGCGACGGGTTTCTCGGAATCGGTCAACACCAACGGCAACGTAAACTCGGGCTTCTCTTCGAGTTTCGCGTAAGCGGCCCAGGTGTGTTGATCGCAATCCCATGAGAGAATGCCCTCGCGTTGCAGTTGGAATCGCAAGGTCGTCCATCGCACGGCCTTTTCGTACGAATCGGTGGTGATCGTTGTATTGTTGCCTACCATGCGGTTGATCGTGAACGTCTGTCGCTGGGCCGGCCAACATACGAGTATGCAAACCAACAGCGAGCAAATCGCCAATACGGAACGTCGCCAAGGCAGCGTCTTGCCTCGCTTCCCCTGGGCGAGAAACAACAACAGCGGCAGCGGCAGCAAGGGGGCAAAGTAGTGCAGGTTCTTAAAGCCCGAGCAGAGGATAATCGCCAAGTACAACAGCGCCGCGGTGGCCACGGTTCGCTGCCACGGGTCGCGGCGAAAGGCCACGATCAACCCCAGCGAAGCGATCCCGCCGCTGGCCAGCAGGAAGTATCCCAGGAACAACGCGCCCGACTTCCAACGCGGCACGGGCGAGAGGTAATCGTTGACGTATTCGATGTCGATCGTATCGACCCAATAGACGAGCGACCCTTCCGCCCAACCCCAAAGCAGATAGAAGACGAGAGCCCCCAGCAGCAGAAAGCCGCACACGTTTGCCCAGGCGAAGACTTCCTTTCGCTTAATCGGCTGCCACACCCACGCCGACGCCAGTATCACCACGGCGAAAATCGGCCCGCTGTACAAGACCAGCGACGCGGCCAATATCGACAGAGCGAACCCCCAGCGGTCCTTCTGCCGAAGGCATTCCAACGACAGCAACAGAAGCAGCGTGAACATTGCGTCGGGAACACCCGGGTTGGCCAGATCGGCCATGTATGGGTTATATCCCACGTAGAAAGTGAACAATAGCGAGGTCAACGCGGCGCATAGCCCCAAAGCCACGGCGGCCGGCCAGCGGTTGCCCGTCGAAACGAGTATGCGATAGCAGACGGCCATCGCGGCCAGCGACCATATCCAATAAGGAAGCCGGGTGGATGTCTCGTTCTCGCCCAGCAAGACTTGCAGGGCACAAGTCCAATAGGAGTTAATCAGCGAGGGGTTGACCACCACGGTGCCCAATCCGCCGGATGTTTCCAGTTCCCAGTAGGGGAGAAGATGGTGCTTGAGGCTTCTGGCCAACTCGAACGTCTCGGTGCCGTCTTCGGCGAAGCATTGCACGAACTGCTCGGGATAAAGGGCGGCGGCCATGGCGGCCATGACAAGGCTTCCAGTGAGCAGGCCCGTGCCGTAGCGTTTGCACAAATGGGCTAGCGGCTCGACTATCCCGCCCGCGCGGCGAGCCGCCACGGCCAGCAATATCGTCCACGCCAGCCAAAACCCGCTGAATGAGAACTTCTCAACGCCGACCGTGCCGCGCAGCAGCAGGAAGATTATCATCAGGGCAAGCGTGTTTACCAGCAGACTCCAGGCGGGCGCGGTACCTCGAAACCGCTCGGTTTGCATGAAGGCGGCCACGGCCAGCAATCCCGGGGCGGCAAACAGGAAGGCGACCGCGCCGAGAATCTCCAGCCCCGGCAGACCGGAGAAATACAGTGCCGCCGGCGTCGCGATCAGAACGAGCGTGATTATCGCCTCGGCGGTCCGTTTCATCGTCGTCGTGTGGTTCTTCGGGAAAAGCGGCGGTCGTCAGCCACCCGTCATGAGCCCTTTCTCTACTGTTCGTCTTCCTCGGCCAGATAGAGCAGCCGGCCGCACGATTTGCAGAAGACCGGTTTCGACAACCTCAGATCGGCCATCATGTTAAGCAGCACGCGTCGATTGCAGCCGGAGCAGAAGGAGCCGTTCATCGGCGCCAGGGCGTCTTCTCCCTTGGCTTTGACAACGCGTTGGTACGACTCTCGGACATCGACCGGCAGCGACTCCTCGGCTTGTTGCAGTTCCTCCCGCAGTCGCTTGATGTCGCCCTCGATCAGTGGCTTTTCGTCCTCGACTTCTTTGGCGATTCTTTCGGCCTGTTTATGGGCCGTTTCGGCGGCCGCCTTGACTTTCTCGACGGTCGCCTTGAACTCGTCGATTTTCCCGAAGGCTTCGAGTATCTCGTCTTCCAAAACGCTGTTGGTCATCTCGGTGGCGGCAATCTGATCCTTAAACGCTTGATATTCGCGATTGCTCGAGGCGGTGTTGAGTTTGCCTTTGAGTTCGAGGATCTTCCCCTCGCCGCCCTTGAGCGTCACCTGTTTATCGTCGCAAGCCATGCGCATGGCTTTCATCTTGTCCTCGACCGAGGCCAGTTTGGCGTCCTGGGTCTCGATGTTTGCCTTGCCGGCGGCGATTCTCTTCGGCCCGCGATTGAGCCGAGCGTCGAGATCGGTAAGCTGCAGATGGAGGCGGTGCAAAGTGCGAAGTACGGCGGTGCTGATGCTTTCTGATTCCATTTCCGTGTCTTGTAAAAAGGCGTTAAGGATTTAGTTAGTCCAGGTTTCTGATAGACCAATGGGTGCCATGCTCCACGCTTGCGTGGGCATGAGTAGCAGTTTTCGTCTTGCTTTAGGCATGCCCACGCAAGCGTGGGACATGGCACCGGAGTTCATCGCGCATAGCTCACTACCCACAGCCACGAAAAAAACCGCCGGCCTTTCGACCGGCGGTTTGTGTGACCGCGTCAACTTGCGACCCGTTCAACGAAGCCTGATAGTTGCTGGCTGCGGACCGGGTGCTGCAGCTTTTTGACTGCTTTTGCCTCGATTTGCCGCACGCGTTCGCGCGTGACCTTGAAGATACGGCCCACCTCTTCGAGGGTATACGTGTACCCATCGCCCAGCCCGTATCGCAGGCGGATAATCTCGCGCTCGCGGTACGTGAGCGTTTTGAGCAGGGATTCGATCTTCTCGCGGAGCAATTCATTTCCAGCAGCTTTCTCCGGTCTGGGCAGTCCACCATCTTCGATGAACTCGCCGAAACTACTATCTTCGCTTTCTCCGACCGGTCGGTCAAGGCTTACCGGGTGCCTCCCCATACTAAGTACGCGACGCGTCTCGTCCATGCTCAGGCCGGCCGCCTCGGCCGTTTCCTCGATGCTGGGTTCGCGGCCGTACTCCTGAAGAAGCTGTTTTGCCGTGTTTCTAAGCTTGCTGAGCACGTCGATCATATGCACGGGGATTCGGATAGTCCGGGCTTGATCGGCAATAGCACGGGTAATCGCTTGGCGAATCCACCACGTTGCATAGGTGGAAAATTTATAGCCGCGGCGATATTCGTACTTGTCGACGGCTCGCATCAGGCCCGTATTCCCCTCCTGGATCAGGTCCAGGAAGCTGAGCCCCCGATTGCGGTATTTCTTGGCAATCGAGACGACCAACCGCAGGTTTCCGCCGGAAAGCTGACGTTTGACCTGCTCGTAGTCGCGGTATTGGCGTCGCAGCTTTTCGCAGCGAAGTTGCAGGCTTTTGGGAGTCTCCTGGGCCATTTCCATCAGGTCGCGAAGTTCCTTGCGGAGGTTCGCCCGTTTGTCCTTGGTGGCAGGATTTCCGATCAGACACCGCAACCGCGAGCGGATTTCGTTCATCCGCCGCAGAGTGGCTTCCATTTGCCGCTTCATCGACTGAACCCGTCGGGTTCTCAGACTGAGTTCCTCGATCAGGGTGAGCATCTTCCTTCTTCGTCGGATGAACCGTTTTCGCACCTCGGCCCTTGTTTCGGCGGGCATTTTGCGGTTGAGCATTCTTCGGAAGTCGGCCGCGTTCTCCTCGCTGAGGTGTCTAAGCGTGCGCAAGTTATGCGGCATTCGCTGGATGATCTGTTCCTTGGTCAACCGTTCGGTCAGCGAGACCTTGATGGTTCGGTCGAAGGGCAGGATTCCCTTGTGAACCTTAACCAGCGTGCCAAGGGTACTCTTCAGCGCCATGTTGCAGCCGAGCACGGTGCGGCGGAATCTCTTTCTGGTGATCTCGATCTTCTTGGCCAGTGAGATTTCCTCTTCCCGTTTCAACAGGGGGATTTCGGCCATCTGGCTGAGATACATGCGAATCGGGTCGCTGCTCCACTTGGGGATTTCGCTGGGCGGGGGAACATCGTCGACCGGCTTGGCCTCGACTTCGCCATCGGCCAACGGACGCTGTTCTTCTGCTTTCGGCTTGTCGGATTCCTTTTGCTCGGAAGCGTCGAAGAACTCCTCTTCCGGCGCGGTCTCGACCAGATCGATGCCCCTTTCCTCGATGGAAATCAGCAGATTGTCGAGTTTATCGGGACTCACCTCCTCGTCGGGGAGGTAATCGTTTACTTCGTCGTATGTGAGGTAACCGCGGGATTTGCCCTTGGCCACCAACTCTTGCAGGTCCTTGTCGAAAAGGTCCACCACGGCACTCCTTTCGCGTCTTGCTGTGACGCGTTGGGTGAAACTTTCATGCGATCGGCGGTTTCCCCCGGCCGTTTCTTACAGCCTTATACAAGGGCGACAACTATCGCTTCCCGCTTGTGTTCCGATGCCTAGAACGCATCGTTGTTTGGGTCTTGGGGATGCTGATGCTGCCGCGATTGTTTTTTGGGGGTGATCGCCCGGCTGACGATATCCTTACCCGTCCTTGGGTTCGGAAATACCGTGCCGGTCTCGCTCCTGGCGTAGGATTTGTTCCAGCATCTCGCTCTGCTGGCTTTCATCCAATCCGCCTTCGCGAAGCGCCACGATCTGGGCGGGGCGCTGTTTGTCGGCCTCCTTTTGCTCTAGTCTACTTATCAACTGCCCAACCAACGCCGGGGCATCCTCGAAGCCCTTTTGCTGGCCCTTTTCATCCAACTCGACCAACAGGCTCTTTATGCACGGGTGGTCGAACTCCAGCATCAGCCGGTCGAACTCGGGCACGACGCCCTCGTCTTCCAGCCGACAACATGTTTCGTATATATGCCGACAGGCCCCCGCCGCGAACCACTCGGGGCGAACCTTTTCCCGGGCAATCGCCAGACAGCCCGGCTCGGCGATGAGAAGTTCCAGTAACTCGCGCTGACCGGGATCGAGTTCCCGGGGAACTTCCATTATCGACTGTTCCAGTTCCTCGGCCGCAAGGTCAATGTCGGCGGGCGGCATCTCGTCAGGTGGCATCTGGTCCGGCGGCATGTCCATCGGCTGCCGCATCGTGACTCGCTTCGCGGCGCTTCGTTTCAGGGCCGTCATCCGCCGTCGTACTTCGGTCTCGTCCACCCGAAAGCTGGCGGCTAGACGCTGCAGGACCTTCTCCTGGCGAAAGCGATCATCGCGGGTAGTGTCGTGGCGAAGCCTGGGTGCCTTGGCCACGATTGAAACCAGCCGCTCCAAGGCCTCGCTGGCGGCGTGAACGTCGCGATCCAGGTCGAGGCCACGAGTTTGCATCATGAAGGCATGGTCCAGGGCGTCGACCGCATCTTTCTCGAGCATGGCGGAGAACGCCTCGGCGCCGTTTTGCTGAAGAAAATCGCAAGGGTCGCTTCCCTCGGGCAGCGTGAGCACCCGCATGTCGACGTTGGCGGCCACGAACAGTTCGAGCACCTCGCCCGCGCGCTTCTGGCCGGCCTCGTCGCCGTCGAGGACCAACACGATGCGGTCGGCGAAGCGTTTTAGTATCTTTATGTGATTCTCGCCCAAGGCCGTTCCCAACACGGCGACCGTGTTTTCGAAACCGAACTGATGGGCGGCGATGCAATCCGTGTAGCCCTCGGTTACCAGCACGGTGCGGCTTTTTCGGACCGCTTCTCGGGCAATGTCCAAGCCGTAAAGCAGATTGCTCTTCGAAAAAAGAGGCGTCTCGGGAGAGTTGACGTATTTGGCTGGGCTTTTGACCCCCGACTCGGGGATAACGCGGCCGCCGATACCCACCGGACGACCCTGCACGTCGCGAATCGAAAACAACACGCGGCCGCGAAATCGGTCGTAAAGGCTGCCGCCCTCGGCGGGTCTGGCAACCAGGCCGATAGTCTCCAGTATCTTCGCCCGATCGGCGGAACCTTCCACCCGACCGAGAATCCAATCGCGCTGATTGGGCGAAAAGCCCAAGTTAAACTTCTCAATGTATTCCGAGGGAACCTGCCGTTGGGCCAAGTAATCCCGCGCCGGTTGGGCTTCCGGAGAGTTCAACAGGCAATCGTGATACTGCTGCTCGGCCCATGCCATCGCCTGGTAAAGAGTCCGTTTGTCGGGCGCGCCGCCAGGGCTTGTCGAACCGCCGTCGCCATATCCGGCCGGTCGTTGGGGTGCCTGCATCTGGATACCGGCCCGATCGGCCAGCATCGTCAGAGCTTCGCGA
>Ga0180432_10005946_pt1 | contig 16038 bp, 9 predicted proteins | sample SS_ome_10_FD_132414 | JGI IMG/M metagenome (GOLD analysis project Ga0180432, IMG submission 132414) | Hypersaline lake sediment archaeal communities from the Salton Sea, California, USA - SS_1_MS_2 metaG | ecosystem: Environmental > Aquatic > Non-marine Saline and Alkaline > Hypersaline >... | reverse complement strand
TCAAGGGTTTCGCCGTTGTGTTGATCCTGGGCGTTACCTTGAGTATGTATACGGCCATCTTCTGCTCCCGAGTTGTCTTCGACATCGGCGAACGCCGCCGCTGGATCACGAAGCTCAGCATGATGCGATTGGTCGGGGAAACGAAGATCGACTTCATCGGCGCCCGACACATAGCGGCCGTCGTCTCCTTGGCGGTAATCCTCGCCGGCTTGGGCGGAGTTGTCGCTCGCGGCAAGTCGCTGCTGGGCCTGGACTTCACAGGCGGCGTTTCGATCCAAGTGCTCTTCGACGAGGAAGCGCCGACCATGAAGACGGGTGACGTTCGTAAGGCCACTCGCGAAGTATGGCCCCATGTGGCCGTCAGCGCCACGCAACAAGGCGATGAAGAAGTCGGCCGCCGCTTCGTCCTGAATATCATGCAGGAAGGCGGCAAGGACGTTCTGATCGAGTCCGTCGAGGAAGAGGTCCAGAAGATATTCAAGGGTAAATTGGCCAGCAACTCGGTTGAGGTCGGGGAAGTAACCGTCGCCGAAGAGCCCGCTCAAACAAGCGAGCCGGAGGCGCCCGCCGAGCCAGAAGCGCCCGCCGAGCCGGCCTCCAACGACCAGTCGCGCAACGACCTGCCGGCGGATTCGCTGATCGCGTCGGCCGACGATTCGCTGGTCCTGTTGGCGCAAGCCGACACGGCCGAGCCGACGGAAGAGCCGGCGGCGGAACCGACTGCGGAACAACCGGCCCCCGAGGAACCCGCTGTTGAGGAACCTGCTGCCGAGGAGACCGCTGCCGAGGAGCCTGCGGCTGAACCGGCCGCCGAACCGGCCGCCGAACCGGCCGCTGAAGAGCCGGCGGATGAAAAGACCGGTGACGATGAAGCAACGGCTGAAGTGACCGAGGATGACTCGATTGACGAGCTGGCCACCGAGCCCGTGGCGGAAACCCCCGCCGCTACTCCTACGGCAACCGCCGAGCCGGCCGAGTGGTCGAAAGCCGTCTTAAAGTTCAAGGAGAAAGTCAGTCACGACACACTGGCTGACTTGGTCCTGGACCAGTTCGCCCCTTACAACGAGAAGACCGAACAGCGCGAAGGGGTTATTCCTCGCTTCAACCTGACGGCCGACGAGTATAGCCCCGGCGATAGCAAGGCCTACAAGGAGTGGACGGTAACCATGTTGTTGCCGACGGCGGACGTGAAGAAGGCCATGGACAAGTTGGCGGTCGACATCAAGGAGACGCCTCACTTCCCGGCCTCGAACACCATCGGCGGTCGGGTCGCCGAGGAGACTCAAACCCGGGCAATCATGGCCCTGGTGGCAAGTCTGATCTGCATCATCGGCTACATTTGGATTCGGTTCCAACGGGTGATGTACGGTCTGGCGGCCGTGGTGGCCTTGGTCCACGACGTCTTGATCACCTTGGGCGCCATCGCGCTGAGTACCTACCTCAGCGGCGTGCTGGGTTTCCTCAAGGTCGAGGACTTCAAGATTGGCCTGTCGACCCTGGCGGCCTTCCTGACGATCATCGGTTATTCGCTCAACGATACGATCGTGGTCTTCGACCGGATTCGCGAAGTTCGAGGCAAATCTCCCCGCTTGACCGGCGACATGGTCAACACCAGCATCAACCAGACCCTGGGTCGAACGTTGCTGACCTCGTTGACCACTTTGATAGTGGTGATCATTCTGTACTTCTTCGGCGGCGAGGGAATTCACAGCTTCGCCTTTGCCTTGGTCATCGGCGTGATGGTCGGTACCTACAGTTCGATCTTCGTCGCCTCGCCGGTGCTGTTGTGGATGAGCCGCACTTCGAAGAACTCGAAAAGCTAAGCGGTTTACAATAGAGTGCGTCGCGACGCACCATGAACCGGCGCACGGCATCGCCGAAATCGGCGACCGAAATATCGGGTGCCATGCCCACTGAAGCGTGGGTATGGCACCCTTTTTTCGCGTCCGAAGATATTTCTTCCGAACCGTTCGTATCGGCTGCCCCCCGATTTCCGGGTAGGGGGGGATGCGTTCGTAACGGAGTGGTTTGCATCAAACGGGTAGCCGCGATTGTTCAATCCCGGCTCTTGGAAACTCTTGTCGCCGCGCGACCCAGGTTCAATACCTTGGGTTATCCGATGCACATCCGCAAACGCCTTCCCGCACCCCTGGGCAGGAATTGTTCGTAAACGCACTTCCCAAGGTTCGCCCGGTGGTGTAAAATAAAAGAGTGGGGAATCGGTACTGCAATTTCGCAACCGGCCGCGTTCTGCGGCGTTGCCGTGTTTCCCACCAGCGACCGCGTCTTGTACTCGTTTTTCGGCTAATCGGCTTATTTTTGCAAAATACCCGCCCATCTCAGGGCTCAGTTCGGCGTGCGCTCCGGTGCGCACGGATCGGAGGATCGGGTAAATTTGATCCAGTGAAGCGCAAGGTACCGTAGCGTTTGTTCGCTACAAGGGGCCAGGAAACGAAGCCGGCAATTGAGCCGGCCGGAAACTTCCTGGCCCCGATTTTTTGCGCCCCCGCGGAACTTCGGCTTCCAACCGGCCGAAACGAATCTCGATGTTACCCAGCCGGGAATCGTTGGCCGAAAACATGGACCTGACCCCCTCGCCATGCTGGAAAAATCATCCGAATTCCTTATACTGCAAGGACCTCTCGCGGGTCCGAGCGGATCGGGGAGGGCATGACAGCTTCCTCTGAAGCGGAAGCCGGGAAAAGTTTGCGATTCCCGGCTATCGGTGATACAGTCTAGGGTGGAGGACGGCGCGGCCGTCGAGGCCGTATCGGCCCTTGTTTCCCAAGACCGCGCGGCCGACACCGGCGGCCATGAATAATCGTTTAGACACAACCATGAACGACCAACAACAATTCGGCGGCGATATCGAGGGGCCCGAAGATGATATCGTGCAACTCGACGACGAAATCGAGCAACTCGATTTGCGCCGCCGCGACGATGACGATTCGGAAGTCAACGAATTGGATATGACGCCCATGGCGACGTCACGTTCCTGCTGTTGATCTTCTTCATGGTCACGGCCGCCTTCAGCTTGCATAAATCGATCGAGCAACCGCCGGTCGACCAGAGCGAGAACGCCGCCGAGGCGCGGACTATCGAGGAAGTGGAACACGACGACGACTACGTAATCGTGCGAATTTATCGCGACGACTCGATCTTCGTCGACGATCGCGAGGCGACCAGCGAACAGGAACTTCTCGTGCAACTTCGCGAAGCCCGACAGGGATCGCCCGGCGGCGGAACGACGGGGCCCTCCAACCTGTTGGTCATGGCCGACGGCGACTGCCGCCACGAGACGGTCGTGATGGCATTGGACGCGGGCACGGAGGTCGGCATGGAAAGCGTCCGCCTGACGACCGTCGATTCCGACGATCTCTAGGAAGCACTTCCGCCGGCGAAGCTTTTCACGAGACGGAAACAGAGGCCAACTGAATGATATCAGCCGAACAATTCCTGGATACTCTTCAAGAGAAGGATCTGATACCGGTCCCCCTTATCGAGAGCCTGCGCAAGCAGGTCGCCGCCGCGGGGAAACCCGTCTCGGCCCAGTCGGTGGCCAAGCTGTTGATCGACAAGGGCCACCTGACTCCCGCCCTGGCCAAACGGCTTCTACAGACCGAATCGGAAGAGTCGCCGCCGGCAAAGAAAGAACCGAAGCCGCGCGAAACGAAACCCGAGAAACCAGCCAAAGCACCTACTGACGACGACTTGGGGCTCGTTCCCTTGGATGACGAGAAACCGGACGACGACCTAGGGCTGGCTCCCTTGGAAGAGGACAAGCCGAAGACAGCCAAGCCACGGCCAACGAAGAAGACCGCGAAACCGACGCCCGCCACGACCCAAAAAGCCGAGCCGACCGCCGGAAAGAAGCAGGAGCCGGCTCCGCAACCCGCCCCGGCCGCCAGTTCCCTGCTGGACGACGAGTTGACCTCGTTGGACTCGGCTCCGCTGGACGGGCTGATGGATGACTCCTCGGCGACATCTGGAGGCCCATTGCTTCAAACCGCCCCGAAGAGGAAAGGGCTGCGAGGGCTGTTCGGCTCCAAGAAAAAGGTAGGCTGCAAGGAAAACGTTTGGGATTCGCCCCTGATACTGCTCGGCGGCGGCTCGCTCTTGATGCTGATGCTCGTTGGCGGATTATTGTATTGGACCCTGTCGAGTCGGTCTGGAAAGGAACTATTGAAACTGGCCGACGAGGACTATCGGGCAGGCTCCTACACCCAGGCCATGGACAAGTACGATGACTTCGTCGAGGATCATTCAAACGAGCCGGCGGCCAGCTTCGCTCGGGTGCGAAGCGGTCTATGCCGCTTGCGCCAAGCGACCGCAACGAAGACGAATTGGACGGGCGCCTTGACGACAACCAAAACGGTTCTTCGTGAAATCGGTTCCGAGCCCGACATCAGCGAGGCCAACGGAGAATTGGCCGCCATGCTTCCGGCCATCGCCTGGGGGCTTGCCGAACAGGCCCGGCAGAATACCGATCCGGCGTTGCTGGCGCAATCTCGCGATGCTTTGTTGCTGCTGGAGAAGCACGTGCCCAAGTCGTCGCGTCCCGCCGATCGCGTCGCGGAGATCGAAGCCTCCTTGGCTTTGACGCAAAGAGCCATCGATCGCGGGAAGCGGCTCGAAGAACAAGTCGCCGCCATGCGAAAGGCCATCGCCGACGGTAATTCGCCGCTGGCTTACGACATCCGCAAGCGGTTGCTGAAAGAATACCCTCGGCTGGCCGAAGACGAGAAACTGGCCGAGGTCCTTCTGGAAGTGTCCAAGGCACAGCTTTCGGCCGTCGAGCCGGTTGAGAAGTCGCAATCCGCCTTGACGGATGAACCCACCCAACCGTTTATCTCCACGACAGCTCTTGCGCAAACCAAGTTAACGGCCAAGGTCGCGGTCGCCGAGGAGGCCCAGCTATTCGCAATCGCCGACGGCGCGGCTTACGCTTTGGACGCGGGAACAGGCAAAGTGCTGTGGCGTCGGTTCATCGGCTACAAGACCGACGGCAGAAGCTTGCCCATCCAGCCGGTTTACGTTTCCGCGGGCAGTGGAAGCGATTGCATCCTATCGGTCCCCAACGGCAATGAATTGTGGCGAGTTGAAGGGGCCACGGGAAAGATTCTCTGGCGGTTTCCCGTCGGCGAGACAATTGACGCACAACCGCTGATCGCCGGCGGCAAGTTGCTTCTGGCCACTCGGGCGGGAAAACTGATTACCGTCGACATTGAGTCTGGCCAGTCGCCCGGGTATGTGAAATTGCCGCAGGAGGTCCGCACCGCGGGAGTCGTCGATTCGCGCGGCGAGTCTGTTTTCCAACCGGCCGACCATTCCAACCTGTTCGTTATCTCCCTGGCCGACGGGAAGTGCCTGCAAGTTGTTCACATCGGGCACGAACAAGGTTCCATAACCGCCCCGCCGGTGCTGATCGGCGGATTTCTCGTCGTCGCCGTAAACGAAGGCAACAACGATTCTCGGCTGAAGGTGTTCGCGGTCAAGCAGAACGCCGGCGATGACTCCGATCAGGAAGGCGAAGCCGCGGAAGGCCTCTCGTTGGTCGCCAAAGGCGATATTCCCTTGGCAGACCAGGGGCACGTAGACACCGCGCCGCAAATCTCCGGGCGAAGGATGCTGGTGCCAACCGACGCCGGATTCGTGTTCGTGTTCGAGTTGGCGGGAATCGACGCCAAGGAGCCGCTGGTGAAGTTCGCCGAGACGGCCGTACCCGGCGAGAAGGACGTTCTGCGGTATGCCCTGTTGGACGGAACCGAAGTCTGGCTGGCCGACGAGCAACTCACCCGATACGATATCATTACCGCCCGAAAACGCTTGGACCCCAGCGGCATGTTGCAGAAGGGAAGCACCTTCGATCAACCGCCGAGGACCATCGGCCGCGCGATCTTTACCGTTGGCCGCAAGGCGGGAAGCCGGGGCACTATCGTCGCCGCCGTGGGAATGGACCAACGGAATACCTGCTGGGAAACGCGGTTGGCCGTCCCGATTCTTGGAGCCCCGCTCGGCGCGGACGCGGACGCCGGGGCGGACGCGCCCGAGGGAATCGCCGCCGCCACCGCCCTAGGGGCGTTGTTCGAACTCGATGTCCCGACAAGAGGACAAACCATAGTCCAGAAGCCGGCATTCGTCATGCCGCCGGCGGCTGTCGAAGAGACGTTCACCGACCAGCTTGTCTTGGACGGTTCGAAGTTGGCCCTCGACGGCGGCGCCGGATCGAGCCGAATGCTGGTTCTGAGTCCCTGGAAAGCCCCGCTTTCCTCGATTGTCGAAGCGCCGGGCAAGCTGACTTGCTCGCCAACTGCCTTTGCCGGCGGTCTGTTGGCTCCCTGCGACGTCGGCCAGGTGTTTCTTCTAGACCCCTCATCGGCGGCCCGGCGCGTGGCGCCGTTCCAGCCGCGTTTGTCTGGCGACCAGAAGTTCCAGTGGCGACAAGCGGCGGTGGTCGACGACGACCGGGTCGCGATAACCGACGACCTGGGAACGATTTACCTGCTTGACTTGAAGGATCAGCCGCAACCGCATCTGGCGGCACTGACCCAACGAAGCACGGGCAACCCAATCACATCGCCGCTGGCCGTTTTGGGCGATGTCGTTTATGGCGTCGATTCCGACGGCAAGCTGTGTAGTTTCAAACTGCCGAAGCTGGAACCCGGCGCCAAGACGGTGCTCGCCGGTCGGCTCGTCTGGGGACCGCGACGCGTGGGCGAGGCCGTGTTGCTGGCGACCGACGACGGCCGCCTGATGTGCCTTGCCGGCGAGGAAAAGCCGCTTTGGAACGTGCCGCTGAACATCGGCAGTCTGGCGGGCGATCCGCTGCCGGTCGGCGATAGTTACATACTGGCGACCACCGACGGCGTTGTTATTCGCATTGATTCCCAAACGGGCGAACAACAAGCTAAGATCGAAACCAATCGCCCCCTGGCAACCGGGCCCACCGCGTACGGCCAAAATCTGCTGCTGGGCGGTCACGACGGCTGCATACACCAGATGAAACAACCATGAGTCGATTTTTCCACGAAACGCCGGCTTCCGCCTTGCCCAACTTGGGCCGCGTCTTGTTGTTTCTTGTGATATGCGCCTGCTGCGTGTTTGCCCAAGCGGACGACGAAGTCGCGGCTGCCAAGGACGACACCGCCGAAGTGGAAGACGCCACAGCCGAAGGAAAAGCCGAGGCAAAAGAAGATGACGCCGAGTCGACCGACGGCAAAGCCGACTCGGGCGAAGATGATCCTGCCGCCGAGGAGGCTGCCGAAGCCGTCCCGATGCTCGAACAGGAGCCTTTTGACCGAATAACGCTCGATTCGGCAAACGACGATGCCGTGCTGGAGGTCTTTCCGTTGGATTTCCCAGGGCGAAAGATCCCCAAGAAGCCGAAGCCGACCGCTAAGGTGAAAATGCGGTTGCTGAAGTCGCCCGACACGACGTACGAGGTCCGTTGGCACAATATCGAGAAGATCGAGCTGTTCGAGGGGATGGTGCTGGCCGAGGCGTTGGAAGTCGTCAAGTCGGGCAAGCTGGACGCGGCCTACGACTACTTCCTTTATCTCAGCGAAAACCACCCCGGCACCGAAGGCCTCGACGCCGGCATGCGGACTTACCTTTACGAAGAAGCCAAGGCGGCGCACTTCGCCGGGATGTTCGATCGGGCTTTGGCGATGTTGCGAGAGATTCATGATAAGGAGCCCGACCGGGCGGGACTCGGCAAGGCCTTGGGCGTGACCACCGACAAGCTGGTCGAAAAGTACGTCGCCGCCGAAGATTACGATTCCGCCCGAAGTCTGTTGGGCGACCTCGCTCGGCGGTTTCCGCAAGAGGCGGCCGTAACGAAGTGGCGCGAGAAGTTGCAGGCCATGGCGGCCGGCTTGCTCGACAAGGCCCAAGCGGCCGAGCAGGATGGCGATCTCCCGGCGGCCTCGGGCTTGTGTCGCAAGCTGATGCGAATCCACCCCGAGTTGCCCGGCGCGCGGCAGTTCGCCGAGTCGCTGTGGAAGGAGTATCCGCACGTAACGGTGGGCGTGACGCTTTCGGCCGACGATTACCAACCGAGCCGGCTGGCCGATTGGGCCGCCCGCCGCTCGGGACGTTTGCTGTTCCGCACGCTGACCGAGTTCTCCGGCCCGGGGAGCGAATGCGGCACGTACGAGTGTCCCGTGGGCAGTATCGACGTGGACCAGATATCCGGACGTGTCACCGTGCAAGTTCAGCCCGGCATCCACTGGTCGCAAGGCACCGCCACGTTGACCGGCTCGGACGTTTCCCGCCGGCTGCTGGCGATGGCCGATCCGTCCGATGCCGCGTACAAGGGCGATTGGGCCGAACTGCTCGACGCCCTGGCCGTGCGAGACGTATACCGGGTGGATGTCGACCTGAAGCGGGTTCACGTTCGGCCCGAGGCATTGCTGCAAACCAAGCTCATCCCCTACACCGATCCGGAACTCAGCCGCCAACCGCTGCTTTCCAACGGACCGTTCGTGGTGTTTTCGCAAGGCGAAAATGCGAAAGGCGGGCCGTCGTCGCCGGCGGAGACCGTCTATCGAGCCAACCGGCAGTACTTCGCCGCCGGGCCGACACAACCGCAAGAGATTTGCGAGCGGCCATACGAGCGCGGGGCCGACGCCCTGCGGGCTTTGCAGATGGGAACGATTCAGGTCCTCGATCGAGTCAATCCCTGGGACCTGAAAACGGTTAGCAGCGATGAGAGCCTGACGGTCGCACCCTATGCGGTCCCTTCGGTGCATTGTTTGATACCGAACATGCGAAAGGCGCCGTGTTCGAAGCGAACCTTCCGTCGGGCGTTGGTTTATGCGATAAATCGCGGCGCCATTTTGCGGCAACTCTTTAAGGGAGACGTGCCTCAGGGGTGCCGCCAGCTTAGCGGACCGTTTCCCATCGGCCTTTCCGACGACGATCCGATGGCCTACGCGTACGACGATGAAGTCGAGCCGCGCAAGTACGAGCCTCGACTGGCGGTTGCCCTGGCCTCCGTGGCCATTCGGGAATTGACCGCCGCCGAGGCGAAGAAGGGGCGGAAGTTCGAACAGTCTTCGCTGGTCCTGGCCCATCCGGCAGACGAGCTTTCCCGCATCGCATGCGGCAGTATCGCCGAGTATTTGAAACTGGTTGGGCTGAAGGTAGAACTTCGCGAGTTGAGCGACGGCATACCGGCCGAGGTGCCCGACGACATCGACCTGATGTATGCTCAATTGGCCGTGTGGGAGCCGCTGGTCGACGCGCGGCGTTTGCTCGGCGAGAAGGGCCCCGGCGGCGGATGCAGCCCCTACATGAGCCTCGCGCTGCGGGAGTTGGAGACGAGCAAGGAGTTCCATTCCGTGTTGTGGAAGATTCACCGCCTTGCCAATCAGGACGTGGCCATCGTGCCGCTGTGGCAGATGACCGACCATTTTGCCTACCGCAAGAGCATCTCGGGAATGGGCCGATTGCCGGTAACCCTTTACGGAAACGTCGAACGCTGGCAAGTTACGCTGGAATATCCGCAAGAAGTAGTCAACGAATGAGCGTGCAACGCAAACACGATCGAGCGAGCGGATTGCATGGTGCTTCGGTGGCATCGGATGCCATGTCCACTCGTGTGTTGGCATGCCCGGGGGATGGCGATTATCGCGGCACACATGCCCACGCAAGCGTGGGCATGGCACCCAGGTTGATACCGAAACCAAATTTCATAATCCTCTTGGGCTTGCTTTTTGTACTCGTATTTTCCAACCTCGCCGCGGGAGAAACGATCTGGGGGCTTACGCCGTATCGTGTTCGGATGTTGACGGCTTGCGACGATACGCCGGGACTTGCGACGGAGTTTCAGGCCGACTTGTGCGAATCGGTTTCCTCGCGGATTGACGCCCTGCTGGGCGCGGCGTGGACCTTCGACGCCGAAGCGGCGGGCGAGGATTTGCGCCGGGCGGCGGGAATCGGCTCGCTTATCGGGAACGGCCCGCCGCCGGAGTTCGAATCGCTTCCGCCGGAACTGATCGACGAATTGGCCGACGTGGATAAACTGATGCTCGTTGGCATCGCCGCCGGCGACGGCCGGTTGCGGCTGACGGTTCGCGAGTTGGACGTTCGCACGCGCCGCTGGGGGGCCGTCGTCGTCGAGCAAGTGCCGCAAACTACCAAACTGCGGGACGCGGCCGTCTCGGCCATACTGGAGGCCTTCTCACCGCTGGCCACAATCGACAAGGTCGAGGGCAAACGGGTAATTTTGCGACCAAAGGCGGCCGACCTGCCGCTTCGCGATAAGAGCATCTCGCTTGTCGCCGCCGACGAGGTCTTCCAGCCGGTGGTCCGTTACAACGACCGCGAGGGCAAGCCGCGACGCATTACGGCCATTCCCTGGACGTTCCTTACTATCGACCAGATTGAGCACGGCGAACTCACGTGCCGACTTCACAGCGGACTTCGCACACCGCTTAGCGGTCGCCGCCGCGGTCGCATCGAGCAATATGCCTTGGCGGTTCGCGGACCGCGACAGCCGTCGACGTTGGTTCTTCAATCCAGGAGCGAAGCGGAAAAACTACTCGGCGGCTACGACGTCTTCTCTCATCCACCCGACTCGAAGGCCACGGTTCACATCGGCCGCACCGACCATCGCGGCAGCATCTCCATACCGCCGGCGGAGCATCCGCTGCGCGTGTTGTTGATTCGCAACGGCGGGCAGACTCTGGCCCGACTGCCGCTGGTGCCGGGCTTGGAAGACACGCTGATGGCCGCCGTGCCCGACGACCGGGGGCGGCTGGAGGCCGAAGGTTTTATCAACGGCTTGCAGGAAGAACTGGTCGACATGGTCAGCCGCCGCGAGGTCCTGCTGGCGTTGGCCAAGGCACGCATCGCCGACGGAGATCCCGACGAAGCAGAGCCTCTGCTGGAAGAAATCCGGGCCTTGCCCTCGCGGAGAGATTTCCTCATGCGTCTTTCCGAAGCCCGCAAAAAGATAACCTCGGACGACCCGGTAATTAAAAGGAAGATCAAGGCCCTCTTCGATGACACCCGAAAGCTGCTCGGCCAGCACTTGGACGATGAGCCGATTGAGAAGTTGGAGACGAAGCTTGGGAAGATTAAGGATCGGGAATGAGGGGGCGGGGATCGGGCGGAGCAGGGGATCGGTCAAGGTATAGGTAGCGATTCAGGTTCAGGACATGGGTGGCGCCTGAAAATCGCGACGCGTCAAGGACTCACCGCTACCCGCTCTTCTTCCACCTAACGGCTATCATCGAGAACGCCACGACGGCCAGCAGGGTCACTGCCCAGAAATGAGTCGTCCATCCGACGGCTTCCATTTCATGGCATGCGGAGCCTAGCGGCGGTAGGCGCAGGTCGACCTCTCTTGCGAGCCAATTGAGTGCCAAACCGCAGACCAGTGCCCCAACGGCGACGGTGAGAAGATATGCGGCAGCGGCGCGGTGTCCGAGCATCTTCCAAATTGTCGTGAGCGTGGCGGCGTTGGTGGCGGGGCCTGCGATAAGGAATGCCAACGCCGCACCCGGCGAAACGCCAGCCAGGATCAAACCGGCCGCGATCGGTACCGAGGCGGTCGCGCAGACATAGATCGGAATGGCCGCGACCATCATCAGCAGAATTGAGAGAGTTTCGTTCTCGAAGAAGTGTTTCAACTCGTTGGGTTCCACGTAAGCGGAAATCGCCCCGGCGATTATGACGCCAAGCAGCAGTGCCGGCCCGATGTCGGCCGGCAAGGTAACAAAGCTGTAAGAAATGACTCGGCGAATTGCACTTTGCGGCTCCTTGCCCGAGCAACAGCATTCGTGACATTTCTCTTCATCATCGGCTATCTCGTCGGCGCTCTCTTCATCGCCATCGCTGACTCGGCCGGTTACCGATTCGACCAACAGTCCACCGAAGACACCCGTCAGCAGCGCGGCCAGGGGTCTGAAGACGGCGAACACGGGACCCAACAGAGCAAGATTCACCGCTATGCTGTCCACGCCGGTTTGCGGCGTTGAAAGAAGAAAGGCGGCCGTCGCCCCGCGGCTGGCGCCGTGGCGGCGCATCGAAGCCGAAACCGGTATCACCGAACACGAACACAAGGGCAGCGGCACGCCGAACAGCGACGCCTTGAAAACAGGCCAGAAGCCGGCCGACCCCAAGTTGCGCTCGATCCAAGCCGGCGATATCAAAACCGAAAGCACGCCGGCGGTGGCGAAGCCGAACAGCAAGTAGGGCCCCATTTGCCCCATCACCAACCAACTGCCCTCGATTACTCTCGCGAAGACTTCTAACATATCGGGCAGTACCTTGGGGCTTGATGTCAATCCGAAAACTGGACAGTCACCCCGCGCCATATTATTTTTGGGCCGCTTTGTCGCATCCGGTTTGGAGCCAGTGTCCGTTTTCGGACAGACTCCTACTACTCTTCAAGGGAAATCGCTTCCACGGGACACTCCTCGGCCGATTGGCGAGCGGTATCCTCGGCCTCGCTCGGCACGGGGTCTACCTTCACTATGGCGATTTCTTCGTCGTCGAGTTCGAACACCTCGGGGCAAATTTCGACGCACATCGCACAGCCTATACAGGTATCTCTATCAACGCAAGCCTTCATGGCGAGTCCTCTTCTAACGTGTTACCGTAGCCGCCGGGCGATCGGGGACGGTCCGATTGCATCCGGTTTGGCGTTGCTAGGGAATTGTTGCTTGCCGCAAAGCCAAGTCAAGGACGTACCCAGCGCGAGGGCGGATGAAGAAGGGAACTGGCTCCACGACATTCTGAAAGCTTGAGTGTCCCGAACCAATCTCTGTTGTGGCTCCTGTCCCCTTTTTCATCTATTTTTCACCAAGCCACCCAGCGTGCGAGGGGATGGCGGCTGGGGCCGAGGTCGGTTTTTCGCAATACATCTGGCCAACGGACCAGTGGAAGGATACTATATTGAAAATGTCGTCGTCGACCGCTGACTTGGAAGGGAGGGACCATGGCTCACTCAAACGATAGCCACCGGAGCGTTGCCCATGTCGTGTCGGTGCCTGTGCTGTTGGGCGTCTTCCTGGCACTAATGGCTCTGACGGCGGTGACCGTTTGCGCGACGTGGATCGATCTGGGTGCGTGGAACTTGTGGATAGCCATGGGCATCGCAACTTTCAAGGCCATTTTGGTTGCCTTGTACTTCATGCATCTGCGCTACGATCATCCCTTCAACGGCCTGATCTTCGTCACGGCCCTGCTGTTTCTCTTTCTCTTCGTTTCGTTGACCCTGCTGGATACGATCCGCTACCAGCCGACGCTGTACGAAAGCCCGAGCGGCGGACAGCAAGTGTTGTCAACGTCGAACAAGTAGGGCAGGCATTCTTGCCTGCTTTCGCGAGGCTGTCTTTTCACTGGCAGGCAAGAACGCCTGCTCTTCTGGATTCTGGAGGATATCCGTCCGCCGCTTACCAAATAATCACGACTAGCAGCGAAACGAGAAGTATCACGATCAGCAAAGCCAGCGGCGCGACGACGAAGATCCCCGGTGGGCGAAGCAGAGACGAAATTGGTTGTTCGGTGGGAACGATCTGGCTGTCGCTTCCCTGGCTGGTTTGCGATTGGGGCATCTCGGGAAAGCCGCCGATCGGTTGCGGGGCCGCGACCACCGGCGGAGCCTCCACCGTGCGAACCGGCGGTACCTTCGCCTGTTCGGCCGCCGCCTCGGCCTCGGTTTGCTCGGCCCAAGGACGCAAGTTGTCGATCACCTCTTGCAGAGAGCCGGTTCGCTCCGCGGGGTCCTTGGCCATCATGTCGGCCATTATGTCCACGAATTGCATGCTGAGTCCTCGGTTAAGCCGCCGGGGATCCAATGGTCGCAACTCGCAATGTGCTCGGGCTTTCTCGGCCGTGGTCCCGCCGGGAAACGGAACGCTGCCGGTTACCGCCCAATAGAGAGTGCAGCCGAGCGAGTAAATGTCCCAAGCGGGCGTGGGGTCCCAGGGCGACTGAATGTGGTCGGGCGAGATGTAATCGGCCGTGCCCACGATTTTGCCATACCGCGGGTCGTTCTCGGCGTTTCCCTCCAAGGGACCGGCCAGCCCCAAGTCGGAAAGCTTGGCGTTTCCCTCGGGCGTGACCAACACGTTGCCCGGCTTCACGTCGCGATGGATCAAGCCTTCCTCGTGCGCGTGTTGCAGGCCCCTTGCCACCTGGATGATGATCTTGGCGGCCGCTTGCATGGTCAAAGGCCCCTCGTCGCGGACCAGCTTTCGCAAGTCGGAACCCGGCACGTATTCGGTCACCAGATAATAGACGTTCCCGTCCTGGTCGGCGTCGATGGCGCGAACCAGATGCTTGTCGTCCAGGCTGGCCAGCACCCGGCTTTCGCGGGCGAAGTTTTCGATGGCCTCGGGCGTCGACTTGCTGAGCGGCAGGACCTTGATTGCGACGATTCTTCCAGTGACGCTGTGTTTCCCCTGGAAGACTTGGCCCATGCCGCCTTGACCCAGCGAGTCGACGATCCAATACTTGTTCAGATTGAACTTGGTCCGCCCGGCCAAAAGTTGAATAGCTTGCCACTGGTTGAGTTTTTCCATTTCCACCAGCCGGTCGGCAAGTTGCTGATCGGTTGGCGGGGCGTCGACTTCCGTTTCCTCGTTTTCCGACCAGCGCACGCCCGCCCGGGCCTCGGCGATGTCCTGCTCGTTGAGCAGCTCGCTGGCCAATGCGCAATGCACGAAGTTGGAAGGTTTGGAATCGCTCAAGTCGTGTGCTTCGCCGTTGTTTGGTTCGTGTTGTTTTGGGGATGCGGAATCTAAATGGCCGCGACCGGGTTTCATGTTCGACGAAAGCGTGGGCATGCATGCCGCATTAAGCGTCGTTTAACCAGCATCACGCTACTTTCGCGGAGCGAAAGGCGACATTGGACAACACTGGTCGCGACCATACCACCCAAGCCACCCACAGTCTTTACGTTAGTTGCGGACACGTCAAGCCGCAAGTCGCGAAAATGGAGATTCTCATTCAATGCCCGAGAGCCCAGCCTCGTCCCAGGCCGCCGGAAGCGGGGCTATCAGTTCCAGCGGCTCGTTCCTGACCGGATGGTTAATCAGCAGCCGCCGGGCGTGCAGGGCTATGCCCAACGGCCAACGCCGCACGCTCTTATACTTGCGGTCGCCGATTATCGGATGGCCCAAAGTGGACAGTTGCAGCCGTATCTGGTGCTTTCTGCCGGTGTCCAGCGACACTTCCAGCAGCGACTTGTTACCGAGCAACTTGATGCGGCGGTAGCTCAATCTCGCTTGCTTAGCGCCGGGCATCGTGGGGCCGACTACGTGCATGCGGCGGTGTCGCTCGTCCTTTCTTACCCAATCGACACAATCGCCACAAACCCGATCAACCGTCCCTTCGACCAGGGCCCAGTAAGTTTTTTCAACGTCCCGGCCGCGGAACTGCTCGGTCATTCTCCGAGCGGCCTTCGAGGTCCTCGCCAACAACACCACGCCGGTCACCGGGGCGTCCAACCGGCTGACCACTCCCAGGTAGACATTTCCCGGTTTGTTGTAGCGGTCCTTTACGTAGAGCTTGGCCTCTTCGAGCAGAGTCGGTATGCCCTCCGGCGTGCCCATGGTTGCCAACCCGGCCGGCTTGTTCAGCACCAGAAGGTGGTTGTCCTCGTAAAGGACGTCGATGGGGTTTAGGGGGAAGTTGGGCATTGGCACCCGGAAAGTCTTTCGTTGTGAACTACTACGAGTCGATCAACCCTCGCAAGTACTCGACGCTCTTGGCGATGTTTTCGTCGGAGCCGTAGCACTCGATCGACACGGCGCCGTCGAAATCGGTTTCTTTCAGATACTCGATGCAACTCTTGATGTGCTCCGCGTTGACGCCGCCGCCGATGGGGACTTCGCTGGTTGCGATGCCGGTCTCCTCGCCGCGGACGGCCGCCGCGAGGCCTTCGCTAACGTCCTTGATATGGGCGTGGGTAAGGTACTTGCGGAACCGTTTGAGGTACTCCAACGGGTCCAGCCCGGCGATGAACGAATTTCCCGTGTACAAGAAGAAAAGCAGGAAATCCGAAAAGAAGAAAAAGAACAAAAG
>Ga0180432_10005945_pt1 | contig 16039 bp, 11 predicted proteins | sample SS_ome_10_FD_132414 | JGI IMG/M metagenome (GOLD analysis project Ga0180432, IMG submission 132414) | Hypersaline lake sediment archaeal communities from the Salton Sea, California, USA - SS_1_MS_2 metaG | ecosystem: Environmental > Aquatic > Non-marine Saline and Alkaline > Hypersaline >... | reverse complement strand
GGGGACGGGGTTGGGGTCGAGGTGACGCGGGAAGCAATAAAGGTCCTCGAGGCGGTCTCCACTTTAAGGGATGCTTCAAAGGATGATATAAAGTTCGATTTTGTCGAGTGCCCGGTGGGGGGGGCGGCGATAGACGAGTACGGCGCTCCGCTGCCGGAGGATACGCTTAACGTGGTCGAAAAATCATCCGCCGTCCTCCTGGGGGCGGTGGGAGGCCCCAAATGGGACGACCTCCCCACGGACAGGCGTCCCGAGGCGGCGCTCCTAAAGCTGAGATCGATCCTCGGCCTCTTCTGCAACCTGAGGCCGGCCATCGTCTTCCCGGAGCTTGTGGGGGCCTCCACGATCAAGGAGGAGGTTATTCGGGACATCGATATAATGGTGGTAAGGGAGCTTACCGGGGGGGTCTACTTCGGGATTCCCCGCGGGATAAAAAACGTTGGCGGTCAGAGGGTGGGAGTCAATACCCTCTCCTATTCGGAGTCTGAGATCAGGCGGATCGCCGACATCGCCTTCAAGATTGCTGGGGGGAGGAGAAATAAGTTGACCTCGGTGGATAAAGCGAATGTCCTCGAATCGATGGCCCTTTGGAGGGAAGTGGTGAGCGAGGTCGCGAAAGGATACCCCGATATTGAAGTTGAGCATATGTACGTTGACAACTGCGCCATGCAGCTGATAAGGAGGCCGGGCGATTTCGATACCATTTTGACAACGAACCTTTTTGGTGATATAATCAGCGATGAGACGGCTATGCTGACCGGATCCATAGGGATGCTCCCGTCCGCGAGCCTGGGAGAGGTGAAGGATGGGGGAGGCATGGGGATGTACGAGCCGGTGCACGGCAGCGCCCCGGATATTGCGGGGAGGGGGATCGCAAACCCGATAGCATCGATCTTGTCCGTCTCGATGATGTTGAGATACTCCTTCGTGGAGGAGGAGGAGGCGGACGTCATCGAGGGTGCGGTTGGAAAGGCGCTGGCGGACGGCCTGATGACGGCGGATATCTTCAGGGGGAAGGGAAGGGAGGTTTCCACCTCCGAGATGGGCGACTATATAGCGGAAAATATTAGAATATTAAATATTGGGTAGAAAAGGAGTGCTGAAGCGAATTATGGCTGATAAGAATTACACTGTTGCAGTGGCGGGCGCAACCGGAGCCGTGGGAGAGGAAATGATAAGGACGTTGGAGGGGAGAAAATTCCCAATCGGGGAGCTTAGGCCCCTCGCCTCGGAGCGGTCGAAGGGGAAGAAGATCAGGTGCAACGGCAGGGAAGCTACAGTCGGCGTCCTCGGCGAGGACTCGTTTTCGGGCGTGGACATAGCCCTCTTTTCAGCCGGCGGGGACAGGAGCCTCAAGTTCGCCCCCGCCGCCGCGAAGGCCGGGGCTGTGGTCATCGACAACTCCAGCGCATTCAGGATGGAGCCGGACATTCCCCTCGTAGTGCCGGAGGTGAACCCCCACGCCGTGGCCGACTACGAGAAGAGGGGGATCATAGCCAACCCTAACTGCTCGACCATCCAGATGGTGCTGGCATTGAAGCCGATTCACGACGCTGCGAAGATCAAGAGGGTCGTCGTCTCCACATACCAGGCGGTTTCCGGCTCCGGAATGAAGGCGATAAACGAGCTTACAGAGCAATCTAAGGCGGTCTTGAGCTCCAAGGAGTGCGATGCCGTTGTTTATCCCCACCCGATCGCCTTTAACTGTCTTCCCCACATAGACGTCTTCCTCGAAAACGGCTATACGAAGGAAGAGGTCAAGATGACAAACGAGACCAAGAAGATAATGGAAGACGACGGCATCGAAGTTACCGCAACGACGGTGAGGGTGCCTGTCTTCTACGGCCACAGCGAATCGGTAAATATCGAGACAGAAAAGAAGCTCTCACCCGATGAGGTAAGGGAGATCCTTAAGGATGCCCCCGGTATCCAAGTTGTGGACGATCCGAAAAATAATATATATCCTCTGGCCACGGTTGCCGCGGGCAAAGACGAGACCTTTGTCGGCAGGATCAGGGAGGATTTCAGCATCCCCAACGGCATCAATATGTGGATCGTCTCCGACAACGTGAGGAAGGGAGCGGCGCTGAACGCCGTGCAGATAGCGGAATATCTTATAGAGAACCATCTGTAGTTTTCTAAAAATGACCATTGCAGGCATAGAAAAAGAGTATCTCAAGCTTCTGCAGAAGGGAAGTGTTCCCTCAGACGAACGCCTTGCCCTCTCCAAAGGGCTTCTTCCCGACGGCACACCCACCCCCCCCCGTGTCCTGGCAAGGCTTTTTCTTGACGAGGTGGCCAACGTAAGGGAGGAGGCGAGAAAATCCATCTTGAGGCTGAAGGAGGACGCCCTTTCGCAGATCGCCTCGGACCACTCCACCCATCAGTCGCTCCTGCTGTTTCTGGCCAAACACTTTAATGAATCCCCCATCGTGGGGACCTCGATTATTGCAAACAAGAACACAACGGAAAAAATCCTCTATTACCTTCAGGGGAGGGGTGAAGAAATCGAAGATGAGCCGGACGATGGGCTGGTCGACAGGGGAGAGCTTTTCCGAAGCGGGAAGTTTGACGATTTTGAGATAGGCGAGGAGGTCGATATAGAGGTATCCACGGAGGAGGAGATTATTCTGGAGGTCCCCGGGGAAGAGGAGGAGGTGGAGATCGAGCGTAGATCGGTTCTGGATTCTCGGCGTGAGGCCCTCTCGAAAAGTCAGCCCCCCTCGGGAGTCGAGTCGAGGGCGGATAAGGGTGAAGCGGGGTTCGAGTTTGTTTCCGAGAGATACACGGAAAACGATAAGGAGGTAATAATCGAGTTGGAGGAGACGGATGAATTCGATGATGAGGAGGAGATATTAATAGGTGAGGATACGGTTTCAGCTTCGGAGGAGGAGAGCGCCCAGGACATACAGCGAAAAATAGATGACATAGGAGTTGCCCCCCGCGGTGGAGATCAAATAGTAACCGGGATGGAAGCATCTCCGGAAGAGAGAATCCCCTCTGATGATGAGAAAAAGGAATTCGCATCTACGGTTGACCGGATCGAGGACAAGGTCGGCGATATATTCGACATCGATCTCGGGGATGTTCCGACGGGAGGTTCCCCCGGGACGGCCGGGGTAGGGGGAGGAATCGAATTTGAGGCACAGAAAGAGACCTCGGGATTTGGGGCTTTTACGGAGGAGCATGAGACGGCGGGTGGCGGAATCTCGACCGATTTTCCCAAGTGGGATATGGATGAACAACCGGTTGATGTGGATAAAGATAAGATGGAGGTATCCCTCGCCTCGGACAGGTTTGTTACACGCCTTCCCATGGGTAAATACATACAGAAGGTATCCCCTTTCCACCTGATTAAGAGATCGATAAAGATATTTATTCCCGTCGCCGTATTTATTTTGATCTGTTTCGTTGTTTGGGTCTCGCTGCCGAAGGGGGAGGTTTCCATCGAGGAGTTTGACAACGGTATCAATCGAATCCTGGTGGAGGTTAAGAAGGAGGGCTTCAATTCCAAGCTGAAAAATCCTTTTCCTGAAGGGGCGTCTCTCTCCAACTGGGAAACGGTAAAGGCAGAGGATGAGCTGGACTTCGATGTCGGTGACGGTATGTCCGGGGAGAGGAGATTAAGGGAAAACCTCGCCAAATTTAAGGTCAAATACACAAGAGAGCTCGAATACGATGAGGTCACGGAAGATATTGCGATAAAAAAGAGGTCATATGCAAGGGTTTCAAAGAGGCTCAAGGCAATAAATAAAGAGCTCTCCGCCTTTGATAAAGAGAAGGAGGGATATATTGAGAGATTTAAGGGGAAGAGTCTCAAAAGGAGCGTTGTGGTTGATGAGCGTGAAAAAGAGATAGGAAGTTTTAAGGAAAGCTTCAATAAGGAGAAATCGAGGATTGAGAAGATAGAGAAGGATATTGCCGGCGCCAGGGAGAGGATCGCGGAGTTCGAGAGATATAACGTGCCGACGGCGGAAGATCACGGTTATTATGCAAATAAGCTCGAGCTGGAGGAACTGACCAATCAGTATAGAAAACTAAAGCCGAGATTCGATAGATTACAGTCGAACTACAAGGGAGCCCTTAAAAGGTTGGAGGACAAATACGATGAAAGGTTGAGCGCTATTGACAGAATAGCGGTGATCAATAAAGAGGTTACCAAGCTGGAGGGAGAGAAAATTCAACTCGATATTGAGAAGAGAATTTACGGGGAGGAGATAGAGGGGTTGGAAAAGAGGCAGGGCAAGCTCGAGAAGGCCAAGGCGTCCGGGGAAAAGATTACAAGTGAGGGCCTGCCCGTCTTCCTTGTAATGAGCAATTACATCAGGGAGAATGAAAAATCGCTTGACGATGAAGAGTTAAACGGCAATGGGGAGATATCGTTTTTTGAAAAGTATATGATTAGACGGAAGGGGGCAATTTTAGACGTTAATATGGTGAATAAAGATGGGAATGAGGAGAAGAAAAGATATTCCACCACCCTTATGAGGATGATAACCAAAAAGAAGTTCTTGATATTTGAATGGGATATGAGCACCACAAAGTGGGTTCTCACCTCCATAGATGAAAAAAAGAAATAATCGATATCCATGAAATTCCTTCAAGACATAACCCTGGGCCAATATATGCCCCAGGATTCTTTTATTCACAGGCTTGACCCCAGGGTGAAATTTTTTATTCTGTTGATCCTCATGGTCACCCTGTTCTTTATCGAGGCCCCGCTCAAGTTTTTACTGATGGGGCTTATCGTTTTTCTGGCGATAAGGTTGTCCAGGATCCCTGCAGGTTACGTCTTGAAGGGGGTGGCCCCGTTTATATGGCTTTTTCTCTTTGCGGCCTGCGCCCATTTCTTCTTCACGCCCGGAAGATCCATCAGGCCCTTTCCCATCGGGTTCGTGAACGTGACCGTCGAGGGTGTGGTTAACGGAACCGTCATCACGTTGAGAATACTCCTTATTATAGTCCTCTCTTCGATGCTGACATTGACCACGACCCCCCTGGAGCTGACAACGGCCTTAAAGAGGGTGTTGTCCCCCCTCAAGCGATTCAAGGTCCCCGTCAATGACTTCGCCATGATGATGATGCTGACGATAAGGTTCGTGCCGATCCTGCTCCTCGAGGCCCAGAGGATCATCAACGCCCAGAGATCGAGGGGGATCAACTTCGAGACCGGGGGCCTTGTCCAGCGCGCGAAAAAGCTCGTGCCGATATTGATTCCGCTCTTCAACCTCTCTTTCTTGAGGGCGGACGAGCTCTCGGTCGCGATGATCTGCCGGGGGTACGCCACCGGAAAGGAGAGGACGAGCTTCAGGGAGGTCCGTTTTTCAACCCCAGATTTCTTCGCCCTTGCAACGGTAATAGTTGTATTGCCCTTCTTTTTCATTTAAAATGAGGAACATCAAGCTAACCATCTCCTACGACGGCACCCATTTCTATGGATGGCAGATGCAGTCAAGGGAGAGGACGGTGCAGGGGGTTATTGAGGATTGTCTCGGCATAATGCTTAAAGGCAAGGTGAGGATTACCGGATCGGGGAGGACCGATGCTAAGGTTCACGCCCTGGCGCAGGTTGCGAATTTCAAGACCGAGAGCGGGATAGACTGCGGCAGCTTTTTGAGGGGCTTAAACTCCCTGTTGCCGGGGGACGTGAGGATTACAGGCGTTGAAGATGAGGAGGAAGGTTTTAACGCTAGGAGATCCGCCTTGTCGAGGAGGTATCGGTATCTGATCTACAACGGTAAGGTGCCGTCCCCCTTTTTGAGAAACTACGCCTGGAGCCTCTTCAGTCGCCTCGATGTGGATGCCGTCACCGGGGCGGGGTCTATGCTCCTCGGCAGCCACGACTTCTCCTCCTTCGTCGGGGGGAAGAACGAGACGGGAAGCACCGTGAGGGACGTGAAAGATTTCAGGGCGGAGAGATTGAACGGCGATTTTATTTCGATAGAGATAGAGGCCAACGCCTTTTTGAGGCACATGGTCAGGAATATCGTGGGGACGCTGGTGGATGTGGGTTGGGGAAAGATCGGATCCGGGGAGTTCGGAGACATCTTGAACGCAAGGGACAGGGGCGCGGCGGGGATTACGGCGTCTCCCCAGGGATTGTATCTTGTTGAGGTGAGATACCCGTGAAGAGGACGAAATCACTTAAGATTTATATTTTGGCCTCGCTATTCGCGGCACTGACGGCGGCGTCCGCCTTCATCAAGCTCCCCACGCCGTGGGTTCCCCTGACCCTCCAGACACTCCTGGTCTATCTCTCGGGACTTATGCTCGGTCCATGGGGAGGGGCGGTGTCACAGATCCTGTATCTGTTCATCGGCCTTGCGGGGCTGCCCGTCTTTACCGGTGGGGGCGGCCCGACCTACGTCCTGTATCCCACGTTCGGCTATCTGGTCGGTTTTGTGCCCGCCTCGTTTGTAATGGGTTTCTTTGCCGAGCGGGGGAGGTACCTCCGGCCCGCCCTGGGCGTCTTGTTGGGCGTTTTGGTTATCTACGTTTTCGGAGTTCCCTATCTATATTTCTCGGCAAACTATCTCTTGGGAAAGGAGATGGCTTTTTTGTCCGCCTTTAAGATAGGCTTTCTGATCCCGATAGCGACCGATATCTTCAAGGGGGGCGCGGCCCTGGGGATATTCTATCTGATCAGGATTAGGATGCCGTTTCCCGTAAGTAAGCGATGATTGACGACAATCCGACATTGTTTGATGTTCCGGGGAGGAAGCTCAAGGGGGTGATGGAGGATATCGCGGTCCTTAACCTCAAGGGGGCGAAGACCAAGATGGCATCCCTCCTCAAGCAGTACCCGGAAAACGGCGATATAGGGAGGGAGGCGGAGATATTGAAGATCATCGAGTTGCAAATAGACGAGGGGACCACGCCCCCACGGCTGCTGGCTGGCTTCAACTCGATCAAGAGGCATTTAAATTCGATATCGTACCTCCCCGAATATCTGGGCGATCTTGAGCTCTCCTTTTTCCAGAAGATCGTGGATGCCTTCGGGGAGGAGGAGATAAAACCGGTCCACGGCTATCCGGTTGGGTTTTTGCTTACGAAGGCGGGAAGGTTCAAGGATGCGGAGGAGTCGCTCTTAAGCGAGCTCGACGACCCCTCCCTCCCCTCAAGCAAGAGGGCGCGTCTTCTCGGGTACCTGGGGGATCTCTTCTTTATGGTCGGTGACACCGACGGGGGAAGGTCCCACTACCTCAAAGCGGTCCTTACCGATTGGCGGGGGATCGACAAGAAAAATATCGCCGATGAGGATGTGCTGTCCCTTATTATGGGAACGTATATCCCCGAGGGAAAGGGCGGGATATGGGCGGCCCCCACGGGTCATATGCTGATGGTGTTTCAATCGGGATCGTTTAAGGGCCCGGATGACCTTATGGATTTCTACAACGAGTTTATCCGCCTGAAGGATGTGGCAAAGGAGGACGATTCGGAGGAGGTGGGGGGAAAGCTCTTCTACCACGCCCTCGTCATCGAGGAGAACGAGGACGTCTTCAGGTCCCTCAAGGGGACGGACAGGATGGGGTTGAGAAAGCTGATGAGGGAGCTTAACTCCAAGCTCTTCAAGCTCCATACGAAGCTGTCGGTATCCAGAAGGGACGGGGAGACCGATTTGGGGGAAGACAGGGTCGGGTAGCCCCCTTTGGCTCTCCTCTCCGGCTCTCAAATATCTATTCAAATATTTATTAAAAGAGCTATTCAAATATCTATCCAAATATCTACTTAAAAAGTCCCGGAGGGCTTTGACCATCGTCCGCGATAGTCGTCGAGTCGGAGAGGATGTGAACCACATCGACCCCCCTCCTCTTCAGCTCCCGGGAGACCAGGTGTTTTCGGTGGCACCGATTTGGGTCTCTCTCAGAACACATTATTGCGGTCCTCTTTTCGCCCGCGATCTTTATAAGCTCCTCTATCCCGGCATGAAAGCTCTCTCTTTGGGAGATCTCGTGGAAAGTGAGCGGTTTTCCCTTACCCGAGTCCGCTCTACCCCCGAGCCGATCGCCCATAAAAAGATACTCCATCCCCTGATCCTCGAGGGGCGCTGTTATCCTGTTCTTGTTGAAGTGGGGGACGTATCTGGAGTAGGGCGTTGACCTTACATCCACGATTATCTCTATCCGGGAGCCCTTGAGGAAAGAGACAAATTTCGCAAAATCGTGGTTGCTGTGTCCTATAGTGAATACCTTCAATAAGGCCCCCGACTTTTTTGTGATAAGGCAAAATCTCCTTCACCATCTCCGTTGTGAAGAAATGCCCCTTCTTTTTAATGCCATAGACGGGGGGAAAAACGGACGAGGTAATCGCATCTAATATATTATGAGTGAGTGGAATGAGGCGTCCACCGCCTTTTTGTATTCATTGAATTTATCCTCGGTGCCGAAAAAGGTCAGGGAGACCGTGTGGGTGGGGGTGTAGTATTCCACAATCCAGATGTTCTTCCCTCCGAAGAGCTTGTTGGACTCCGTCCCGAGGGCTACCAACATTACCCCCGGGTATCCCCTCAGCTCGACCGGCTTTATCTCGATTAAGGAGTAGTTGGAGGTGGAGAATGTTCTCTTGTACTCCGACAGCTTCTTGTCCCTGAACGCCGCAATTTCGGCGTTAGGATCGGCGTCTTCATCCCCTTTGCCGCGATTCACGTCTTCGGACAGCCCCTTTTCCCCTTCGGGATCAGATACCTTCTCCCCCTCCGCTCCTTTTCCGCTCTTGTTTTCCTGGACCAAATAGGCTATCCGGGTATCCTTGTCATTTACCGGCGAGTAGAGGGACTTCCCGTAGAAATCCCACTTGACCCAGCCTTCCGGCGGCAAAAAGGAGGAAATGTTCAGGGGATCAGATACCCTCGAAACCCTGTTTTTTGTCGATTCCTCGCCGGTTGTGGCTCCAATGAAATAAGCTGTGATAAATAATACGATTGCCGTCACTGCCAAGCGCCTTTTTGTGTTGAGGAGCCGCTTTTTGGGCGGGATGTGTGTCCTTTGTGGTAATATCATTATATTCTATACTATCTTATTCAATTTCTCTTTCATCTATTTTCACTTTAGGTTCGTTGGGATGTTCGCAGTATAAACATTTTAAATCATTTCTCCCCCTTTGGCAATAGATTCTTCGGGAATATTTTGATTGGAGCCTCCCTTATCCTCTGAGCGTCCAACGACGGCGCTGTTTATCGGAAGGCTCGTTGACATCCCTTTTCGTTCGTGGTACACTTCTCTTTTATGAATAAAATTCGATTGGACTGATCATTCTACTTGAAAATATCGGGCGAAAAGTTTGAATGAAAGACGCCGGGAGCAAATATCGAGATTCTTCCCCCTTCAAATCCATCAGGAAGTCGGCGGGCACTATTAGAAAGAATCTAAAGTGGAGGGGGATCGTAACGAAGTTTTTCGAAAGCATCGAGGAAAAAAAGAGGCGGATTCTCATTGCGGCCTGTTGTCTCCTCTTCGTTTTTCTATTGGTAGTCGGATTTGCCCTCTTCTATCCCCGTCCGGGTATCGGCGTCTCGATTGGACAGGACCTCTCCATTAAAGACGTCAGGGGAGGAAGCCCGGCGGAGGATTCCGGGCTTGCGGCCGGGGATGTGATCATCGGCTGGGGGGGGGATAAAATAACCGGCTTCTACAATCTTGAAAGGAGGATAGTCAACTCCGACATCGACGACGGGATCAAGTTGAGGGTATTGAGCGAGGCGGGCCCGAGGGATGTAATTGTGCTGGTTGAGAGGGCCCCCCTCTCTCCGACGAACCTCTTGATGGCGATAGCCTCCCTTTTGCTGATAGGTTTTCTCCTCTTTATTCTGATAAAGAAAAAATATAAGACCACCGTTTTCCTTCTGTTCCTTATCTCCTTTTTTCTTGCCCTCTTTCTATTTCTCCTGGCCGCAAGGGAGATCACCTTTTTTCGCACATTTTTTATCGTTCTCATCATAATCAGTGCGGTCGCGGTATCGCCGCTGTTTCTTCACCTGACGTATATCTTCCCCAGAAAGAGGGCGGTTACAAAAGGTATCGGCCTGTTCTTCTACACTCCCGCCCTGGCGGCCGCCGCCGTCGCTTCATATTACACATGCCGTTATCTTATCGATCCTACGATTCCGCTGTCGTCCGTGAAATATTTTGTGCTGCCGGTCTTGATCGTCGCCTTTATTTTGTACTTCGGTCTGGGTATATTTTTTCTTCTTGTCTCCTTTTACACCTCACCGTTAAAGAAGGTCGAGAACCAGGTGAAGTGGTTCTTCCTCGGGATCGTGCTGGGCGCCGTGCCTCTGATTCTCTTTTTTATTTTTCTGGAGCTTATAGGCGTTTCGGCACTCTATTACGGGAGGTACGACCTCTTTCTCTTTTTATCCTTTCTCTTCCCCGTCTCGATGGTCTTCGCCGTCACCGAATATCGCCTGATGGATATAGACGCCCTGTTGAACAGGATGATCGTATACACCCTTTTGGTCACCTCCCTCGTTTCCATATATATCGGACTTGTATCGATCATTAAGATTATCTTCGGGATAGAGCACCCTATAAGCCACACCTGGGCCGCTTTGATACCGGTCATCATCGTGGGAGCCCTTTACGAGCCGTTGAGAAAGTGGTTTCAGGACACGGTGGACAGGTTTATCTTCAGGGAGAAGTTCACCCATCTCAGGATTATCTCCGAGTACAGCCGAAATCTCCTCTCCATCATAGACCTGGAGGTCCTCCTGCGGACGTCGCTCGATGCCCTGAACGAGGTCATGGGTATCAAGAGGAGCGTTATCTCCCTCTTCGACCGGTCCAAGAGGGCCTTTCGGGTAAAGGTCGCCCACGGCATACCGATAAAGAGGGAGATTGTTTTCCCGTCCCAGAGCTGGGTCAGACAGTACATCGATGATTCCACCACGGTTGTCAAGCTCGAGCCGAATCCGCAGGAGGGGAGGGGAAGGGATTTGCAGCTTATGATGACGCTCAGGGGGCGGGACGGGATATTGGGTATAATGGGTCTTTCCGGAAAGGAGAAGGGGGAGCTTTTTTCATCCGAGGACTTTCGACTCCTGGAGACATTCTCGTCCCAGCTCTCCATGGCCATTCAGAACTGTATAATGATCGACGAGAGCAGGAGGGCGGCGAACACCAGGGAGGCCTACGGGAGATTCCTTTCCCAGGCCCTTGTTGACAAGATAATGTCCGATCCTGAAAAGGTCGAGCTCGGCGGGGAGAACCTCGAGGTGGCGGTCCTCTTTTGCGACCTCAGGGACTTCACTCAAACCACCGACGGCATGGCGCCCCACAATGTGGTCGGTCTCTTGAACGAGTATTTCTCCGCCCTTACCGACGTCATCTTCTCCTTTGACGGCACCCTCGATAAATATATCGGCGACGGGATCATGGCGCTGTTCGGCGCGCCCATCCCCAGCGAGGACGATCCCTTGAGGGCGGTAAACGCTGCAAGGAAGATGCAGGCGAGGGTATCGGAAATAAACGAGAGGCGAAAGAATGACGACCAGGTAATTCTCGGGCTCGGGATAGGTGTGGACCTCGGGGAGGTGACGGTGGGCAATATAGGCTCGCCCAAGAGGATGGAGTACACGGCTATCGGCGATGCGGTCAACCTCGCATCTCGCCTCGTGGATAAGGCGGGCTACGGGGAGATCCTCATCACCAGCGAGGTGAACTCCAAGGTCAAGGGTGCGGTCTCGACAAAGCGGGTGGAGGAAAAGATCAGGATAAAGGGGAAGGGACAGGTGCGGGTCTACCGGGTCGCCTGGGGTGATGAATGAAGAACGATAAAAATATAGAGACCTTTTTGGCCTCGGCCCTGCCTAAGGTGTCAAAGCCGGGGAGGTATATCGGGGGGGAGGTAAACTCCGTCTCGATCCCCCCCAAAGAGGGTGATCTCCGGTTCGCCCTCGCTTTTCCGGAGGTCTACGAGATCGGGATGAGCCACAAGGGGATTTCAATCATCTATAGCGTGCTGAACTCGCTACCCGGGGTTTATGCGGAGCGGGTCTTTGCGCCGTGGCCGGATATGGCGGTGAAGATGGGGGATATGGGTGTAGAGCTCTTCTCCCTGGAGACGAAGACGCCGCTCATGGATTTTGACGTCATCGGCTTTTCCCTCATGTACGAGCTTACCTACACGAACGTCGTCAATATGCTTAAGCTCGCTAATATTCCCCACCTTTCTTCGGATAGGGACGGGTCTTGTCCCCTTGTCGTCGCCGGGGGCGCCCAGGCGGTGAATCCGGAGCCTGTGGCCGGTATCTTCGACGCCGTGGTTGTGGGGGACGGGGAGGAGGCGGCCGTGGAGATCTGCGATACGTTGAAGAAAATTAAACCCCTTGGGGAAAATCGGGATGAAATCCTGTCCGCCCTCGAAAAGATCGAGGGCGTTTACGTACCGAGCTTTTACGAGCCGGTATATAAGGGCCGAAAGTCCGCCGAGGGGGGAGAAAATAGTGTCTTTTCCGGGATGGTCTATACGGGGGGCGGGGGGAAGGCAGAAAAGGTTGCCGAGAAGGTTGATATTTCAGGCGAATCCGGGGGCGGTCGTCGGGTGAGGCGGCGGATTCTGAGGGATATCAACGGTGGCTTTTTTACCGGGTCTTCCTATTTCTCCCCGGTGGTTCCGAACGTAAAGGCGGTCCACGACCGCGTCAACGTGGAGATAGCCCGGGGATGCGGGCGGGGTTGCAGGTTCTGCCAGGCCGGGTTCGTCAACCGGCCGGTGAGGGAGCGGTCTGTCGAAGATATCCTCTACGTCGCGAAGCAAGCCCTTAAGGTCACCGGGATGGAAGAGCTCTCGCTCCTCTCCCTCTCCGCCACGGATCATTCGAATATCTCGTCGATAATAAGGAGCCTGATGAGGGCACTGAACACGGACGTAGGCAAAAGAAGCGTCGCCCTCTCCGTCCCGTCGGTCAGGGCGGACACCCTGACCAATGATATGATCGATGAGATAAAAAAGGTGAGAAAGACCGGGTTCACGATAGCGCCTGAGGCGGGAAGCCAGAGGCTTCGGGACGTCATAAACAAGAACGTGACCGAGGACGAGATCGAGAGGACGATCGATATTGTTTTCGGGGCGGGGTGGAATCTGATAAAACTCTACTTTATGATAGGCCTCCCCACCGAGACCGACAATGACATCGAGGAACTGATAGAGCTCGTCAGGAGGATGGCGAGGCGGCATACGTCATCGAGGTCATCGAGGCGGGGGCGGATAAACCTTTCCGTCTCTACCTTTGTACCGAAGCCCCACACCCCCTTTCAGTGGGAGCGGTTTATCGGGGTTAAGGAGATCAAGAGGCGCCAGGGGATGATTCGTAAGACCCTTGTCAAGGAGGGGGTGAAGCTCAAGTTTCACGATCCGTATATGACCCTCGTCGAGGCCGCCTTCGCCCGGGGTGGTAGGGAGCTTATGGACGTTGTCATCAGGGCCTCCGATCTCGGCTGCGGTTTCGACGGGTGGACGGAGCACTTCGACTTCGGACTCTGGGAAAGGGCCTTTCACGATTCGGGGCTTGACATAAACGAGTACGCCGGGGCCGTTTTCGACGGACAATCCCCCCTTCCCTGGGATCATATCGATTCGGGGATCGACAGAAAATTCCTGATGGGAGAGAGGGAAAAGGCCCATCGGGAGGAGACGACTCAGGACTGCGTCAGGGGCGAATGCACGAACTGCGGCGTCTGCGGGGAGGGGATCAAAAACGTCTTCGGGGAAGACTTGGCAGCTTCCACGGCCGAGGCCGCGTCTTTGGGGGAAGGGACCGCCGCCGCAGAAGGGGAGCGGCTGAAATATCTCCTCTTCTACTCCCGGAGGGGCGACATCCGCTTCCTCAGCCACCTAGAGACCGCCTCTTTGATAGTCAGGGCGATGATAAGGGCCCGCCTCCCGTTAAAATACAGCGAGGGATTCAATCCCAAGCCGAGGGTAAGCTTCAGGGGGGCGCTCCCGGTCGGGGTTAAGGCTTTGGCGGAGCCGTTCTTCGTCGAGCTTACCAGAAAGATCGATCCGGACGAGATTGTCTCCAGCATAAACGAGACGCTCCCAATGGGGATAGGGATACGCTCCGCAGTAGGTCCCGTCGAGGATGTCAGGGATTTTATCTCGAAGATTCCTGATCCGGTTTACAGAATCTCCCACAACGGAGTCGGCCCCGACCTCGAAGACGAGGCCGTGAGCATATCCGAATTTCTCGAAAGGGACGAGGCCTGGTACGAGTATAAAAGCAAGGGGAGGGATAAACGGATCGATATCAGGAAATATGTGGAAGATATCGAACTTCTCGAGGACGGTGGAGTAATAAGGCTCAAGATGAAGACGATAAACGGCTCCTCCCCCAGCCCCTTCAGGGCCGTGTCTACGATCTTCGGTATGCCGGAGGGGGAGGCGAGATCGCTCTCTGTCGTCAAGGAGGGGGACGTTGGAGGGACAACGGGGTCGTAAAATCTGATTCCCTTACCGGACTGAATTTTAAAGATGGTAAAGAGCATAATATTAAACTCCCACCCTTGGGAGACCCGGGCGGCCGTCACGGAGAACGGCGTACTGACCGAGCTTTACATAGAGCGGCCCAAAGACCTGGGGGTGTCGGGAAATATCTACAAGGGGAAGGTGGAGCGGGTGCTTCCCGGGATGGAGGCGGCGTTCGTCGACATCGGCCTTATGAAGTCCGCCTTTCTCTACGTCACCGATTTTTACGACGACTTCGACGAGCTGGAGGACCTGGTGGGAATGGGAGGCGCCGGGGGGATGAGGGACGGCGGACAAGTCGCTCCCAAGGGCGCTTCCGGGGGAAAGCCCTCATTTGCGGGCGACGGCGAGCTTATCGAGGGGATGGTCAAGAGGGGGCAGGAAGTGCTGGTTCAGGTTGCGAGGGAGCCCCTCGGGGGAAAGGGGGCCAGGGTGACGTCCCATATCTCCCTTCCCGGGAAATACCTCGTCCTCCTCCCGACGGTGGATCGGGTGGGGGTCTCCCGGCGCATAGAGGATGAGGGACAGCGGAATCGATTGAAGAAGATCGTGGAGGAGATAAAGCCCCAGGGGACCGGCTTTATCGTAAGGACGGCGGGGTGGGGCAAAAGCGAGGAGGAGATAAGGGAAGATATGGAGTTCTTGTTGAAGCTATATGAGTCGATACTGAAGAAAAAGGAGAAGGCTCCCTCGCCGTCTCTGATCCACCGGGAGCTCGATCTCCCGCACCGGCTCGTCAGGGACTTTTTGACCCAGGACGTGGATCGATTCGTGGTCGATTCCAAACAGGAGTTTACCAAGCTGCTGGAGTTTGCGGAAAACTTCCTCCCGGAGGTGTCGAGGAGGATAGAGTTTTTCAACGGACAGAAGTCCATTTTCGACCAATACGGGCTCGACATGGAGATAAAGAGGGCGCTGGACAAAAAAGTCTGGTTGAAGTCGGGGGGGTATATAATAATTGAGATAACCGAGGCGTTGACCGCCATCGATGTCAACACCGGGCGCTTCGTGGGAAAGAGGGACCTGGAGGATACGATTTTGAGGACGAATCTGGAGGCGGTAAAGGAGATAGCGTATCAGCTCAAGCTCAGAAATATCGGCGGGCTGATCATCATAGACTTTATAGATATGGAGAAGGCGCAGAATCGCGAGATGGTCTACACGGCGCTGGACGAGGCCCTGAAGACGGACAAGAAGAAGACGAATATCCTGAAGATATCGGAGCTCGGTCTGGTTGAGATGACCAGAAAGAGGACGAGGGAGAGCATCACCCACGCGCTGACGGATATATGCCCCTACTGCGAGGGGCACGGTTACGTAAAGTCGGTAAGGACCGTCTGCTACGAGATATTTCGTGAGCTCGTCAAGGGCACAAAGGGGCTGAACTCGGAAAAGGTTATCATAATGGTAAACCCGGATGTGGCGGGCCTCCTTTACGATGACGAGCAGGAGCAGCTTCTTGAGCTTGAGGAATACCTCGGTGCCAGGGTCGTAATCAGGAGTGTGCCCGATCTCCACGTCGAGGAGTACGACATAAGCTTTGCGTGACCGTTTTTTTGAACGGATGTAATTTTACATG
>Ga0180432_10005944_pt1 | contig 16039 bp, 14 predicted proteins | sample SS_ome_10_FD_132414 | JGI IMG/M metagenome (GOLD analysis project Ga0180432, IMG submission 132414) | Hypersaline lake sediment archaeal communities from the Salton Sea, California, USA - SS_1_MS_2 metaG | ecosystem: Environmental > Aquatic > Non-marine Saline and Alkaline > Hypersaline >... | reverse complement strand
ATTGTAAATGACATTCATGGAGAAGGTTCATCGACTGGATGGAGATCGGTAATTCAAAATATATAGTTTTGAATGCTTAAGGTACAGTCAGTCCTGCCCGAAAGGGGTGCTAAGTGTAGGAAGTAGCGTTTCGAACTTAGCTTAATAGGTTGCTAATTTGTGAATAATTAGCAAATGCGGAGTCCAGGATGAGAAGCTTACTCGTGATCCCGAAATCACTTTCTTCAAATCCGTCTATGATCCATATGTAAACTTTGCTATGGAGTCAATTGAAAATACTTTCCAAGGTGTATGTGACTTTGGTCGTAAAGTTCAAGTAGATATTCAACGTAATGGTGATCTCGTAACCAAGATGACTCTTGAAGTCGATGTTCCCGAACTCGTTGATGTTACTGGAACTGGTGTTGCTGGTGTTTCATGGGCACCTAACCTTGGACATACTCTTGTTCGTCAAGTTTGTGTCAACATTGGAGGAACTGATATTGATCGTCATTATGGTATTTGGTGGGATGCATGGACTGAACTCACTCTTCCTACTGGAAAGCGTGTCGGTTACAACCTTATGATTGGACAACAAAATGTTCAACCAGTTGTTGGTCTTCCTAATGGTGGACCGGGATCTCCCACTCCCCAAATTACCGCTGTTACCCTTCGTACTGTCGGTAACCAAACTTGCAAGAACAGCATGGCTCCCCTTGATCCTACTGTCAAGCTTGGTCACCCTGCTCAACGTTTGTACATTCCTCTTCGTTTCTGGTTCAATGAGAACTGGGGTCTTGCTCTTCCTCTTATTGCACTTCAATTCCATCAAGTTCGTGTTCAATATGAGTTCCGCTCATTCAATGAATGTGTTGTCTTGTGTCCTTGTGATATCAATGCTGGAGATACTGCTCCTTCCATTGGTCCCGGAGGTGCTGGAACTATCAGTCCCTTGAACCTTGATAACTGTGTTCTCTGGGTAGATTACATCTATCTTGACAATGATGCTCGTCAACATTATGCTCAAAACCCTCACGAGTACCTCATCAAGCAATTGCAATACAATCAAGGTGATGGTGTTACCACTTTCACTCCTCGTGTTCGCTTGAACTTCAATCATCCTACTTCTGAACTTGTTTTGTGGTTCCAAGAGGATGATGCTGTTAACCGTGGTACTTCACCTAACTGTCCTGGTGGAGCCATTTATGGTGGAAACCAATGGAATTTCTATGCTGTCTTCGATGCTGCTACTGGTCCTCTTCTTGATCCCTCTGAATTCGGAACTAACCCTGTTGCTGACATGAAGCTTCAAATGAACGGACAAGATCGTTTCGCTGCTCGTACTGGTGATTACTTCAATCTTGTTCAACCTTATTACCATCACTCCAATGTTCCTGTATTGTCTCCTGACGGTCTCGATACTCGTTCTCGTGGTCTTTTGGTATACTCTTTCGCTCTTGATCCTGAAGAGCAACAACCCCAAGGTACTGCTAATTTCTCCAGAATTGATACTTCCCAAATTGTTGCTACTCTTCGTAACATTGGTGCTGGTAATGATGGACGTTGTCACTGCTTTGCTGTCAACTACAATTTCTTCCGTGTTGCGGGAGGTATGGGAGGCCTTGCTTTTGCCGCCTAGAACTTCTTCCGGGTAGCGGGAAAATATATGATGCAAAAAAAAATAATAATTATAAAATTTATTTTTTACTTAAGTGCATTGAACGTAGAGTTTATTGCAATTTTTTCCATTTTATCCAAAAATTCATCATAAGGACATACATGCTTCATGTAATTACAAGCTGAACAAGCAGATACACAATTTTCCTCACAATATCCTAATTCTTTTGAACTGATCTTTCTATCAACACCATTTCTATGTGTTTCTGAATTCTTTTTACCACAGTAATGACATGGTTGACTCACAATATTATTAAATTGTTCTTCAGTTAATACAAATCTTTTTCCATAATGTTTTGCATTATTTTTATATTTTTTATAGGATTCAGATTTTGTATCAGGAAAATATTCCCAATATTGCCACTGATATTTATGAGGATTTCTATATGAAACTATATGTCTTGCACGTCTAATAAATTGTTTAGTCTTCCCACTTCCCTTTCCATAATTACAAGATGTACATGCCGGTACAACATTTCCACAAACAAATCCTTTATTGTGTTTATATGCATCAATACCACTAATACTCTTTTTTGTAGGTTCATATGTACAATAGAAACAATCTGAAGTCACAATATCAAATGCTTCTTCATTAGATAATTCATAAGGAAAACCATTATCTTTTGCATATTCCTTAGTTTGATAAATTTTGGCATTAGGTTCAGCTCCTTGATGACGTTCTCCCCTTCTATTTTCTTCAGCATTATTTCTATTCTTATAACATTTGTCAACACAATACAAAATTCTTACACCGTTGTCTGTGATAAAATGATCCTTAATTTTACCAACAAATTTACAATCATTACATATATCAATAGTTTTATCATTATTTTTGATTCTAAATTCTTCAATAATCTTTATATTCTCTTGATATGTTTCTCTATCATGTTGATTCTTAGCTTCTTTGTCTCTAATATTTGTTTCATAATATTTATCATTGTGTCTACATCTATCACATCGCAATACTATATCTCCTTTTTTATTTTCAAACATAACAATGTTATATGTCTTAAAACACTTATCACATATATCTATATTATTATTTTTATTATTTTTTTTGAATTCATTATATTTTTTACGTTTATTCTCATTTTTTTTAGCGTTTCTTTCTTTTTCAAATATTTTCTGACATAGATCACATCTGACTTTGTTAATAGTAAATAATTTTATTGGTTTTATTTCCCCACATATTCCCTGACATTGAATTGGTTTATTTTTATTATTTTCAGTAATAACAGGATTTCCTCTACAATCATCACATTTTTTTGTAACACCATCAAATCCTATAAACTTATCTGCTTTTTTGATACGGAAGCAATTTTTACCTTGACACATTTTTATTCCATTATTTTCATATCGCTTATTAAATGCTAATGCTCTACTTTGAGCTACTTTATCATTTAAAGGTCTATAATTAATAGGTCTTTTTCTTGTACTCATTTTGGATCCACAATCCTTGCAAATAGTTTTTTTAAATTCACATTTAAATTGATTAAACTCTTTCCACAAGTTACACGCATCACAAAATAATTCTATATTTGAAGTATTAATATCAGCATCTCCAATTATATTATATTCTATTCTCATTAATGCTGCTTTCTTTTTTCGATTTTCTTCTTGAATTTTTCTATCTTTTCTAAAACAGTCAAAACATTTAATATCACGTGTTTTGTTTTTAATTTGAGACTCATCAAGTTCTCTTAAACAATGATTGCATGTGTATGTCACCATGATTATTTATATGATATTAAATATTTTACCTTTAAATCAATTTTCATTCGCTCATGATTTTGCTGTGAATTGAAAGTTCTTCAGTGTAGCGGGAGGTATGGGAAGAACTTTCAATTTATATAAAATTTAATAAATTATCAACAAAAAAAATTAATATTACTTGATATTTGTAAGCTATTATATAACTTCTTCCGTGTCGCTGGAGGAATAATTTAATAGGTATTCTAAAAGTTATTCCATATTATTCTTCGAGTGCTTTAATTTTAATAAATATTTTATTACTACATCATTATGATATTCGATAGATGTTTCAATAATATCTTCAATTATATCTTGATCTGGATCAGATTCTTCTACTAAATATTTTACTATCGATAATCTATTTCTTATTTTACAAGCTTCTTCAATAAACCACAAATCCATTGTCCATAAAAAGGAATGTCTATTATACAAAATACTAATAGGGATTAAATAATTAAATTTAATACATAAAAACATAAACTTTCCTGCTTCAATATTCCATGGATTATTATCAGATTCTTCTTCAACAAATTCATTAAATTCAGCTTCATGATCAGAAAACCATGGATTTTGTTTAGAATAAAAATATGCTATTTTACACATATTTTTATTAACAAATTGTTTTCGATTTTGTCTTTTTCTGATTAATTTCAACATATAATCGTATTTTAATCTTTCCCGAATGTGATCTTTAACAATACAGTCAGGAATATCAACAAATTTATTAACTTTATAAGCAAGCATTAAAAGACTGTCTAACTGATTATATTTTTTATATTCATTATAGTATTCATCACATGAAATATATCTATGTCCAAATTCTTCAATTTTCTGATGCATTAATGATTTTAAAGCAGTATCAACTTTTAAATCCAATATCATTATTTCATCAACACTATTTTCAAATAAAGGATTTGCACCTGCTCTAAGTAAAATGTTAGTTAATATTTTTTGATCCCAATTCACCGATTCATAAAGAGCTGTTGTCCACATCCCATAATAATAAATATGATTAACATTTATACCATAATTAATCAAAATTTTGATTAATTCATAATCTATATAGTCAAGTTCACAAATATCATTTAATAATATTCTTTTTTCATCAGAATAAATCATATTACAATATAATCCACTATTAAGTAAATATATTATTCCATCATGATCCATTAACTTACCTACATATTCAATTAATGGATGCATTACTTGTTTTTCGAAATCATAATCAGTAAAATGAAATACATGATTTAATCTTAATTTTCCTTCATTAATAAGAAGCTTTATAATCTCAAGATTGTTATTCTTAACAGCTCTAAAAATAGCTGGTAATACACCGAATTGTGAATATTCAACATCAATTCCATTTTTAATAAATTTTCTTACCTTTTTAATTTGCCCTTTGTCAATACATTTATAAAATAACTTTTGTTTTTTTGGTAATTTTAAAAATTTTTTTTTAATCTCATCATCTTTTAATTGATATTTAAAATTTTCCCGTCGTTTATAACTTATTAAATCATTGATAATATATCCATTATCAAGTTCTGTTATTAATAAATCAAATAAGAAATCACTATTTTGCTCATCACAATTTTCTAATAATTCAATATAATATTCTAAAGATTGATTTAGATCAATATCCATTTTTTTGTACATCATTAAATACATTATTCAATTTTCTTGATAATTCGCTATAAATAGCAACTTCTTCCATGTTGCTGGTAGTATGAGAGGAATCGTCATACCCACCCCTTACACTATAAAAAATGAAAAACAGATTAATTAATCCACCAAACATGAATAACATCATCGGAATAGCAATAGGTATTAGTGGGATTTACATCATCAAAGAAGATTGGAAAAGATTCAGAAAACAACAAGACCAAAGAGCATGCATGTACTTACAAGAAAAACTAAATAAAATTCAACAAGATAGTTCAGAATTAGTATCTCTTGACAAAAATTGTCCAAATAAATTAATTGAAAAAATGATAATGGATTACACGAATCGTACAAGACACAACGTAGGCTTACAAATCGAAATAGATGACTCTTCGAATTTATGTAAAGTCACAACGACAATAATTAAAGAAGATGTAATCATACCTAATGTTATTGACAAACATGTCAAAAATGGCAATACATTTTACACAAATTACATTAAATCATAAGATCCAGAACTCAAAAAGGGTATTACAACATAATATATAAATTAAGAAAATTATCAAATATAGGCTTCTTTTTAAATTTTTGTAATAACATACACAATACAAATTTTTTAAAACTGGGTGCTTTCTTTATTTGTTTTTCAGCCATTTTATATGGATTTTTAGTTTTAAAATCCTTGTGAGCTAACCATACATTGTAATTTACATTATTTGTGGGATCTTTAGTATCTTTTTTTGGTTCACTTTGTGGATTAAATTCAGTAACGTATGACTTCCAAATAGTCAGTTCACGGTTAATAAATTTTTGTTCAGCATTCAATAAAATATCGAACAATTTATTATATTTTTTCTTTAATTCTGTATTTTTACCAGCACAAAAATCCTTTACAATTAAATCAGAAAAATATCTAATAGAATTAATAGTTGGAGGTTGATATCGTAAAGATTTAATATAATCCTCTGATAATAAAATATTTTCAAGATATAAACATAATTCATCATTACTGAAATGATTTACATTTTCCTTTTTTATTTTTGATGCCAATTTTTCTACAAGTTGTTTATGAGTATATTCTTTGCATTCTTTCTTCAATTTCTTTAGATTAATTAAATTTCGTTTAATAAGATATTCTGCATATTTCTGTAAATCAGTTGCTAATTTATTGTATTTTTCTGGACTAATAGCTAATAAAGTAGCAAGTGTAATACCTAAATTCAATCCAGATCCACTAAAGAAATGCGTATTAAAAGCGGCATCACCAATTAATGCAACAACTTTTTTAGCAGAATTTTTCTTTATATACTCATTAGACTTATGGAATTTTAATGGAAATTTAATAATTTCACCAGTTTGGTATTTCATAATTTTCGGATCAACACCATAAAGTACAAAAGTATCATGGATTAGATTATTAATATCTTCTTTGGAATTTGTTAACATTAGACTGAGCATAATTGTTGAATCTTGTAAAATAAATATTCTCGATCGTGACTGTTGTCGTGGAAATCGTGGTCTAGTAACACGTATATCTTCATCAAGACCACTCACCATAAATTTTTTTGTTAATTTTTTAGAAGGTTTGAAAAATACTATTGCACCAGAGTATTCATTTTCTGGATAAATATTAACAGGGATTGTTTTAAACCATTTCTTTCTTACAGCACTATTACTTCCATCAGCACCAATTAATATATCATACATTATTTTGCTATTGTCAACATTCACTGATTTATTATCAAGTATAATATTCTTTCCAATAACAATTTTTACCTTATTTTTCAAGTATTTCATCATTTCCTTTTCTAATGAATTTAACTTAACAATAATAGGAAATAATTGTTTACTTTCTTTACTTAATGTAAAACAAATAGGTTCAGCAAGGAATTCGCTACTATTACTGTAACAAGCACCACGATTGAATAATTTCTTTATAACTTTTTCAGGAATTCCTAGATTTTGTGAATTACTATCAACAAAAACAATTTGTTCTCTTGTATATGTCTTTCTTTTTTCAACAAGTGTTATATTTTTAAACCCCATAACCCACAATTGATAACTTAGTGACAATCCAGAAGGTCCTGCTCCAATTATAACTATTTTTGATAACTTATTCCACATCCTATTATAATCAATTAAAAAATGCAATATTTTTTCATCATTAAAAGTATATGTTCTTTCGCAAGAAACCGCATATATTTTTCCACAAAGGATACCAGATACATCAACACAAAAAGAAAAGGGTTGATACCAATTACTATTACAAAGACAACAAACTTGTTAAAATACGAAAAGTATATAAATTTAACAAGTATTTCATGTCATTAAAAAAGATAGAAGAATATGATCCTGATATGAACTTAGTAGAATGTATCTACTTTAATACTGGACAGCGCATTAAAGCCCATTTCAAGAATGGAATATATAAAAAAATTATGTATCGCGACAGAGACATATCAGATTTCGTTAATGGTGTATTATTTAACGGTGATGAATTAAAAGGGCATTTATATGGAAACTCATTTGAATACAAATTTCTTGCAGCCAATGTTGTTTCATTACCGGATTCAAAAATAGATTTCAAAGTTGATAGAATATCATTCTTTTGTGATGGATTTAAGGTAGATAAAGTAAAAATAATTAAAATATATGATGAAGATCAAAATGAATATGAAAACATATTTATGAATGATCAATGGTATAATATAGGAGAGGTTTACTTTTCACACACAGGAATCTTTAATATATCAACTAATTACCACATGCAACAAGAACCTCTTTCTGATTAATACAAAATGATAACTATTGATTTAAATATCCATAAAATAGTACAATACGTCCCTTGTCAATTCACTTTCATTGAAAATCAAAATTGAAAAACATAATCCTTTAAATTACAATCAAAAAAAAACGAAATGACTTTAATCAAAACTATTAAACACAGCTTCGATATTAATTATATTAATGAACAAATTATTAAAGGTAAATATATTGATTCTGTTATTTTAGATTACATTATAATGAATTATAATGTTAGTTTTGATTCATTAAACATAGAAAATAAAATTATTACTATAGAAAATAAATATCATTTAATTTTCTATGTTAAATCTGAAAAACATAATTTTACAATAACAATTACAATGAATGATGATAATATATTAATTAATAGTTTTGATATTGAAAAATTTAATCAAAAGATAAATGGATTAGATATTGATCAAGATGATTTACCACCATTATACAATCAAATTAATCAAAGAAACCCATACGATTTAGATAATCTTGTGGGTGTATTAATAATTATTCTGACTTTAATCTAGATTTTAGTGTAATATGTGTATTTATAATTGATATAATTGTAAAAATCTCGATTATTTACTATGTTTATACAACTATAAAAAATACACCACAATTTCAAGTATTATACTTTTAATTTTTATTTTTGTATTTACACAAGAAAAAAATGAAATAATTTGTATTTCACAATAGAACAATGGATACTGTTAATTTAGTTATCACCTTTCTTAATAATTCCGACGAATGGACATTCGACATTGTAGAAAAGTTCATCAATACTCATTTTGATGATGAAAATAAACACAAAATATATAAATACATACTGGAAACCCAAATCTACACAAGAGAAGAACTGAAAAAAATAGTAAAATATATCAATACTGATGTATTGCAAAGATTTATGGTCGAATTAATATATAATTTGAGTGATACTGATGTCTTAAGACAGAATGTTATCAAGATTGAAGTAATTATGTTAGAATTGGCTAATAGAAAAGAACAAAGCTAATTTTTATTTTTTTAAACACTTATTATATACATCCAATTCATGAATATACTTTCAACAAGACTTAATGATATTGCTGATGATGTTAAAGACTTAAAGAAGAATCAAACAGTAATTAATGGTTTAGATTTCAATTTACCAACAATTGAAGGAAATTCTGGAGACATTCTCCAAAGCGATGGTAATGGATATACAGAATGGACAAAAATCTCTACAGTGATGGATGTATCAAGTAAAGGTGATTTAGTTACTTGTGACGGTACATCACTCAAAAAAATTCCCGCAGGTTGTGATGGATATGTATTAACTGCGGATTCCAAAGCAGAAAATGGTGTAGAATGGCAACCACCTAGTGGGAAATCGCAAAAGCTGAAACTTCTTGATACACATTTATACAATTTAGAACTTAATACACTTCCTGTTATTTTAACAAACGCTGATTTTATCAACGGAACTTTGAGAATTACTTCCAGTGGACATTATCAATTAGGCGAAGACATCGTATTTGATCCTAATCCCGATGATGATTATATGCCAACACAACAACAAATTGATGACAATGATTATCCCATTGCACCATTAGGTCCTTATCATCTTGGATTTTTCGCAGCCATAGCGGTGGAAGCCGACAATGTTGTTATTAATCTAAATGGACACTCAATTAAACAATCACCAGCACATCAACTCCAACAACGTTTCTTCGCCTGTATTGAACTTGGTAGTTCTCCATTTGTCCCCACACAAGGTCCCAGTAATTTCGGCAATACCGTTAAGTACCCAAGGAATGTCATAATTCGCAATGGTACTCTTGGTGCATCGTCACATCACGGACTGCATGGTAATTCTGCAGAAAACGTAATTGTTAAAGACGTAACCTTCGAGAATTTCGAATTTGCTGGTTGGGGACTTAATGGTTCAAAGAATGTACTTTTCAAAAATATTGTTGTTACCACAAGTGATCCAGCACCATCAGTTATGGGCACATATTCACAAGCTAGATTCGTTCGTTCATTTGTACAAAAAATCATTGATGACAACGGTGCACCAGGACCCAGTATTAATATTCGCGGCACTCCAAAGACAGGACAAGATATTCTCAATGAACTCCAAACGGTCATGAATAATGTTTTTGATGTTGTAATTAATGGAATAGGATCATTTTCGCAAGAAGCACAAGATCTCTTTGTTAATACAAAAGTTGGACTTGATGGTAGTGTTTACGGTGGACTCTTTAATACTTTTGGAGTAGCAGTTGATGGTTTTATTCAAGACAGAAGTACTCTTGAAGGTGGTAATGAAAACATTTGTCTAGAAAATATAAGAATTGAAAATTTAGTATCAACACCACATGAAGTAGTTGCACTTACTGATGAAGCCAGTGTATCTAATTATGGTATGAATTTACAAAAAGGTCCAGTTGGTGATGTATTTCGTATTTTGGATGTAACTAATGAAGATGGAACATACAAACCTGATGTACTTTCTAATGCACAAATTTATATTGCCGCAGTGGGTGTTGGTGCAGCACAACGTGGTGGAACCAGTATTGATGCTGACGTAATTGCATGGGCTGCTGGTAATGATACATCCATAAACGGTACTCATTACTTTAAATGTCATGCCGATTCAATGGCTCACGATATGAAAGGTAATATTGGTCTTTTCTTATCTGGAGCCACTGATGTTCAGTGTGAAGGACTAATTGTTAAAGACATCAAAAATCATGGTGCACTAAGTGAATCAGAAAAAGAAAATGGTGTGGAATGTACAAATGGCGATGATGCTTATCACGGTAATGTATCAAGAGGAATTGCTATTGTAAGTAGCAAGAATTGTAGTTTCAAAAAAATAAATGTATCAAACATTGAGTCTGATACATCTGACGGAATTCCGATTGATTTTATTGGAGAAAATATCAATATTTCATTGTTTTAATTAAACAATATATGTCTTAGTCCTTCACTAAAAGATGTATAAATTTCTTTAGTTTCATTATTAACACAAGCAATTTTAATATTACCTTCTTTATCACATTTCATCCAACAATGATGAGTATTTTTTTCTTGAATAACATTTAACTCTTCACTAAGTGTTGAGTGCATAAAATCACTCCACATCATTCCCCAAAATCTTTGTGGTCTGCTTTTTTTAGAAAAATACCATTCCCAATTAAAACTTTCAGTTGCTTGATACCAACCATTATCATCTGGTGGAAAGAAACTATATGAACCTTTTTTAGTAAAATGCCAATAACACTCTTGTTTATTGGCTACACATTGTTTGTACTGTTCAACGATTTGTTGCATTTTTTTATTGGATTGATAGAAGAATAAAAAGAATAATCAATTTTTACTCAGTAATCTGATTCACTGTCTTCAATGTATTCTTTATCATCATCCGATTCTTGAATATATTCACCATCAACAGTAGTCTTTGCATAACAACTATTAATCCAATGACCTTCTCTTCCACATCGATAACAGGCAGTAAAATTGTCAACTCTAGGTTTGGGAGAAATACGAGGATTTGTTTGAGTCTGAATTGAAGGAATGTTAACAACTTTGGTTAATAATTGAGGTATATGAATATTAGGAGAAGTATGTGTCTGAATTGAAGTGTTTGTATTTTGAGTCAAATGTATATTATTAAATTGATAATACATTCTTGCTAGAAAAAGATCTTTATCATTAAAATTCCGACTTTTATCAAAAACAAAACCATTTTTTGTTTCTTTCATCATTTTAATTATATTTTTAGTCACAGGATATTCATTAATATCTACTAAACGATAATTATTACCAATCATCATTTTATCACCAACTCTTTTAAATACACATGAAGGATTACTATTTTTGATATAATCAATCAAAATTTGATAATCAATTTTATCTAAACCCAGTTTAATTCTCGGAGCATCTTCACATTCATTAGCAAAGTGCTTTTTACTTTGACAATAAAAACATGCATTAGTAGCTGTAGCAATTTGCTTTGTTAATTGCTCTCTTTGACTATCACTTAATTCCATAGTAGTAAAAGATCCGCCACGAACATTATCAATTCCGTATTTAATCATATATTCAAGTACTGTATTATCTTCATCAAACATACCAGTACTTTCTTTTAACACAATAATATTAATTGGTTTATATTTTTTAGTCCAGAAAGAACCATTTCCAGACATATGTTCATTAAATCTTCTACTACAATTAGAAGATTTACCAATATACCATTTATTATTTTCACATTGAATTGCATAGATATTTTCAGTCATTATTAAAAGAATCTAGGTGTTGAATACATAGTTCAACACCTAATCAATTTTTTAGTTTATTAGTTAAATTATCTACTGACATCATTAATGTACCTTGTAAATTAGGAGTATCAAAATCATCCCATAATTGCTTAATTATATCCCACTTAAGTAATTCATCAAAGTGATTATCCCTTTCATCAGGTTTCAACACATTTATAGGATTGTCAACAAAATCCTTATGTTCATCTATTTTATCATTTATACATCGATAAGCCATTGGTTTCAAACTTTTGTGGAAAAGCTGATGTGATAATTCTTTCACATTTTCTTGAACCCATTTGTTCCCTTTTGAAACATATATTTTTTTCCGCGATTGATCTGCAACACGAATATTAGGAGGAATAGTCCAATAATATTTTTCAAATATGTATTTACAAACTTCTAATATATCTTTATTATATATTATATCAGTTAATTCTTTGGTATCTACATTAAAAGCTGATGCTGGTTTAATACTAAAATCCTGGATAATAGTGTTATTATTAATAATAGTTTTATGAATATTATTACTGTTATTATTATTTACAGTTCCAGACATTTTCTCATATACACCACATTTGCTTTCAGCTATTTCATTTTTATGTTTTATTTCTGATAATTTGCTTTCTAAAGATTTAATTTTGGATAATAACTTTTTATTTTTTTGTTCTAATAGTTTTTTATCATCAAACAATTGTCTACTAAATTTCTTAAGTTTATAATATTTTTCTTCGCGCTTTTTAAGTCCATCTATTGTATCTATTAATTTAATTTTTTCTCTACAATTTTTATTAATTTCACAGTGTCTTAATAAAAGACACTGAAATTTGAACTCTTTTCCACAAGAAGAACAACAAATCATTTATATAATATAACATAAAATTTCCTTTTAAAATTGTTACACAAATTATTACACAAATGTCATAATAATTGCATATTTGATGCAATTAGTTGTCGCAAATATGCAATTAGTTGTATATTTGATGCAATTAGTTGTCGCAAATATACAACTAAAATTAAAAAATTAAAAAAGCACTTTTTCAAATTTTGGTCCACTAATTTATTGGATCTTTTCTACTATTTTCCTACTATTTATTTATTATATTTATTATTTATTATTTTAATTAAATATGAAAGAGTATAAACACACACAATTTTATTGTGTGTTGAGAGATAAAAAAATCTAAAAAACTTTGTCAAAAAAAGAGTCATTTTTTACGGACAAGGTATTTCTTTTGTTTCACAGATTCTTTCTCCATCAACAATTTGACACAATGTTTCACTACACGACTCTTTATAATTATAATTAACTACGTACCATACAAATAATCCAGTCCCTAACATAAATATAATTGTTGCAATAATAAAGCCTATATTGTCTTTAATCAGCTTCAAAAAATTCATTTTCTATATAAATATTAATTATTATTTATTCTAATACTTTCGCAATAAACTCATTGTCACTAATCTTATATTCTTTCTTAAATTTTTCCTTTATCAAAATACTGAGTACTTCTTTGAATTTTTCTTCATCATAATACACTTTCAAGATCTCTCCACTTAAAATATTAAACAACAACAATTTAACCTTTGTAATATCATATTCCACATCCATTTTTTTGAATTGTTGATCCAACATATAAGCATAAACAACCAGCTGTAAAACATGCTCACTCTTCAGATTATCCACACACTTAAATTCCCATACATGGTTAAATTGTGTATCAATACAATCAACAAAACCATCAATTTGCTTTTTATCAAATCGTAAAGCAACAGGAATTTCATATTCAGCCTCTTTTGATATATTACGCTTTACACGATTAACAGCGCGATCCAATGATTCCTTTGTTAACCAACTATAATCCTTAATTTGGTTTACTTTATGCGTATATTTACTTGCGTCAGCACAATAATGATTCGCGATCTGTAATAACATTTGTGGACTAACTGATTTAATATCACCATCATCAAAGAAGTCAAATAACTCATTCTGAAAAACTAATCCACTTTTCGACACCTTTTGTCCATTAAATAGTGCTAATTCCTTTAGTTTTTCATAAATTGTCATTGTTCCCTTTGTCTTTAATTCAGCATAAGAAGCAATAGCTGTTCCATTTATTTCTGCCACATTTTCTGTTAAATAACCCTGTTTCGTGATTCGAGGAATATCAATAAAGCGATCAGGTTCTTTGACATGTCTGATCTTAATGTGTTTCATACATTCTTTTATTACACCGGGACTAAGTCTCTCAACTAATTGTGTTACACTCATACTATTACTTTTTGATTTATTGATCTTTCCCTCTTTAATTTTCGCATTACCAACAAAATTAACCCTTCCTTCCAACATTGTATTATCAACAAACGGCATAAAATCATTTTTACAATTATGAAGCACAATTAGTTTCTCTTTAGCCCGTGTTAGCGCAACATAAACATCATTAGGACAAACTTCAGTATCCTTGTCTTTGTTATTACCATAATTGTAATAAAATGCATCAAATCCAAAGACAATAACGACTTTACGCTCTAGACCTTTTGTCTGATGAAATGTGCTAACAACCATTTTGCCCTTAATTACATCATCTCGAATAATTTCCTCTTCACTGATAGGTGCATAAATAGGGATTTTAAAACTATTACTTAATAAATTAGTTACCTTTGCCACTGGACTCTTTGCACTTTTAATACTAGAATTCAACAAAAAGATATCTTCATATTTATATTGGTTCAATAATGGCATAATAATATTCTTAATGATACTACCAGGTCGATGAATATCTAAAATAGCATAATCAACAGGTGCACCATTCTTAATTGCTTTAACCCTGTTTGTTTGCAAAACACAGTTATTAAGAAATGTCGCCATTTGTTTGGTAATTCTGTAACTGACTGATAATTTAAGATAAGACCATTCAAAATCATTAAACCTAAATAATCTAGATCCCAAAGTCATAAATCGCTCATCTGCTCCTTTGAAACTGTAAATATTCTGATATACATCGCCAATTAAACAAATTTGTGGTTTAATCTTGAAATCCTTCACAATTTTTTGAACCAATTTAAAATATTCATAAACCATATCTTGCGCTTCGTCAATAATAATGACGTCATACTTATTTACCCTATTTGGCTTGATATCGTTATCGATAATTGAATACAGCGCTTCATCATCAAAACATCGTTCGTGATAATACTTAACTGCAAAAGCGTGGTAACTATGAATTTCGAGATTATATAATTGAAGAGTTTCAGCCCGCTGTCTGCTTTCTAATTTAAGTTTTGCATTATATGTTAATAGCAAAAATTCTTTATTTATTTGACTAGCAGCATGCATTACGGTAGTAGTTTTTCCACTACCTGCAACTGAATCAACCACTACATTATTGCCATTTTTCAATGCATTAATAACATATTGCTGTTCTTCCGAAACTGGTGGAAGAAATTCCATTACACGTTTTAATTCGTTGTGATATAAATAAAAAAGATATCTTTAAATATTCAATTTTATGTAAGGGTTCCTATTTTACTGATTTCGTTAACCCTGTTATCTTCATTAATCATTAATTCATTGACGAAACTAGTAAAATTATTCAAAGATTCAAGTGAAATTATAGTATCTTCAAAGTGAATCATAAATGTATCAAACTTAACCATTGTAATAACAATCATTTTATCTTTTTTGTATCGAAATCTACTCATTTTAATATAAAATAACCAGTCTTTAGCACTACTTTGAAACACTGGTGGTATAATATCATCGTAAAAATCAAATGAAACATAATAACCCCTGAATTCTTTATCGATATCTAAATCATCAATGTTGTCATACATAATAGTTTCTTTTTCGTTGTAAAAATAAATTT
>Ga0180432_10005943_pt1 | contig 16046 bp, 14 predicted proteins | sample SS_ome_10_FD_132414 | JGI IMG/M metagenome (GOLD analysis project Ga0180432, IMG submission 132414) | Hypersaline lake sediment archaeal communities from the Salton Sea, California, USA - SS_1_MS_2 metaG | ecosystem: Environmental > Aquatic > Non-marine Saline and Alkaline > Hypersaline >... | reverse complement strand
ATCAACACCTGCCGTATCGGGTCCACTTGGAGCGCTGGCAGGCTGGAAGACGGGCGTATTGCCGTCCAGCTCGGCATTAGCCAAGGGTGCGCTGACTACAGGCACGGTCTTTGCTGACTTTCTGCTGAACACAGGCATCACTTATGGAACTGGCCAGTTTGAAGAGGCGATGGAACGCGCCGAGCAAATGCGCAAGGCAAACAATGACCCTCGCTATTTTGGGTATTACATGGCCGCAGTGGCACCGCTGATTGCCTCGGACCTGTTCTTTTCTCGTGCGACTCGAGCTACCCAGATGGGAAACAGCCTGAAAGCATACCGTGCTTCAGTGCCAGCTACGAGGCTGGCAGCCATTGAGAACCTGCAGAAACAGCGGGTCCAGTTTGACCAGAACACAGTCAATAAGCTCGCTCAAGAGTACGCTACCGACCCTCCTGAGAGAGTCTTTGAGATAGTCAAGCAGCAAAAGAAGGACATCGATGACCTGAACCGTGCGCTGGATAAAGCCAAACCCGGCAGCCAGCAGGAATACGTGCTCAGAAAAGCACTGGCCAACGTGCCAAATCCCGAAGACATCCCGGCAACAGGAATTTCGCTACCTGTGGACACCGAGACCGACTTGACCTCTGGGGAGCGCAATGGCACCGTTGAGCAGGAAAGAGCAGTTGTCAACGATGAGGGGCGCCCGGGGCCTGCAGATACTGCCCAGCGCAACTACCGAGCGATGATGGCAGGCTTGAGTGAGGATACGGCCAAGAGCTTTGACCTCACTTCTGAGCGTGATGTGGCCGCACTGGAGCGACTGGATGAAATCTCTGGTGGCGAATTTGACATGCGTGCTGAGAACTGGGACTTGATTGAGGGTTATGCCAGACGCCGTGGGCTGGACCCGAAAGACATTCTGGCACGGGGTGGGCACGAAGATGTACCGATTGAGCGGTTGCTGGACCAAGAAATGCAGGACCGCCAAATAGAAGCAGGTGAACTACCAGCACCACAGGAGGTGGAGCGTGATACGGAAGACGCCGAAGGGGTACGTCCTGTACTCGAAGAGCAAAGGGTCGAACGGGAAGAGGAAGAGATTGGGAGGCCCGTACCAGACGAGGGCCGGGGCGCAGAGGAGAGAGAGGCAGGTCCAGTACTTCAAGAGGAAAGGAAAGTAGTAGTCGAGGAAGTCACCCCAGAGACGAAGCGCACCCCTATTCCCATAGGGAAAGCGCCTGAGGGGGAAGCTGCAAACGAGCCAGTAGTGGTGACGGCTAATCCGCGAGGCAGTAGTATTCTGTTGTCTTTTGACAAATCCTCAAGGGTTCCATCTGCTGCGGAAATCAAAGACAAGTTTACTGAGCAAGGCATTAAAGTGGAAGTGATTTCACAGGGGAGCTTCCTTGGAGAAATACGCGACCAAGCAAGATTCAAGGTGGATGTATTCACCGAAGACGGGCGAGTGGCAGGCGAGGATGCCGTTCGTGATGTATATAAGCAGGTCATCTCGGATAAGCCGATTTTTGAACAGACCCTTGCGGAGCAGCAAATTCCGATTGAACAACGCTTTGGCATGGCGCGAGATAAGGTAGGGGAAGCCCTTGGGGTGAAGAAGGCCGCAAAGCCGACTCCAGCAAAGCCCCAGAAGGCGATTAAGCCCGCACCCGAGGTCAAGCCCGCAGAAGAGGCTAAAGTCGCTCCAGAGGCCGCAAAAGCGCCAGAAGCGAAGCCTGCGCCAGAGGCCAAGAAGGTTGCCGCAGCTGATAAGCCCACGGAAGAGCTGACCCTGCAAGAATGGCGGGACAATCCCAAGTTGCGGCCAGACGGCTATATCAAGTCTGAATACTGGGGCCCTGGAATGGCCAAAGGGGCAACGGCAAAGCGCATAAACACGGCGATTGATATTGCCTATTCCCAGTACAAAGACTCCCTGAAGAAACCTGCCCCCGAGCCCAAGCCAGCACCAAAGGCAAAGCCAGTAAAGACCATCAACACAGCAAAAGAGCTGAAGCCCGGGTCGTTCAAGAAGGGTGAAGACTACGAGATGGATGGCTATCTGGATATCAATCTCAAAGGGACTGATTACAAGGTCTGGCGTGATGAGGATGGCCCAGAAGGAAAGCCTGTGTGGTATATCTGGCCAGCATCAGAGACCGACAATGTCAGCTTTGTGGGGATACTCTCGCTCAACGGCAAGATGATGGATGACTTCCCTAATAAGATGGATGCAGCCAAGTCTATCCTTGAGGCCAAGCCAGCCGAGCCCGCCAAGAAGACCCCGATTCCGATTGAGAAGCCCAAGAAGAAAGCAGCCACAAAAGAAAAGACCCCACTTGCGAAGCACCAAGAGGCGAAGCGCAAATGGAAGCAGGAAAACAATCCGCTGTGGAATGCCGTAGTGGAAGAAACGGGCAAGACCCCGACCCAGCTACTCAAGCAACGAGGTAGGAAGCTGTATGCATCTATGGATTTCTTGCTGGGGCTGGATGCCATCAAAGAACTCATTCCAAAGGGAACTTTGCGTTCAGATGAGATGGCAGAGATTTTGCGTGCGCTGCCCACACCAGAAGCAGCTTGGCGTGCCACGCATGAGAGCAGGAAGGCCGAGCGGGCAAGACTTGACCAGCAGGCCAAGGACGATGTCGAGCTGCAAGCCACATTGCCGGGCAAAGACAAGGAGCCTGTGCAGACCAAGGAAATGGGTGCCGGGACGGAGTTCAAGGTCGATGGTGAGAAATTTACCGTGGAAGTGGATGATGATGGACGTGCGTTTGCCAAGGACGGAGCACGTTTTGATGATTTGGACATAGACAAGGCAGGCATTCTCCAAGTAGACAAAGGCTCATTGAACTTGAAGAAAGCAGATGAGTCGTTTGAGTTTGGGAAGGAAGCGCCAACAACGCCAAAGGCCCCTTGGGAAATGAGCCGGGAAGACTTTGAGAAGGCCATCGAAGTCAAAGACATCAGCGAGTTTGCCGAGACAAGAGTGGAGGACTGGGGCGCTCTGCAGGGAAGGCAGCAAGGAAAGCGCAGGGGAGGCATGGTCAAAGGCGCAATGGGAGATGCCACACTTCAAGGCAAGAAGGCATACACAAACTTGTTCAAAAAGCTTCCTGACTACGAAGAAAATAAGGTTGAACTGTCGGCGTTAAAACCCGATGAAACGCCTCGATACATAGGCGCACGGGCGGCAGGATTTGACCATGACACGGCCATGCTTGCTGCATATCGTGATGTAGACACACACAAGCAGGTAGTTCAGAATGCCATTGCAGCAGGAAAAAGCGTGCCACAAAAGATAATTGACTCTTATCCTGACCTTGGGAAGCCCGCAGAGCCGACCAAAGAACCTTGGGAAATGAGTTCCAAGGAATACGTTGGAGATAGAACTGGCGATGCTCGTGCTGTGCGGCTAACCGCTCACGTTCAGCACGTGAAGAGGGCGCTTAAAGCAGGCGCACAGGTGCCACAAAAAGTAATCAGGGAGTACATACACAACAACTGGGCAAAGGATGCACTTGCCAAGCTGAAACAGACAAAATCGCGGCCCAGCCCCAATGTGGCACGAGTGCAGCCATTGTTGGACGATGCAATGAAGACATGGTCAGACGTGGCCAAGGCGAAAGTGACCCTGCTGGAGAACCGCGACCAGATGTCTGAGCAGGATAAGAGGCGCATGAAGCTGGCCGAAGACGTATATGGGCCACTCCCCAACATGCCTGCTTATTATGTTCAGGAAGATGGCAGGATTGTGATTCTTGCTAACAACCTGACCAAGCCTCAAAACGTGCGCAAGATTCTGTTCCACGAGGGACTGGGGCACGCAGGCTGGAGGGCTGAAATTCAGCGTCAGGCACCGAATGCCAAGGCAGCCGAGCAGGAAATCAACAAGGTGCTGGACTCGATTTGGGAAAGCCAGAAGGATACGCCCTTGATGAGCAAGGTGCTGAGTATCCATGAATACAAGCCTGACGTGGACCGTGCTTCGCTGAAAACAGACACACAACGTGCCATGGCTGACGAATATCTTGCCAGACTTGCTGAGGCCGACTTGAAGCCTACCACAAAGAACAAGATTGTCAATGGTCTGCTGAACATGCTGAGGAAGGTCTTTCCTGAGGTCAAATGGACCAAGTCAGACGTAGTGATGCTTCTGGAGCAGTCTCGCCGCTACATGGAAGGCAAGACCGTAACTGAGGTCAAGCCCACCAAGGCCGAGGCTGAAAAGAACATGATGGGCCTCTCACCAGCCAAGGCTGAAGAGGACATTCGGATTCCCACGGCAGCTGAGGTTGCCGCAGGTGAGCCCAATCTGCCTCATGGCAAGGTAGAAAACGACCTGCAGAAGATATTCAAGCGTACTGCTTCCCCGACCACGCAGCAGCTCAGGCGTGCCACGGGAGCACCGACTCCCCGCGACATCAACCGCTCTACCTTCTTGAAAGATGAGCGTGTGCGCCTGAATGAGGAAGTGCAGGCTGGGAATATGACCAAGAAGCAGGCTGACCGCGAGTATCGCCGTGCGATACGCCTGATGAAATCGCTGGACAGGGAGGTCAAGCCGACTTCCTACGATGAACTCAAAGAGATGGTCAAGATTGCCCAGAAAGAGGGCCTGAGTCAGCCTGACTGGTATAAGAAATTTGGTGATGGCATCAGGGAGATTGTGGGCAAAGCGAACATGCCTGAAGCATCGGCCCTGTTTGGGGTCACCTCACAGCGGTCTTCTCCTGAAGCGAACCTGTTCAACACTTTCCGCATCATGGCACTGGCACGGCAAATTGACCCGCTGAAAGACCCTGAGGGGTTCAAGAAGGCTGTCAAGACCAGCAAGGTGGATGGCAAGCTGATAAGCCTGACTGGTCAGCAAATCGACAAAATCCTCGATATTTACCGCACTGGCGAGTTCAAGGGGGCCATCAAGACCACGACCTACGCACAGCAGATTCTGGACAAATCAATGAATTTGTGGAACCCGTTCTCAGTTCAGGATGTCAACATGGCCCGGGTTTTCGGGTTCAGGCGCAAGGCAGTGGGCACCGATGGCAAGCTCATTGATGGTGCGCTGATTCCAAATGAGGCCGCAGCACGGTATTCGCAGTACCTGACCACGAAGCTGGCCAATGAGTTTGGAATGAAGCCAGAGGAAGCACAGTCCATGCTCTGGGGATACGCACGAAACTACCTTTCCCCGGGAGGCGAGCAAAGTGCGGGCACGTGGGAATCATCTTCCAAGTACAGCACGCCCGCGATTAAGCAGATTCAGCAGATGATTAAGGATGGCACCTTCAGTAAGGACCAAGCATTTGACCCCGTCTTTACCACAGGGAAGCGTCCGACATTCACCAAGGCGACCAAGACTGACAAGTTCAGCAACTCGCTATTCAGCGGCTTCCTGAAAGAGGTTGCCCGTGAGGTAGCACCGACAGCAGTTGTTGCCACCCCTGTGGGGAGCGAGCGTGGGTTCGATTTCCCCAATGTGAAGCTTCAGTGGGAAGATGTGGCCAAGCTGCACAAGAACGTGGCCGCCAAGCTCATTGACCCAGAGACAGGGCAGCTCAAGTGGCTCCAGCAGCTGGGCGTACCGCACGAGGTCTACATGAGTGCAGGCACGTGGGCTGGGCTTGAACCCAATTTCCAAGTCAAACTCATCGGTGGCACCATGGACCAAGCGAAGATGGTGGCCGAGCTGATGGGTGATGCCCTGTATCAGGACGCCTCGATTATTGAGCGCCCAGTGTACGATAAAGGGCAGGCATTTGGCGTGCGCCTAACCAAACCAGATGGAAGCAAGTTCACGGTAGACGAACTCAAGGCGATGGCCAAGGATGCCAATCCTGAGGGAGACCCTTATGGGCTCAACTTCAGCGTTGGGCATGACCGTGCGTCAGTGAAGTTCCTCGATGGAAACTTCTTTGATGCCATGTTCAACAACCGCGATTACACTGATGCTGAGTACAACCAGTTCACTAAGACGCTGGGTGACTTTGCCAAGAAATTCAAACTCAACGCTGAGTCATGGACTCAGGAAGGAGACTTGTATGAACATAAAGAATATGGAGAAGCTCTTGGAAGGGACTGGAGTAAAGAAGGCGGGGCCGAACAGTCCGATATACAAAGAGCCGCCAACGATTACCTTTATACCCCGGCCAAGGAAGTCTATGAAGAGTTCCGAGGAGAACTCGCCAAGCGAGCAGACACCGAGCCCGAAGTAAAGCCACTGGTCGCGGCCAAGAAGGAAGAGACCGCAGACGAGGACACGCCGCAGCAACGCATTGACAAGCTTACGGGCGTTGTCAGTGGGAAGCGTGCGAAATATATTGGGGAGGCACACGAGAAGATGGGGGCAATGTACAGCGACATTGTAGGCACACTTACTACGATGGATGTTGACAGAGCCTTCAGTAAGTTCAAGAAGTACGTTGACGCTGGGCGGATACAGCCGAAGGTGGTCCAGAAGGTGCTTCGTGAGAGCTTTGATGAGTTCGCACGGGCAGTGGGGGCCTTTGATGACCCCGACAAGGCGTGGCGCCAATTCTTGAAGATAGCAGACATCACCCCACTGCGCTACGAAAAAGAGATAGCTGGGTTCAAAGAGCGTATGGCCGGGCTCAGGGAGAGCATGAATCAGAATCTCTCGGACGTGGCGCAGAAACAGGGTGATTTGGTCAAGTATGTGAAGGCCAATCTGCCCCCATCGATTCGTGGTAAGATATTGAGCAGGCTGAAGAAGCTGGCTGATGCCAAGCGTGTGGACACCCGGGACAAGTACTTTCTTGAGGCGCTGGAGTATGCAGACATCGTCAAGGCCCGGGATGAGCAGTCGAAGCAGAAAGCGCGCGTGCGCGGCATGATGGCTGACACGTGGCGGGCGCTGCGGCGGGCCAAGTCAGGCAAGAGCGGGGTCAAGGTGCCTTGGGATGCCAAGTATTCTGACCGCATTGAGGAATACCTCACTGGGATAAGCACGATGTCTGGGCGCAGGCTTGAGCAGATTGAGCGTGCGTGGGAGCACTTCCAAGAAGCCAAGGACGGGGAGCCCATCCCTGCGGCTATTGCCAGCGCTGTGGAGGAGGTCTTTAAGCCGAACTTGAACAACATGAGCACCGAGGAGCTTCGTGAGGTTGAGCAGGAACTATCAACGCTGAAAGAACGTGGCAAGCTGATGACTGACCTGAAGAAAGCACAGGCAGAACGTGAGCTGGCGGCCAAGGCAGAAATTGCCTCGAGCGAGATGGATGCCACGCACGGACGGAGGAAGCTGACCCCGAAGGAGCGGGCCCGGGAACAGGCACGGCGCAAGGATAAGCTTGAGCGCTGGTGGGAAGGCAGCAAAGAGTTCTTGGCGCAGCACGCACGGCCTGAACGGGTCATCAAGAGCTTCAGCGACTTCAAGAAGGGCAGCATGGCCGAGAAGGAAGTCTGGGACAAGGCAGTCAGCGCCGAGGAGCGTGAGCTTCGTGGAATGGCATCGGCCAAGGAGGCGTTTGAGGACATCTACAGCGACATTGATGTAGCACGTGCCATGAAAGACAGCATTGACTACAAGTGGACTGACGTGGACGAAAGAGGCACGAAAACGGACGAGTCAGGGAAGAGCACCATTAACGAGGCCATGTTCATCTATGCGAACAGCAAGAATGACGGCAATCTGGCCCACCTGTTGGGCACTGGGTACACGGTGCCAGAGATACGGGCCATCACTGATGCGTTGCCGCAGCAGTACAAAGATGCGGTTGATGCCCAACTCAAGTATTACGATGACACGCAGTGGGCACGGATGAACGAGGTATTCAGGCGTGAGCACAATGTTACGATGCCCAAGGAGAACAACTACTTCCCGATTCGGAAGCTGGCTACCCTGTCGGGCAAGACTGCGGTGCTCGCTGATATGCTGGCCCGTGCTCGAGGCCGAGCTGGCATCGAAAAAGGTAGCACGAAGGGCCGCACAGGTTCACTGGCCCCGTTCAAGGACTTGGACTACTTCAAGACTGTCATCGACAATATGCGTGACACTGAGCACTATATCGCCTACAACGATGCGATTCGTGACATCAACAAGTTCATCAACAACGAGCAGGTACGTGCGAGCATGGAGGCGAAGAGCCCGGTGCTCACGAAGATGATGGACAACTGGGTGAAGGATATCGCAATCGGGCGGATGCAGCAAAGCACGCACGCGATTGACAAGGCAGCCGACTTTGTCAGGATGAACGGTGTGCCTGCCGTTCTCGGTTTGAATCTGGTAACCGTTTTGAAGCAGACAGCCTCATTACCGCAGGGCATGACCAGACTGGACAACAAAGCATCTGTACTGGGTGCTGTGGCAGACTGGGCACAGGGGCCGCTGGCCGCCCGGGACTTCGCCATGGAGAAAAGCACGCTGATGAAGAACCGCCGCAGGCAGTTCAACCGTGACCTTCAGGAGATACTGGAGAAGGGTAGCACCAAGAAGATGCTGGGCAAGAACTTGAGCTACGAGAAGTTCAAGGAGTTTGCGACCCACTTCATCGGCACGGCTGACGTGACCACGACCACCATCCTGTGGAACGCCAAGTACAATGAGGTAATCAAGAAGACTGGCAACGAGCAGCAGGCCATCAAGGATGCTGATGCGCTGATTCGGAACACCCAGCCGATGGGTGGCATGACGCATTTGCCTCAGATATACCGCACCAAGGGGATTGCCAAGCTGTATACGGCATTCACCAACCAGCTGAACCAGAATGCCAACATGGCATGGGAGCTGTCCAAGACGTGGAAGGGACAGAGCGTGCCAAAGAATATTGTGGATATTGCGCTGATGACGATTATCCCGTCAGCGATTGTCTACAGTGTGTCGCACGGGCTGGCCAATCCGCTGGATGACCCCGAGGGCTGGGCTGAGGCCACCGTGAACAACTCCATGGGCGGCATCCTTGGGCTGGGACAGGTTATGAAGGGTGCCATGGGAGTGGCGGCCAACTACTCACGGGACAAGAAGCTGCTGGGCAAGTGGAGTGGCGACTATGTTGACCCATTCTCAGAGAAGGCCACCTCGTTCATGCCGCCTCTGCTGGGACAGCCGGGACTGTTCACTGGCAAGGGGGCCCTGCGTGCGGCAAGCACCCTGACGGGTATCCCGTATTTTGCTGGACAGAAGCTGGTGTCAGGGCTGCAGGAGGTTGCTGATGACCCGGGTGATGTGAACAGCTGGAGAAAGCTCTTCTGGAGCGACTATGCATTAAGGCCGCTGGGTACTGACAAAGGCAGGAAGCGCCGTAAGCGTAGAACTAGAAAGCGGCGTAGGTAGAAGGTAATTCCCCCCGATGCCCTACAAAGGGCGAGGCCCCCTCGGAAGTGGGGGCCTCTTTTTGTCGCCAATCCAACCAATAGGATTCTGAATCTATTGTACTTCCAAACCTCCGTCCTGTCAAGACCTGAAGCAAAAATTCAACTTTCTTGAATATATGCATCGAATATGCATTGCATATACTGGGAGGTGATGTATAATAGTAGTGGATGGAGACGTAACATGGTTATTATCACCGCTATAGACACACTAGGGGAAAAGCTCTACATCGTCAAGTGTCCTGCCTGCGAAGGCTCAGGCGTGATGGCTAACGACTGTGAGTGCTACAAGTGTTTCGGCACTGGCAGGCGAGCCCTGCGTGAGCATGAGCTATCCAGTTACGGCTTCCAAGTACCCCTGACACTGAAAGAACATTCCCAAAACAAGGAAAGGAGACGATATGGCTACCAAACCATCGTTTCACGGGAACGGGACCGAGGATGACCATAAAGTAATGGTCAAGAAAATCTGTGCTTTCCCTGAGCACCAGATGGCGCACATCAACTCGATGGGCAAGAAGCTGGGCTCGGCGGCGGCGTACCTGCGCAAGCTGGTACAGGATGACATCGAGCGCAACATCGCCCTTGAGAGAGACTACAGGCACTAGGAGACCACCATGGCAAAGAAGACCAATCCGAATATGGCGCTTTGGGAAGCAGTCTGCAAGAGCGACCCGAAGACGCTAAGGGAATTCAACACGGGCCGATTTAGCGGCACAGCCATTGACCCACAGGCCCAGCGCAAGAGAGCCACTGAGATGTTCGGCCCGTATGGCATCGGCTGGGGAATCGACCCCGAGAGCGAACAGTTCAAGGTGGCCAACATGGACTCCAATAACCCCCTGAGCACACTGGTGACCTACCGTGCCACGCTGTGGTACAAGTGGGGCGAAGAGCGAGGCGAGATTCCAATCGGGTCTGATAAGGCCGCATTCAGCTCCAAGGGAAAGCTTGGCAGTGACTTCACCAAGATTCTGCGCACGGATGCAATGACCAAGGGCCTGAGTGAGCTTGGGTTCAACAGTGACGTGTTCGAGAACCAGCTGAAGTTCGATGGCAACAAGTACACTTCACTCGAGAAAGAGAACAAGAGCGCACCTGCGGCCTCGAAGAGCATGGACCCACCACCAGACTGGACACCACCTGAACCTGAGCCTGAGCCAGAACCTGAGCCAGCTGGTCCTGAGCCCTCGGGAGCGGAAGACTCTTTCACACTGGACGCACCGATTGTGCCTGCTGACGAGAGCAAGCTGATGCCACTTGACGAGTACTACAGCAAGCTGGGCATCGACCCGTTTGGGCTGTGGGAAGTGCTGTCTGAGACTGACTGCCCCCGTGCTGACCAGACTGACCTGAATCAGCTGGACGATGAGCAGGCTCAGTGGGTGGAGAATAACATCGAGTACTTCAAGAAGACTATGACGGAAAGGGGATATGAAGTAGGATGAAAAAGCCAAGCTTTCACCAACAGGAATTGCCAGAGATGCCGCCTGCGGAGCCCGTTGAGGGCGGCGCTTTGGTGGAGTACGCCAAGAACTTGGCCATTGCCACGCAGGAGCAGAACGTGCTTGCTGGGATGCGCCTGTGCCAAATCAAGAAGCTCCAGAAGAAAATCAAGGAAGACTGCAAAGAGAGCATCAGTCTGGCGCACAAGGCCCACAAGGAAGCGAAGGCACTTCAGGACAAGCACCTGAAGCCGCTGGAAGAGGCTGAGGCCCTCATCAAGGGAGCGCTGGCTGGGTTCAATGCAGAGGAGCAGGCTGAGGGAATTGCGGTCCAGCGCACGTGGAAGGCACGCATTGTGGACGAGAGTAAGCTTCCTGAAGAGTACTGGGGCAAGGTTCCCAATCAGGAAAAGCTGGACGCCCATGCGAAGTTCAATCGTGACTCTGAAATCCCGGGCGTAGAGTTCTACGAGGACATCACAATAAGGGCCACCGCAAAATGAGACTCTACCATTTCGCCCATGTAGACGAGTACGGCAATCTCATAATGGCTGACTTGGAGCGTTTCCAGCGCCATTACTGCGAATTAGGGGGCGAGATACAGATAACCATGGCCAGACGCAAAAGAAAGCGCTCAGACCGCCAGAATGGCTATTACTGGGGAGTTGTGATACCTGCGCTGTGCGGAGCGACTGGCTATAACCAAGAACAGATGCACGAAGCGCTGAAGTGGAAGTTCCTGAAGGTGCATAGCGATACTGAGATGCCGACAGTGAAAAGCACCTCAGAATTGAGTACCATCGAGTTTGAGGACTTCATGGCCAACGTGCGCATGTGGGCGCTTGATTTCTTTGGATTGGAGATTGAGCTACCACAGGACACAGAATACGAAGGAGAAGAATAGTGAGCAACTATCCACCGCAAGAGAAGATTTTCGTGGGCAACGGAGTTCAGAAGTTCGACAACATGGTCGAGTGCTCCATCTGCCTGAGTGACATTCCTGCCGAGCACGTGTTCAAGGGAAACAATGGCAAGACCTACTGCAAGGTCAAGGTCGTGACTCGCCGTGAGCCTGACCAGTACGGCAAGACTCACTATGTCGAGCTTGACACCTACAAGCCCCAGCAGCAACAGCAGCCGCAGGCACCGCCTCAGCCGCAGTATCCGCAGCAACAGGCACCAGCACCGCAGGCACCGCCTGCTTATCAGCAACCCCCCGCCCCACAGCCGCCCTATCAACAGCCTGCTCCAGCACCCGCGCCGCTTCCACAGGCAGGTGCGTTCCCGGGGCAGGCACGACCAGCCCAGCCGCCAGCACCGATGTTTGGTGCTCCGCAAGCACCAGCGAATCCCCCTGCTGCTCCACCCCAGCAGGACCATCGATACGGGCAGGACGACCTGCCGCCGCAAGCGCCCGTGAATACCCCAGCAGAAGGAGGAATTCCATTTTGAATTGGAAATATTCACCATGGAAGATGTTGGAAAGATATAACTTAACCAAAACATAGGAGACCACGCCATGTCCGCCAATGTCAAGGAACTGCAACCTAAGGTCGAGAAAATTCTCGTCATCAGTGCCACCGCTCGTGACAACGATGAGAACCTGTATGACTCGTTTCTGAATGCCTACACTGACTACCACACCACTACGCTCACCGCACGGGAGATGCTGGCCCTGTGGAAGCAGGACAAGATTCCGAGCTACAACACCATCTGCAGGGTGCGCCGCAAGTGTCAGGAGCACAATCCTCTGACCCGTGGGAAGAAGTGGGCTGAGAGACACGCCCAGCAGGAAGAGGTCAAAGAGGACATGAAAGAGATGGGAGAAGAACTCAAGGCTACCCAGCCGCAACTATTTGATTGACATCATGACCGAGCAAGCCATACACTACATTCAGACCAAGACCTTTGGTGGAGTGTGTTGCGTCACTGCCTGCGAACAGGAGATGCAGGTAGACGAGACCACCACTGAGGACCTTGATACGGTCACCTGTCCCGAGTGCCAAGAGAAGATGGCTATCAAGCCTGTCCCAGCGCCCAAGAAAAAGAAGCGCACCAAGGAGAAGGCCCCCGGGTTCGAGCCGCCTGTGTACTTTGTCACCGAGGACGAGAAGCTGATGTTTGTTGCTGGGGAGTGGTACAGGGCTACGAAGCACAATGATGAACTGTGCGCCTGCGAGGGCTGTGCTTTTCGGAGGGTCAAGAATGGCCGCACGTCCTGCGGGCTCAAGGAAATATTGGGCGTAGGCGGAAAGGGCATGTGTACCTCGACCGCACGCAAAGACAAGACGCTGGTTGTGTGGGAGAAGACGCACACCCCCGAGCAGGCGATTGCTGTTGACAGTGAAACATGTTATTACGATGGCAACTGGTACACATTTAAGGCGAAGAGCACATGCGACTGCAATGACTGTGCGTTCCGTAACAAAGATTTTAACAACACCTGTGAGCAGCTCAGTAGGTGCGCCAACGTAAACGGCTTTTGGCTACTGGCCGACTACCAGCCTGAGGGATATGAGCAGGACGAGACGCATATCCACCATGAGGGCACGTGGTACAAGGCAAATCGTGAAGGCAACGTGTCGTGCGACAAGTGCGTTTTTTTTAACAGCAACAAGCCGTGGAAACAACAATGCGCTCTTAAGGATGATGGGCTCAACCCCCTGTGCAGTATAAATGACAGGAAGGACAAGCACACGATAAACTGGCAAGTGGACAAGGACCGTGAGGGTGCCGCCGAAATAGAATCGCCAGCGGAAGAACTCTATGATTATACCCACAACGGCAAGGAGTATACCATCACAACCGAGGTAACCTGTGCAGGGTGCGCATTCTATAAAACCAAGCCTCCCAATTACACAGTGACTTGCTATAAGCCGAGCGACTGCAAAGCAGAGTGTTCCAGTGCCAAGCGCCATGACGGCAAATCAATCATCTTCAAAAAGAAAGCCAACAGGAAGAAGCCGAAGAAGCGCTGGAAGCCGAAGGATGGCAATCAGTACTGGACAGTGAGCCTTGTTAGGAACAAGGAGTGGCAACACAGCCCTGATATACTTTGTTGGAACGGTGACGAGGGTGACCCGTTTGACAATAGCACATGGGAGATGGGTTTGTGCTTTAAGACCAAAGAAGAAGCAGAGGCCGCCTGCAAGAGGCTGGACTTAGTGTTTAAAGAGGAAGTCCGTTCCATCAAACGAGACCAAGCGATTAAACTCAGAGAGGAGTAGACATGAACGACCCTAACTACCCCGGGGAAGGAACCCCGAAAAACAACGTGCGCACCTGTGCCACCTGCAAGCACAGTGACGTATTTATTGGAGAGCAGCCCTGTGCTGATTGCATCGAGCACGGGGACGAACACATCAACTGGGAGGAGCCAGAATGAGCCAATGTAAATCATGCGGAGCAGAAATAACATGGATTAAGACCCCTCAGGGGAAGCCGTGCCCACTGGATACCAACCCCAAGTCGGTGTGGGTCCAGACGAAGGAAGGCTGGCGTCTCACCAAGGGATATGAATCGCACTTTTCAACGTGCCCACACGCCAATCAACACAGAAAGGGATGAGCCATGAACGAGCAAGCACTGACGGAAGCACTGGAGAGCATCGCCAAGAGACTGGAAGTTATTGAGAACAAGCTGGGTATCGAAGCCCAGCTTGAAGCACCAGACCTGCCACTGGGGGAAGAGAAGAAGAAGCAGAAAACGCACGACTACAACACAATTCGCTGCAACCGGGACGGATATGCTGCCACGGCAACACTGACCTCTGGACTTCTGTATTGCCACCTCAGTGGAGACACTCGAGAGGTGTTGACAGAGCAACTCACAAACCGCCTGCAAGAGCTGCGCCAGCGAGGCTTTGATGTCGCAGGGATGATGAAGCTGCTGTCGCGCAGTCCCTACTGGGGGGAATTGCAGCCGTACAAGAGCGAGTGCTTCTACTCAACAATGATTAATGGGAATGCCCACGAAATCCCCATGCTCAAGCTTGAAATTATGAACGCCGAGCTTCGAGACTTGGGGTGCGCGAGATGAAAGCACCCACCAAGGCACAAGCAAGGGTCATCCACTACACCAAAACCAAGAACATGGAGCGCACCATGAAGGCGTTTTGCGGCACCGTGGTCAGAGATGCATGGTACTACGACTTCACGACCAAGAAGCCCGATGTCACGTGCAAGAGGTGCCTGAACAAGCTGGAGAGCGAAGATGACTAGGAAGTCGATAAGCAAAGAAGAGTTTGATATTGCCTGTACAAATCCAATGATGGGCCCAAGCGATTATGACACGCTCCCCGACTGCCACTGCGAGGAGCTAAAGGCGCTGTGGATTGAATGGATAGACTTGCAATCTATGCCACGGTGTATAGAAGATGTACCTTTGGCTGTAGGCAGGCGCAAAGAGATTATCAAACGAATACGGGAGCTATGTGATGACTAGGAAATCGATAAGTCTTGAAGAGCTAACTGCAATAACGCGAAATGCGTGGGAGAATGAATGGGATAAAGGACCTGAGTGGAAAGACCTCCCCGACTGCCACTGCGAGGAGCTAAGAGCCGAGGTCGAGCGACTGACTGAGATGGTGCGTGGCAGGTGTACCACATGCAAAAACACGTTTATGGTGCACTGTTCAACCTGTAAATGGGTAGAGAACGGGGATGATGACAACTGGGAATTATATGAGGAGGGCCGGTATGAGCTGCAATAAAGCATGCTGGGATGACGATTGGCCTTATGGGGAAATTGATTGTTCAGAATGCCCATATCAAGATGCAAATCTGTCAGCAGAAGAGTTTAACAGACTAAGGCGCGAGCTTGACGACAAGGAGAGCGGAGAATAAAACTGGACGGGTGGCGAAGGGAGCAAGGGCATGTCCCGTGGCAGTGAAAAATCTGTCAGCCGTGTAGAAGTTACGCCAACGACTTCTGCCCCGTCCAACTTAACATAGGAGAGCGGAGATGAGTGAGAAGTTGAAACGGCCCTCATGCCTTAACTGCATACAAGGTCATATTATTCGGTACGGCAAAGGGGATAATCGCTTTCCGCTAGGGGTCTGGTGTGAACCAACTTATGTTGCAGACTTAAAAGCCTACGGGGAAACTGCATACAACGGTGTAAATGAATGTCATGCAAAATGCAACCAACATCAATTCAAGGAGAGCGGAGATGTGGCAAGTGACTGATTGGGGGAATGGCAACATCACAATCGAACCAATTGATGACATCCGAGAACATAGGTTGACGGATGAGTTCTGTGATTGCCTGCCTACAATTGAAATACT
>Ga0180432_10005942_pt1 | contig 16049 bp, 12 predicted proteins | sample SS_ome_10_FD_132414 | JGI IMG/M metagenome (GOLD analysis project Ga0180432, IMG submission 132414) | Hypersaline lake sediment archaeal communities from the Salton Sea, California, USA - SS_1_MS_2 metaG | ecosystem: Environmental > Aquatic > Non-marine Saline and Alkaline > Hypersaline >... | reverse complement strand
TTGACGTACTGTCGGTCCTTTGGGCGCTTCTCGTCGCTGCTCAACGCCACGACATGGCAAACGCGGCCAACGTCTTCCCGCCCAAAGTGCGCACACAGGGCTTTCCTAATCTCGTCGTGCTGCGCGACAAACTTCTCAAGCGCATCCTTGGCAGATCTCGCCTTTGGCGCCTCCGTGCTCTTGCATTCGACAATGAAGACAAGGTCGCCGTCCTTGGCAAGTACGTCCACCTGACGCGGATAGGTGCCGAATTGGAGCTTACAATTCCGATCTTGGTTGAGGCACTGAAAGCCCAGCGCATGGAAGAGGAGCCATACTTCATCTTCAAAACACTCGTCGGGTCTCTTATCGCGCTCAACGGTCGTGACGTGCTTGCCACGCCGTTCGCATCGCCAATTCTGCCTGAAGTATACGTCCAGCTCGTTGTTGGGGACGCGTCGCCTGTCGTGTTTGTTCTTTCGGCCCCGGGCCGTTCGGCGAAGGTCGGCGGGCGTCTCGCAAAGTGCACCCTTGATGCCGCGCTGCTGGTCGGCCAAGGCCGTGGTCCTCCGTCGGGCCAGGCGAACAGGGAAGCCTTCGCAAAGCGGCGTGCGGCGATCTAGGGTAGTCGGCTTTTCGTCCCGAAAAAGAGCCGGTTTCAGGCTGCACCACACCCCGACAACCGTCCGGACGCCGCCGGCCAGGCTCCCGCGTTTACCCTACACGGCGGGCTCGTGCTGTCAAGCGGTTTTCGTCCCGCGCCTCACTTCGGCGGGGCCACGTACGGGGGCACGCGCATGGGATAGTTGGGCCCGTAGATCATGGGCTCGGCGCGCTGAAGCAGCTCGCCGTTGCGCACGAACGGCTCGCCGCACTCGGACAGGTGCCCGACAAGCCGCGCCCGCCAGGTCGAGAGCTGCGAGGCGTGGCCCGGGTCCGGGGCCAGGTCGCGGGTCTCGCGCGGGTCCTCGGCCAGGTCGAAGAGCTGCTCTTCGCCCGTGGGCGAAAAGTACACGTACTTCCACCGGCCGTCGGTGAGCGCGTTCCACTGGTTCTGTGGCGTGTAGCAGGCCTCGTGCTCCAGGTCGATCCACGCACGCCAGGCCGGGCCGTCCCCGCGCAACAGCCCCAGCACGCTGTCTCCGTCCACGGCCTCCGGCACAGGCGCGCCCGCGCCGTCCAGGAACGTGGGCAGCACGTCGCGCAGCTCCACGGGCTCCTCGCGCACCGTGCCGCGCGCGGCCTCCGGGGCCAGGCCCCGCGGCCAGCGCACCAGGAACGGAATGCGCGCCGAGCCCTCGTACGCGTAGCTCTTGCGCCACAGGTGCAGGTCCCCGAGCATGTCGCCGTGGTCCGAGCAGAAGAGGATCAGGGTGTCCTCGGCGAACCCGCGCTCCTCGAGCGCGGCCAGGATGCGGCCGACCTGCTCGTCGATGAAGCTCACGGACGCATAGTACCCCCGCCGCGAGTGCTGGGCCTCGGCCGCGCCCAGGTCGCCGTGCCACTGGCACGGATGGGGCGGATCGAGGTGTTCGCGGAAGCGCTCGGTCCACTCGCCGGTCGCGGGCGCGGGCAGGTCCTGTTCGCGGTACAGGTCCCAGAACCGCTGCGGCCCGTCGTACGGGCTGTGCGGCCGGGCGAAGGAGACCTTCAGGAAAAAGGGCGCCGTGCGGTCGTACTCGCGCAGGAACCGCACCGCGGTGTCTCCGGTCCAGAACGTGGGGTGCAGCTCGTCCGCGTAGATGTAGGGCCCGGCCTGCCACCCGTTCCAGTTCAGGCCCATGGCGCCCGGCAGGGGGTCGCGCCCGGGCGCGCGGCGGTGGAACCACCGGTGGTAGTCGCTCACGAACCCGTGATTGCGGCGGCCCGACTCGTCGAGCAGCGTGGCGTGGAACCCGTGCAGGGCGCTGCGGGAACCAGTGCATTTTGCCGATGCCGAAGGTGAAGTACCCGGCCTCGCGCAAAAGCCGCGGCAGCTCCACCGGGTAGCACGGCGCCACCTTGCCGTATCCGAGCATGCCGTGGTGCCAGGGCGCCTGCCCGGTCAAGAGCCCCGCCCGGGCCGGGGTGCAGGTGGGCGTGGTGCTGTACGCGCGCGAGAAGCGCACGCCCCCGGCGGCGATGCGGTCGAAGTTGGGCGTTCGGATGGCCTCGTTCACGCAGCCCAGGCAGTCGAACCGGTGCTGGTCGCTCATGAGCATCAGGATGTTGACGGGTCGAGCCATGGCGTCTCCTGACAGGGGTTCGAACGGTGCGGCGGGTTCAGCCGCGCGAGGCGCGCCGCTTCTTGCGCCGCGAGGCCGCGCCCGGGGGCGTGGGGCCCGCGGCCGGGTCGGGCTCGTACCCCAGGGCCACTGCGGCGCCTTGGTCCACGCCCAACCGGCGGGCGATGGCCACGCTGCGCGCGCGCAGCAGAAAGAAGACGTCGCGTTCCACCCGGGCGAGGGACTCGTAGTTGCTCTGTCCCTTGCTGACGACCACGTCCGCGGCCGCGAACCGGTCGCGCACCTGCTTGCCGGCCTTCTCCAGGCTCAGGCCCAGCATGGGCGCGCCCGTGGTGAGGATCTCCACGCCCTCCACGTCCCCCAGGCCCAGGGCCTGCGCGTCGTCCAGGGTCACGTCGTTGAGGATGGGCGCGTGGCGCACGACCGCGGTCACGGTGCGGCCGCGGGCGATCTCCTCGATGAACAGCTTGTCCAGCACCGCCTCGCCCGCGTTGTTCAAGAGGTACACCACCTGCTCGGCGCGCGCGAGCGTGCGCACAAGCTCCTGGCGGTCGTCGCGGGCCACCGGCTGCGCGCGCGCGGCGGCGAGCAGCCGCTCGGCGGTCCCCCGGTCGTGGACCCCGGTGTCCAGGATCGTGCCCTGGAGCGCCAGGTCCAGGGCCGCGGCCAGGCGGTTGTCGCTCGCGTCGAGCTCGGCGCGGAAGTCCTTTTCCAGGGCGCCCACGGCCTTGTTGGCCCGGGCCTTCTCGTTCTCGTAGGGGTCCTTGACCCCCAGGGCCTTGTACGCGGTCTGCACCGAGGAGAAGATGATCTCCGGCGCGCTGCGCTCGAGGTCCGTTTCCGCGGCCAGGTCGGCCAGGGCGCGCAGCAGCACCTTGCGGTGGATCCACTCGTCCTCGGTCACCAGGCGCGCGGTGGCCAGCACCATGTTCAGCGCGTACGGGACGCAATCCGGATCGGCCTTCATCGTGCTCATGGCGCGCTCCTGCGCGGGCGCCTCCCTGGCCGAGGCCGGAGAGGGCGAATCATTCGATCACGTATCCGAGCTGGCCCTTCTGCACGACCATGCAGCCGGCATAGGGAGGATCCGCGCGCGCGTACCGGTCGCCGGACAGGGTGCGGAAGTGCTGGCGCGCGATGTCCAGCCGCTCGTCCAGCCGGCTGGCGGCGGCGCCCACGGCCACGGTGTAGGCCTCCGAGCTCTCGAGCACGCGGGCGGACAGGTCCTGGGCCGCGAGCAGCGCCTGCCCGCGCACGAATGCGCACGAGCCCTTCGCATGGGTCAGGCCCTCGGGCGTGTGCGGGTAGCTCGTGAGCTTGAGCACCCATGCCTCGGCCGGCCACACGGTGCTGCGGGGCCGCTCTTCGCGCAGGCCGCCGGTCGTGGTCCGCCCGCCCTGGCCGATCTCGTCTTCTTCGAGGCGCATGCGCTCCTGCAGCCCGGCCGCGATGTCGCGCTGCTTGGCGCGCCGTCCCAGCACGAACGCGGTGCCCAGCATCGCCGCCACCACCAGGAACACCGCGAGCCCGGTGTCCACGGTGATGACAAGCGCCCGTCGGGGCCTCGTGCGCGCCGGCTCGCGCGGGCGCGGGGGCGGGGGCGTCGCGCCCTCCTCGCGGCGCTGCGCCAGGCTGCGCTCGGCCAGGATCTCGTAAAGCTCGCGCTTGTGTCGGGCCATACGCGCCTCCGCAAGGGCCGGTCGTCCGCCGAGGTCTCGGAGAGCCGCGCCTCCGTCGCTTGCGCCAAGGGTGGGGCCTATCCCGGCCCGGGGCGATTATACGCCCGCCCGCGCGGTTGTCCAACCCCGCGCGCCGCCGATCAGGGCCCGGGCGAGAGCCAGCCGAAATACACGTCGAACGCGGTCACCATGAGCATGAGCCCGATCAGGCACGCGAACCCGATGTACTGGGCGATCTCCACCGCGCGCGGATTGGGACGCGATCCCTTGATCCACTCGATAAACAGGAACAACAGATGCCCGCCGTCGAGCACCGGGATGGGCAGCAGGTTGATGATGGCCAGGTTGATGCTGATCAGCGCCACGAGGTCGATGAGGTGGTCCCAGCCCTGCTCGGCGGTGCGGTACATGACCTGGAAGATCATGACCGGGCCGCCGGCCGCCGTGGGCTCCAGCCGCCCGGTCACCAGCCGCCGGAAGACCCGGTACACGGTCAAGGCCATGTCCACGGCCTCGGCCCCGCCGCGCTTGACGCCCGCCCACACCGTGGGGGCCTGACGACGCGCGTAGTGTCCGGCCAGGCTCAGGGGCAGGAACCCCTGGACGTTGTGCGCGCTCGGGTGCGCGCGCACGGGCCGGGGCGTGGGAATGCGCGCGCTGTTCTCGTCCCCGCGCCCGCCCCGGGGCCGCCAGGCGACCCGGGTGGAGGAGAGGTCCGGGCTGAGCTCGAACCCGGTGATCTCGTCGCCGCGGCCCAGGTGCAGGTCTTCGGCGGGGCTCGCGGGCTCCACGCCGAAGAGCGTGCGTTGGGCGTTGAGCATCACCCCGATGCGGGCCGTGCCCACAGTGGGATCCACGTGCGGGCGCAGGGTGACGGTGCGCTCCTCGTCCTCGCGCAGGAAGAGAAGCCGCACCGGACGCGCACTCGCTCGGTCGACCTGGTCGGCCAGGAACTCCGTGTTCGCAAGGGGTTTGCCGTCCACGGCCAGGAGCACGTCCCCGGGTTGCAGCCCCGTGCCCGTTCCCCCCGCCTCCGGGAGGGAGTCAAGGGGAGAGACAAGAGACGCGTCCTGGTCGCGTGCCCTGTCCACACGTGCAACGTCCCTCACCCCGGCCCTCTCCCGAGGGGAGAGGGAGTCCGCGGTTCCCTCGCCACTGTCCTGCCCCGAACGCCCGGGCACCGACTGGTCGCGCAGCACCGCATCCACCACAAAGGGCTCCCCGGGCTCGCGCGACCGCAGCGTGACCCCGAGGAAGTTGTCCCCGCCCGGGGGCAGCCGGGGGTCGCCGGTCATGGGCTTTGGCTGCACGGTCACGGTGCGCTCGCGGCCCTGGCGGCGCACGGTCACCTCCACGGGCTTGAGCGCGGCCTCGGTGAGCGCCTCCTGGAGCGGCTCGATGCCCGGCACCCGGAAGTAGCGCCCGTTCACGGCCCCGAGCCGGTCGCCGGCCCGCAGGCCCGCGGCCTGCGCGGGAAAGCCCTCCAGCGCCTCGGTCACCTGAAGGCCAAACCGCATCCCCGCCTGGGGATACACGCCCGCCGGATACACCTGCACCTCGACCGCGCGCTCCGGGCCCCATGCACCTTCCTTTTGGGCTGAAGCTTCCTGTGCGTCGTCCTGCGTGCGCGGACTCTGCACGGTCAGGGTCACGGTCTGCCCGGCCCGGTCCCGCACGAGTTCGCCGATGCGCGCGCCCGCGTAGTCGTGTTCGATCCGGGTCTCGCCCACGGCCACGATCCGGTCGCCCGGACGGATGCGCGCGCGCAGCTCGGACAGGGCCTCTTGTTCGGCCGTGCCCTCCAATCCGGGAAGGTCCTCGATCAACCCGCTCACCTTGCGCGAGCGCGAGGGCAGCACCCCGATCTGCCAGGGAATGCGCCCCGGGCCCGGGGCCGGGTATACGCGCACGTCAAAGGGCCCATCGCGGCCGGGCCGGCGCACGGTCAGGCGCAGGGGCTCGCCTTCGCTGAGGACCACGGCCTCGGACAGGTCCTTGAACCACTCGATGGGCTCGCCGTCCACGGCCGTGATCCGATCGCCGGTCTCCAGCCCCGCGCGCGCGGCGGGCCCGCCCTCGCGCACCACGCCCAGGACATTCACCGGCCGGGGCACGCCGTACAGGTGCGCGCCCACCAGGATCGCGAACCCGAGCACCAGGTTCATGGCCACGCCGGCCACGAACACGAGCGCGCGCGCGCCCACGCCCTTGCTCATGAGCTCGTCCGGCGCGCCGGTGGCCTGCTCCTCGCCGGGCAGGTCGCTGGCGCCCGCGAGCTTCACGTATCCGCCCAGGGGAAGCAGGCCCACCCCGTACTCGGTGCCCCGGATGCGCTTGCGCAGGCCCAGACCCCAGGCGTCGAACCCGAGCATGAATTTCTCGACCCGCACGCCCACCAGGAGCGCGGCGAGAAAGTGCCCCAGCTCATGCACAAAGATGAGCAGCGAAAACGCGATCACCACGCCCAACACGGCGAGGCCGCTGCTCAGTCCGGTCTCCAGGAGCTCGGCCACCCTGCCTCCTTTCGCCTGCACCCCTCGCCCGTACGAGAAAAAGGCCCGGGCAAGGGCCGTACCGCACGCTCGCACCCTGTGTCTCGGTCCAGGCGCGTGTCCCTTGCCCTACCGCTTCTCTGGGGGCTGCATGCCTGCGCTCATGTGCACGCCCGCGCCGGCGCGCACGCTTTCGCGGGCCCAGCGGTCGGCCGCGTGCACCGCCTCGAGCGTGGGCTCGGCCACGGGCGTGTGCTCGGCCAGCGCCCGCTCGATGAGCCGCGGGATGTCCAGGAACTCGATCTCGTCGTGCAGGAACAGGTCCACCGCCGCCTCGTTGGCCGACGAGAAGACCGCCGCGGCCACGCCCCCCGCTCGGCCGGCGGTCACGCCCAGGTCCAGGCAGGGGAACGCCTCGCGGTCGGGTGTCTCGAAGGTGAGCGTGCCCAGGCGCGCGAGGTCCGCGGCCGCCACCGGCCCGGGGCGGCGCGCGCCCTCGAACAGGGCGTACTGGATGGGCAGCTTCATGTCCGGACGGCTCAACTGCGCCACCGTGGACCCGTCGGCGAACTCCACCAAGCCGTGGACCACGGACTGCGGGTGCACGAGCACCTCGATGCGCTCGTACGCGAGGCCGAAGAGCCAGTGGGCCTCGATCACCTCCAGGGCCTTGTTGGCCAGGGTCGCCGAGTCCACGGTGATCTTGCGGCCCATGCGCCAGGTGGGATGCACAAGGGCCTCGGCCGCGCGCACGCGCGCGAGCTCGCCCCGTGCCCGGCCGCGGAAGGGCCCGCCGCTCGCGGTGAGCACCAGGCGACGCACTTCGCTCTCGCGTCCGGCGCGCAGGCACTGGTACAGGGCCGAGTGTTCGCTGTCCACGGGCCACAGGGTGACGCCCCGCTCGCCCGCGCGGCCGACGACGAGCCGACCGGCCATGACCAGGGTCTCCTTGTTCGCGAGGGCGACGTCCATGCCCGCGTCGATGGCCGCAAGGGTCGGGTCCAGGCCCGCGGCGCCCACCGCCGCACTCACAAGCATGTGCGCGCCCGCGCCGGCCGCGGCCTCGACCACGCCCCCGGGGCCGGCGAGCACGCGGCAGGGCAGGTCCGCAAGCGCCTCGCGCAGCGCGGGCTCGTGCGCCTCGCGGGCAATGGCCACAAGCTCCGGGCGGAACTCGCGCGCGACCTCGGCGAGCGCGCGCCAGTTGTTCCCGCCCGAGACGCTCGCCACCTGAAAGGCCTCGGGGAACGCGCGCACCACGTCCAGTGTGCTCAAGCCCACGGACCCCGTGGCGCCGAGCAGGGCCAGGCGCTTCACGATTCGGCCTCCTGGTTCGCGCTGGCCGCGGCGGCGCGGGCCGCCCGGTCGGCGGCCAGCCGCTCGGCCGCGGCGCACAGCGCGTCCACGGCCTCGGGCTCGTCCACGCTGCGCACGAGCCGGCCCTTCTCGAAGAGCGCGTAGCGGCCTCCGCCCGCGGCCAGGCCCACGTCCGCGTCGGACGCCTCGCCGGGGCCGTTCACCTCGCAGCCCATCACCGCCACGGTCAGGGGGCCGGGCAGGTGCGCCACGCGGGCCTTGACCTGGTCCACCAGGTCGCGCAGGTCCACCTTGCACCGCCCGCAGGTGGGGCAGCTGACGATCTCGACCCGGTCGTGGAGCACCCCGGCCGCGCGCAAAAGCTCCCGACCCACGCGCACCTCCTCGGCGGGCGGACCGGTGAAGGAGAGCCGGATCGTGTCGCCCATGCCCTCGGCCAAGAGCCCCCCCACGCCCACCGCGCTCTTGAGGAGCGCGTCCTCGCGCGGTCCGGCCGCGGTCACGCCCAGGTGCAGGGGCCAGTCCGAGGCCTCGGCCGCGAGGCGGTTGGCCTTCATGGTGGTGGCCGCGTCGTGGGCCTTGAGGCTGAGCACGATCTGGTCGAAGTCGAGCTCCTCGTGCATGCGCCGCGCGCAAGAGAGGGCCTCGTCCGCGAGCAGGGTGGCGAGGTCGGGCTGCGGCTCGGCCTCGCGCTCCGCGCCGCGGGGGCGGATGGAGCCGGAGTTCACGCCCACGCGCACGGCCACGCCCCGGCGCTTGGCCTCGCGCACCACCGCGGCCACACCCTCCCAGTCGTGGGTGTTGCCCGGGTTGATGCGGATCTTGTCCGCGCCGGCGCGCACGGCCTCCAGCGCCAGCGCGGGCGTGAAGTGCACGTCGGCCACGAGCGGCAGAGGACTCGCGCGCTTGACCTCGGCGAACGGGCCCAGGGCCGCATGGTCGGGCACGGCCAGGCGCATCAGCTCACAGCCCAGATCCGCGGCCTCGCGGATCTGGGCCAGGATCGTGTCCACGTCCTGGGGCCGGGCCTTGGCCATGCTCTGGACCGAGACCGGGGCCCCGCCGCCGATGGTGAGCGGCCCCACGCGCACCGCGCGCGTGGGCCGCCGGGAGGGCGTCATGCGCAAGGGCCTCCTGTTGGGGCAAGGGCGCGTCGAGTGCCAAGCGCCACGCAAGGAGGATAGTTTAGACCGCGGATTGCAGAAGTGTCAACGTGTAACCGCCCCCGCGCGAGGGGTCACGCGCGCCGATACCGCAACAGCGCATCCGCTGCGAGCCCCGCGCGGCCGTCCGTTCGCACGAACCGGCCCACCTGGGCGAGACGGTTGCCCTTGCCGTCCTCGGCGTCGAGCGTGTGGTAGGCGAGGTCGATGGCCGCCACGCCCGCTTGGGCGAGGGTCTGGGTCTCGGCGGGTTGATTGACCCCGTCGCGGTTGCGGTCCTGGAACAGGCGCAGGGCCGCGTACACCGGGTCCGACGGGTCGATGCGCCCGTCCCGGTTCGCGTCGTGGCGCGCGAGCGCGGCGAACCCGTGCGCATCGCCGTGCTGGTCGCCGAAGAGCTCGGCGCCCGAGTCCGCGCGGCCGTTGCCGTTGCGGTCCAGGAACAGGAACGCGTCGTCGCCCTGCACGAACGCGGTCTGCACCGGCGCACCGGTCCCGGTCAGGTCGAACCGGGGCCCGGCCTCCGCGGAGCGCAGGTCGATGCCGTCGCCGTCCAGGTCCAGGATCAGGGGATCCGCGTGCGCGGTCTGGGCCTGGATGCTCGCCTCCACGCGCACGGCCCCGGCGCTCGCCTGCACGGTCCGGCCCTGGTCCTGCACCTGTACGCGGGCGAAGACCGCGGTCAGGCTCGCCTCGAACGTGGCCGCGGAGACCGCCGCCTGCTGGCGGGTGACCGGGCCGTCAAACAGAGCCAGGCCAGCCGAGCGCATGACGCTCATGGCCTTCAGCATCCCGCGCGCCGCGTCCTCGTCGCCTTGCTCCAGGAGCATGTACAGGACGAGCAAGGCGCTCCCGTACAGGCGCGGGTCGAAGGAGGAGAACCAGTCGGCCGCGTCCTGGAACTGCGCGACCAGGGGGCTGTCCGCGCCATAGCGCTCGATGAGGCCCCGGGCCACGCGCACGCGCAGGGCGGACGGGTCGAGCATGTGCGGCTGCGGGACCTGCATTGCAGCACGAGGGGCAGTGTATATGCGGCTTGCGCGCGCGGCACCGGCGGACCCGGCCTCTGCGTCTGTGCCCGAGGCCCCCGCCGAGAGCTCCACGCGGTCGTGGCCAATGCTCTCGGATGCAGCACGGTCGGAGGCGGCCCGGGCGCGCGCGCCCGCAGCGGCCAAGGGCTCCCGCGCGGCGGCGCCGCGCCGGAACCATCCGTCGGGCAGCCCGCCGGGGCTGCCGGGGTGTGCTGGGCGTAATGCCACGGGCCTCCTCCCTGAGACCAGGCAGTACCATCCGAGAACGGCGGCCTCCGTGCCGCATACCGATTAGCGGCCGCGAGGGCCGGGGGGTTGAGAGGTTTTCGAACGCGAAGTCCGCGTCTCCCGCTGCCAGCCGCGCCTTGTGCCCTCCCCCTAGCCCCCTCCCGGGGGGAGGGGGACGCGCGTGGCGCTTCTTTCTATGCGACCGCCAACATGCGAACCGTACCGCCGCGGCCGTCAACGCACGGCCAAGCGCGCGCCCTTCGTTCCCTCTCCCCTCGGGAGAGGGTAAGGGTGAGGGAAGCGTGCACAGACGCTCGCGGAATTGCTCGGCGCGCTCTACTTGAGAAAATCCCTCCCCCTAGCCCCCTCCCGGCGGGAGGGGGACGCGCGTGGCGCCTTTTCCCATGCGACCGCCAACATGCGAACCGTACCGCCGCGGCCGTCAACGCACGACCGAGCGCGCGCCCTTCGTTCCCTCTCCCCTCGTGAGAGGGTGAGGGTGAGGGCGAGTCTGCGGTAAGGCCGCGCAGTTGCGACGGAGCGCCGTTTCTCCGTTTCATTCGCACCGGCGCACGAGTATAACCAAGCCGAAGCGTACGCTCCGATTCGCGGCCTGCCCCAATCAGGAGCCTCTGGTGAACATGCGGGTACTCGTCCTCACAGGCCTGGCGCTCGCGCTGGCCGCGGCGCCTCTGGCCGCGGGCGAGCCCATGCTGCGCACCCGCGCCGAGGTCACCGACGCCGTGCTCGCGCGGCTCGTGGACGCGGCTCGCCGCGAGCTCGCCCTGCACCGGGGCGAGGCCCGGCGCGCCGTGCCCGCGCGCCCGCGCACGGGCGACCCGCTCGCCTCGCGCAACGGGGTGCGCGTCACGTTTCTGCAAGACGGGCGGCCCGTGGGGTTCGGCGAGTCCGACCAGGCCTCGCTGCTCGCCAACGCCCGACTGGCGGCCGCGCGCGCGCTCGACCTGCCCGACCTGACCGGCGGCGGTCCGGTCGCGTGCCTCGTGGAGGTGTTCCTGCCCGAGGAGCCGTTGTCCCAGCCCAACCCGATTCTCGTGCTCCAGCGCGTGGCCGGCGGGCGCGAGGGCTTTCGCTTGGCGTGGCGCGGCGAACAGGCGCGCGTGCCCGCGAGCATGATCCACCTGTACGGCCGCGGCACCAAGGCGGCCCTGGCCACCGCCTGGGAGGCCGTGTTCGGCAACCGGCCCATGCCGCCCACGGGCGAAGGGCAGGCCTCGGTGGTCGTGGTCCCGTCCGTCATGGCCCTCAGCCTCCCCGGCCGCGAGCCCGTGCGCCTGTACCGCGGCGGCGAGGTGGTGCCGGTGCAGGCGGTGCACACCGCGTCGCTTGTCGCGGCCCTGGAACGGGCGGCAGCGTACCTGACCGCCCAGGCGACCGACGCGGCGGTGCTGCCCGCGGTGTACCAGCCCATGACCGACCGCGCCACGCAGCCTGTGCCCACGTTCGTACAGGAGCTCGACGCGGTCGCTGCGCTCGCCCTGGCCGACGCCTCGGGCCCGGGCAAGGCCGTGCGCGCACACGCCCGCCAGGCGCTCGACCGGCTCTTCGACGTCTACTACATGGAACATCCCCTCGAGCCGTGGGCGTATCTGAAGCCCGAGGACCGCCCCCCCTACACCCGCGCGGCGGCGGACGGGCTCTCGGCCCTTGTGCGACTCGGGCTCACCCAAGACACGCAGGAGCGCGCCCGCCGACTGGCCGCGTTCCTGCAGGCCATGCGGGGCAGCCAGGGCCTGTACGCGGCCGGACTGGACCTCTCGGACTCGGACGACGAGGCTCGCGCCGGGGCCCGGGCCCAGCTCGCCCTGGCCGAATGGGCCCGCGCTTCCGAGACCGCGCAGGTCTGGGACGGACTGTTGGAGAGCCTGCGCGGCTATGGGCGCGTGTTCGCCGCGGACGGCGAAGGCACGATGCTCGGCCCGCACCTGGGCGCCCATGTGCAGGCGGCCGTGCGCGTGTACCGGGCCACGCACAACCGCGAGGCCGCGGACTTCGCGCTGCAGAAGAGCGACCTCCTGGCCTCGGCCCAGCAGCGGGGCCCCCAGGTGCCCGCGGACGCGCGGGGCCGGTTCTTCTTGCAGGGCGGCGCGCAGACCCGCCGGGCCCAGTCCGCGGCCGAGACCGCGGTGTGCGTGCAGGGCCTGGTGGACGGCTTCGCGCTCGCGCGCGAGCTCGGCGACCGGGAGCGCGCGGACCGGTACCGCACCGCCATCGTGTGGGGGCTGCGCAGGCTCTTGCAGCTACAGATCCGCGGGGACCTGGACACCTGGTGCATGCCCGCGCCCAGCCGCGCGACCGGAGGCATCCGCACCCGCGAGGACGAGGCCGCGGTGCGCATCGAGGGCCACGCCGGGGCGGTGAGGGCGTTCAGCCGGGCGCTCGCCGTGCTCACCGAGGACGACTACCGACTCGTGCATCGGCAGGAGGCGCCCTGAGCGCGCGGCTCGCGCCGGCGCTCCCCACTGGCGCTCCCTACTTGAAGAATCCCGCCCCCTAACGCCCTGCCGGAGGGGGGCGCGTAGCGCTTGTCTTCATGCGCCGAGCGGTATGCGGACCGCGGCGGCGTCCCCGTGAACGCGCGACCGAGTGCGCCGCGTTCGTTCCCTCTCCCTTCGGGAGAGGGAGAGGGTGAGGGAAGACGGACGAGACGCGCTCGGCGCTCCCCGCCGGCGCCGCGTACTTGAAAATCCCTCTCCCTAGCCCTCCCCCGCAGGGGGAGGGGACGCGCCGTTCGCTTCGTGCATGGCGCCCGCGAGGTGCGCCTCGAGCATGGCCAGGGGCATCTCGTGGCCGCCGTCGAACACGCGCAGGAACACGCGGCTCTGCGGGTCGATGGCGTTGACCGCGTCGAACATGCGCACCGCGTGGGTGAAGGGCACGGACCGGTCCCACTTGCCGTGGAAAATCGTGAGGCGCGCACGCGCCGCGGACGCGGCGTGGTGGATGGGCGACCTGCGCGTGTACTCCTCGCGCGCCTCGCCCGTGGGCGGCCCGCCGCAACAGGCCTCCATGGCCCGCGCGTACCCGGAGCCCGGCCCGCACTCGCGGTGCCAGGCCGCCAGGTCCGCGATCCCGCAAAACGCGGCCACGGTGCGCCACAGCTCGGGCCGGTATGCCGCGAGCATCATGGCCGCGTGCCCGCCGCCCGAGGCCCCGGCCACGAGCACGCGCAAGCGGTCCACGGGCGCGAGCGTACACACGTGCTCGAACGCGTCGACCGCGTCCTGGAGCGCGAGCGGGCTGGCGCAGGCCTGGCTCGCGCGGGGATTCTCCTCCGTGTTCGGGCCGCGCAGCTCGGGCAGGGCCAGGTGCCACCCATGGCGCCGGGCCAGGGGCAGCAGGGCGTCCTGCTGATTGAACCGGTCATAGCTCCAGGTGTGCAGCCCGATCAAGAGCGGCCGAGGCCCCGAAGCCGGGGCCGTCCACACCAGGCACGGCTCCTCGGACCCATCCAGGCTCGATCGCACGCGCACCTCCCTGCACGGGCCGGTTGTCGCCGCCATGGCAAGGCTTCCGCTCGGGCCTACTTCGCGTCGCGCGCGGCCAGCGCGAACCCCGTGTCCGCGGCGAGCGCGCACACTGCGGTGATCGGGTTGCGGAACTGCGCGAACGCGCCCTCGCCGAGCACGTAGTCGCACGCCGCCTCGGGGCTGGTGGCCGCGAACGCGTCGCGCCGGCCGGGGTCGACGGAGTCGTGCTCGTAGGTGGCCACCCACACGCACGCGCCCGGGTCCAGTTCGACGCGGCGCACCTCCAGCCCGTCCTTGCGCACCACGGCCAGGTACCCGGCCTCGGCCCCGCGGCGGACGACCGCGGCCACGCGCGGGGTGTCCAGCTTGTCGTGCTCGTAGTCCATGGCGAGCATCGTGAGCGCCAGGGCCTCGCGCACGGGCAGCCCGGCCTCAATGCGCTCGGCGATGAAGTCCGTCTGCGCGCCGTTGGTGAGCACCGCGGTCTCGCCTACGATCCGGCAGCAGTTGTACGCGATGTAGGGGTTCTTGAACACGTCGCCCTCGTGGCCCTCCTTGGGCACGATGGCCACGCCGCGGTCGGTCCGCTGCGCGCGGCGGTTGGGAAAGCTGCGCGAGGAGACCCGGTACAGGGCAGCGCATCGCCCCTCGCGGTTGCGCGCCACGGCCACGATCCGTCCCAGATACAAGTCCGCCATGCCTCTCCTCCCTGGCTGCGGCGCCGCGCTCAGAGCCCGAGCCGACGGCGCACCACCTGTTCCATCACCCCTCGCGGCGCGGGCCGGCCGGTCCAGCGCTCGAACTGCGCGGCGGCCTGGCCCACGAACATGGCCAGCCCGTCGGCGACCTCGGCCCCGGCCGCGCGCGCCTCGCGCAGCATGCGCGTGTCCACCGGATTGTACACCGCGTCGAACACCACCATCCCGGGGCCGAACATGCGCGCGTCCACGGGCGTGGCCTCCTCGTGCGGGTGCATGCCCACGCTCGTGGCATTGGCCACCACGTCGAAGCGCTCGTCGCCCACGCGGTCGAGGTCGAGCACGCGCGCGCCGAAGTCCGCGGCCACCGCCTCCCCGCGCGACCGGGTGCGGTTGGCCACCGTGAGCCGGCACCCGGCCTCCGTAAGCCCACAGGCGATGGCCCGCGCCGCGCCGCCCGCGCCCAGGAGCAGGGCCCGCGCGCCCTCGAGCGTCCGGCCCGCACGCGCGGCCGCCGCGCGCACCGCGGTCAGGGCCGCGTCCCGGTCCGTGTTCGCGGCCGCCCATCCGCGCGGCGTGCGCGTGAGGGTATTCGCCGCGCCGATGCGCCGGGCCGCGTCCTCGGCCTCGCAGCCAGCCGCGAGCGCCGCGGCCTTGTGCGGGATGGTCACGCTTACGCCCTGCAAGTGCAGAGGCTCGAACCCCTCCAGAAAACTCGAGAGGTCCTGGACCCGAAAGCGCAGGTACGCCGCGTCCATGCCCAGGGCGGCGAAGGCCGCATTGTGGATATCCGGAGACACCGAGTGCGCGATCGGGTCGCCCACCACGGCGCACAGGGGCGTGTGCGCGGTGATCGACCGCACCCGGTAGACCTCGGCGAGGTCCCGGGCGGTGAGCTGCCCCGGCGCGGACTCGCGGCCGGCGGCGAGCGCGCCGAAGGTGAGCATGGACCCCTGGCGCAGGGCGAGCACGCGGCTCACCTCTCCCAGCTCGCCCATGCACAGGCCGATGGCGGGCTTGCGGCATCGGGCGAGCACCTCCCACACCCGCAGGTTGTCCGCGAGGTCACGCGCGAACGTGGCGAACTTGACGACCTCGCAGGGAAGCGTCTCCAGCGCGGCCACGCGGCCGGCCAGGTCCGCGGGAGTCCGTTCGAAGTTGTGGTAGCTCGCGATGAGCCGCGCCCCGCCGCGGTCGGGCAGGTGCGCCACGGCGTCGGCCTCCACGTCCAGGTACGCCGCGCCCGCGCGGGCCGCGCGCGCGAGCAGCGCAAGCCGCGCGTCCTCCTCGCCGGGCCACCGGCCGCCCTCGCGCGCGGCCCGGCACGTGGCGATGCACGGCTTGTCGCTCGCGGCCACGAGCGCCTCGGGCTCGGCGGCCGCGCCCAGGTAGTCGAGGCGAAGCTCCACCAGGTCGGCGGGCCCGGCGTTCGCCTGCGCGAGTTCGCGCAGGGCCGCGGCCATGGACGTGGCGGTGATGGGCACGGCGATCATGCCGGTTCCCTGCACAGACGCGCTGCGATGCGCAGCGCAACGCCGGGTCGATCCTAGGTTCCCTGCGCGCGGTGTCAATGCCCCACCAGGCGCCGAGCCCGCAGCCCCCCTCCGCGTAGCCGTCCTCTCCCCCTCCGGGGGAGGGCTAGGGAGGGGGCCGTTCTTCCATGGGCGGCGCCGAGCGCTTGGGCAAATACGTTACGCGTCTGCGCTGTGCATCTTCTCCCTCTCCCTCACCCTCTCCCGGGGGGAG
>Ga0180432_10005941_pt1 | contig 16049 bp, 5 predicted proteins | sample SS_ome_10_FD_132414 | JGI IMG/M metagenome (GOLD analysis project Ga0180432, IMG submission 132414) | Hypersaline lake sediment archaeal communities from the Salton Sea, California, USA - SS_1_MS_2 metaG | ecosystem: Environmental > Aquatic > Non-marine Saline and Alkaline > Hypersaline >... | reverse complement strand
TATGACGCCCGATAATTTTTTTGGAAATTGTGTCTTTGGCCTAAAAAATGACATATATTCGGACTCGATTTGAAAAAACAGGTATTTGTGGTAACAAAACGGTGACAGACTGTCACCGTGTCTTAGCGGTGTTTTTCAGCTAATGAAAAACGTAACTTTTCGACTGTTCTATCACTCTTCAAAATCTTCAATTCGTGCCAGTTTTGCTCGCCAGTTCTCAGCTTCTTCAGGCTTGCCCCAGGCTTCGTAGAGATCGATCAGATTTTGCCATGACTCTAACGTGTGCGGGTGAGTGTCACCGAGCTTGAGGCGGCAGCCCTCGACAGCTTCTTTAAGGAGTGGTTCTGCTTTATAGTAATCACCTTGTTTCATGTACAGGATGGCCAGATCATTCTTGGATTCCTGTGTGTCCGGATGATTGTCGCCGAGTTTGTTCCGTCTGCCCTTCAAGGCCTTCTCTAAAAAATTACTGGCCTCATCATATTGATCCTGTTCTCTGTACAGCACTCCCAATCCATGAACTGCGGTAAGAACATTCGGATGATCCTCGCCGAGCTTGGGACCTCCCGTGTCCACCGCTTCTCTGAAGAGAATCTCGGCTTTGCCGTACTCGCCCTGATCGGTATATAACGCACCGAGAAAATTCATGGATCGCAAAAGGACGTCATGACCTTTGACCCTTGTGCAGCGGCATAGCTCTACGCTCTCCTCAAGCAGAGGTTGTGCTTTGTCATAATGATCCTGGAGATGGTACAACCAACCGAGCCAGCATGAAAATTCTGCTATGTAGGCGTGCTCTTTGGTTTTGTGTTTTCGACACAACTCCCAGGTTCTTTCGAGCAGTGGTTCAGCTTCGGAGTAGCGGCCTCGAAAGGCATGCATGCGACCGGCATTGCTCAACGCCAGTATTGTATCATCGTCATTCCCATCCGAGACTCGCTCGGTGATCTCAAGTTGCTTCAGACTAAGCCGCTCCCAGTCGCCATACCGCCCCTGCTTCATGTAAAGTAGTCCAAGCTGATGCATCGCGCCGAGTGTCTTGAAATGCTCGGGACCGTGGACAGATTTGGCGATTTTGAGTGCTTTGTCGAGATATGGTTCCGCTTCCTCATGCCGACCCTGTCGCTTGAGCACCTTGCCGAGGTCAAAAAGAGAGACAAAAGTTGGGTTGGAGTATTCTCCACGTCGCTCTCGGCCAATCTGTAGCGCTCGTTCCAGATGCGGTTTGGCTGCCTCAAACTCCGCCAAATTCGCGTATGCATAGCCCAGCCTGTACCGGAAATCTCCCTCAAAATGTGGATCGTCCTTAAACTTGCCTTCGAGCTCAGCCGCTATCGGATCGAGAATTGATTTTATCGTTATTTCGCCTCCCTGATCTCTGTACGGGTTGAGTGAACTCATAATCTCGACAATGATCATGCTAAAGTCCTTAGCACTGGCTTCCTTCTGTTTGGCCCTTATGCCAAACACCGTCGAGACCACAGCTCCGGTGATGAGAACAGCGAGTACTACCGCAATACCGACGACAAGTTTTCCATTTCTTCGGACAAATTTCTTGATCCGATACATACCGCTTGGCGGGCCGGCCATAAGTGGATCGCCCTTCAAATAGTTCTCAATGTCGTCCGCCAGTTCGGAAACCGAGCGATAACGTTCGGACCGGTCCTTGCGCATCGCTTTAAGGGGGATCCACTCCAGTTCTCTGTGGAGACACCTGGCAAGGGAGGTGATCTCAGTCCGGCGACTCGCGGCGACTTTGGCGGCTTCTTCGCCCAGATCTGTCAGTCGGGTACTCGGTGTCTTGGGATCGGTCTCGCGAATAATCTGCCGAATGTGATCGATCCCACCTTTGCGAAGAGTCTCAGAATCGAAAGGTAGTGTGCCGGTCAGCAGGACATATAACAATACACCCAGTGAGTAAATATCTGATCTGGTATCAACGTCCTGTATGCCGAGGTCTGCCTGTTCAGGGCTCATATATTCAGGCGTGCCAAATAATTGGCCGTGCTCGGTAAAGACTGTTCGTTCGATCAGCGGTTGGCTTATGGCTTTGGCAATGCCGAAGTCGATGATCTTGGGCACTACCTGATCATCCTGAGTTGAGACTAATATGTTAGAGGGCTTTATATCGCGATGAATTATACCTTTCTGGTGAGCATGATGTACAGCGTGGCACACCTGCAGGAATAGTTCCAGACGTTGCTCGATGGTTAGCTTGTGGCGGTCACAATGATCCGTGATAGGCAGGCCTTTGACGTATTCCATCACGAAGTAGGGCCGTCCATTCTTGGTTGTGCCGCCATCATGGACCCGGGCAATGTTCGAGTGATCCAACAAGGCCAGGGCCTGACGTTCAGCTTCGAAACGGGCGACTACTCGCCTTGAATCCATGCCGGGCTTTATGACTTTCAGAGCAACCTGCCTTCTTACAGGGCGCTTCTGTTCGGCCAGAAACACTATGCCCATTCCACCTTCGCCCAGAGCATCCAGCAATTTGTACCGACCAATTGTTCCTCCTGGCTGGACGGTAAAAGCATCTAAAGAGGCGGTTGGATTTGGACTCTCAGAGTCCTGTACCGATGATCGGCCATTCTCTGGGACCTGTTCTTCTGTCTGGCGATCAGACCCATCAACACCGTCCGTGCCGAGCGACAGAAGCCGCTCCATCTTCTCAGGGTCCAAACCAAATACTGAATTCTGGTCCATGTTTCCCCACTACTACCCGAATGTTATGACACAATGTTTGCGCTATCCTACTATTAAATACAGGAATTATTTTCCATCTTGCGCCATTTTCGGGAAAAATCTCTTCAGGTCAGAAAATTCGCAGTCAACCTGCTCATCGGATAGCACAGATTCGCGAAGGCTCTTCATTAGAGCCGTCTGGAAGCGCCGTTTCACGGTAACGATCATATTAGAGGCCTTGGCATCATTCTTGATGTCGTATTTGTCACAGATATCCCCCAACGATGGAGGCGCGGCTCCGTCCATAATGGGGCGCAGAACCCTGGCATGGAAGACATTCCAGTGAGTACTCTTTCCGTCTTTTGAACATTCTGTTTCCACTTGTTGCAGAACCTGTTCCAGCATCTGGGATACCCAGGCGTAATTGAAAGAATCTTCAGGATTGGATTCTGCGACGAAATGAGGCAACTTGATCGTGTCGACAGTATCCAACGGGACGAGTTTGTCTGGTGGTATACGCTTCTGGGCGCATTCCTCTTCTCGGATATTGATCAAATACCGATTCAGTGCTATTAACAGGAATGACCGAAATCGCCCCTTGGACTGATCGGCTTTTGCAATCAGCTTGCGCCCGAGCACTACCTCATGGAAGAAACCCTGTGTTAAATCTTTTGCCCGCTCGTTGTCGTATCCTTTACGTCTTAAGTAGCAATAAACAGGCTTCCAGTACTTCTTCAGCATCAGCCCGATCAAGGCGCGGCTTTTCTCCCGGTCGGTCGAGTCTTTATCGTCGGCAAGCATAGACCAATGTGTCGTCAGGAATGCTCCTCCTGTACCGCCCATATCTGTGTAATCGGCTGGCCTCATGATTAGTATCGCTGCTATTTATGACTTCACTTGAACAAATTCTACAAATATTCATCAACCCTCAGCACCATCTTCAGGATTCTTCACAAAAAACAAAAGGAAAAAACCGGCAATGGTAGTATATGCAATAAGCCTCTAATTCTAAAGCGGTTAAGGCATTTTCTATTGGTGATCTAACTCCTCTCGCTTAGAATATGCTATGGAATGGAAGGGTTTCGCGCAAGATCTCAAAATTTTTCTGTGTTTATATACAGTGAACAAGAGAACGCAGAAACAATTTTTTGGAGGTCAGAACAATGAGATCATCAGAAAGCTTCAGATTCAAAGTGGTAATCGTTGGATTGGCTATTGCCATTATGACGAACGGCCACAGCGCAAAAGCTGTTTTTGTCTTGGGAACTCCCACCAATCTCGGCCCCCCCATAAATACCGAGGCCGAGGAAGCTCATGCTAACATCTCGACTGATGGTTTGTCGCTCTACTTCTCCTCGTCCGACCGATCACCCGCTCATGGCAATAAGGACATATGGGTGTCGCAACGGGCAAAAACGAATGATAACTGGAGCGAGCCGGAGAACCTGGGCCCGATTGTCAACAGCTCAGCTAATGACGCTGATCCGGCTATTTCAGCCGATGGCCTGGTGCTCTTCTTTGGCTCGGACCGTGAGGGGGGTTCCGGTGCATATGATATCTGGATGACGACACGGGCAACAATAGACTTCGAGTGGAGTAGCCCGGTGAACCTTGGACCAAAAGTCAATAGCTCTGCCGGCGAGAGCAGTGCACATCCATCTGCCGACGGTTTGTCGCTCTTCTTTCACTCCTATCGCTCCGGAGGACAGGGTAATAGGGACTTGTGGGTAGCAACAAGACCGACGACCGATGATGAATGGGGAAGCCCAACAAATCTTGGCCCCAAAATCAACAGCCCCGATCTTGAAATAAATCCATCCATATCGAGCAACTGTTTGTGGCTGTTCTTTAGCTCGAACCGATCCGGTGGGTACAATGGCATCATGGAGCTGTACGTGACAATGCGTCCGACAATTGACGATCCCTGGGATACTCCTGTCAATCTTGGTCCGGTCATCAACGAGGCTCCGGTGGGTGCGCCGTTTATCTCATCTGATGGTTTGACTCTTCATTTCACATCGAGTCGCGATGGCGGTTTGGGACGCGGCGACCTTTGGCAGATACCAATCATTCCAATTATCGATCTCAATGGAGACGGAGTCGTCGATTCTATCGACATGCGCAAGCTGGTTGACCACTGGCACACAAATCACCCACCCTGTGACGTTGCCCCGGCACCTTTCGGAGACGGCTTCGTCGATGTGCAGGACCTGACCGTCCTTGCCGAGCATTTGTTTGAGAATGTGTACGATCCAACGCTCATGGCCCACTGGGCATTGGACGAAGCAGACGGCACGGCCGCTCAAGATAGTGTTACCGGCCGCATCGACTGGGTTATTGGCAATCCCCTATGGCAACCGACTGGTGGCAAAGCCGACGGTGCAATTGAACTCGATGGCGTGGATGACTGTATCATTAGCACATTCAGTATAAATCCGGCAGAAGGACCTTTCAGCGTGCTCGCCTGGATCAAAGGCGGCGGCCCAGGTCAGGTAATTATCTCACAACAGGTCGTTGGCGATTGGCTCATACTGGATGCAGATGGAAAACTGATGACAGAATTGAAAGATGCTGATGGTCTGGCTGGTTCTCTGGCGTCTGAGAAAATAGTCACAGATGGCCAGTGGCACCGCATAGGTCTGGTGTGTGATGGTTCAACAAGGATGCTTTGCGTCGATAATGCCGTGGTAGCCGAAGACACACAGACTGGCTTGTTAAGTTCCGACCGCGGTCTATATATCGGCGTTGGTGCCGATTACGCTTCCGGCACCTTTTTCTCCGGCATGATTGACGGCGTGCGAATCTACAACCGAGCGGTTAACCCATAATCGCTAAATCCAAAGGCAAACAAACTCAACGGGCCGGCAGATTGTGGAACTGCCGGCTCCTGTCATCCTGGGATGTCACGCCCTCTTTTTCGCGCCGTCCATTGAAGACGATAACGATAAGAAATTCCTATAAAGAATTCGCTCTTATGCAAGAAATGCATGTTGATATCTGTTCAAACCCAGACGACGCAACGCCTGCATCAATGTGTAGGCAACAGATGAAAACCAAAGACGTAATTGGTTCGCTCGCATCTCCGAGAGTTATCCTTATCAGCAGTTGTTCAGACAGGTTTGCTCGAATCTCGCTGGGATCTGTCCGATACCGCTACGTTGCTGATGGCTATCGAGGCCTCATCAAGCTGGTTTGTCAACAATAACTGCGGCCTCGGTACGCCCTTTTGACCACAGAATCGGGTCCAAGAGAGTTCTCAGGTGGAGATTGTGCCCATCCTTGAGCGAGTCCCAATCCAAGGCAATCGCAAGCGGTGCTGAGGACTGCTTCCTCGCGCAAAACCGACTCACAATCTATAGCTGTGAGAAATGCGGGCTAAAGACTAAATTTTGAATTCTAAACCTCCTTCACACAGGGGCTTTTTTTGTCATTCCAATTTACTGAGGTTTCAAAAGTGAATAAGCACTCCGCTAACCCTATTTCTCTTTAAAGCAGATTAGTCGGCCGTCTGTCAGGCCTAGATAGACTGAGCCGCCGGCTACGGCCATGGTGTCCCAGGCCGGAGGTGAGGGCAGTTTGTATGCGGATAGCTTCTCGCCTGTCTCGGCGTCTGCCAGCCACAACACGCCGCCCAACTTGCCTTCGTATGCCTTGGTGACATCGTCTTCGGGGAAAACGACCGGGGTGCCTGCGACCAGAACCGTTTTACCAGCCAGGGCAATGGCTTTGCCTGTAAGTGGAATTTCGCTTTGCCATACCTTTCTCGATGGCGTTGCGAACGTTGGTTTGGCTAATTGGATAGCTTTTCTTCTTTGAGCCTCAGTCATTTTTGACTTCTTCATGTTCTTCATTTGCTGGGCAATCTTTTCTTTCTCGGGATCTTTCTCACCTGCGATGCCGCAGAAGATCGCATAGCCGCTTACCCTGGGATCAAATGGAGTCCGGCGTCCCGGCTGATATCCGCGCACCTCGATGAAACGGTCGCCGTCAACGACCATGATATCGCCATGAACGCCGGCCAAGCCGGTAGGAATGTCGTACCTTGTCATGGTATCAAGCGTCCAGAAGGTACGGTGTTGGGGAATGGATTCGAGGAATCCGGGATTGGGGATAAGATGCCGGTCTGTGACCGAGGTCTGCGCTACCGGTGTAAGGTCGGGCAGGAACGTCTGCTGTTTGAAAAAGACATAGTTGCCGCCGTCTACCGGTACATCAGCCTTGAATCCATAGATACCTATCCCTGGCTTTGCCGCCTTAAGGTCATTGTTGGTAAGCATGGGGAAGCCGTCATCACCGAACGGACCGTACATGCGGCGCTGGTGTTGAACCTTGCCGGTCTTCATGTCGAGCGCGTAGACGAAGATGCCTCCATCTAGGAATGAATTTCTGCCGGCCGCGAAGTATACCAGTCCGTCTTTGAGCAATACCGTACCGTTTACTGGCCAGGCGGATTCGAGTCCTTCATACGCGCAGATCACGCGGCCCGGCATTGCAGTAAAACGCCAGGCGAGTTCACCGTCCGATGCCCGGACCGAATAGACAGAGCCGTCGCGGGAACCGAAATAAACAAAACCGTCCGCATAGGTGGGAGGGGAATCGATTCGGGCATCCGCACAGAATTTCCATTTCATTTTACCAGACTTGGCGTCATACGCGTGAAGCTGGTGTGCTTCTATATCAGCAACAAGAAGAGTGCCTGCGGCGATGACCGGAGCGCTGGGGCGCCCGCTGAGCTTTAGTTCCCAGTTCGGTGAAATCGAGCTGCTGATTTTAGATTTTGAGACGCCTGAACGTAAATCGTCGTGCCTGTAAGTCGGCCAATCGGAGGGGGAAGCCGCGGGACCGGCTTTTGCTTCATATGCGGGGCCTTTCTCCAACCGGTTCACTGGTTTGATATTGATCGGGCCGTCAGATTTAGTCAGACCGGGTGCGGGTGTGAGCGCGTTGAACGCGTTGAGCATTACCCAGTTGCAGCAGGAGCAGGAAGGCGGTCCTGCATAGAGCATGCCGTTGCAGGGCATGACGCCAATGCCGCAGGTTCCGCGAACCCAGGGATTTGGATACTCGGTACTGTTGTCGAATTGCAGGTAATCGGCGCCGCCTGTCGCGCTGTTGATATAATAAGATTCGGTGATACGGTTGCGGTAGCAGCGGTCATGGCCCATGGGGCGTGTCATCTTCTGGGGGATTTGTTTTACAGGTTTCCCGGTTTCCGGGTTGTAGCCGATGACGCCGCCACAGCTCAAGTCAATTTCCGGCCCAAGCTTTCCTTTGTTAGCTTCGTATCCGGCTGCCCAGACAAGTCCGCCGGCAAAGAACACATCTGGAGCCTTGTGGTTACTGAACGTTGCAGGAGCTGACCAGAGGAATTTACCGTCGGAGAGCCTGTATGCTCGCAGCAGTCTGCCGTCCGCCATGAAAGCGGCTTTATTGGAGAGCACCATCGAGATGGCAGTTCCGATGGAAGTGTTGGAGAGCGATACCTCTGCAGGAGTGGCCCACAGTTTCTTGCCTGTTTCACGGTCCCAGGCGGTAACGCCTGCGCCGGTATAGACGATCACGTGATCGCCGGATATAGCTAAAGTGGCGCCGAGATAGCCTTCGGTATCCTTGCCGGATTTCTGCCAGAGTGTTTTGCCGCTTGCGGTGTCGATTGCGCTGATTGTGCTTTTGGGGTTCTTGAATGTGATTACCTTGGGGCCGTAGAGTTTCTCATTAAATGCCGAGGTCATGAGTGCATGTGTCCCTTCGCCCCGCTTATATGTCGGCTCACCGGTAACTACATAGAGTATGCCTCGATCGAAGACAAATTCTGTCGTGTTCTTTGTTCTCTCGTATACCTTTTTCTGGCTGCCGGTGGCGGCATCGTATGCGGTGATCGGGGCGAAATAGCCGGGTGTGCAATATACGGTATCGCCGATTGCAGCGCAGCGTCTCTGGAGTTGGACGGGCATGTTTTTGACGTAAATGAGCGTGGAGTGCCAGTCGGGGAAAGATATCCGCCAGAGTTCGATGCCGGAGAACGCATCCCTGCAGATGAGTGCGTACTTGCCGGGCAGGGCGGGATGTTCTGCCGAAGCGATGTCCTCCAAAGTGTAAAGCCGGGAACGGGAGGCGAGCAGGCTGTTTATAGAAGGCATGATCATGTGCGAACGCTGCCATTGAGGGAAAGCTATCCACTGGTAATGGCGTGGCGGACCGACGGCGGTATCATTGGCGACAGCATTGTTATCTGGGCCATGGTAATGCTGCTGCCATTCATCGTACTCCTGGGGCCAGGGTTTTATAGTTATCCTGTCTTTGCCCTTGTGGGTCTGCACGGCAGCTCCGAGCGGACGGAGTATGCGCATGACTTCCTCAATCGGTACGGACGGATCGTCAACTACCACGAGTGCGGCCAGATTATCGACGTACGGCAGGTGTTTTCCATCATACTGTACCACTGATACCTTGCCATAGAGTCCCTTGTTCTGGATATATTGGCGTGCGGTGTTGCAGTCATCGCGGTTGGAGGTCAGTCCTTGGATGGAGCAATGGTCATTGATTTGCAATGCGGCGGTAAATTTACCATCCGTGGCGCCGAGGTGCACGATTAGGCCCCCGGTGATGCCTGTTTTTGAGAATATCTCTGCAGCGTATTCGGCTTCATCTGCCGATCGGGCAGTAGAGGCGATTATGATGGCTGCCGTGAGCACGGTATAGAGAAATAATGTTTTGGAAAAAAGCCTGGTATTCTTGTTCATAAGAGAACTCCTTATTAGAATAAATTTCAGGTATCATAGTACAGGAGGAGGAAGGTTTCAACTCAGTTCATGCGCGAAGGTCAGGATTCACAGCAGAAAACAGCATATACATAACAGAAACCATATCGTCCTGTGCAATACAATAATCCACTTCCTTTCGGGCAGACTGACTGATAGGAAATTTGATTTCAATCCACAGGAGTGATTATATCAGCTACGGGTATTCAAATTCAAGGGGGAAGATAGTCCGGTGGAGGTCTAGGAACCGGTTGCTGCCATAATCCACAGTGTCTAAAAATCTTCTCAACAACCTGTGCCATCCAAAAGATAAATGTCATTCGCGATAGTGCTGTTATGTCCGAGCAAAACCTAAGCCGCCTCTTTGCCTAATTCAGCCCTCGTCCTGGTAGCCAAAGAACGTATGGCGTGAAAGTTTCGACACCTGCTCGTTTGCAGGCTCTTTGACAGGCTTTACACGTTATCTATACGTTACGTTGCTGTTATGAAAAATACCTCTTACGGAGTATTCTCTTGAATTTGAGTACAAAATTTAATCTAATCTAATCTAATCTAATCTAATATAAGGAAGTCGTTAGGTTTTAACAAATTCAGAACCCTGGTGGGAAAGAAATTGCTCATGAAACGGACGATAGAATCAATCATTGCGATCTTCGGATTACTGTTTGGGACTGAACTTCTTGGAGCTGACTGGCCCCAGTTCAGATATGACGCTGGACGAACGGCAGCCTGTCCGGAGGAATTGTCTGAGCAACTGTACTTGCAGTGGATACGGGAGTTTGCCGCGCCTCGACCGACCTTTCCACGGGAGGTTCGCCTGCTCTTCGACGCTTCTTATGAGCCGGTTGTAATGGGCGGGACTATATTCGTCCCCTCGATGGTCACCGACAGCGTCACGGCTCTGGACACTGCAACCGGCGCCAAAAAATGGAGGTATTATGCCGAAGGACCCGTTCGTTTCGCTCCTGCGGTTTGGCGGAACAAAGTCTACTTTGTTTCTGACGACGGATGCCTCTACTGCGTCGCCGCAACAGATGGAAAACTCAACTGGAAATTCCGCGGGCTGCCCGTCAGTCGCGAAGATCGCAAGCTCATGGGCGACGGCCGACTCATTTCAGTTTTTCCCGCGCGAGGCGGGCCGGTGCTGGCCGACGGGATAATCTATTTCGCAGCCGGGATATGGTCGGACGAAGGCGTCTTCGTTCATGCTCTTAACGCCCAGACAGGCCAGGTCGTGTGGTCAAACACTGATGGCGACAGGATCGACTGGGCCAATCCCGATCACGGTGTTGCGGCTCCGGCAGGCATCAGCCCGCTGGGCCACCTGGCCATAGTCAACGGAACACTGATCGTCCCCTGTGGGGCACAGCTTCCCGCGCTGATAGACATAAAGACTGGTAAGCTGCACACTTATACAATGGGCTTTGGCGGCAAGTATCGAATGCCAAAAGGTTCCGTATTTGTTTCAGGATCGGGAAAATACCTTTTACATGCCGGCGATCTCTACGATTTGGGACAGGTCGGCATAGAAACATCTCTTAGCAAACTTGACGAAGAATTCGACAAGCGAAAGAGAGCTACGAAAGGCGCGCTACAACAATGGGAGGCCTGGCTAAATAGTAGTGGTGGAATCTATAATAACCAACGTATGATTCATTTGGGCGCCCTTCCGAGGATTCAAGTTGAACGAACAAACGAAGATGAACTAGGCGATTTCCGTAAACCGGTCCTTACTACTGATGCGATGTACTGTCAGCAGGACGGAATCGTGGCTTATGATCTGACAAGGCCCAAGTTATTTAAGAGAGGAGAATCGGGATTTCCGAATGCGAAGAAGGAGCGGTATCCAGATTCTTCATCGGTTGTTTTTCCCGAGTTGTGGAAAATACCGAGTAGGTCAGAAGTTTACATCAAAGCCGGTGGCCGCCTTTACTGCGGTCGACCCGGCATGGTGGAAATGGTGAATATTCGTAATAATGGAGAAACGCCCAGGATCGGTTGGCGGACCGAGGTGCAGGGAACACCACACTGCATGCTGGCTGCCAATGGAAAACTCTTCGTTGTGACGCTGGAAGGATGCATTTATGCTTTCGGCCCAAACAAGCCGGCCCAGCCCGTCGTGCATAAGGCCCCACCACCGGCGCCATTGGAGGACCAATGGACCGAAAAAGTTAACGATGTCATCAACGTGGCTGGAATCACCGATGGTTATGCCCTGATTCTTGGCCTGAGCGATGCTCGTCTGGCCGAGGAACTAGTGCGGCAGTCAGATTGTGACGTGATCGCAATCCAGGCGGACGCTTCCAAAGCTGCGGCCCTACGTGATAGGTTCCAACAGAGCGGTTTGTATGGGACACGAATATCCGTTCTGGTCGGGGATCCGTTCTCATATCGCTTTCCTCCTTACCTGGCCAGCCTGATCATCCCAGGAAGTCCGGATGAATCCGCCAGAGCGAATAATGCAGCATTCTTTAAGGCAGCGTTTCGCTGTCTTCGTCCCTATGGTGGTACGCTCTGTCTTGATGTTTCTGCCGGAGCACAGCAGTCCATGCAACGGTTGGTATCATCTGGCGAGTTCAATGGTGGATTTTTTCGCAAAAAAGGACTTTTTACGATGTTGGTCCGAGAGGGCGCTCTTGTTGGCGCGGCCGACTGGTCCCATGCCGGAGCTAATGCCGCCAATACAGGCGCGGCTCAGGACAGAGTGGTAAAACCGCCTCTCAAACGCCTTTGGTTCGATGGCTCTTCTCGGTGGCAACGAAAGCCCCAAATAGCGGAGGTCCGAGTCGCAGGCGGACGCGTGCTGGTCAAGTCGGATCCTGCCGCACCGAACTATTGGAAACGATGGTACCAGCATGAGACAAATGAGCAACACACGATTGACGCTTATGACGCTTACACCGGTCGCCATCTCTGGCATGTAGTCTCACAGTCAGGATACCGGGAATTCATTGCCCTTGAAGATACCCTTTATATGAACGATGGCGATTCCTGCCTTATATTTAATGCTGAGACAGGCAAGAGTTGTGGAAAGATAAATCTTCCCCGTAACGAAGATGGGCGATGGTCGTCGATTAGGATATCGGGAAATATCCTTATTGCAAAAAGCAATAAGCTTATCATAGCCATCAACAGAGAGACTGGAGAGATGCTTTGGGATCATCAATGCGAAAATGCGATCGAGAGCATCGCGGTAGGTGGAGACAAGGTATTCTGTACCGATGTGGTCAACCGTCGCAGAAATGCTGTCGAGCCGAATGATCCGGGAGGCAGTGCAACTGCACTGGATGTCCGAAGCGGCGAGCTGCTATGGAACATCAACACAACCGGTGAACTCTTGTACAGCGAATCACTTGATACGCTCGTCATTGGCAGAGATGTGTACAAGGGCAAGAACAGCCAGCTCTTATGGAAGGGGCCATGGGCGGATCAAGCAGGTGCGTTAGGCGGTGCAGCGTGGGAATCCGATGTCGGAGGCCGCAGGTACAAGCTGTTGTTTATCGCCGGCGATAAGCTAGTTTCCTACGAGGTCCAAGACTCACCCAAACATGCCGTTGTTAATATTTTCGATCTATTAACCGGAGACAAGATCGGCAACGAATTCAAATGGTGGCTGCGGGGTTGCACTGTCCTACGGGCCGGATCAAATCTCCTAACCACTCGATATCTTGGTAACGCGGCGTATTTCGACCTGACCGACAAACAGATGACTTTGATATCGAATGTGCGGGCCTCATGCAGCAACAATCTTTATCCCGCAGACGGTGTACTCAGCATGCCGAATCTCATCGGCGGCTGCAACTGCAACTACGTTCCCGTTTCGCAGGGATTTGCACCTTCATCGGTATTTGAATGATTCGTATGGAAGCAATGAATAAAGTAGTCTTTATTTTTACCCTGCTGATATTGGTATTACTTCCTGTTTTTTGCTTTTCCAGTCCGGAAGATGATATCTATGCACTTGCTGAAGTACATGGCGGCCTGGTCATTCATATCGGATGCGGAGATGGAAGGCTTACTGCTGATTTGCGCGTGAATGAAAGCTATCTTGTTCACGGTCTTGATACAAACAAGCAGGACGTCCTGAAAGCACGTGAATATATCAGAAGTAGAGGTCTTTCCGGCAAAGTTCGTATGGATGCTTTTAACGGCTGTAACCTGCCCTTTACCGATGGAATTGTTAATCTTGTAGTAGTTGAGAATCTCGGAAATGTGAGACATGAAGAGATTATGCGTGTTCTCGCGCCTGGAGGCGTCGTCTGTTTGAAGAAGAAACAGGGATGGAGGAAGATCACTAAACCACTCTTATCAGAAGCGGATGAATGGACGCATTTTCTTCATGGACCGGACAACAACGCTGTGGCTCGTGATAAAGTCGTGGGCCCGCCATTCCATATTCAGTGGGTCAGTCCTCCCAGACATGCCAGGAGCCATGATGCGCTCTCTATGGTAAATGTAGCAGTCTCGGCAGGAGGTAGAATATTCTTCATTACCGACGAAGGGCCTATTGCCCTGCCCAAATACCTACCTTCGAGATGGACTCTTTTTGCCAGGGATGCCTACAGCGGAGTATTTCTTTGGAAACGTTCCTTGCCGCAGTGGCAGCCGCATAATGCCAGGAGCAGACATCACGCTCCGGCCGATCTCTACCGAAGACTTGTTGCAGTGAAGGATCGGGTGTTTGTAACTCTCAGTATCCTTGGCCTTGTTTCTGCTCTTGATCCGGCTACCGGCAGAACCGTCAGGGCGTACGCAGGCACTGAGATGACCGAAGAGATCATCTATCGAGACGGCGTTCTATACTTGGTTATGGGAACCATGGCGCCGGAAGAAGTGAACCGGGCGCTTCTGGCAATGGGCCGGACAATGCCCCAACAAAACCGTATCGCAGCAATAGATGCGCAAACAGGTAAGATGCTGTGGCTCGTTGAGAACCAGGATACGGTTGGAATCATGCCGCAAACCCTCGCGGCGGCAGATGAGAAGGTGTTCTTCCAGAATGCGAAAAATATTGTCTGTCTGGGTGCAGAATCGGGTGAGATCAAGTGGCGGTTCAACAGGCCAGTCTCCTATGCCAGGTATGGCTATTCCGCTCCTACACTCGTGGTATACAAAGATGTTGTCCTCAACGCCGACGACAGACAGTTTGAGCTGAGGAGAGCAAAAGACAAAGAAGCAAGCATTTACAAGAGTGGCTTGATAGCGCTTAATGCCAAAACAGGAAAAAAACTCTGGGAGAGTAAATGCGGTCAGGGCCAGGGTGCTCCCGTGGACGTATTCGTGGTGGACGATACGGTCTGGATAGGAGAAAACGCCAAGAGGATGGCTTGTGATTACAGGATTGGCCGGGATATCCACACGGGAAAGATAACGAAGAGTTTCACGCAGACCGAGGGATGGGCTAATTGGCATCACCACAGGTGTTATCGCGACAAAGCAACGACACGATACATACTAGCCGGAAGGACCGGTGTGGAATACTGTGACCTAAACTCGGGGGACATCCTGCCGCACACATGGGTCAGGGGAATATGTAAATTCGGCGTGCTACCCTGTAATGGATTGACCTATTTACCTTCAGACCAGTGCGCATGTTACGTTGAGAGCAAACCCAGTGATGGCTTCTATGCTCTTGCTCCCAGGAGAAAAAACGAAATCTTTCACACCAAATCGCAGAAGACACTGAGGCTTGAACGGGGACCGGCTTACGAAAAGCTAAGAACTCAAAATTCAAAACTCAAAATTAACCGCGACTGGCCTACTTATCGTTACGATAACGCGCGCAGTTCCTTCACAAGCTCGGAAATCTCTCTGCCTCTTGAAAGCAAATGGGAGACGCGGTTGGGTGGCAGGCTGTCGAGCATGGTAAGTGTCGCAGGAAGAGTTTGCCTTGCGGGAATTGACAGCGGAATAGTCTATTGTCTGGATGGAGCAACAGGAAATGTTCTGTGGGAATATGTCGCCGGTGGATCGGTGGATTCGCCTCCTACGCTTGCCGAGGGGCTGGCTTTGTTCGGCTGTTGTGATGGCTGGGTCTATGCTCTGAGAGCCTCCGATGGTGTGCTGGCATGGCGCTTCAGAGCGGCGCCCATTGACCGCAGAATCGTCTATTATGACCAGGTGGAATCCCTCTACCCCGTTCACGGAAGTGTGCTGGTGCATAAAGGGAAGGTGTATTGCGCGGCGGGCAGGACTTCTTATCTTGATGAAGGAGTCTACATGTATGAGCTGGACCTTCTCACCGGAAAGAAGCTGAAAGAGAAAAACTTTTATAGCCGGGATCCAAAGACCGGTAAACAACACAACCTTTATGAACCTTACAAATCGAAATTCAATCCACACAGGGAGCTGCCGGGAATTCTGCCGGACGTGGTCTCGATGGATGGTAATTACCTTTTTATGAGGGCTGTTGCTTTTGGCTTGGATCTTAGCATCAAAGAAGAAAATCCAACTCACCTTTTCAGTTCTGTTGGTTTTCTTGATGATAGCTGGTGGGAGAGGGGGTACTGGATATACGGCGAACACATGTGGGGAGGCGCACAGGCCCTTCGTCTTGCAAAGGCACGCTTCCCTTGTGCCAGAATCATGGCGTTCGATGACGAG
>Ga0180432_10005940_pt1 | contig 16051 bp, 23 predicted proteins | sample SS_ome_10_FD_132414 | JGI IMG/M metagenome (GOLD analysis project Ga0180432, IMG submission 132414) | Hypersaline lake sediment archaeal communities from the Salton Sea, California, USA - SS_1_MS_2 metaG | ecosystem: Environmental > Aquatic > Non-marine Saline and Alkaline > Hypersaline >... | reverse complement strand
TGGTTATGCCAATATGGATAGACCTCAAATGCAATTCTTTATTTTTCGTGTTTTGGGTAATCATATTCTTGGATCGATATACAGAAGCGAGTATATACTTCTGCTTGGGTGCTAAATCAATAGCATTTTTTGGAAAATTGAAATAAACGAAATATGCATCCACTTGATCAAAATAAAACTCTTTTTGATATTCCCAGCCAAAATTATCGGTAACTGATATCAATTGTGGTTCTAGTTCCGCTCCTACCGCAAACAAATATGGGCAATCGTTTTCTTTTATTGATATGTGGGCACATGTTTCCTCATTTTCTATATAAAAATATCTGGTCACAATTACATCATTAGAATAGCACACCGGTTCGATCACTATTTTGCTGGTTCCAGTTAGGTTTAGGCAATTTTGTGCGGAACAGGCAGTTATTGTTATAAAAAAAATGAGGACCCAATACATTCTTGACCACATCTTCGGCATACGCTCACTTGCCCGCATTATCAACTAAATCTAAGTTTATTTTATTTGCTATTGTTTCTCCCAATATAACTGGCACAGCATTGCCGATCATCTTATATCCATCCGCAATGCTATCATAGCAAAAAATAAAGTCATCTGGAAAGGTCTGTATCCGTGCACACTCCCTAACCGAAAGCCGTCTATGCTTAGGGTTTGCGTCTTCGAATTCCCACTTGTCAGCTTCCAGTTTCCTCATTTTGGATGAGCTAGGGTGCAAGGGCGCATGTCGCCCTCCAGCTTGAATAGTAAAGGATTGCTCATCCCAGTTCTTCCGCCTATTCCTCGACATGTAAATAGTGGAAAAACCGCCATTCATGTGCTCGTGGTTTGGCATTTTGAGCTTGCCGTTCGCCTTATTCTTGTCCCTGGCAGGGACCGATTCTGGCAAATCGCCTATTGCTTCCTTCAACGTAACCCATTTCTCCTTTGGGTGCGTGGGCTCTGGAAACTCAAAAGTTTTGCCCAAATCCTTCTTGTAGCCAACCACAATTACCCTTTTCCTCTCCTGGGGCACCCCATAATCCCGGGCATCAAGAAGCTTGTAGCTCACATTATATCCAATTTTCTCGAATTCTGCCAGTATCTTCTTGAACTCAGGCAAATGGGCTGAGGATATTATGCCGGGCACGTTCTCAGCAACGAAGAAAAGGGGCTTCTTGTCCTTCAAAATCCGTATGTATTCATAGAAAAGCCTGCCGCGCTCGTCGTTTATCCCCCTCATTGCCCCTGCAAGGCTCCAGCTCTGGCAGGGAGGTCCCCCAATAATCCCATCCGCATTAGGGATTTTAGAAGATTTCACATCTGAAATTGAGCGCACGTCTAGGGGCACGCCATGGTTCTTCTCGAATGTTTCCTCTATCTGCTTGTCGAAGTCATTGGCATATACTATCTCAAAGCCGGCATTCTCAAAGCCCAAGTCGAGACCACCGCAGCCAGAAAATAGCGATATTACCTTCAGATTCACCACCCTGCAGATATCAGCTTTGCTTCCAAGGCCCGCGCCGGGTTGTTTGGGTCTTTGACTTTTACATCCAAAACCTTTATTCTGCTATCTTTCTCCACCGCTTCCTGATCTGCCTTCGGGAACGAGTCATATTTTGCCTTGGTAAGGAGCAAGACCATATGGAATTCTTTGCTCTCGTCTATTGGGCATACGCCTGAGAAAACTTTTATGGGGTTTTGGATGGACCACATGCCCCGAATGCGGAGCTCGGTGATGCCGAGGGGGTCCACTCTTTTGACCTTGCCAAGCTCCCGCGTTTCCCCTTTTTCGAAATTTAGCTCAGTAAGCACTGAATCCACGCCCTTCTTTATAGGGGCGCTTAGCCGCTCGTACACGCTGCGATCTGCAGCATAGCAGCGCCCATGCACAAAGAACAGGTGCTTTGCCCTGCCTTCTTTCGTATGCCCAACTACGTAGAAGAGCTCTTTCTCTTTCCAGCCCCCTCCTTCGCACGCCCGGCACGCGCCAATAATCCGGGGGTCATCTGAATGGAGCCTGTCCTTTGGGTGGGAGCTATTGAGGGCAAGGCTGCTGCCAACCGTCTCTATCTTCTTGATTTCAAAGGCATCCCCCTCGTTCAATATCATGTCTGGGGGGTTATTCTGGTTCCCAAGGTAGGAAAAGACGCCCAGGTACTTTTCTTCCTTTTTGTTCTGCTCGTCCTTGAATGAGCCAGCAAATGCGTCTTTCAGGTAAAATTCGAGCTGCTCCCCTACGGCATTTATCCTGATGAGGTATTTTGAGGAATACTCCCTTAGGTCATTGTCCTTGAAATCTAGGATGTTTTTGACTGCCCTGAGCAAATTAGCCCCCATGCGCCGATAATCTGCCCGGCAGTTTAAATATTTAACTGGAGCAATCTTCCAGTGGACAAAATAACGAAAGAAGCCCGCTCAAGGGTCATGTCAGCAATACGCTCCAAGCATACCAAGCCAGAAGTGGTGCTTAGGCGAATGCTGTGGGAAAAAGGCTACCGCTATCGCTTGCATTACGGCAGGGAAAAGATAGACATTGCATTCCCGGGCAGGAAAATCGCCATTTTCGTAGATGGCTGCTTTTGGCACCAGTGCCCCATGCATTCCCATGTCCCCAAGAGCAATATGGGCTATTGGGTCCCAAAGCTGAAGAAGAACAAGCTGAGGGCCAAAAAGAAAGATGCCCGGCTTAGGGCTGCAGGCTGGAAAGTGCTGCACGTATGGGAGCATGAGCTGGAAGACTCCAAGAAAGTTTTGAAGAAAATAGAAAGGATTCTTGGATCCTAGCTCTATACGTCTTGTTTAACTCCTTGGTTTTCTTAACAGGTCGTCATGCTTAAAAAGAGTATATTTAATGCTTACTATGGATATGCTCAAAAGAGGTTTATTTATGCCAGATATCCCCAATAATTTGGTGGAAACGGTTATAAGGGTGGATTTTGTTAATCCTTTAGGGATTGGAGAAGATGTTCCCAAGGGATTAGAAAAAAATCATCCTGCCATTCTTTCCAATAAAAGAGCCGGGCAAAGTCAAAGAAAAAGAAGTAAAAATTTCAGAACATGAACTTAGTACCAAGGAAACTGAAGGCCAAGAATGGCGTTATTATGGAAAGAATAGGGAGAAAATCTTATTTTTACATGAGAAATATCTGTCCATTTCTTACAAAGAATATGGAGGTTTTGAAAACCTCAAGAAAGAGTTTTTGCCCATTCTGGATGGAGTTTACTCATCATTTACAGATATACAAGCATCTAGATTCGGACTTAGATATATTGATCAGGTGCTTCTGGATCCAAAACCAAGAGAAGAATGGGAGGGCATCATCAAAAAAGACCTATTGACAATTTTCGATATCGTCAGATCTGAGATGGGCAATGTTTCTAGAGGATTCAGCATATTGGAATTGAACTATGGTGATTCCATATTACGTTTTCAATTTGGCATCCCAAATGCGGATTTTCCCGCGCCGATCAAAAAAAATCTATTTATTCTGGATTACGATGCATATTATCAGGGTCTTATTGAGAAAGATGAAATACTACCCAAACTTGAGACATTTCATGACAGAATCAAGAAGATGTATAAAGATTCAATAATCTATTAGTGGTCAAAATGGGAGATGTTAAGGATACATTCTCAAAAGAATATGATATTTCGAAAGGAACAGAAGCTGAAAAAATAGAAAAGCCTATCGCGGAAGTAGTTACTGAGCTTAGGAAAAACATAGAAAAGGAATACGGATTAAATAAACCAAAAAGAATCATCATACGGGGTAAGATAATTCATGACTAACGAAATGCACATAGATGCTAATCCTCCTAAAAGAATATGCCAGGGGGACATATTTCAAAATGTCGAATTCATTGAATATGTTCGAGAAACAGATGGGGTAATTGAAGTTTCTAAGATTATTTTTCCACTTGTTGTGGTCTTAACTCAGGATTGTGATTTAGAGAGGGACCATGCTATCCGTTCGGTCGAAGCGGGATCTGGGATACAGGATAAGCTATTGCTATCTGTTTTAGTTGCTCCTTTATGCAATGCAGAACATGTTTATGAAGGTAAACAGCTAAGCGACTTGGGCATAAGTAGTACTCTGATAAACAAAGGGAGAACTCCCGGAAATATGCTAAGATCGAACAAAAATCCAAGGTATCATTATCTGCAATTTCCTGCCGCTGTTCCGATAGTTAGCTCCATAGTAGATTTCAAACGATATTTTTCAGTAAATGTTGAATATTTGCGAGGAAAAGAAAAGGATAGAATCTGCAAATTGGCAGAGTTATACCGGGAGGACATCTCACAAAGATTTGCTTCATTTTTATCTCGCATAGGACTTCCATAGTTGCTCTTATCACAATCGTCAATCTTCAGCAACTTTATTAGTTAGATTTTTCTTCTAAGCATTTTCTTCTAAATATATTTGTATATGAGTATATGTTTGGATATGCTGGAGAGGTTAAAGCCAAAAGTTATAATCCTGTCTTGCTATGCTTTTTTATGGCCCTCAAAGCAATCCTCTTCGACCTGGACAACACCCTCATAGACTTCATGAAGTTCAAGAGGGAAACCGCCAGGGCCGCCGCCCGGGCGATGGCGGCCAAGGGCCTGCCGGACACGCAGGAGAGCATCTACAGGAAAATCTTCGAAACCTACGACAGATACGGGATAGAGTATCAGAAAACGTTTTACCGTGTAATAAAGCCCTACGGGCTGGAGGTCGGGCAGGCGGAGAGGGTCCAGCAGGCGGCCATAATCGCCTACCTGAAAAGGAAATTCTCCGTGCTGAGGCCCTACCCCTCCGTAAAGCCCGTTCTGCGGGCCCTGGGGAAGAGATTCCGGCTGGGCATAGTTACAGATGCCCCCAGGAACAAGGCCTGGCAGCGGCTCGTTCTCTGTGGTTTGGATAGTATGTTCGAATTTGTGGTAACTGCTGATGATGCAGGGAAAAAGAAGCCCCACAGGGCGCCCTTTGAGCTGGCGCTGAAGAAGCTAGGTGTGGGGCCTTCGGAGGTGCTGTTCGTGGGGGACAGGGCGGACAGGGACATGGTTGGGGCTAAGAAAATGGGGATGAAGACGTGCCTTGCTGGGTATGGGGTTGGCAAGGGGACCAAATCCATAAAACAGAAGAATAAAATAGAGAACTTCAAAAATTTACCAGATGTCCTACCCGAACTCTAATTTTTTTGTTTTCTACATTTTGGACACCAACGTCCCTGCCGAATATTGCTTGGTGTTGCCTGCCATCTATGCCCTTTGTTACATTGCCACCATAGCTTCGAATTCGCATCTTTATATCTTTTAGATAAACAAATTCCGTTCTTTGCCTTCGCCAATTTACCCATATCTTTAATGGAAAATTTGACATTGCCCCAGCAATATGGACACCAGCTACCCCTTTTCACATTTGCAGGAGATGCTTCCCATACATGACCCTTACCACATTTCCACTTTAATGGTGAGTGCGTACTATGGTATTCTTTAGAGACGCAACGACCTCCTTTCGAATGAGCAAGCTTTCTCATATCCTGTATTGAAGGTTTAGCGAGACCCGCGCATATTGGACACCAAGAACCTTTTTTGACATTGCTTGGCGTTGCTTCCCAGATGTGCCCGCTTTTGCATTTCCATTTAAGTTTTGTATGGCAATCGACATACTGGCTCGAGATGCATTTTCCACCATGTTTTTTTGCAATCTTTTCCATCTCAGACAACGTAAGTTTCCGTTTTTCTCCTACCTGTTTAAATGCACACTTGGGACACCAGGTTCCGGATTTTATATAAGCTGGAGGTGCTTTCCATGTGTGCCCCAATACACATCTCCATAGCATCTTAATATGCGAGTTCACATATTTTTTAGAAAGGCATTCCCCTCCATGCCGTTCTGCAATTTTTTTCATCTCATCTAATGTGCCTCGCCTCCTATTGGCAATTTCCTTTATTGAGCATTTTGGACACCAAGTGCCCTTCATAACATTTGCAGGTGTTGCTTTCCAGGAGTGCCCACGTTTACATCGCCAAATCAATTTCGAAGTCGAATCGATGTATGTTTTGGATATGCATCTTCCTCCCCGCCGTTTAGCAATCTTTCTTAGTTCGTCAAGTTTTTCATTTGATATTTCATTCGCTATCTCGGAAATATCTGCGATATTATCTTTTGATAATTTGTATCCCCTTTCTTTGACTTTTTTCAGTATAACGTCAATTAATTCTTCTTTTTTAATATGGTATGGGATTTCAAATAACATAATGCCTTCCTTTTTACATAAGAATCTCTTTCGCCCATCATCCTTTTTTTGTTGAACTAAACTCCTATTTTTATGAAAAATTTTACTCGGTTCATAATGCTGTTGACCATGGTACTCAAAAGCGATCTTCAATTTTTCACAATAACCATCTAGCTCCATGGGATTTCCTCTAGAATTCAATAGAAAACTAAGTCGTTTCTTTGGAAATTCCTGACCAAAAATCTTAGAAAAAATATATCGGCATGTTCGTTCTCCAGATCCTTGTGCACATGTGGGGCACCATGCCCCTCGAAGGATCTTATCGGGAGTCGTGTGCCAAACATGACCTGCAGCACATTTCCATATTAATTTGCTTTTAACGTTGTGATATGTCTTAGAAAGACATTTGCCCCCTCGCCTTTTGGCAATATCCCTCATTTGTTTAATAGTTAATCTCGCCTTCCCTGCACAAAAAGGACACCAATGACCCTTTACTATCGCATTAGGACGCGCTTTCCAGATATGTCCCCTCTTACATTTCCACAATAGTCTGATTAAACTTTTTTTATATTTTTTAGATAAACATTTTCCCCCTTTTTTCTTTGCTATTTCCTGCATCATTTCTATAGTGTGCCTAAGTTTATCGGCCCTAACCTCTTTTGCACACTCAGGACACCAAACCCCGTTCTTGATGTGATATGGTCGGGCCTCCCATACGTGCCCTTTTTTACACCGCCATTTCAGTTTTGTCCTAGCATTTATGTATCTCTTTGATAAGCATCGTCCGCCTTTTTTCTTAGCAAAAGTATCTAATTCACGAATCTGATCGACCACGCCCTTGCCTCCAACCAATCTCATAATATGGTATTATTCATTTTTAAGCAGCCCATAGAGTATCTTTAGACGCTTAAGCACATTTTCAGTTTGCTCATATGCATATCCTTCATCCTTCCATTCATCTGCTTCATGTTCCTTGCCGTTATAATCTAGGCTCCAACAGAACCCTATTTGTATCTGCTTTCTTCTACCAAAATCTTTAGAAATGTCAAAACACTTTCTAATCGTATCAAATACCCACTCTGGAGAACCTCTATGCGGGTCGGATTGATCAAGCCTCACTAGTATTGATGCCTCCATATTGTCAGCTCCTCTCTGGCCTCCCGCAAGTTTCCGGTAATCGTTTATGCAAAATATCATAGTTCTCCCGTATGCTCTCTGCCCATTTTGATTTCGGTTCCAATTAGCGATTTCGTTCAATGTATTTGCTACATCTTTTCCGTATTCTCTTTTCTTTGGCCAACGGTGAGTAAGCACACATTCGAAATTCTGATTGTTTCGATATAGTGTTATGTGCAGCTTGTCATTTTTTTTATCGCTGTCGAAGGAAGCCCAGTACCACGGATTTTTTGTTTTTGACTCCATGCAATACCCCCTAATCACGCCGTTATCCTTTAGTTTAGCCAGCAAATTTCTCAATTCCGAAGAATGTTCGCTAGGAGTATCCCCTTTAAATCCATCAAACGTTCTTGTCAAGTCCATCACCCTTATGAGCTCCAAATATTCATTTGCCAACAACTTCTCAACTTCGTTGTTCGAATCCTCGCCTTTCTTGAAGGTTTCGTACACGTCATCCCAGCTCATCTCAATTTCTTCCACTTTGAATCCGTTTTTGGAAAGCTCTTTCTTGTATTTTTCTATTTGGCTCTCGTCTCTTGGAGAGTCGGTTTTTACCTCAAAAACTAGGTTGAGTTTTTCAAATTCCATGACCGCATCATATATGTTTCCATCCACGCTCTTTTCCGGCTCTATTTTTTTCGGGTCCTTGGGAGTCAATACGACTAGGTAACAATCCTTGCCCGGGCAGATGTGATTTTTGTTGGCCTGGCACTTTCGGAATAGTATCCCACCTGGATTAAGTTGCTCCTTGCTGAGTTCTCTAATCTTTTGGATAAATGCATTCCTTACTCTTCGGCATTTTTCATTTGTCAATATGAAAACGAGGTCCTTCGTCATGTTGTTCTCTATATTGCCTGCTTTCGTCTGATCCCCATGTTGCCGTTGATGCCAAAATAGATTGTCCCATTTTTCAGCCATAAGCACACTGCCCCATGTCCTCCATTTTTCACATCATTTTAACATTTTAAAGATTTTCGATACGATGCCTTGCATTGTTACCTCACGTCCAAAGAATGCCTTTTCTCCTTGTATTTCTCAAGGTCCCTGATTAATTCCGGGAAAAGCTCCGCAAATGGCCCGAAATTGACCGAAAGCTTCTGCTCGAGCCATTGTATGCCGGAGGGGTTGATGCGCCTGAAGCGCGCAAGCAGCATTTCCTGGCCTATTTCCACGAGTCTTCCGGACGCGATGCTCGCCTGGCAGGCGTCAAATGCCGCCATCCTGCAGTAGTGCTTTATGTCAGCGCAGGAGCAGTATTCCGACTTTTCCGCCAGCTCCCTAAAGTCAACAGAGTCAACCGGAAGCCCTTTCAGATAGAACTTGAAGAGCTCCATTCTTGCACTCACATCCGGGAGCCCTACGTACTTGGCCTGCCCGAACCTTCCCGGCCTGTAAAACGCCGCATCTATCCGCTCCGGGTAGTTGGTCGAGCCCATCAGGAGGTAGCTGCCCTCGTTGTAGCCGTCCATTTCCGAAAGGAAGGCGCTCGTGATGCGCTCGCCAACGGACTCCCGGGACTGGCAAAGCTTGTCTAAGTCATCGAAATAGAGGACGGCCCGGTCTATCTTTCTGGAGATGCCGAACAGGTGGGGGATCATCTCCAGCCCCCGATAGGTCTGCAGGAACACGGGGGAAGGGTCCAGGAAGCAATAGTCCATCTCGTCCGCGATGCACTTGGAGAGGTACGATTTCCCGCAGCCCGGGGGGCCGTAGAGCAGGAGGCCCTCCTGCGCCTGCAGTTTGAAGGTTTCCCGGTACTTGTGGCGGGAGGAGACATACGGAATGAGGTAGTGCGCAAGGTACTCTTTCAGCTGTTGATAGCCTGCAAAATGGCCGAGGGACAGTTTTTTGCCGGTGCGCTTCCGGTGGAGGTATTCCAGCGCAAGGATGAATTGCTCCGGGCTGGAATCGAAGAACTGCCAGGATTCCTTAAGCACGTCCTCCCCGCATTTGCTGGAGAGCCATTCGTGCAGTTCATTCTTCCTGGCGCAGATTTCATCAAAATGGGAATACTTCAGGTGCTTCTGGAACAGGTTGACAAATTCGGGGACGTTTTCCCCGAGATAAACGGTCTTCGTGTCCTGCGATTTCGGGATGGAGATGTTCAGGCCCATAATACCACCAAATCAATTGACTTGTATATGAATTTGATATACAAGACCATTTAAAAGCTTATCCGTGCCATGTTTCCTTAGGCGCATGGCCATGGCAGAGCTCACGCTGATTTCCACGCTGTATTCCTTCCAGCCCATTGTGGCCTCGGTTACCGCGCTTTCCCCGTCCAGGATTATCCTGGTTGTTGCCGAGGAGAGCATGGGCAAGGAAGCAGTGAAGAAGGACCTTGAGAAGGTGAAGCAGACCTACGGGGGGATTGCGGAACTGCAGATAGAGAGGGTGAAAGGCGCGGACCTCATCTCAATAGCAAGGAAAACCACGGAGCTGCTCGAGAACGAAAAGAATGAGGTCATGGTCAACGTGAGCGGCGGCTGGAAGCTGCTTGCGCTGGGCGTGCTCTATGGCTGCTACGCCCGCCCGGAGCTGGTCAAGAGGATAGTGTGCAACGACATAGAAACCGGGAGGCTTACGGACATCCCAAAGCTCACTTACGGGCTTACGAAGGCGAAGCTGGAGCTGCTTGAGGCCATCTCTAAGAGGAATGGCAAATCCATCTCCAGCATTGCAGAGAAGATGGGGAAAACCCGGGGCATGCTCTACCAGCAGCTGAAGGAGCTGAGGGGGGCCGGCTACGTTGATGGCAAGTTTTACATAACTGATGCAGGGAGGTTGGCATTATTATGACGGCTAAAAATTGGAAGAAAGTATTCCGCAATAAGGGTAAACTGATAAGATCTGCAAAGAGAGGGGCGGGAGTCTTCATTCAAAACCCAAAGGTGGGAAGTGCATGCACGTGCCTGTATGATATGATGATCCAAGAACGCCTTAGAGCAAAGCAGAGCGGCCTCAGGAAGCTTTTGGCCGATGAGCAGTATCTCCTGCTGGTTTATGCCACATTGATCAGCTGGGGCATGCACAGGATGGGCCCGAAAGGCGCAAAAATGAAGGATTTTAGGCATTTCAGGAAATCCATTGAAGAGAATGCCGACGTGATATGCGCGTTAAGCAAATATAAGCTCCAAAGCAAGAACCTTGGTTTGGATAAACTTGAGAAGAATCTAAGGCAATTGTTTTTTGGGATAGACGTAATGGCATCAGGTTCCAGATTCGTTTCTTCCTCAAAAATAATGCATTTTCTTTTGCCTGAATTGGTTCCTCCCATGGACCGGCAGTATACTCTGAAGTTTTTCAACAAAAAGATATATGGAAACAAAGAAAAGGAATTCGGAGTGTTTTTGCATATCCTTGGGCAATTCCATGACATTGCCTCAAACTTGGGTTTAAAGAAATCGGACTGCAGTGATGTAGACTTTGTATATACGATACCAAAACTTATAGATAATGCGATAGTAGGTTATCAAAAAAATAAGTGAATGGAGTTAGCTTGCATGAAATGGTCTAAGAAAAGAATAACAACTTTGGAGAACAAATGCAAACGCCTTTTGGCTGTTGAGCGGCTTCCGTTTGAGGATCTGGAAAGAGACAAGGGAAAACAACTGCCGCAAGAGGCAGGAATATACGTGTTATATGAAGATAGGGAAGTTGCTTACGTAGGCATGACAAAGGGCTCATTGCGAAGAAGGATATACAAAAACCACTTTAGGGGCAGCAAAAGGAATAGCGCATTCAGGAAAACGCTGATGAGGGAAAAGAGGTTCAGGGCCAAAAATTCTGTGAGGAAATATATGCTAAATCATATGGAAGTGGCCTGGAAAGAAATGGGCTCAGAAGAAGCTGAAACCTTGGAACACTTTATGATCGCAGTACTCAACCCAGTATACAACGGAGGGAAAAAATGACATCGCTAACGTTCTATGGCGGCGCAGGAGAAATCGGCGGCAACAAAATCCTGCTGGAAGATAAGGGCGCAAAGGTCTATCTGGATTTTGGGCAGGAGTTTGATTTCGGCGAGGACTATTTTTACGATTGGCTCGAGCCTAGGAATGTAAACGGGTTGGAAGTCTATTTTGAGTTTGGGCTGCTCCCGGAGGTCCCCGGCCTCTACTCCAAGGCCCTGCTGGAAAGGACCGACCTGAAATACAAGAAATCAGACGTGGATGGGGTGATAATCAGCCACAACCACTCTGACCATCTGGGGCATCTTCAATTCTTAGATGAAGACATACCTGTTTACATGGGCCACGGCACGCACAGGATAACCGAGATCTATCACTTCCTGTACCCAAGAATGGCCAATATCGGCCCGCACAATGAGCTCAATCACTTCAAATCCGGGGAAAAATTCAAGATAAAGCACCTGGAGATTACCCCTATCCACGTGGAGCATTCCACGCCTGGGGCATATGGCTTCATAATCAAGACAAGCAAGGGCAACATGGTTTATACCGGCGATTTCAGGATACACGGCCCCCGGGCAGACATGACGGAGGAGTTTATCAAGAAAGCCAAGGCCGCAAAGCCGTACGCGCTCATTTGCGAAGGCACAAGGATGGAAAGCGAGGCCGAGCACAACTATACCGAAAAAGAAGTGGAAACGAAGGTTTCTGACATAATGTCCAAGTCCAAGGGGCTGGTTTTTGGCTACTTCGCGATGACCAATATTGACCGCTTCATGAGCTTCTACAACTCCGCTGTGAAGAACAAAAGGATCATGGTGATCGGAGTAAAGCTCGCATACGTTATTCATAACCTAAGGGACAAGATTGCTGTTCTTCCAGATGTACTAAATGACAAGAACATACGGGTATATTACCGGCTTTCCAAATCCTGCAAATTCTGTGATACCGACTACTATAAGTGGGAAAGGGAGTTCATAAAGAAAATGATAACTTCTGAAGAACTGAAGAAAAGTCCGAAGAAGTACGTGATGCACCTGAACTTCAATGGTCTTATTGAGCTTGTATATATCCAGCCCAAAAAGGCCGACTTCATCTATTCCAGCTCTGAGCACTTCCTTGAGGGGGAGGGCAACGAGCAGGAGAAAGAGGTCTGGGAGAACTGGATGACGCACTTTGGGATTGAATTCCACAAGGCGCACTGCTCCGGCCACGCCTCAAAGGCGGACTTGGAAAGGGTGGTGAAGGAGATTAACCCGGAAATACTGATACCTGTGCATACCTCCAGGCCGGAGGAGTTCAGGAAGTTCCATTCGAACGTGAAACTGCCTGAAAAGGGTAAAAAGCTAGAGTTGTAAAAATGAAAAAAAACAATGGGAGGGTCTAGCAACCTTATTCAAGCTCAAAAAGTGTAATTTTATAATCTGTAATCTCATCCCACAGCACAATATATTTTATCTCAGCCGTAGCTGGAACATTAAAGAATTCACACTCATCCGTTTTTTGGACACCTGGATTTATTAAAAAGCTGCATGTGAAGTAATTAGCTTCGAAGTAACGGTCTTGAGTATCAACAAGATAAAATGCGCCAGGGACACTATCTTCTTCTTTACCATCATTTCTTACTGTGAATTCCACCGTGTAGTCTCTCAGTCCTTCTTCATCAGTATGGCCTTCGTCTATCTTATTAAGCGTAATGTGCATGTTCTCTGCAACCGCAGTTTTTCCATAATTTATGAAATATTTGTCTTCTTCAGGTTTAGTTTCTGCTGCAGATTTAGTTCCGCCACAACATCCGGAAAGAAGCAATCCGAATGCCAACAAAATGACCAATACCTTATTCATGGCGAAATTATCTGTGCAAATTATTTAAATATTGCGGAAACGCCGGAGGGGAACATCGCATACACGGGCGACTTCAGGATGCACGGCCCAAGGAAAGACATGAGCGAGGAGTTCGTGAGGAAGGCGGCAGAGGCAGAGCCCGTTGCGCTCCTCTGCGAAGGGACGAGGATGGAACAGGAGAAAGGGGAGCACAATTATACCGAAAAGGAAGTTGAGGAAAAGGTTTCAGAAATCACCTCCAAATCAAAGGGGATGGTGTTCGGCTACTTCTCAATGAGCAACGTGGACAGGTTCATGAGCTTCTACAAGGCGGCCAAGGCGAACGGGAGGAAGCTGGCGATAGGCACCCGGCTCGCCTACCTGGTCAGGGAGATGAGGGAGAAGGTGCCGGTGCTGCCGGACGTGATGAAGGACAAGAATATAGCGGTCTATTTCAGGCTGGCGAAATCCTGCACCTTCTGTGAAAAGGACTATTACCTTTGGGAAAGGGACTTCATGGGCAACATGGTCACTTACGAAGAGATGGCGAAGAAGCCAAAGGAATACGTGCTGCACCTGAATTTCAACCAGCTGATTGAGCTGGTGTACCTGCAGCCGAAGAATGCGGATTTCATCTACTCCAGCTCGGAGCATTTCCTGGAAGGGGAAGGTAATGAGGAGGAAAAGAAGCGCTGGGAGGCGTGGATGAATCATTTTGGCATAAAATTCCACAAGGCGCACTGCTCCGGCCACGCCTCACGGGAGGACTTGGAGAGGGTGGTGAAGGAGATTAACCCGGAAATACTGATTCCGGTGCATACCTCGAAGCCGGAGGAGTTCAAGAAATTCCATTCAAACGTAAAACTACCTGAGAAAGGAAAAATAATGAAGCTATGAAGCTGAAGACAAAAACTTATGTGATATACTTCCTCCGCCCTAGCATTCTAACCTCTTCCGGAGTTGCCTTGAATGCGTTTCCCCCTTTCCGTATCATATACTTTCCTTCAAATTCATAAAGTGCGTCTCTATCCCAAGGAGGTATTATTATAGATATAACCTTCTTGCCTAAAACTTCTCGCTCCTTCACATCTATCGTAGGTGCCGGTTTTATCGTGTTTCTGACCGCATTATGTATTTTCTGATCGAAAGTTTGTCTTGTGAGATCACTCCCAAGTATATCTCCATTATCTGCTATTCCATAGAAAACAATCCCACCTTTTCGGGTATGTAAAAAAGCAGCTATTTCCCGAGATATTTTATCCATCTTCACCCCGGGAGCTTTAAATTCGTACAACTGATCCTCGCCCCCTTTACATATATCCAGGATCTCCGTGGCAGTAGGAAGTGGAAGCTTACTTGGTAATCTCTTCGCATGTTTCTTGGAGATTGCCTTTTCAACCAACGTTCGGTTCTTGACAGGACCTTTAAAGTACGAAGGCCGTACTTGCGAGATCAAGGGCGTTTTCCTATAAACTACAGAACCTTCTTTCTTGATTACATTCCCCGATTTATCCTTTTTTGGTTCTATCAAACCCATATCTCTCATCTTTCTTAAATCATTAGCCACGGAAATCAACCCCCTACCTGTGGTAGCGGCAATCTCTTTGGCACTTTTCCTCCCGTTAATCAGCTGAAATGCTTCCAACCTCTGAGGTGCATTTGCAAATAGGTATCTCGCCCGTGTAATGAGCTCTTGCAGATTTATCATGAGGAATCATCTTTTTTTCTTCAATTTTGTTGATTTAATCCTTCGTATACTTGCGGCGTTCATACCAGTAAGCATACCTATTTTAGCAGAAGTAAATCCGAGGCTATACAAAATCCTTATCTGATCATCCTTTTCTTTGTTCTGAATAGCCAATAGACCGATAATCGTATCCAGTTTTTCAATAATTTCGTCCTTTTCCATGTTTTTTCACCCTTTGTTTGTTTTCCTGATGAGATGCAAGGTAACATTAACGTTATTAATCGTTTTTCTGGTCAGAGCAGCTATCTCCTTTGGAGAAAACCCGGCAGTGTTCAATGTTTCAACTTGCGCTCTATAACTGTCCTTGTCCCTAAGAATGCCCAATGCAGTTAATCGTAATAGGACATCCAATTTCCTATTAATCTCAGTAAGCTCGCTCTTCACGATTTCACCTTTTTCTTATACACGCTCAATTCTTTTGATGCGTGTGTCGAAGTTATTCCCAAAACCTTTGCGATTTCAGAAGTTTTCATGCCCCGTTTATGTAAAAAGGCCACTTGTTCCCTAATCACCTCACTTCTTTCTCGTATTTTCTCCCCTACAATAACCCCTAACTTCAAATCTATGTTCTCCAATAGTTCAACGATTTTATCTTCTCTGGACATTCTTACCACCCTTTTTTATTTGGGATATTTCACTAGACACGTAAGAAGGGGATTTGCCAAAAATCTCTGCAATCTCCGTGTACTTTAATCCCAGCGAGGATAGCTGAGCAATCACGTCACGCATGGTTAGGCTCTTATCCTCCTTCAATTCCTTGCGTATACTTAAAGCAATCAGAACATTTAGTCTTTTCACAATCTCTGCATTCGCCTCTTCTTCCTTCGGCATTTACAAAAACCTCCTCGCGTTTATTATGAGGGGCAATCTTTAAATATTTAACTTTTCTTGTTTTCTATTCGTCTGTAAATAACTAAATTCAAAATTAATGTTTCGGGGCGACATAGGAAACTGATGGCCGGGACTCTGCCCCCTCCGACGGCTGTGAAGAAGCAGTCGGCTGGGGCGAAGAAGAAATCTGCGGCGGGGAAAAAGGAATTGTTGGGGGCGGGGAGCGGGAAGCTGGAATTGGGAAGGAACTGCACTGAGGCGCAGGTGCGCGCGGGGTGCAGGAAGGCGCTGAAGAGGGAGGGGCCTGCGGTGGCGATGAGGTACCCGAAGGACCTGGACAGGCTC
>Ga0180432_10005938_pt1 | contig 16052 bp, 10 predicted proteins | sample SS_ome_10_FD_132414 | JGI IMG/M metagenome (GOLD analysis project Ga0180432, IMG submission 132414) | Hypersaline lake sediment archaeal communities from the Salton Sea, California, USA - SS_1_MS_2 metaG | ecosystem: Environmental > Aquatic > Non-marine Saline and Alkaline > Hypersaline >... | reverse complement strand
CTAAAGCCATGGGCCACCCCCGGAAGACCTCCCAGGGACGTACCGTTCAATCTTTGTTGCAGGCAGCTTAGAGGGACGGACACGCCCGGTCGACTTGTTTCTGTCTGGACGCCGATCCTGATGGCGGGCGCGTCGGAGATTTGCGCCGCTACGTGCCGTTCCGCCTGGGCGCCTGGATCGCTCCGGTCTCACACTGCACCAGACACGCGCGGCAGGCGGTGCATCTGTCCTTGTGCGCGAACGCCGCCCGCCCCGCCTCGCTGTCGAACGCCCAGACGCCCTGGGGACAGACCTCAAGACAAGAGCAGCAGCCTTCGCACTTGGCTGGATCATGGGTCAGCACGCGGTATCCATTGAGCAGCTCCGTGCGGACCGTGCCCGCCAGGGCCACGTTGCCTATCGCCCCCACGCCCAGTCGTGCCAGGAACGGATCGAGATCGCTTTTCATGTTCGGCGCCAATCCGCCCAGTTCGGCGCCGTAGATCAGGAGCATGACCATCGCGATGATCAAGGTTGATCGAACAGGCCAGTCGCTCTCGACCCCCGACAGCTCAAATGCGACCAGGGCCCCACCAACGAATAGATCGAGCAGGAGGACCTTGGTGAGGCCGCGCTTGCCCGGAATCCACGGGCAAGCAAGCATGAAGATCAAGAACGTGACCGCACCGGTGGTCAGATAGGTCCCCAAGCGGTCTCGCCAGAAGAGCAGGAAAATCGCCGCGCCCAGCAGATAGAACGGAAACAGGCTGCCGAGGGCGGTGTCGATTCGTTCCCGCCAGTCGTAGGTGACCCTGCTCATCGCTTCGTCCCTGCGCCCGCCTTCGGCGAGGTAGCGAGGCAGGTCCCCTGCGCGGACCGGCCCCCAGCGAACCCGCCAGCCGGTCTGCCTGCGAACCTCTGCGGCACAGACCCCAGGCGCGGCGAGCGGGGGGAGGATCAGCTCCCGATGATCTACAAGTTCGGACACGCCGCTCGTCTTGACCGCAGCGACCACCGAATGCGTGTTGAACTCGTCCGCACCGGCGGCGCACCAGACGTTCACGCCTCTGGACTCGCACACCAGCAGCCAGGCGTCCAGACCACGCCAGAGACGCTCGAGCCGCTTGACGGTCAGGTCGAAGTTGCAGGTGACCAGAACGGGGCTGTCGCGACCGGGCGTGCCGATCCGGCGCAGACCGATCCGGGTCGGGCAGGGAAAGAGGCGAAAGAGCAGACCCCAAATGGTCTTCAGGAAGCTCATGATGCAACGTACCCGGCTGCGCGGCGAGCGGTGACGATGGCGAAGGCGTCGCCGTGGCTTCGCTCCTCCCTCTCGACGGCAAAGCCCGCGCCGCAGATCCTTTCGCTCAGGTCCGCCACCGGCCGCGTCGACGATCTCGTGATCAGATAGGTCGCGGCAGCCAGCGGGAGACGGAGCAGCATGTGAAGCAGCCTGCGCGCTCTCGACCGCGGCGGGACCTCGTCGGCAATGACCAGCCACCCGCCCGGCTTGAGAATCCTGGACGCGTGTCTCAGTGCGTAGCGTATCTCGTCGTCCGTCAGTTCGCTGAACACGAGCGTGGCCACCACCGCATCGTAAGCGCCGTTCGGCAGACGGTCCATCGCCTCGACGCCCATCTGGCGGACGTTGAGCTTGCCTTCCAGGCGTTCGGCCTCGATGCGCTCTTGGGCTGCGGCCACCATGGACGGGCTGAGATCAAAGCCGTCGACCGTGCAATCCCTGGAGATCAGCATGCCGGCCAGCTCGCCGGTGCCGCAGCCGATCTCCAGGATCTTGCTGCCTGCGGGGACCGCGCCCGCCACCCGTTCTTTCATCGCCCGGACGCGGTGCCCGCTGATCCTGTCGATCCGTCGGTCGTACGACCGCGGCCGTCCCTCGAGGATCTTCATGAAGACGTAGCTGAGCATCTTCTGCGGTCCGTATCGTCACGGCACGATGGATCGAACGCGGTCGAGCCGGCTGGGCACGCCGTTCATGGTATGGGGGTGGGGGCGCTCCGTCGATGCCCGCATTGCGAACCACAGAAGCGGTTTGCACAGGCCGGGCGCCGGCCCTGGTGTCTAAGCTGCTTGGAGAAATGTTTGAACAGATGAGAAGGTTGGGTGGCCTATCTCTTCAGAGGTGGGGGACACGAATTCGAACGGGGATTCGCGTCCCCCACGGCTAAAGCCATGGGCCACCCAAGGAAGACCTCCCAGGGACGTACTGTTCAATTTTTCTTGCAGGCAGCTTAGTTGACGAACTGAAACGCGTAGAGTTTGCAGTCTCGCATCGCGAAGCGAATCTTGATCGGCCTGCCCGCCAGTTTGCTGACGTCACGGTTCTTGCCCCAGCTCACGGGCATCCGCACCGAGTTGCCGCACAAGGGCGTGGCGTCGGCCTCGGTGAAGCCCTGGATGGGCCGGGCCTTCTCGTCCAGCAGCGCCACGTGGACCGACCCCCCACCGCTGGTGTCGAGATTCAGTTGCAGCGACTTGCCCTCGAACCGGATCGGCGGCGTGACGATCTCGCCGCCGGTGTAGTCGGCATCGGCAGAGACGAACCCGTCCAGGCGCAGGACCGCCCGACCGATGCCGGTGAGCATCTTCGTTGCGGCCGGGTCGCGGTGGTCGGCGTGATCCACGTTGGACCCGGCATAGTAGATCCACAGCTCGTCGCCCATCCGGATCGGGTTGGGCAGCGCCCAGACCATGCGCGAGTAGAAGCTGCCGGCCGGTCCCAGTTTCATGAACGGCCGGCGCTCACCGACGCGCCGGAACGTCTTTCCGTCGCGGCTGACGCACAGCCGGACGTCCATCGCGTTCGGGCCCATCCGCCTCAGCGGCGCCCGCGGTTTCCAGTGCCAGAACGCCTGGGCCAACATGACGTAGACGCCGGCGGCGTCGGGATACTTGAACACGGCCGCGCCGTAGTAGTCCACCGGCGGCTGGGCCGTGGGCGTCTCGTGCGTGGCCAGGTCGACCTGGTCGGCCTTCATGACGGTGCGTTCACCCGTCCAATGGATCAGGTCGTCGGACGCCAAACGCCGGACCGTCCGGTAGTTCGCTTCGCGGTCCTCGTGTCGGACCCATCGCCGCGTGTAGAGCACGTAGCGCCCGACCGCCTCGTCCCAGAAGACAACGCTTTGTGTGTCCTTGTGACCGATCTTCGGTTTGGACCACAGCGTCCAGCGATAGCCGTCGGGCGAGCTATGGATGTGGAACTCACCACTCGGGTAGACCTTGGCCTGTGTCTTGTATCGCTGTTCCGCCGGGGCCTTCAGGTCGATCCAGACCGCGCACCCCCCGATCACGCCCGGCAGGACGACGTTGTTCGCCCGCGAGCCGTCGATCTCGTGCAGGTTCAGTTTCGGTTTGGTGAAGTGGATCCCATCTGCCGACTCGGCGTAGGCGACGCGCCGGAACTTCTTGCTGTAGACGTCGTACCAGAGGCGAACCCGACCGTTGTCCTTGAGCACGCTGCTGTAGCAGCAGATGCGCGCGTCCCCGGCGGACTCCCATGGCAGGTCGTTGGTCAGCAGCACGCGCCCGTCCATATGCGGCGGGTTCATCGTGAGTCGAATGCCCCGGCTCGATTCGATAAACGTCTGGTCGACGAAAAGCTGCTTGCGCGATCCGACGTCGATCGCCTTCGGTGATTCACCAGCGGCGCGTGTCGTCAGGAGCGCCGGGCCGAGCAGAGCCATCGTCGACGGGATCAATCGGAACGCGACGCGATCGAACGGTCGTGGTTTCGGCATCGTGTGTGCCTTTCCCATTCAGTGCCTATCCGGATGACCCCGCCGTGAAACAGTGTACTTGCCGCGGAGCACCTTGTCTGCGGAAGGGATCGATGTGCCGGTACGCTGTCGCGAGGCCCGCCGCGTTCACCAGAGCGCGATGGACGCCACGAATCGTCGTGGCCTTTACAGTCCCGACAATGCGCGTGACACTTTGGACTGAATGTCCGTTCTTCGCAAAGGAGCCTCGCCGTGAAACGAGTGGACCTGCCCCTCGAGCGGTTCGGTGTGTGTCGTCATCTATTCATGTTCTCGGCGTGCGGTCTGGCCGTTGGGTTCGCGGTCGGCCCGGTGCTGGCGGAGGAAACGGCGTTGCGGCCCTTCTCCTACCGCGAGGGATTCGAGGGCGCGAGTCCAGCGTTGGCACTGTGGGCCAAGAACGGCCCGTCGACCGTCGCGTTTTCCGGGCCCTCCGACGAGAAAGCCTTCGAGGGCAAGCGCTCGCTCAAGCTGGACGTTACGCTCGATGGCGGGTCCTACCACTACTTCGGCGTCGGGGTGAACGTGCCGTGTGCCGGTCAGCTCAAGCTCTCGGCCCGGGTGTTCGTGGCCGAGGGCACGACGGCGCGCGTGGGGTTCGGGACGAACATGCAGTACCCACCCACGCATCACTCCGGATGCGGACCCGTCAGGACCTTCGACAAACCGACCGGGCGCTGGGAGATCGTCGAGTGCGACCTGGTGGCGCGCGGAAAGGCCGGCGCGGCCGGTGTCATGTCCGGCCACACCGCCGCGACGCGGGGCGAGGACGTCGGCGCGGCGCTCGATCGGTGGAGCCTGTTCATCCGCGGCGGCAAGGGGAAGCGCGCGGTGGTCTACGTGGACGACGTCCGGATCGAGGGCCGCGTGCCGAGCAAGGCGGACTTCGACAGACAAATCGAGCAACGTTGGCGAAAGCGACAAGAGCGCCTGGCCAAGCGTGTGGCACGTTGGCGCAAACAGCTTGCGGATGCCAAACGCGGGCTCGTCCCACTGAAGGACCCTCCCGAACCGGTCCGCCACTACCTGACGGAGCTTAAGACCAGCGCCGAGCAGGCCGGGTGCCTGATCGACAAGTTCGCCAAGGTGGGCTACGGCTCGAAGCAGGACCTGGCGGGCATCGAGGCGGCGTTGCATACGATGCGGTACGGTCCTGAGACGATTTCGGCCATCGCCAAGGGCCTGACTAGCGGCCGGCCCTTTCTGCTGTTCACGCCGCCTGCCATCACCAACCGACGATTCGCGGCGGAGACGTTCCCCGTTCCGGCGCGCGTGAGCGACCGATTGGATTGTGCCGGCTGCCGCGGCGAATACGAGTCCGTCACCGTCGTCCTGTACGCATTGAGGGACCTCAAGCAACTGAAGGTCACCGCGACGGATCTGACGGGCCCCGCCGGCGTCATCCCCGCCAAGGCCATCGATATCTGGGTCGTCAAGTGCTGGTATCAGGCCGCCAAGGAGATCTGGTGCCGACAGAAGACCAAGCTCCTCGCGCCCGAATTGCTGCTGAAAGACGACGTGCTCGTCCGAGTGGACCTGGCCAAGAAGCAGAACTACGTGCGGAGCACGAACGAGGACGGCACGCACACCTACCTGCTCTGTAGCGGGCCCGCCAGTGAGAATCTCAAAGACGTTCGGCCCGTCGACGCCGAGGCGCTCCAGCCCGTGGACGTCCCCGCCCGTTCCCTGAAGCAGTTTTGGTTGACCCTCCACATCCCGAAGGACGCGAGGCCCGGCACCTACAAGGGCAAGGTGTCGCTCGCAACACAGACGGGCACGCGCGAGCTGCCCCTTGCGGTCACGGTCCATCCGTTCGATCTGGCGGACTCGCGACTGATCTACTCGATCTACTACCGCGCGAAGCTGTCGAAAGACGGCCGGCCGACGATCGGTTCGGAGTACAAGTCCGAGCAGCAGTACCGCGCGGAGCTCGAGGATCTCAAGGCCCACGGCGTGCTCTACCCCAGCAATTACCAGCCGTGGGGTGAGGCCCGGCTCCGCCGCTCGCTCGAGATCCGCCGCGATGTCGGCCTTCCGGCGGGTCGGTTCTACAACCTCGGGCTGTGGACCGGCAGTCCGACCAAGCCGGCCCAGTTGGCCAACTTGAGCAAGCAGGTCAAGCGGTGGATCGACGTGTGCCGGCCGTTCGGATACGACACCGTCTATTTCTACGGCATCGATGAGGCCCGGGGTGAGCGCCTTCGCGCCCAGCGGGCCGCATGGCGCGTCGTACAAGACGCCGGCGGCAAGCTCTTCGTCGCATGCTACAAGGGGACGTTTGAGGCCATGGGAAACCTGCTGAACTGCGCCGTGCTCGCGGGCCGGCCCGACCCGGCCGAGGCCGAGAAGTGGCACGGCGTCGGCTCGCACGCCTTCTGTTACGCCTATCCCCAGGTCGGCAACGAAGAGCCCGAGACCTATCGCCGCCACTTCGGGCTGGTGCTCTGGAAGGCGGGGTTCGATGGGGCCATGGACTACGCCTATCAGCACGCCTTCGGACACATCTGGAACGACTTCGACCATCAGACCTATCGCGACCACAACTTCACCTACCCGACGGTCAACGGCGTGGTCGGGACGATCCAGTGGGAGGGGTTCCGCGAGGCCGTCGACGACGTCCGGTACGTCACGACGCTCGAGCACGCGATCAAGCGTGCGCCGCCGGCGAAGGCGACTGTGGCCGGGCGGGCAAGAAAATGGCTCGAAGACCTCGACCCAGACACGGTCGATCTGGATCAGGCACGCGCACAGATGGTCGACTTAATCAAAGCGCTCCAGTAACGGGCACTAGCGATATCGGCTCGTTGCCGGTGCTGGGGATGGGACATATAATCGTCTTGGAGTTGACCACCCGGCTGCCATAAGGGGACGCTGGAATGGACCGTCTCAAGCACATCGTTGTGGGTGTCGATTTTTCGCGTTTCTCGCAAGTCGCGCTCGGACAGGCCATTCGCATTGCCCGTGCGACCCAGGCCAAGCTGCACGTCCTCCACGTCGTTCGGGCGTCGGTCGTGGACGACCTCAAGGAGGCCCTGCGCGATACGACCGACGGGTTCCACGGCGAGGTGCGTACCACCGCGCTGGAGCACCTGGGCCAATTCATCGCCGACGGCAATCCCGAGGGGGTAGACGTCGTGTCGGACGTTGTGATCGGCAGTCCGCTGGTCGAGATCCTGCGGCGCGTTCAGGACGTCTCGGCGGACCTGCTGATCGTCGGTATGAAGGGGTCCACCGGCCGGCCCGGCGGCGCGGGGACCGTGGCCGCAAAATGCATGCGCAAGGCAGCCACCAGGGTCCTGCTCGTTCATGAGAACAGCCCCGAGCGATTCACCAGCGTCGTGGCCTGTGTGGATTTCTCCGAGGCCTCCGGCCGGGTGGTCGAACAGGCCGTTCGCATTTGCTTACAAAACAAGGCCCACCTGCACGTGATGCACGCCTTCTACCCGCCCTGGAAGGTCCTGCACTACATGGCGCCCACGCGGCAAGCGTCGCCGGACTACCAGGAGCAGTACCGGCAACAACTGGTCGATCGGTTGCACCAGCTCCTCAAGCCGTTTGAGACGGAGGTCAGCCAGTTGAACGTCGATTGCCACCTGCTCGAGATGTCGGAGACACATGAGGCCGTCCTGGAGTTCAAGGAACGGACCAGCGCCGATCTGATCGTGATCGGCACCCGAGGGCGCACGGGCCTCAAGGCGCTGCTGCTGGGAACCACCGCCGAACGCATCATCCGCGAGTCACCGTGCTCGGTCCTGGCCGTCAAGCCGGAGGGGTTTGAATACAAGGTGGACTGAGCCCACGCTGCAACGAAATCCATCCTCACTGAGCCTGTGCGCTGCGCGTTGGGTGGGTCACGGGGACAGGTCCGGCACGCGGATGCTGTCGTCGGTGACGTAGGCGGTGTAGCTTGGCTGGGCGGTCGGATCACGCCAGAAGGTCACCAGCAGGGAAACGTAACGATGCGTGCTCCAAAACAGCGGCTGAATATGGGTCAGGCCATGAAAGACCCAGAAGCTCTTCGCAGACGAGCCGACGAGGTCGAACAACGTCTGCGCGCCGGCCAGCGGCGTGGTCGCGTCGTTTTCCGCGTGCAGGAACATGACCGGAACGCTCATCTCACCCAGCCGGTCGCGGGTCGCAAACAGCCAAGCGAAACCAAGGCGGGCAGACAGAGAGGCCAGAGGGAAGATGATAGGGTGGAGATAGGGTTGCATTGCTTCGACCATGGCGACCGGGTCGTACGCACCGTCCAGAGCCACCGACTGAATCTGGGGTTTCGTCCGCAAGGTGGCCAGTCCCAGTGCCGGGCCGGTGCCCAATGACGTCCCGAGCAAGTGAACGCGCTGTCGCGCCGGGGCGTCGTCGCCGAGGATCCAGTTCAACAGGGCCTCACTGTCGTCGAGTTGGGTGGCGATGTCGGGTCTTCCGCCGCTCTCGCCGTAGCCCTGGTAGTCAAACGTGACGACGTGCATGTGGTTGCTCGCCCCGACGAGGACCCAGGGCAAGGTGCAGGCCTGCGAACCGTCGGTGCCGTGCATCAGCAGGACGGTTCCGGCCGCGTTCGGATCAAGCTGCCCGTCTTCTTGGGCAGGGACGAACCAGGCGCTGAGCCATTGGCCGTTCGCGCTCTGGACGGTCACCGACTCGAATTGAAGACCGATGTCCGTGGGTGTCGACGCATCGGGTAGCGATCCCAACCGTAGACGCGCCACGAGGTCCTGGCATGTGGTCTCTGGATTTAGGACAAAGCTGCTGAGCAGGTCGCTCGGCAAGAAGAGACAACCGGTGACCAACCCCGGGAGGACCAACAGGGCAGCGAGCGAGGCGACATGGGGTTTCACAGAACGCTCCTGCCTGGAATTGCCACAGGAACCGCCTGGACGAGCGCATGCACCCATGGCCATTGTCCGGACGAATCCGGGTATGTCAAGAGACGGACGCAGCTTCCCCGAGCATGCGAGCCAGCCGGCGCGGCAGGTTGCCGATCGCGTCGGGATAGCCTAGTCTTCTGCGCGGTATGAACCAGGACGACCAGCCAAGCGAACCCCTGTCGGTGGTTGATCGGGTGCGCGTGCAGTTTGGCTCGTTGGTGGCGGTTCGCGATGTCTCGTTCGAGCTGCGTGCCGGAGACCTGCTGGGCCTGATCGGGCCGAACGGTGCGGGCAAGACGACGCTCCTCCGCGCGATGTGCGGGTTGCAGTCGCTGGACTGCGGGTGCGTGCACGTGCTGGGCGAAGCGCTGTTGCCCAGCGCCGTCCGCGTGCTCCATCGGATCGGCTTCACGCCGGACACACCGACCGTGTACGAGGAGCTGACGGTCCGGGAGTTCCTTCGCTTCATCGCCAAGGCCTACCACATCGGCTCGGATGCGATCGAGGAACGCATTGATTTTTGGCTGGAACAGGTGTGGCTGACCGAGAAGATGGGCCAGAAGATCAAGGCCTTGTCTCGGGGCATGCGCCAGCGGGTTGCCATCGCGCGAACGCTGCTGCCCAACCCGACGGTGATCCTGTTGGATGAGCCGGCCGCGGGGATCGACCCGGCCGGTCGGGTCCAGTTGCGGCAGCTCCTGTGCAATCTGCGAGCGCAGGGCAAGGCCCTGGTCGTCTCGTCGCACATTCTGGCGGACCTGAACGAGTACTGCACGCACATTGCGATCATGGCGCAGGGGTCGATCATCCAATTCGGTTCGGTGGCGGCCGTGGCGGGTGGGGCGGATGACGCGCGTTGTCGATACACGTTGATCCTCGCCCGGCCGGTGGCTGGCCTGCGCGACGTGCTCGAGAAGATCGCCGGTGTGCGTGGCGTCGAGGCCGACAACGACCGCGCCGTGTTCGAATATGCCAGCCGGCGTGAGGACGCGGCCGATCTGTTGGCCAGGCTTGTCGGACAGGGCATCCCGGTCGCCTCGTTCGCGCCGAACCTCCCCGGGTTGGAGGAGGCCTACATGCGGACCGGGATCAGGCAGGTGGACTGATGGCGGGCATGCCCATCGTCGACAACGCGCTGGGGTGGGTGCAGATGCGGCTGCGAGGCGGCCCGATACGCATCGCCGGCAAGGCGGGCGCGTATGCCGCCATCATCGGCGCCTGTATCCTCGTGTCGATCCGCGTCGATCCGAAGCAGACGACGTGGCTGTTGTCGGTCTGGACGAAGGGCCTGCTGGTCTTGCAGGCGGGCATCCTGATCTTGCTGGGCTGTGCGGCCATCCGCAACGTGATCCGCAGGGACGTCTCGACGCGGATGCTCGAGTCGCATCGCGTCGCGCCGGTCAGCGGGGCGGTGGCCGTCGTCGGGTACCTGCTCGGCGCGACCTCCGAGGCCACCGCCCTGGGGCTCGTGAACCTGGTGCTGGGGGTGCTAACGTCCGTTGGTGCCGGCCAACTGGTGGGCGACTGGCTGCTGGCGAACGCCTTCCTGGTCTGGTTTGCGGTGTTCCTGTGGACCGCCACCGCGTTCTTCGCGTTTGTCTCGAAGGCGGGGTTCGGAGTCCTGGTCATCGTGGCCATCCTCTCTGCGATGAGCGGCGGGATCGCGTTCGTTTTGCTGCCTGGCCTCGTGCTGATGGTGAACCCCCTTGTGAATTACGCCGTCTCCAACATCATCGGCGGCAGCATCCAATGGGGTGGGGCCTATCCGATCGCGTTGCTGGCGCAGTTCCTGGGCGGGGCCCTGTTTTTCATCGGGGCCACCCGCAAATACCGGCGGGACGACCTCGTGGCGTTTGGTCCATGGCTCGGATCGGCGCTGGTGGCCGGCTGGGTGACCATCTCCATCGTGGGCATCCTCAACTGGACCCAGCTTAGCCTGCCGTTCTCGGGGACGGTCGACGTCACTGTCACGCAACAGCTTTGCGCGTCCACGCTGATGTCGATGCTATTCGCCCTCGTGCCCGTCTCCGCGGCGGCCCTGGCCGAATCGCGATGGCACCGGAGGCGGCTCCTCAACGATCCCTACCTGGAGCGCAGGCCGATCTCGTCGGCCTTCGTCGCGTTCGTCTGCGCGGGCGTCTGCCTCCTCCTGCCCCTGCGGATCATGCCCGGGGGCCCCGCCATGCTGGAGGGAGCCGTTCGGATCGCGGTCATGCTGATCGCCTTCCTGCTTTCGGTCAGCTGCCTGCTGCGGATCTGTTACCGGGCGTCGTCGAAGGCGGCCTTCATCGTCGGCCTGTGGATCTGCGTGACGTGGCTGGGACCGCTGTTCGCCGAGGTCGTCCGCTTTGGTGCGTCTGACCTGAAAGAACCCCCCTGCGACATCGCGGCCTACAGCCCGATCGTGACGCTGCTGGCCGTCTTGGACGACTGGGCGGTCAACACGACCTTCCCGCTGGCCGTCCAGGTGGCGCTGGCCGGGGCGATGGCGGCCGTCTACTACAGGCCGCGCAGAAAAAAGGGGACGGGAGTCTTTTCCGGGTAAGCGCAGACACAGAAAAGACTCCCGTCCCCTTTTTCGATCGTCAGTAGGGTTCGGGGTCGCGGTTCAGTTCGTGGATCTGCCTGAGCGTTTCCGGTTCGGTCTGGATGGTGATCCGATCGTCGGGCTGCAAGACGATGTCGGCCGTGGGAAAGAACGTGGACTCGCCGTCGCGCGTGTGCGACAGGACAAAGACGTGTTGGCCCTTGCCCAGGTTGCGGATCTCCTGGCCGACGAGGTCCGAATCGCGGTTGACGACGAGGTTGGCGACGGCCAGCAGGCGGTCGCCCACGTAGAACGAGTTGACGATCGATCGGTCGCTGGAGCTGGTGGCGAACAGCGGGGCCGCCAGCTCCGACGTGCTGAACGCGAGTTGGATCCCGAGGGAATCGCGAAGTTTGCCGGCCAGCTCCTGGTCAAACATCCGCAGCACGACGCGGATGCCCGGCTTGAGCTTCCGCGCATCCAGGGCCATCTCCAGGTTGGCCAGGTCGTCGTCCGTCGCGAGGATGATCGACTTGGCGTGCGCCAGGTTGAGGTCGTCGAAGATCCCCTCCTCCCGGCTGTGACCGATACGGACGGGGATCCCGTACCTTCGAGCATAAGCGAGGTTCGGGCACTGGGGGTCCTTCTCGAGCACGGCCACCTTCTCCCCCAGCGAGATGAGCTGTTGGAGTATCCGAAGACCCACCTTGCCCAGCCCGCACAACACGACGTGGTTGTCCAATGTCTTGCACATGGCTTGAACCCACTCTGTTGACGTCTCGTCCCGGCGCAGTAAATGGTAGCTAAATCGAACGATCCCATCGAGGATCACCAGCAATCCGAGAGGCGGCAGCACGACGTAGAACAGTTGCAGGACCCAGTGCTCCGGGAAGTCCAACAAGTGCTCCATGAAGACCAGACAGTAGGTGATGTATAGCGCTTCGGCATAGCCCAACTGCTTCTGGGCGTAGAGCGCGCGAAAACACATGCCGCCGACCAAGAGCAGGCCGATCAGTCCGCCCAGCATCGGTAGGAAATCGCGGACCGGACGTCTGAGGTAGTACAGATGCGCTCGAAGACGACGCACGGGCGTTCGCATGGGACCGTAGTATCCCGCGACGGGCGTTGCGTGTAAACGGCATGCCCTGGTACCCGAACGAATTGGAGGTACCATGGTAAGCGCGCTTCGGTGCCGGGCGGAATGGAGCGAGGGCACGAAGGTGAAACGGCGCACTGCAATTCTGTTGGCGGTTCCTTGCCTGGCGTCTTTGGCAACGACGCCGGTATCGGGCGAAGTCAGCCGTGACGGCGCGGGGGTTTCGTTTCGACTGGTTTCGGAGGTCTCGTTGGGACGGTTCGGGGGCCTCCCCTACTGCGTCGACCTTGACGGCGACGGTGCCGTCGACGTTCTGTGGCTTCAGTCGCCGGGCCTGTTCCATTCGAAGGTCTTCGACGTGCCGCCCTGGAAGGGCCGATTCAGCGAGGCGGAGCGGAATCATTTCTGCCTAACGGCCACCGACGCGACGGGAAAGATGCGTTGGCGGATCGGGCAGCCGTGGCGCGGGAAACGCCCGTTCGTGACCCACAGTGCCGAACGGGCACTCGACTGTGCGGACCTCGACGGGGACGGCGTGCTCGAGGTCGTCTGCGCGCGGCGCGACGGGTTGCTGGTCATCAATGCTCGAACCGGCGCGGTCGAGCGGTCCGTCAAGGCGAAGGCTGACAACGTTCAGATCGTCTGTCTGGCCCATACGGGCCGCGGACCGACGGACTGGACGGTGCTGGCCAAAAACGCCGAACGCGCCTATCCGCCCCACGAATACGCCAATCCCGCCTGGTTCTACGATGCCCAGCTGCGTCTGCTCAAGACGGCCGACTACCTCGGCGCCGGGCACACGCCGCTGGCCGTCGACGTCGACGATGACGGGTTGGACGAGTTCGTCATCGGGTACAACCTGGTGGATCACGACCTGGCGACCCTGTGGTCGTATCGGCCGACGACTGAGGACAAGTGGGACGCGGGCGAGATGCACGTCGACGACGTCGTCGTTGGCCAGCTCGGTGGACGAGCCTGCGTCGCCCTGGCCGCCAGCGACACCGCATATCTGCTTGACGCCAAGGACGGAGACCTGATCTGGAAGCGCAAGGGCGTCCACCCGCAGCACTGTCAGATCGGCCGGTTCGATCCGGGGCGGCCTGGCCAGCAGGTCTTCGTTCACAACAAGCGTGCCGACCTCCAGCTCTATGACGCCGGGGGCAGGGAGCTGTGGCGGATGACCCCGCCGGAGAATTTCCCGCTGGGTCGGGCCGCGCCGTGCAGGCGACAGAAGTTCCACGTGTTCGACCCGACGACGGTGCTGAGAGGTCTCGGACCGTCCGGCACCGACCTGCTGATCTTCACGGACGGCGGTTGGCCGTGCGTCATCAACGGCACGGGACGGCGGTGTCTGGAGTTACCCCACACGCCTAACGCCGCCCAGGACTGGGGCGAGGTCCCCGGCCGGCCGGATGACTACGGGTACGGCTACTACGCCCGCGTGGCGGACTTCGACGGCGACGGTCGCGTCGAGGTCCTGATCAACGACCGGCGTTTCGCCTGGTTCTACGAGATCGAGAAGGCAAATCCGACAACGCGCCAACCGGCGGTCGCCCCGCGCTCCGATGCCCGTGTGCTCCACGCGGACCTGGAGCACTACACCGACGGCGTCGTCCAGCCGCTCAACGCGGGCGTGCGCTGGCTGGGCGATCCGTTTGCCGGTCGACCCGAGGGCACGGTGAGCATCACCAGGGACTTCGCGTTCGCCGGGTCCCGCTGCGCCCACGTGCGTACCGACCGCAACGACCGGATCGCGCGGATACGGTTGCAGAAGCGCTTCGACGCGCCGGCCGTCACGGGGGATGCCGTCGCTGAGGTGGTGTTCCGCCCCGTCCGCGACAAAGCGGTCGACCTCGAGGACATCACCGTCCTGGAGATCAAGGCCTACAGCGGCGGTGCCGCGGGCGTCATCGTCCGTGCGACCGGTGACGCAAAGATCGGCACCTATCGGCTGGACGTCTTGCATGGCGACGAGAAAGACCCGAGCAAACGCGTCCGCGCCGACGGCGTGGTCAAGGGCCTCAAACAAGCCGAGTGGATTCGCGTCATCCAACACCGAAGGAAAGGCAGCGGCCGGGTCGACTTATGGGTCGGCCCGCCGGATCGCGAGCGACGGGTGGGCACGTGGGCGGATCTGGATCCGGCCGCCGACCTCGGTCGCGTCGAGATCGGCGATACGTCGACGTCCAAGTACCGCGGCTCGGGTCACTGGGATGACGTTCGCATCGGCGGGCGGCTGGCGTCCGGCCAAAAGCCCGCGCCGCCCGAGCCACCGCTCCGTGACGTTGGCAAGGAGCTGCCGGTCATCGAAACGCCCATCGTCGTCGGGCGTGCGAAACAGCTCTTCGTCGACGACGCCGTCATCGACTCGACCACCGGCCTGAAACGCACGCTCCACCCGGTCAACAAGCACGCCGCCAACCCGTTGGTCGTCGCGGACAGGCCGTGGGAGGGAAAGTGTGTCCTGCTGTACGGCGCCGTCGTCCGCGACCCGGCCTTGAGCAAGTTCCGGATGTGGTACCTGGCGTGGGGCAAGCACGTCGGGCAGCCGTCGTTCATCTGCTACGCCGAATCGGCTGACGGGCTGCGCTGGACCAAACCGGACCTTGGACTGCACGCGTTCCGTGGCTCGAAGGACAACAACATCGTCATCACCGGCATCACCAGCAACACGACGATCATCTACGACCCGCGCGACCCCGATCCGTTTCGTCGCTACAAGGGCGTCATCCGCGGGCGCGGCACGCGCGGGTACACGTCGCCTGATGGTCTGCATTGGCGCGACGTGGGCGTGCTGCTCGACCAGTGCTACGATTCGACGTCCGTGCAGTGGGATCCGGTCGGCGAGAAATGGATCGCCTGTGCCAAGATCTTCCGCGATGGCAAGCGCGCCCGCGGCTACGCCGAGAGCAAGGACTTCTTTCACTGGTCCGATACGTACTTCATGATGACCGTCGACGAGCGCGACGCGCCGGGCGACCAGATGTACGCCATGTCCATCTTCTATTACGAGACCGTTTATCTTGGCCTGCTTCGCATGTTCCACACCTCGAGCGGCATCGTCGACATTCAACTGTCCACCAGCCGAAACGCGAGACACTGGGACCGCCAGATCCGCGCCCCGTTCATCCCCACCACGCCGAAGCGCGGGGTCTGGGACTACGGGAACAACGCCCCGGCCACCAATCCGCCCATTCGCGTCGGCGACGAGCTGTGGTTCTACTACAGCGGCCGAGGCACCCACCACAACGAGGTACCCAACACCGGTGCGATCGGGCTTGGCACGCTGCGCGTCGACGGGTTCATCTCGATAGACGCGGGCGCGTCGGCCGGGACACTGACGACCAAGCCGCTACGCTTGAAGGGCCGGACGCTCTACGTGAACCTGAACGCGGCCGCCGGCCAGCTCCGCGCCGAGATCATCGCACCCAACGGCCAGGTCATCGCGCCGTTCTCGTTGGCCAACTGCGAGCCCGCCTGCGCCGACCGCGTCCGCCAGCCCCTACGTTGGCGTGGCGCCACCCACCTCGGCGCGATCGGCGATCGCCCGGTCCGCCTCCGCTTCCGACTCGAGAACGGCATGCTTTACGCGTTCTGGGTAGAATAGGCCGCACGTAGAGTCTGGTCCGATCTCCGGTGGCTGGAGAGTAGCGCGTGACCCGAGGTGACTGGAACGCCTCAAAGAGAGGGCTTTGGTATGAACCGACGCGAGTTTCTTGGCAATGCGGGGATGGGGGCGTTGGGCCTGTCGGCGGTGCGTCAGTCGGCGGTCGCGGAGGCGGCGGCGGGCGGTTCGGGCG
>Ga0180432_10005935_pt1 | contig 16055 bp, 19 predicted proteins | sample SS_ome_10_FD_132414 | JGI IMG/M metagenome (GOLD analysis project Ga0180432, IMG submission 132414) | Hypersaline lake sediment archaeal communities from the Salton Sea, California, USA - SS_1_MS_2 metaG | ecosystem: Environmental > Aquatic > Non-marine Saline and Alkaline > Hypersaline >... | reverse complement strand
TTGTCTTCTTGCACTGAACCGCCAGGTTACATTCCTGCGCGAAATGTAAAAAGACTCGAAGATGGGTGCAACGTCATCTCTGATGCTCTTGCACTGATAGGCAAAGTTCATAGTTGAGTATGTGGCTACAGAAATATATCCCCTTAAGGGGATATATTTTAGGCAGGTAACTATCGATTTGGTTTTGTTAGGCGTTGTGTATTCGGGCACCCTTCAAATCCTATGTGGCGCTGTTTGGTTATTTAGCACTGCGCGGGAAAGTTTATATCGTATGTGGCGAGTTGCACTGAACGGCTAGCACTGATTAGGGTTTGGTATGTGGTAGGCTGTCTAAGTTGTGGTATAGCTTTTGCTAGTTAGTTTGCTATGTGTTGAAGCGTTCTAATTCTCGTCGTCTGTCTTCATAGTATGTGTCAGCTTCATCTGACTTGTGGGCGATGATTTTCCAGGGTAGTCCCCAATGAAGGCGGAGTAGATTCTCAACGAGTCTTGATGTAGCACTGTTTCCGTCTTCGAATGGGCGGATGGCGAAGAGTTCGAGGCTGAGCTTCTTGCACTGATTGGCGAGTTCGCCTCCTTCCTCTTGAGAATACATCCCGTACTCGATGGTGTGAATGTTTTCCTTTTCAACTTTTACTGCGCGATTTATCCAGTTGCAGAGTAGTTCTGGGATGTCATATGGATTGGGTGCCTGGAAGTTACCGAAGGCTGAACGGTGCGTGTAGTCTTGTGTTCTGAGAACTCCGATGTCTGACGGATGTATGAGCGTTGCGTCTTCGGCGACGAGTCCGAGTTCGGCGATGGGGCGCATGATGTTTCGGTGGAGTCTTTTGAGCCATCCGATTGAGTTCTCGATTTGGAATCGGTTGGGGCACTCGACGAGGAGGTTCTCGTCTTCGGCGAGTTGCAGGACGAGCGTGATGGCGCGGAGATGACCTGCGACATATGGGTCGGAGTCTGTCTTGCCCAGAGTTTTTTCAATCTTTGACCTGTCCATCGGGATTCGGTCGAGCCGGTGGGTGTGATAGATGTAGGCTATCAGGGTTTCTTGGTCGGGTTCGGGAAAAGTTCTCATACGTGCAGTATCGACATATGCGTACATCCGGATGAATGGATGTAGCTTGGGCTACATCGCACGCCACCGAGCAAAAAGATGGGTGCATCGTTTGACGGCTTGCGGGTGAAGGCTTACACTTGTAAGATGGGTGCAAGGACGCTCGTCAGCGAGATGATGGGTGCAAACCCCCATGCGACGGCTGCAAATCTTGCAGTCAGTTCCATAAAACGTTTTACATGGCTCAGGCTGGCGAGTGAAGAAACGTTCGAGTGAAGAAAGGGTTGCGATAATGGCAAACGAAAACCGAGCCGGCGCAAGGAAGGGGCGTCGGCGCAGACCTATGGAGATTCGTATGCCAATCAAAAAAGGCGAGATCGATCGCGATACTTACTACGCGCACGCAAAGGAAGCGGACGCGCCAGCGAAGCAACGACCCGAATCGGTGGACGGACGGAATGGGGACAAGAAGAAGCTCCGCCGTCATCATTTGACGCGGGCTCAGATGGACAGCCTCATTGAGGGGATGAAGCAGAAAGAGCGGTGGCTCTGTCCTTTCAATCCTCCGAAGGCGTATTGGGGCCTTGTCGAGGCTCTCTATCAGTTGGGACCGAACAAGCGACATCTCTTTGGCGAGGTCTACGCGAAGATGCGTGAGATCATGTCGGAGGATGAGTACAAGGACGCCGCAGGGCGGACGGCCTGGGAGAAGTTCGAGGGCAAGTCAAACCGCTCTTCCACCACTGGGAAGGACGCTTTTGACCGCATCATGCAGAACATCCGTGTTCTTCAGCGTCTCGGAGGGGCGAATCCTTACGGGCTGAAGCTGGCCCAGGCGGGCGCTTGCATCAACGTCTATGGGACGAAGAGCAAGCCCTACGTTGAGCTTCGTATCGGTATTCGTTCAGGCGATGACGTTTCTCCTATCAATGAGGCTCGTGAGCGGAACTATCCGAAGAGCGTTTCGGCGGTCTCTTCGGGATTTATGCCTGGGGACGAAACGTATGTGGTTGACTGGTTGAGTCTCGATAAGTTGGCTGCGCCATCCTCTTTGGCGGATGTTGTGGCTGAAGCTGAAGCGGCGGCTCCCGATCCTTCTTCTACGCGCGGAAAAACGGAACCCTAACCGCTTTCCACATACGATTCGGCTACCCTGTCGAGGGGCGTTGTCTGAGACACAACGCAAACCCCTTACGATGGAGTCAGAATCATGCCGACCAAGAAGCGAACGACCAAGAAGGCCCCCAATCGCAAGACGGGCACTCCCGACCGCATTGAGTTTGTGGCCCCGACCACGCCCAACGACCATCTGATCCGCGACGCGATCAAGGTCTTCAATCTGAGCGGTTCCGATGACGGGCCTCAGATTCTTGGGCTGTTGCAGCAACATCGCCAGAACATCGACACCATCATCGACGATGATGAGCGCGTGGCGTTGTGTGCCGAGAAGGGTTGGGAAGAGCCGACCGAAGCTGAGCGCGTCGCTATCATCCACGATTTCATCAAGTCGTCTGGAGAGAAGAGCGAGAGCGAGTGGGTTTCGTGTCTGTCGGCTGACCGTCGCCGCGTCGTGGACCTGCCCAAATACTTCAAGCTCCGCGCTCAGCGGCTCCGCGAGCAAATCCGGCAGATTCGCCGGAAGATGCGCGAGGCCGAGAAGAAGATGCAGCGCGAAATGAGCGCGCATCAGAGTCAAATCGAGGGCAATCCTCTCTCGGTTTCGTGGGCGACTGCGCTGGACGACGAAGCGCATATCCCCATCGAGCGTGTCCCGACTGGTGACCCGTTGCTCGATGAGTGGTTCGGTTTCGAGCTTGGCGAGAACGGCGAGAAGATTGGCGGCATGACTCAGGGCCATACTTACCTTGTCGGCGCTGAGCGTGGCATGGGCAAGACCCGTTGGCTTGTCGAGATGTGTGGTCGCCTCTGTGGGCCGCGTCAAATCGACTACATGGGCCGCGAGTATGGTGGTATGCGAGGGCTCTACATTCAGGGCGAGGAAACGCCTCAGCGGTTCGCCAAGATGTTCGCAAGCAAGGTTTGGCGTCCCGATGTTCACGATGTTCACCTGTCTGATACCGCCGTGTTCATGGCGCAGCACGAATCGCTCATCCGCCAGTTGCGGCCTCAGTTGGTCATCATCGACTCCAAGGACATGATGAAGGATTGGCGACACCCGCGCGATGCCGAGAACGCTATCAAGCTCTACAACCATTGGGCCGAGAAGTACGGGTTCATTCTGTTCGTGATTTCCCACGTCAACGCCAAGGGCGAAATCAAGGGCGGCACGAATCTCCCGCACATGGTTCGCGCGGTCATCAAGGGCTACAAGGACCAGCACGACCCGCATAGCTTCCACCTGCTCATGGACAAGAATCGTGGTTCGCAGGCGAACGGGACGGTTCGTTGGCGGCACGAAGAGGATACGGTTCATCTGGTGGACCCGAAGAAGGGGCATACGGTTGTCAAGACCGAGTTGTCTCCCGACATGGCGGTCCTGTCCGAGACGGTCATTGAGGCGACGAGCCGTCCCGTGTCGTCTACTCTGCTCGACGCTGTAGAGGCGGCTGAGCGTGGGGATGCCGTGGAAGCTGGTACCTTTGATGGGTTGGATGACTCCGAGGGATAATGCGTCTCAGGCACCCCTCATCGCGGCCCCCGTTCGACATGGCGGGGGTCGCTTTTTCTGCGCGAAGATTGATTTACCACATAGCGTTGAGCGTTGGCGTGGTATACTGACAACGGCGACAGAGGCGCGTGCCTCGGCCTAGCTCATGGTTCATCCCTCTCAAGGAAGGAAATGGCATGACGACGATGGTTCAAACGACGGAAGAGGGCTCGGCTTTGGTCGAGCGTTTCGCAAGCGACGAGCGTGGGTTCAACCACGACACAGAGGACAAGGTGGTTTCGCGTATGCGAAGCCCCGTGGATGCTCTGAATCAGCTTCGGCGGGAGGGAACCGGACGGTTCGACCTCGCCGTGGACGACGGCAACATTCTCGGTATCGAGGCGACCGATGACGGTACGGTCTCGATTGCTCCGACGATGAAGCTGGCGGACGAATCCGAGTCGGGCGCGTCTCTCGCGGCTGACCTCAACAAGCGTGGGTTCATTCCCGTGGACGAGGGGGCTGTCAATCAGCTTTGCTCGCTCATGGGCATCAGCGGCGGCTGGAAGACCTACCAGAAGCGGGCGCGTCCTGCTGAGAGTTTCATGCGAGACGTGCGCGACACGTTTGGCGGCAAGAAGGGCGAGACCAAGTTTGTCGTCCGCACGACGGGAGACGGTTTCGGCAATCATCGTGTCGAGGCGTTCTTTGACTCCAAGGCCGAGCGTCCTGATTCGGGTCGCGTGGTCGGCAGCATCTTCCGCAGCATCCTTGAGAAGTATGGGGATGTGATTCGCGGCGTGGAAATGGTCCGGCAGGTCAACACCGGCGTCGGCTCGATGCGCATTCTGTTTGGCGACCCTGTTCTCCGCGAGCGCACGAGCGACCCCATGAAGCGCATCTATCCGATGATGGACCTGCTCATGTCCGACCGTGGCAACGTCACGCCCGAGGCATCGTTGGGTCTGTGGCGGCTGTGGTGTCTCAACGGTTGTACCTCCAAGGACTTCTCGTTGGCGCGTCTCCGCATGGATTCGGACGGCGGCATGGATGGTTTCATTGAGGGCGCTGGTCGCTTGGTTCAGGCGGCCATTCCGTTCGCTCACAGCATCGCTACTCGTCTCGATGGTTTGCAGGACCGCCCGCTCGAACTGAGCGCCAAGGATACCATCAACCTCATCGAGGCGCGTGGTCACATCAGCGGCGGCTTTGCTGATGACTTGCATCGCTACGCGGAGCAGGGGCGCGAGGGCGACGTTGAGACCGAGTGGGGTATGTTCAACCTGTTTACCGATGCGGCGCGGATGCGTGGTTCGGTTGCCTCTCGGCGTGGCGCTGAGAACAAGGGGCTCCAGTTTGCTCTCGCGGACGGTGGGTTCAGCGGCGTGGCCGACCGTGGCTTCAACCGCTCCCAGTTTGCTCGTCAGATGAAGGGCATCTGGGAGGACGCGGGACTGGAGGTTCCGAGCAAGGCCCGCCTTAACTAATCAGGCACCCCTGACCAATCCCCTAACGCCCTGCCTATATGGTGGGGCGTTTTTTTATTTAAGGGGAAATTTGATTAGCCGCGCAAGCCACATAGGATAACCTGTTGAGGCCATGAGTTGTCAACCGAGGGAGCCAACAACGTAGTTGGTCATCCCGAAGCACAACCTTTAGCCAAGGAGAAAACAATGGCAAAGGCTCAGAACAAGGGCAACGGCTCGACCGTTGCGGACCTCATCGCGGCGGCTTCCGGCACGGTCAACGCTCAGCAGACCGCGCTCCTCGAAGCTCGTCAGAACCTCATCGGTCAGGCCGAGACCACTGTGAGCGAGGCGGCGTCCAGCGTGGCGACCATCAACTCGCAGATCGCGGAAATCGACCAGACCCTCACGGGCACGCTCGGCTTCGATGGCGAACTCGGCACGCCCGACCTCTCGCCGCTCAACAGCATCGTGGGCTCGGCTCCGTCGGCTCCGACGCGCTCGCGGCGTTCGTCCAGCGGTTCCGCTTCCAACGGCGGCACGCGCGGCTCCAAGCCGATGCCGATGGCGGACGCGATCTGCATCGCTCTCTGCCGCCTCGACGCTGGCCCCGACAGCGAGGGCGTTGACCCTGACGCGGTGTTGGCCGAGGTCACGGGCGCTCCCATCCACTACCCTCTCAGCGGCAACGCCGAGAACCACCCCAACATCATCTCCCAGAACCTCTCCCGCACCAAGGGCGAGGGGTGGGTCGAGCAGGTTCCCCAGGAGGGCCGCAAGCGTGGGCTCCCCTACCGCCTGACCGCCGATGGGATGCTGTGGGTCCAGCAGAACGCGGGCACCCTCATCCAGCCGTCGCGCCGCACGGATGATTGGGTCGAGAACCCCGGCGCTGACGAGTCCGACGAGGGCTGATTTCTTACCCTCGGCGACCTCTCTCAAATCAAGCAGCGCCCTCTCCTGAGGGAGGGGGCGTTGTTTCCTTGGCATGATGCTGAGGTTGACGAGGACGGACCCTTCGGGGTCCGTTCTTTTCTTGCGCGAATCGTGAGCAGAACCCCGCGCGAGTGGACCATTATTTTTGAGGATCGTGCCCATCGAGGGCGAGTCGCATACATCTAGGACGGAGGCCAATCAAAAGATGGGTGCAAGAGGCGGACCTCGCTACTCCACATACGATTGCGCGGTGAAATCGGAAACTGTCAGCAACGATCACAAGCGACTAGGAGCCGAACATGCCGAGCGTCACAGTCCCCAAGCAGTTCTTCATCGACGAGCGAGTCCGCCTCTACCCTGATTGGATGTCAGACTTCTGGCGCGAGTTCGGTCAGAACAGTCGCGACGCCGGCGCATCTGTCATCGAGTTCGGCGTGACGCCCGAAGGCACCGGCTGCATCTGCACGGTCGATGACAACGGCTGCGGGATGTCGCGAGCCGTTTTGGAGGATGTCTACTTCGCCCTGGGCAGAACGACCAAGACTGGTGCGGGCAGCGTTGGTGGCTTCGGTCGGGCTCGCATTCTTACATGCTTCTCGCACAAGAGCTACGTTATCAACACAGGCACTTCTCAGGTCGAGGGCGATGGCGGGCATTACGACATCTATGATGCCGCTCACCAGCCTGGCTGCAACGTGTTGGTCCATGTCGATGACGCATCGGCTGAGCAGATACTAGCCAAGCTCCGGGAGTACTTGAGCTACTGTCAGTTCGGCGACATCACGGTCAAGGTTAACGGCGTTGCCTTTACCGATTGGCTCTACAAGCGCAACAAGGTTCGTGACCTCTCCTTCGCTGCTGTCCATGTCAACAAGAGCAGCGACCGCAAGCATCGTGTCGTGTTTCGCGTCAACGGTCAGTACATGTTCTCGCGATACACCGATGCGGCTGCACAGGTTGTTGTTGAAATCCATGCCGACAAGAGTCGAGAGGTTCTCTCCGCGACTCGCGGTGGGCTGATGGCTGTCTACCAAGAGGAGCTTGATAAGTTCCTCGCCGAGCTTTCTGTCGATACGCGCAGCGCTCTTCGTCCTCGTGCCGACAACTCTCGCATGATCCGCAACAGCGGTGGATGGCTCGTGTCTACTGCAAAGCGAGAGCAGGCACCTGTCGAGCAAGAGCCCCGACGCGAGAAGGTTGCGCACACGCCCGCAGAGAATGTCACGACTCGCGAAGTCGTTCCTTCAAGAAACACTGTCGTTGGCGCTGCTGCATTCATTGGCAACGCGCCGAGTGTGGAGGCTGAGCAGTCGGTGCCTGTCGAGGCTGGTCCTCGTTTCCTCGCTCCCGATCTTTTCAACATCTACATCAAGGATGAAACGGGCGACCACAAGATGAAGCGCATCATTGATCAGTATGACCCCCAGAACTGGGTTCATACCGAACAAGTCCTCAAGGGAAAGACTCGCGAGTATCGCAAGGGCATCGAGCATCTGAAGCTGTTGATGGCGTGGAAACTCTGCTGCGAGGCTGCGATGGATGTTCTCATCGAGCGTCGAGGCTACGACAACATCATGTGGACCGCAGGCTGGCTGTTCTCTCCATACTCTGAGGCGATGCATACCGTTGTCGATGGCGTGGCTCACGCGCTGCTGCTAAACCCCGTGACGGCGGAGGGCAAGCGCCGCTACACACTGTCACGAGAGAACGTTCTCGAACTGCTGGCTCTCGCGGCGCATGAGGTTGCGCACGTAACAGTTTCGCTTCACAACGAGGAGTATGCGAATCTGTTGACGGACATCCAGCGGCGTCTCGATCAGAACGCGGTGTGGCGCAGAATCCGCACAGAGGTCAAGGGTCTCTGACTTATCCACATTTTTTGCGTTCCTTATCTTCACTCGCTTGCCAGCGCGAAAAGAAATTGGTAGAATCCGCTACGACGGAAAAACACGACAATCGTAAAAGTACCTGAAAGTAAGAAAGTGGGGTTACAGGGATGAAAAAACAAACACCACTTCGGCCATTGGTCGATATCGAGTCTGTTGATTTCGATACCGACCTTGGAGAGTACCACGAGGTCTTGCGCCAACGGAAGGCGGAGTTCGTGGGATGGGTTCGTAAGCAGGTTAGCGCACGAATCACGAAGATGAAGGAAGGCAAAGCCCGCGACCGTGTTGTGGACTTTGAGACTCGGAACTGCTTGACCTTTGAGCTTGAGTTCTGGGCAGGTCGTTGGTTCAAGATGTACGGCAAGGACAATCGCCCACCTGAGGCGCATATCCGTCATCTCGAACAGAAGTTCGCAGGCATGTTCGACGATGATGATGAGGTCAACGCAGAGGCCGCGCCAGGTCTTCCTTTGCTGCATAAAGCTGTGATGGATAAGGACTTGGAAGAGGTCAAGCGATTGGTCGAGAAAGGCGCTGACATCTCGCGTAAGGATAATGGTGGGCGAACAGCCTACGAACGAGCAGAAGCGATGGGGTTCGATAATATCGCCGAATTCCTCGCCAGCGTCGCATAGTCTGCATCCACCCCACAAAAATAGGGGAATACACGATTTCCTGTAGACTCTTGTGGGTGAATCTGCGAATGTATATCCTGAGAGGTAAGGAGTTCTCTCACAAGAGTTCGCAAACTGGACGTACAAAACCATGACCCTGAACATCAAATCACCGTGCCCTTTCGTTCTTGAGGCCCCGCGCGACGGAGCCGCCCACAAGCTTGCACAACTGCACAGGTTTGCTCAAGAAGCTGCCTTTCCCAAGATGACCGGGTTGATTCATTTGAGCAAAGATGAGTGCAATGTCAGCGGAGACGACGACCCCCTTGAACTGATGAAGCTCTATGCCAAGGGTCTCGCATACGACAAGGGCAAGGTCTACGCCGTCACGCCTGATGACATCTGGGCGTTTGGCGCTGAGCTTCCCAATGGTAGGATCGCCATCTTCGGTCTCGCGATGTACCCCGAAACGGTCGAAACGAAGGAAGGCCCTCGAACTACGCCGTGGACAGATGTCGCCTATTGGTCGGGCTCTGTTTGCGTGTGTGCAGCGGATCAAGCCGGACATCCTGGCAATCGCCTTGATACCGAGTCAGCAAGGCTCGTGGCTTCGGTCTTTTCGCAGGCTCATCATCTCGGGATCCTGAAGAAGCCCGCGCCTGACACTCCCGCGAAATGCAGCCACGACGAACTGATGGCCTGTCTCTGAGCCACATACTGAAGAGCAGCAGCATCAGCGTGCATGAACAATGCACGATTTCTCCAAAACGTAGATGTCGCTGAGGCTAGCCTTGGCCCGACATCCCTGGCCGTCTTCGAGGACCACCAAGGCTGTGTTTTCGCAGTGGAGGAGTCCTTCGTTGACCAGGTTGGATGTATCGTCTCTTCGCCGATGCAGCACGGCGAACTGACGCTTCTGGCCGACGCCACCCCGACAGACGACGACCTCGCCGAGGTTGACCGAGAGGCCCTCGCCGAGTTCGTGGAGAATCCCTTCGATGTCCCTCAGTTCGTTTTGCTGACGATCGTCAGCTTGATGGCCAGCGCCCAGGATACGGCGTGGACGCGGGGTGCCCTCAAGATGGCTCTCGTGCGTCGGGGTTGTTCTGAAGAGCAGTTCGAGACGGCTCTTCGGATGGCTGAGCATCAATACCAAGACACCGTTGCAGGCACTTCTTTGCAGTCATGAACAAGTTCCTCTATACATACAAGGGCGTTGAGCTTCTGTGGGAAGTCGTCGCGGACCATGGTTCGAAAGGCCTGTTGTGCCGAACGGTCAGCGGTGTCTTCGGTGGCATGATGTACTACTCGTGTGGCGCATCAGCTTACTTCACAGCGTCGCATGTCAGCCGGCTCATCTCCGACGCGGAGTCGCGAAGCTTGCGACGAGTTTCGTCTCATCGAACAAGTGAACTCGGGACTGGGTATATTGTGTTCCATGCAAGACAGACCCTCTCGGAAAGCGAAGAAAGAAAAGATCCAGAAGACGCAGTACATGCTCTACTACAGGACCAAGCCTAACGCCGACTACGTGGCATTCGGACCTGTCTATTCGAAGAAGTCGGTGATGAAGGATGTTGCCTACTACAAGGGGATGTTCGGCGAAGACGCGGCGTATTGGGAAGTCCATGACCCGAACGCGCGAAAGAAGAGAAGCTATGGCGATCGACGGAGACATTCTGACTGACTTCATTCGTGAGTCGAATGGAATCGAGGGGATTCACCGTTTGCCTCTTCAGACCGAAATCGACATCCACGAGAAGTTTCTCGGGCTTGATGAGATCACCATCTCGGACCTCGTGGAGTTTGTGTGGACCATTCAGCCTGGCGCGAACCTGCGGAACAGGCTCGACATGAACGTTTGGGTTGGCAACCACACCCCGCCGCCGGGTGGGCCTGAAGTTCAGGAAATGCTCGACGGGCTGTTACAACGCATCTCGATGCGTGACATCTCGCCGTGGGAGGCCCACAACATCTACGAGACGCTACATCCCTTCATGGATGGCAACGGTCGTAGTGGACGGGCACTTTGGCTGTGGCATTCAATCCGTGATGGCGAGTTCGTTCCGGGTCGGTCGTTCTTGCAGCATTGGTATTACTCGACCCTCAATCGTTTCCGTCTGCCGAAAAGAATCTGACTTTTTGGCGTGAATTATTGAAGGAGTTCTTGACAAGGCTCCGAAAAGGGATAGTATCATGACTATGCAGAGCGTCACGCTCCATCTCGGCTTGCTATTACTCGCGTGAGGGGACGAACCCCACCAACGCTTGCAGTACGGCAAGACCTCATCATCAAAATCTGAAGAACATACTCGCTGAACCGCTCGCCTTTTGGCTGACGTTCATAATGGGCGAGTTCTTGGCTCCATGGCGGAATAGGCAGACGCGCTGGATTTGTCATATAAATGGCAAACGGCAGGAGGATTTATTTTTCGTCTTCCATATTAGATATGGATGAGGCATTATCGAAAATACACGGATGACGATATTGTTACTGCTGCTGCTCAGGTAAAGAGTATGTCAGGCTTGCTCAAAAAGCTTGGACTTAGACCAACTGGCGGCAACTATGACAATATGAAAAGAAACCTGCAAAGACTAGGATTCAAATGTGAACATTGGACTGGTCAGCTTTGGAATAAAGAAAAACGCCTCAAAGATTGGTCACAATACGCACGGGGTTCAACACTAAAACCTCATCTCATCAAAGAGCGAGGTCATAAGTGCGAGGATTGCAAAAGAACCAAATGGAAAGATGAAGATATACCATTAGAGGTTCATCATAAAGATGGAGAAAGAACAAACAACGATGAGACAAATCTAGAGCTTCTTTGTCCAAACTGCCATGCAATGACAAAGAATTGGAAGAATCGTTCGGGAGCGTGACGGGAACTGGCATACCTCGATCACTCAAAATGATTGGCTTGGGAGTTCGAATCTCCCCGCTCCTATTGATGACCCTGTAGCCCAACTGGCAGAGGCGTGTGACTTAGGATCACAATGTTGAAGGTTCGAATCCTTTCAGGGTTATTTTATTGCTCAAGTGGCGGAATTGGCAGACGCACCACCTTGAGGTGGTGGCGAGGGTAAAACCTCATGGGAGTTCGAATCTCCCCTTGAGCATTTTGATTTGGGGATATGGCGGAATTGGCAGACGCGCCGGCTTTAGGTGCCGGTGGGGAAACCCGTGCAGGTTCGAACCCTGTTATCCCTATTGAGGGCTTGTGGCGGAATCGGCAGACGCGGCGGATTTAAAATCCGCTGGGCGAAAGCTCATGGGGGTTCGAGTCCCCCCAGGCCCATTCTTCCACATAGCCTGAAGTTTTCAGCCCGTGTCGCATGACGGATGAGACGTTCATTGCCTTTCTGACGGCACTGAGGGACCGCTGCGGCGCAAAGCTGTGCGGCTCGTGGGCCGAAGGCACCTAGGACATGAAGCCGGGTATGCTGTCGGACATCGACCTCGTGGTCAAATACACAGACCGAGAAGAAGGCAAAACCCGGCCCATCGAGGAAGCCATCAAGGTCTTCGATGAGTTCGGGGTTTCGTGGGACAGTCATATCGTCGGTCAGATTTCATCTCCGCGCGATTTGCAGGCACTTCCTCGGCCTGTGGAGGTGATGGAGTCATCGTGGATCGCCCCCAAAAGCGATTACCAACCCGAAGTCGATGTCTTCGGCGTAACATTCCGTTCGTTCCGTCGTTCGTGGAGACAGAGATGAATAGTCAATACACCTGGCATATGCCATCAAATCCGAATCGTTTTGAGTTCCAACGCGCCATCGAGGAATGCCAGAAAGTCTGCGAATATTTGAAGACGGCAGCCACGCCGGTTCATCTTGGCGGCTGGGATGGCAGTGGAGAACCTCTTTTTACCCCAAGCCTCATTTCCTTCAACGGTCGTCACGATACGGCGCAGACGTTTCAGATCAGGCTCGACGGCTCGGGTCCAAACTCGTGCGACACGGATTCACTGCAATACGACATCGCGGTTCGTTGTTGTCTTCTTATCTTTGAGGAGCAAGTGAACGGGTTCACTTACACAGGTGGTCCTAGCCGCGAGGCGTGGGAATATAGTCGGGCACTGATTGAAAATGCTCGAACTAATGCAAGTGATAGTTAGATACTGTAGAATATATCCTTCTATCCGTTTGAAGGAGCTACAGCATTATGAGTCACGAATCAGGCACCCAAGAGCAGCGTAAACCAGCCTTTCACATCAATGAGCCCAATCCACTGATGGGCAACAGGATCGTCGTTACGATGAATCCATTGATGGCGCGGGCTTTGTGCGATCTGCTCGACAGCGTGGAACTCGGCGAAGGCGAGAGTCATATCTACGCGATGAAGAAGCACATCCGCCGTTACTACCACAAGCTGAAGGAACAGCGTGGCGGGGTGGAGACATCAGATGAGGTCCGTGAGGTTGCTCTTAGCGAGTGAGCTTCCATCTCACGATTGAAGAGTGAGCCTCTAAAGACAGGCTTGTCTTCTCGCCGATAAAGAGAAGATATGGGCGATTAACTCAATTGGCTAGAGTGCTTCCGTTACATGGAAGAAGTTGCGGGTTCGAGTCCTGCATCGCCTATTTGCCAGGCCCTTAGCTCAGCGGTTAGAGCAGGGGATAGACACTTTAGGGGTGTAGCTTAGCGGTCAAAGCTTCCGACTCATAATCGGCAGATCGTCGGTTCGAATCCGACCACCCCTATTCAATAGCAAGCGTGGAACAGGCACTTCGCGGAAGATGGGTGCTATTTCTGCATCCACATAGGATTCCGCGATGACCACATCAGTTCGTGACACGCCGCAAGGCAGGCAATAGGGACCGCCTCTGGGTTGGAAAGCCAACGTCCCAAAATCCCTCAGTTCGCGCGAGAGGGAAAATCTCGGCTGGCAACAGTCAGGAACGGTAAAGAACGGACCCACGGTGTCGCAAAGGCCCTCGTCTTCGGACGGGGGCTTTTTTCGTGTCCCTGCTTGATTCCGCGAAAAAGATCCTGTACCGTTACCACATAGGGTTCAGGGTTGACCTCATGGGTCGTGAAGCGGGGTGTTCTCGCTCACAACAGTCAACCGCCAGCATCAAGGAGATACATCATGGCGAAGACCGCGAAAAAGTCCACCAAGAAGACCGCATCCAAATCGAAGCGCTCGCGTCGCTTGCGTTCCACCACCCGCTCGGCCATCATCCCCGTGTTCAGTGAGGGTCGTGAGGGCAGCAACAAGAACTCGACCAAGAACAACCCCGAGGCGGGCAACGTCGATACCATCGTCGCGCACGTCAAGGAGTTCTTCAGCACCGTCGCGAAGCGCTTCGAGGCCAACAAGGGCTACGGTCGTCAGCACATCAACAGCAACGGCGTCGTCCACCCTGACGCGGCTCTGACCAAGAGCAACCGTGCGTGCGTCAAGACCGCTGCCCAGTTCATCGAGGTTCTCGCGCAGCGTGCTGCTCTCGCTGGGAACAAGGAAGCCGAAGCCATCTTCGAGGATTCGCTGGCGACTCCCGCCGAGGCCAAGAAGTTCCTCGCCGACCTCGCCAAGTTCGCTCGCGAGCGTCCTGGGCAGATCAAGGCCGACGAGAGCCAGGCCATCCTCGACGACATCGCCAAGGACATCGGCCTCGAAGACGGCGCGTCGCTTGTCCCCGCCTCGAAGTCGAAGGCCAAGGCCAAGGCGTAACGGGCACTCGATTCCTCACGACCTCCAGAAGGCTGCGACTGTAATGGGCGTGGCTTTTTTCTGTCCACATAATACGAAGATCCTGCCGATACCATTAAGTATGAAGGCAGATGACATCCGTACCGCAGTAGATGAACAGTGGCCGCCAGCCGCCCGCCTGCTCATCGAGAAGGCAGCAGCAACGGTCGAGGAACATGCGCAAGCCCGAGTCGAAAATGGACAACGGCTGCTCGACGCGCTCGACACAGCCTTGGTCGAGGCCAATCGCCCGTGGTATGAACGCATCTTCCCGAGTAAGAAGAGATTCCGAGCGCTCGAACACGCGAGCAGCATCGGAGATGAAGCTGAAGAAGGACTCAAGACGTTCGCAAAGGAACAGGGAATCAATGTCAAGGGAACGGGACATCCGGCTGATGAAGAAAGTAGCACGCGAACAGCGCCTTGAGCGCGAACGCGAGCATGGCCGTCCCCGCGCCAAGTCATTTGGAGGCAAACCCTCGCCCAAAGCCGATCGTCGTAAGTGGAAACAGAACCGCAACGACCTATGAAAAGACCAAGGCTCAAGCTCACAATCGAAGTCCCATTCGATGCGCCCTTCAGTGGCGAGACGATCGACGAGAAGGCAGAGAAGCTGATCGACGAGGTTCGTCGCGTCCTTCCTTCAGCAGAGATGATGGGTGCAAAGGTTGAGGCGGAGACGCTGTGGGAGAAGAACGAGGCATCCGACTCCGACGATGTTTTGCGTCTGATCGACACCGCCTTTCTTCGTCTCATCGCCATCGCCGACATCATCGGTGTGAATCCGGCTGACGTGCGCCGTGACATGGCTGAAGTCCCTCATCTCGACAACCATACCTCCAAGCCTGACCCGGCTGAAGCCCATGTTGTCCGGGTTGGCCGGCTGATGCTCTACCGCTCCCTCTTCAACGGCGTGCGCGTGTGGGCCGTGTGTGGTCAGCGGCGGGATGTCGAAGCAGGCACCCGTGGCGGCGAGGCATTTTTGTCCGAGCAGGTACAGGTTTGTAGGGAGACGGAGTTTAAGAGCATCCTGTCCCTGCTACTCAACGCATTGTCCAGCGACCAAATCAATAGCCGTTTTAGTGCGCAAGTTGATGAAACCCAATACCTGCTAAAGGTGGCGGAAGATTTTTCCGATGCGCAGAGCGAGGATTGTCAAGGGTTTATGAACGGCGACGAAAAAAGTGGCCCAAAAACAACCCCAAGCGTTTGACGGCGGCGAGTGGGTCGGTTATACTTCCCCCACGAGCCAAGGAAACACGGCACGCAACTGAGAGCCAACCAAGGAAACGCGGAAAGCTCAAAGTTGAATCGAAACTAAGGTCGCAAGACTAAGTTAAGATTCATCATCTTCAAACCAGAGATGGAATGAAGATGATTAGAGAAGCCAAGCTGCAAGGCCCACACTTCTCGACATATGCAGAGACCCAACCCAGCTTGCTGAAAGGGTCAAAAGCGATGGGCTGAGCCAGATGCCAACCGGAAGGTGGGCAAATAACTCAGACGCCTCAATCCGCTAAGTCTCGTACTTGACGGTTGAGCGAGCGAGGAAGCGAAAGCAAAACTCGCCCAGAGCAGAAGGGCTTGAAACAGTCCCAAGCATGTGACCGAACCCACGCTCTACTCAGCGATGAGCAGAGAAATGGACGGTAACTGCTCAGCCAGCCTCGGTTGACTGAGTGGTTTAGAGCGGACTGAAAGGAAAGCTCGACTGCTGAAGGATGGCAAGCGGAATGCCCTATTCCAACAGCAGATAGGTAAATGGCTTGGAACGCCCCGTCTTGGTTCCC
>Ga0180432_10005934_pt1 | contig 16056 bp, 14 predicted proteins | sample SS_ome_10_FD_132414 | JGI IMG/M metagenome (GOLD analysis project Ga0180432, IMG submission 132414) | Hypersaline lake sediment archaeal communities from the Salton Sea, California, USA - SS_1_MS_2 metaG | ecosystem: Environmental > Aquatic > Non-marine Saline and Alkaline > Hypersaline >... | reverse complement strand
TCACGAATCCCAACACCCTCTCTGGGAGCCAGAGGGTGAAGTGGTAGGAGAACTGGCCGCCCCAGGACCATCCGTCGAAGAAGAGCGTGCTGTGCGCCAGCTCCGGATGTCCGCTGGAGTCGGCGAAGGCGGCCAACGTGCGGAGCACGGCGTTCCCGATTCCGGACTCCATGTACATGCTCTCGAGTTGTGCGCCCATGAGGGCGAAGTCGACGCTCTCGCACAGCATGCAAAACAGCGGATCGCCCACGATGGGCCGCGAATCCTGGAGATGGGGATTCAGGTAGACGTGGATGCCCCGAATCATTGGTACCTGGTCCGGCACGTAGATTCTGAAGTGGGCGGTGGTGAAGGTCTCATGGCCCTGGGGGAGCGCCGTGTAGTCATAGACATGGGCACGCACTGGACACACGCACAAGAACAGGGTGACGAATCCAGAGAACCCAAGGCGTCTTTCGATCATGATTGCCTCGGAACCGGAAGGGGCTTCTCGCTGGCCGGCATCAGTATAGCACAGGGGCGGGAAACCGCTACGGCAACGTGGCAACGGGGAGGCCGGCGCGATCACGGCCGTTCCAAGTGAACATATGCGGTCCGGCATCCTGTTCCGCGCGACCAACGGTCACCACGCGCTGGCCCCCCACGTCATGAATGGCAAGCTCGCCCACCGGCTGCTTCGGTCGGTTGGACACATCAGCGGGTGGGGAATCACGGATCGGGTTTCATGATCGGAAACTGGGGGGAATCGCCGTCGCTCAGTGGAAGACTGGCCCCGGCGACGGACACGTCCTAGATCCGGTACCGCCTGAAGAGCTCCCGGTGGACGGGACATCGGCAGATGTGCTGTGACTCCTAAAAGAGGAGACAGGGGCAATCGAAGCTACCCGCACAAAGCGTTATGAGAAGTTCATTTGCACCGCCGAGCCGTTTGGCGAGACATGGGCCACCTTCTCGGGTGGAACAGCATACGGCATGGCTGGTCTCTCCGAGGTTGGGGAAGCGATCGCATGGTCTCCCGCTCGAGACTGCGGGAGCTTCTGACCGTCCCCGATACCGAGCTGAACGCGCTGATCGAGAGCGGGAAGCCGGTCGCCTTGATTGGGGAAGACGCACCCGTGACCAAGGGCTCGGCCATGACGCTCTGGGGCCTTGGCCAAGGCTAGCGCCCAGGGGAGGCGACCCTTCGCGCCGGTGGGAGTCCAGGACATCGGCCGCGTCCCGAACGATTTATTACACACTCTGTGTAATAAACGCGGGTGGCTCAAGCCACGGTCAATCGTTCTCTTGTAGCGACCCGTTCCCGATCCTACCCTGAACGCCAAGAAGCCCCCCCGCTGGGGGGTCCGACCGGAAGTCTCCGACGATCAAGGAGGACACCATGCGAGTCTACTTCCCCCCCATCGCCGTCCTGTTGGCGGTCCTCGTTCCCGGGGCCGGCCTGACGGCTGCACACGCCGATACCTACATGAAGCAGGTCCGGCAGACGGAAGCCATGCAGGTCATGGGACAACAGGTCCCGGCCAGCAACGAGACATCGATCCTCTGGTTTGGCGACGGCCGGGCTCGCATGGACACCGGTGAGAAGATGAGTGTCATCCTCCGCGCGGACAGGAACCTCATCTACATCCTCAATCACGGCGACCGCACCTATATGGAAATGCCCCTTGATGGGAAGAACATGATGGAAGGGATGATGCCGGAGGGTGAGGACGGCGCGCAGGCCGCCGAGATGATGAAGAACATGATGTCGAGCATGATGCAGGAGACGAAAGCGACGGTCACGCCCACGGACGAGCGGAAGAAGTTCCGCGACTGGAATGCGCGCAAGTACGTGGTCGAGATCACCCTCCCCATGGGAACGACCACCTCCGAGGTCTGGGCCTCCAAGGACATCAAGGTCGATACCCACATGTTCCACCAATTGAGCACGGCCATGATGAGCATGATGGGGGGGGCGGAGAAGATCACCAAGGAGATGGAGAAGATCGAAGGTGTGGAGGTCTACAGCACCAGCAGCGCAAGCATGATGGGGAGCACGACCAAGTCGACGCAGGAGTTGGTCGAGTACGGAGAGAAGTCTCCTCCTGCGGGGACCTATGACCTCCCCGAAGGGTATCGCAAGGCCACGATGATGGGGGGCTAGATCTCCGGCGCCCGTGATCGCCTCATTGGGGGCGCGGCAGTCGGCGAACCGCAATCTTGGTGGACTGCCGCGATCCGATCGCTCGCAACGCCTCCCGCAGGCGGACTGAAACCCAGCGCGCCGAAACCGATCTTCTTCCCGCCAGCACGACGCGGTTTTCGTACTCCTCCATCGAAACCACGAAGCTTGTTGGGAACGGCGCCCGCAGTCGTGCCAGTGTGCGCGTCATGCTGAGTCCGGGGATCGGCAGCACGTTGATGACGGCCCAACCCTCGGGCGTGAGCATGCTTCGCATCAGGGCCGGAATCTCCTGAAGGCTCACATCCGGTTTCGTGATGTCCCCCCCGATCTCGACCGACAAGTCCTCGATAATGAGATCGAAGGGGCGGGTCTGCCTCCGCAGCCACCCGACCGCGTCGGCTTGCGTGAAGCGGACGTCCCCAGCCCATGGCCGGCAGTACTCCTCGAAGAGCTCTAGACCCTCGCGGGAGATGTCGACCGCATCGATCCGCCCTTCGAAGCCCAGGCGCCGCAGCGGAGCGACGATGCCCCCGCCGGCGAATCCGAGCAAGGCGAGTGTCGCGGGAGCGGTGAGTACGGTGGCGGCGGCGAGAACGTCCGACACGCCGTGCGTCGCCCCGGGACGCGCGCGGATCGTGCTGATCACGATCCGGCCGACCTTCAGTTGAGCGCCCTGTTTCTGCCGGATGATGCGCATCGTCAAGGTGCGTACGCGAGTGCGATGCGACCCATGTCATCCTCCTTCCCCAAGGCCCCGGATCGTACCAGGGTGACACTCCCCACGGGGTGTTTTTCCGGTGAACGGACTCGGGTCGCCTGGTGTGAGGGAAGTGAGCCCCTTCTCCACCGCCCACCAAGGAGGTGCCATGGATCCCCATCGCGTCCCTGTCCCGATCTGGCCGCGCTCACGCCCCTACGGCGTGGCCGCATGGGCCGCCGATCCCGACCGCGTGCCGGAGATCCCAGGTCTCGCGGGTTGCGGCCCGGAATCCCTCGGATTCCGCCCGATCGCATTGACGCGCCGTCCCCGGACGGTGCAGTACCGCGGAGTGTGCCCAGGTGTCCTCCGCCGCGCGCTCTCATGGGCGCATCTTCTGTAATTGATATCAGAAGAACTACTTCCCGCGACTGTCCGTGGGGGACGGCAACCCCATCCCCCGCGGGCGCGTAGTCCCAGGCGTCTCCCTCCCTTGACACGCGACCCCGGTCGACAACCGAAAGGACAGGTCATGATGCGTGGACTCACGACATGCGCACTGCTGCTGGCTGCGGGCATTCTGGCGCCGCAAGCCGAGATGATCCCCTTCGACGAGGCCCATTGGGATCTCTCCCGCGGCCGAGTCTTCGAGCACATGGGACGGCAGGCCTTCGCCGGCATCGCGACGCTGAAGGACGTCGATTTCCAAAACGGCGTCATCGAGGTCGACATCGCCTCCCCTCACGTGAAGACCTACCCGGGGATCCTCTTCCGCGTCCAGTCGCGGGACGACTACGAACGCTTCTACATCCGGCCCCATCGCTCCGGCCACTACCCGGACGCGCTCCAGTACGTCCCCGTCTTCAATCGCGTCGCCGGATGGCAGCTCTATCACGGTGAGGGGTGCACCGCCGGTATCGACCGGCTTCCCGAGGACGCCTGGATCCATGTCCGGTTGGAGGTGAGCGGCAGTCAGGCCCGGATCTTCATCGGTGAAAGCGAAAGCGCGAACCTCGAAGTCCATCACCTGCGGCACGGAGTCAGCCGCGGCGGGGTTGCGCTCTTCGGCCCCAACGATCCCAGCATCTGTTACTCGAACTTCAGCCTCCGTCACGACGACACCCTGGTGTTCGACGAGCCGCCCCCGCTGGTGGCGCCCGAGGGGGCGATCATGGAGTGGGAGCTTTCCCGCGCCTATCCGTCCACGCGGGTCAACCGGAGCCGGTACCCGCGCTTCTACTCCATCTTCTACGCCGACTGGGAGAATGTGGTGGCCGATTCCACCGGTCTGGTCGACATAGCCCGTCACCGGGCGTGGAACCGCTCCGGGGCGGATCTCGTGTTGGCGCGCAAGATCATCCGATCGGATGAGGCGCAGAGGGTGAAATTCTCCTTCGGTTACAGCGATCAGATCGACCTCTTTCTCAACGGCCGGAAACTCTTCGCCGCCAGTAGCGCCTACCAGTACCGCGATCCCTCCTTCGTGGGCGCGGTCGATCTCTATGACCACGCCTACCTGGAGTTGGAGAAGGGGCTGAACGAGATCTTCATGATGGTCTCCGAGGCGTTTGGAGGCTGGGGCTTCATGGGGACGATCGAAGGCCAAGTCACAGAGCCGATCCGACAACACGACCGACTCGAGAAAGCGTGGGAGACGGAGGCGGAGTTCCTGACGCCCGAGTCCGTCCTCTATGACCCGAAGCGCGAGGTCCTCTACGTATCGAATTTCGACAACCGCTTCAAGCAAGACGCGACCGAGGAGAGCGAGTTCACCGGCTACATCTCACGCCTCTCGCTCGATGGCGAGATCACCGATCTCCGGTGGGTGTCATCCCTGCACGCTCCCTGCGGTCTTGCGCTGCGCGGCGACCGGCTTTACACCGTCGAGCGACGCAACCTGACCGAGATCGACATCAAGTCGGGCGACATCCGGAAACGCTATCCCATCCCCGGTGCCGATTTCCCGAACGACATCGACGTGACCGAATCAGGTGACATCTATATCACCGACACCTCCTCGTCGGCGCCTCTTGACAGCCGCATCTACCGCTTCCATAGGGGCGAGGTCGTTCCCTGGGAGAGGAGACGGGACATCGTCCGGGCGAACGGGATTCTGGTCGATGGTGGGGAGATTCTCTTCGGCAACACCGGTGACGGCTGCCTGAAGTCGATCAACCTGGAGACCCGGTGCGTTCGAACGGTCACCAGCCTGGGCGCGGGTGTGGTCGACGGCATCCGCAAGGACGGCGAGGGGAGCTACTTCGTCTCGCACTGGGAAGGGCAGCTGTATCACGTCACCTCCCAGGGCGACGTCGTCGAGATCCTCGACACCATGCGTGAGAAACAGAATAGCGCCGACTTCGAATACATCCCCGAGCAGCGCCTGCTCGTCATCCCGACCTTCGTGGACAACCGCGTGGTGGCCTACCGCCTGCGGGGTTAGGGCCGCTAGCGGACAATCACCTTCTGGGAGGCGGCATACCCGGGCCCGGTGAGGCGGAGGAAGTAGACGCCGGGGCGGCCGCCTTCCCAGAGCACCAGATTCGTTCCCGCCTCGACGTGATGATCCAACAGCTGCGCCACGCGCCGTCCGGTCGCATCGTGGAGGTCGAGGTGCGCCTCGCCGGCCATCGGTGCGGAGAAGCGGAGGCCTGAGCCCGGCCGGAGAGGATGCGGCGACGGCGGCGCGATCCACGCGAGCGGTGCCGGCGAGGCCGCGGCCACACCACTCGTACCGAATTCGATCTCGGCCAAGAACCACTCGGCGTTGGCGGGCGTGATCTCGACATGCTCCTCGTTTTCGAGCGGGTAGTAGACGGCATCAAACGGCGTGTGATCCAGCAGGTCGGGGTCCCCCGCGATGTCGTAGAAGAGGTCGCCCGTGTTCAGCGCCAGACCGCTGATGGAGGGGATGAAGCAGTGGTGGTCGTGGAGCCCCACGATGTCGCCGTACGGTGCTTCGGTCGTATCGAGTTGCGCCATGCTTCCGCGCCAGCCGCCCGGCGCGCCGTCATAGGGGAGGGTTGCGGAGACGTTCACGGTTTCCTCATCGGGGGGGAGGAGGATGATATCGATCTCGCCGTGGAAGATCATGTGGGGCGTGCCATCGGGCACGGCCCAGACGTTGCCGGTCACGTCGAGCAGGATGCTGCTGTACTCCCACTCGATGATCTGATCGCCCGGCAGGAACCCTTGATCGGCCGCGGCGGCACTTCCGTTGATGATAGCCACCTTGCGGGGCAAGGAAGGGTAATCACCCAGGGCGGCGAAATCGTCCCACAGTCCATCGTGGAGCGGATCACTCTCTCCGGTGCCCGAGGGCGGATCGGTGTGGTGATAGAGCAGCAGCTGTCGGGCGGCCGGAGAGTCGAGAGCCGCGAGAAGCGCAGCTGCCTCCTCCGATTCGTCGGCGAAGAACCAGAGCCAGTACTGCAGGCCGAGGGGGATGATGGCGCCGGTCTGGGGCGCATCGAAGGAGATGAAGGTGCGGACGGCATGATCGCGCGCGTGGGCTTCCATGTAGGCGAGGGCATAGCGCCCGATCAAGCCACCCATGCTCGCCCCCGCGACCGCCATATCCCGGGTCGGCCCGATGATCTCCCGGACCTGCTCGATCAGCTCGACGGCGACGAAGGCGTTACGCTGAAGATAGTCCACGGCGTCGTTGAAGTTGAGGAGAACGAGGTCGAACCCGCGGGCCCGCAGCGTCTCCACCAGTTCCTCCCGGTTGAGAAGCTCGTAGAGCTCGTCCCAGTTCATCGAGTTGTCGAGATCGAAGCCTTCGATCACGACCACCGGATCGATGATCTGCGAATGCCCCTCCGCGAGGTAGACGTAGGCTTCGCCCGAACCGAACCCGCCCAGGTAGGAGATGGTTGCCTGGATGTCGAGCGTGTCGTGGGGCGAGGGCGTGCGGAGGCGGTGGACCTCGAAGACGAACGAAGCCTCGAGGCGCCGGCCACCCTCCATCGTGATGCGGAGCCGAAGTACCTTGGATCCCGGTTCGACATAGCGAACCACTGCTGTCTCGGAGAACGCCAGCGGCACGAATCCCCGCCCGTCGGCGAAGTCGACGGCGATCCCCACGGGCGCCGCCGGATCGTTCGTCAAGTAGTTGTCCGGATCAAGCTGGAACCTGACCTCGCTGCCCCGGTAGGTCCGGTCGCGAAGGGCGGTAGCGGCAAAGACGCGCCGCGTTTCCAGAGCCGGGGGGACGATGGGGAAGATGCGGCCGTTCCGGATCCCAATGGCCTCGGGACGGATCCGCTCATAGGCGTAGTTGAGGACGGCCAGCGGGATGACACCACCTCCCACGGAGGGGAAAACGCTCGGCAGCGCGGGCTCGTCAAGCGAAGCCCGGCGGATTTCAGAGACCATCTGCCGCCAATCGGAGAGCGTGGCCGGCGGTCCGCTCGGGGAACCGTGAAAACGATCGAGCGGGGAGAGCGGAAGGACGCGATCGTAGAGGATACCGGTGTGGACGTCTCTGAGCATCGAGGGGGCAAGCACGGTGTCGAGACGTTCCGCAATCCCGCCGCCGGCAGCCGCTGCAGAACCGCCGAGCAGAGCGAGGATCAAGACACAGAGGCAGTATCGTGGATTCAGCATGGTTTCCTCCCAGAGGGATCATAGCAGATCCGTCTCCTGATCGGCGGGGTTCTAGGGGGTCACCGGACACGATCGGGTCCAGGCGTCGGCAAAGATTACGAAGTCGCCGAGGTTCGTCTCCCCCGTGCCGTCGAAATCGGAGAGCTCGACCCAGCAGCCCTCCATGTAGTGGGACAAGTCGGGGCTGACGAAGACCGGATAGGTTCGCTCCCGGATATTCCCGTCCACCAGGACGGCCACGTCTGCTTCGCAACAGCCCCCGGCTCGGATGTTCAGGATCAGGTGCCCCGTATCATCCGTGTAGCCGGAGTGCACGGCATCGTCGCAGACGCAGAGATCGGTGCAGTCAGATCCGAAGAGGACCATGATGTAGACGCCCACGGCCGGTCCACCGCCGTACAGCTCCGCGAAGATGTCGATATCGGCGTACGCCGATCCTGGATTCTCGCTCGGGATACCGAGCATGCGGGGATAGGCGAAGTCGTCAATGGGCGAGATGACGACCGTGGGCGACATCGGCCGCTCATCGGCGGCAGCGGTCACGGCACAAGTCAACGGGTGCCTCCTGTCTATCGCTCCCGGCGGCGCCCTCCTTTGCGTCGTCCACCCCGGCGGGGCTGCCGAGGCTCGCGGGACGGGGTCGCCTCGGGCGGTTCGGGTGGCGGGCCGTGGAGTGATCGTTGGTAGTATTCGTCCAGGAGCAGGGCCATCAGCGCCGATTCCTCCTCGTCCTGTCCCAGGTGACGGGCGAGCGGAACGAAGCGTCGCAGGCGTTCCTTGATGAGGTTGTCTTCCGCGCGCAACCGCGCCTCCAAGAGCGCCGTCAGTCGCTCGGAGACGATCTCCTGGACATCCTCGTCACTCGGCAGGGGGCGCTTCTGGAAGTCGATCTTGAAGCGCTTGGCGAGGCTCTTCAGCTCCATCTCCTCGACGACATCGACGAGTGAGATCGCCTCGCCGCTCGCGCCCGCGCGACCGGTTCGACCGGCGCGATGAACGTAGGCCTCCGGGTCCTCGGGCGCATCGTAAAGCACGACGTGCGAAAGATCGGGAATGTCGATCCCGCGGGCGGCAACATCGGTGGCCACCAGGAATCGCAGCTTTCCTTCACGAGCGCGCGCCATGATCCGCTCCCGAGCCTTCTGCGGGAGATCACTGCTCAGCTCGTCGGCGTCGTAGCCAAAGCGCCGCAAGACGGAGGAGACGTAGTGAACCCGCTGCTTCGTGTTACAGAAGATGATGACCGAGGCAGGGTTCTCGATCTCGATGATCCGCACCAGCGCCCGGTCCTTGTCCATCGCCTTGACGCAGTAGTAGACGTGCTCGACCTCGGTCACGTGCACGTGATCCCGGCTTAGGCTCAGGACCTCGGGGTCCTGCAGGAACTCCCCGGCAAGGCGCAAGACGTGGGGAGGGAAGGTGGCGGAGAACATGTAGGCGTTGACGTGGCGGCGGGGAAGGTGGCCCTGGATGCGCTTCATGTCGGGGTAGAAGCCCATCGACATCATGCGGTCCGCCTCGTCGAAGATCAGGATATCGAGCTCCTCGAGGGTCAGGGTACCCTTCACCAGGTGATCGAGAATGCGCCCCGGCGTGCCGACGACGAGCTGCGCTCCGCCCCGGATGGCTTTGATCTGCGGCCCGTAGCCCACGCCGCCGTAGACGCTGGCGACGCGGATTCCCTTGTCTCCCGAGAGCGTCTCGGCGTCGGACGATACCTGGCGGGCGAGCTCACGCGTTGGAACCAGCACCATGGCCTGGCATCCGGTCGATCCGGGGTCGATACGCTCCAGCATGGGAAGAATGAAGGCGCCGGTCTTGCCGCTTCCCGTGCGGGATTGGATCATGAGGTCGCGCTGGGCGAGGATGTAGGGGATCGCCTTGGCCTGGACCGGCATGAGTGTGCTCCAGCCGGCGCGCTGGCAGGCGGCCCGCAGCTCCTCCGGGAGGTCGGCGAGCGGCATCTCCGGCAGGGCGGCCCTTGGTTCCCGGACGCGATCGTCTGGTTGGCGTTCTTCTGAGGTCATCGGCTCTCCATGGTTTAGTCCGGCAGAAGGGTACTCCTATCGCGATCGATATGCCAGTGCGGAGAGTGGGCAGTCTGCAGGCGTGACCCAGCGGAAGGTCCGGCGGTCGTGGAATTGAGCCCCGTTTGCTGCCAGCAGGTTGAACTCCACCTGGTAGTGGATGGTGGGGTCGCCGAGGGATTGGCCGGGGTGCACTTCCAAGAGCCTGGAGCCATGCCACTCGACGGCGATGGGGAGATCAACTGCATACTGCGCGGCATCGATCAAGCGGACATAGGTCACGTCCGTTCGAGTGTCCATATCTACGGAGAACTCGCAGAGGAGCGTGCAATGCTGAAGGAAGTAGTCGGTGTCGCGGGGAATGTTGGTCTCCTCATACCGCGGGTATTGGTAGTACGAAAGCTCCAGGTGTGAAGTGGAGCGGACCGTATCGCCCGGCACCAGATCGATAGCCAGCAGCTCCGAATCGAAGTCCCTCACCCCGTCCTGGTCGGCATCATAGGCTTCCACGCGAAGCTCGATCGACACCGGGGGCAGGCCCTCTAGGAAAATGCTGCCGGTGGAATCGGCGACCATGGCACCCGGCAGGCCGGGTTCGTATAGCTGATGATCCTGGAGATCCGCCGGAAGGCCCCAGTCCCGTACGGTGACCACGGCCCCGCTGGCGGGACGAGGGGGGAGGCCCGTTTGGATGCTGAGTTCGAGGGCGGCGCTGCGCTCTAGCAGATGAAGCACCTCGTCTTGATGGACCTCGTCCGTCCCATACGCCGCCTGATTGAGATCAAAGGTGAGGATCATGGGCGTGAAACCCGCCGCGGATCCCATCAACTGGTAGACACCGCTGCCCAGGCCGGCGAATCGTGCGACGCCCGCGGAGTCAGCCATGGCAATCTCGCCTGTGCTCTGCATCTCGCACCGAGCACCGGGAATCGGGTCGAGACTCGGGTGGGCGAGAACGAGCACCGAGACGGTTGCATGGGGCGCGTAAATCGGATGGAGCGGACACGGGTTGCTCTCACAGCCGGCGACGAGCGCGCAGGAAGTGCAGAGGGGAATCCAAAGGAGCGTACGTCCGGGGTGCCCTCTCCGCCTCCTTGATGGGAATCCTTCTGGAGTCAACGCGGCGCTTACCTCTTTCAGAATCGATAACTCAGGGACAGCCGGGCGAATGGATCCTGTGATGAGACGGAGTTGTTGATCTGAGCGTCGAGCCGGAGCTCACGAAACCGGGCCCAGAAGCCGGCGGACACTGCATCAGCGAGCTCGTAGTAGTCGTCGGCACGGGCCTGCTCTTCGGAGTCGATGGCGCGGATGAGGCGGTTGAAGCTGCCTTGCACGCCGGCATAGAGGCCTACGGTTCGTCGCAAAGGGAGATCGACTCCGGCGAACGCCAGAAGATCGGTTTGGTAGGACCGAGTGGTGCGGACGATCAGATGGCTTGAGGTAGACCCGGAAAGGCTTGTCTCGAGCTCATCCCCGTAATGCAGCGAGAGACCCACCCGGACGGTGGCCGAATGGAGGGCCGGCCTCTGAAGAGCGAAGCTGGCGTGCACCTTCTGGGACTTATCACGCAGGTCCTCCGCCTCCTCGGCACCTCCCTGCCACTCGTACTGCACATCACGGGAGAGGGCGGCGACTCGATAGCCGACCAGAGCCAATAGGGTAGTCTCGTTGCCCACCGCGGCCGACAGCCGAGCTTCGGTCCAATGGGCCAAGAGAGTATTCGCCGATTCCTCCAGCCTGTACCGGAGTTCCCAGTTACCGTACCGCTTTGCCCACAACTCCTCGTGGGAGTTGGTGCGATGGAGGGCGAGGTGAACGGCCACATCCAGGTAACCTCCGCGGCCGAGGGGAAAGCCGACGCCCAGTCCGGCACGCTGATGGACATGCTCGTCCGAGAACGCACGGTCGCTCTGCTCGGTGCGATCCACATCGTCGTGGTGCTCCACCCATCCCCCGGCGACGAGGCCGAGACGGAGGGGGCCCCAAGGAACGGCGACGAGGCATTGCGCGGCTTCCAAATGGTCGCGCAATCGGCTTGACTCTCGTGACCAATCGAGGCCCAGGCGAGCCTTGCCCCACCGGAAGAGCGTGTTGCGGACAGTGGGGGTTCCCCCCTCGATGTCGCTCGTGAGTCCCGGATCAAGGTCCATGGCACTGCTGGGGAATCGACTCATGGAACATGGATCGCGGAGAAGGCCGGTCGGGATACCCTGAGCCGAGAGGCTGGTCGTGGACGCGCGAGCATCCGAGATCTGCACCACGGAACCCACGGCAATGGTCAAGAGAAGCAGTCGCCACGTCATGCTCTGTCCCTCGGTTCACGGGCATGGTCAACGCCGCAGGCTAACCTGTTGAAAAACCGAAAGGCAAGCGGTTTCAGGCTCCGGCGGGGTTGACACCCAAGCCCTTGAGTCTCATGCTTGCCGGAGTTCCCGCCTACGGGCGAGCCCCCACACAAGTGAACCCCATCTAGATGAAGGAGGGGCAACCACGATGGGTGCCGTCCGCAGATGCAGCTCGCCGCCGATTTGGCTCCTCGCCGCACTTGTTCTTGCTTCGGCCTGTGCCCCGAAGCCGCAATTGATCTCAGGGGGAGAGACGATGGACCCGCACTTGGCCACCCTCGATCTAGTCAGTGCCGCCGCCCAGACCCGATTCGTCACCCTGGTCCGCTCGCCCGCCGACGTGGTCCGCACGCGCCTGTTGGTCAAGTCGCTGCGGGCCTTTGGGGGACCGATGCGGGATTGTCCCTTTTGGGTCTTCATTCCCAAGGTCGTCGACCTTTCGTGCGACTTCCCCGATCTGGGTGAGGTCGAGTGCGTATCGCTCGACATGGAAGAGAAGTTCCTGCGCTACATCCTGGGCGATAAGGTCTTCGTCTGTGCGCAGGCCGAGGAGATGGCCGGCCCCGATGTCCGTACGTTGATCTGGATCAGCACCGACGCGCTGATCGTACAGCCGCCCGTGCACTTCCTGCTGAGCGGACCGCTCGAGTCGGCCTTCCGCGCCGTCCACGTCCAGAATATCGGTTCTCTGGCCTCCGAGCCGCTCGATGGCTACTGGTCGGAGATCTATCGCCGGTTGGGCATGAAGGACACATCTCTGACGGTCGAGTCCTTCGTCGATGAACAGAGGATCCGACCCTACTACAATTCCCACCTCTTCTCGGTCGATCCCGCGCAGGGGCTCATGCAGGCGTGGCGCGATCACTTCAAGGCGTTCGTCGACGATGATGAGTTCCAGACAGCGCATTGCGCCGATGTGACCCATCAGATCTTTCTCCATCAAGCGGTCCTCAGCGCGCTCCTTACGCGCGGCTTCAATCCCGAACGGATGCGCGTTTTGCCACCCGAGTACAGCTACCCCCTCCACTTCCAGGGCGACATCCCCGAGCCGAAGGTCGCGCGCACGCTCAACGAGCTCGTGGTTCCGGTCTACGAGCAGCTCTGCCCGCGGCCCGACAAGTTGGACGACCCCAAGGTGGAGGAGCCACTGGCATCATGGCTCCTGGAACATGTTCCGGTGTGGGGGGAGGAGTAGGGGAACCGGCTATTTGAATCCCCACACGCACCAGAGGGGGGTTCCGGCGGCGTAGGCGAGGGTGCCCTTCTCCAGCGCCTCCTCGACTCGGCGTCGATTGCGGCGCCCGGAACGGCGGAGTCGACGGATCATCGCCCGATCCGCACCTCCTGCCCGGTAGATCGGGTCGTACTGGCGAGCCAGGTGTGACCGGTGGGCCGTGGGAACGGCCAGACGCTCCTTGAGCTTCTGGAGTTCGAGCTGTTGATCGGGGGATGCGTAGGGGGGGGCAATCCAGCTCACCTTTTCGTTGCCGCGCACACTCACGTTCTTCAGGCCGCGTTTCTCCATCCAACCGGGCATCTTGCAGCCCACCGTGAAGTCTCCCAACCCGAGCCGCTTGCGGCCCCGACGGTGCCGGAGCATCGCTTCGAAATTGAAGAGGAGCTGCGGAATCGAAGGCTCGCGCAGACTGCTCCAACCCCCTCCGGGTCCGAGGGAACGCGCGTTGTCCATGACGACGACACATCCGCCAGGTCGCGTTACCCGGATCATCTCATCCAGGGCTTTCTCCGGTTCGGCAAGATGGCAGAGCACGATCTGAGCGATCGTCAGATCCATCCGATTGGAGTCGAACGGAAGGCAGGTGATATCGCCCGTGATGAAGCGCGCCGTTGCCCCCAATCCTTCTTCTGCGGCCAGCGTGCGCGCGGTGCGCAGCAACGCGTCGTCTCGATCGCAGCCGAAGAGCGTTCCGCCCGGCATGCACCAGGGGCCGAAGGCGCGCAGGCTGTAGCCATATCCACACCCCGCATCGAGGAGGTGCATCCCCGGCTCGAGACCGAAGTGCTTGGCGAGGCTGCGCGTCTGCTCAGGCGTCCAGAGCCCGCGTCGTTGGCGCTCCAGGACTTCCTTGCGGATCTCGGGATCGTGGTAGTCGAGCGGATTGGTCACGTTCTTGGCCGCGTTGCCTCCCTAGTTCATGCCCAGCAGCGCAAGCCACGCGGGGAGCGTGAGGAGCGCCGCCACGGTCGTTCCGATGATGATCGCGCTGGCAAACGCCGCATCGCCGTCCATCTCCCGGGCCATGATGTAGCTCGTGACCGCGGCCGGGCAAGCCATGACAAGGATAGGTACGCCCAACTCGACGCCTCTCATCCCCAGGGCGCGCAGAGCGAGGAAGATCAAGGCGGGGTGGACGATGAGTCTCAGTCCGGCCGCCGTCGCCGCGCCCGGAATCTCGGAACGCAGCTGGCGGAAGCGGAGTGCGGCACCCACGCAGAGTAGACCCAGCGGGGCCGCGGTTGCTCCGACCAGCTGCAGGGTGCGGTCGATGCTGATGGGGAGTGGGATGTGCAGGGCGGCGCAGAGAAGGCCGCCGACGCAACCGATCAGCAGCGGATTCCGAAGCGTTCGAAGGAGCGTGCGTCCCCACAGGGCGGCTTCCCGGCTGCTCGAACCCTGATGGGGAAGCGTGAGGAGAAGCACGGAGAGCAGGTTCTCGACCACAACCATGAAGGCGATCACGATCGACACCAGGGGAAGGGCGAACTCCCCGTAGGCGTTCAGGACAAGCGGGAGACCAATGAAGACCGTGTTGCTACGGATGCACCCTTGGGCCAACACGCCGCGACGCGCGGGTGTATGCCGGTAGCCAATGCCGTAGACGGCGGCGGCGACGAGGATCGTGATCCCGGCGATGGCCGCCAGCATCAGAAGGTGCGCATCCCAATTGAACGTGTTGCGCGACGTGCTTCGGAAGAGAAGCGATGGGGCGGCGACGTAGAAAACGAGCCGCGAGAGCGAGGCTACCACTCCTTCGCTAAGGAATCGACGTGCGCGAAGGGCGTATCCCAGCCCGATGACCAAGAAGATCGGCAGCACGATGTTGATGTGCGTCATGGGGACTAACGGTGCGCGGTTAGTCGCCGCATGTCCAGCCAAATTGGGGGTAGCAGGCCTCCCTTCTTCCGGTGTTCTGGGAGTAGGAACCATGGACACCCCGCCCGGTGTGGCCGGGTCAATGCTGCGGAGGATCAAGATGATGAACGGTAGATCACACCGGTATGGCCGCAAGATGATCACCCTGGTTCTGGGTTTGCTCTTCGCGAGCGGTGCTCTCCGGGTGACGGAGGCGCAGGCGGGGGGAGATTGGGCCCAGCACCGGGGTTTTCGGTTCGGCATCTACGCCAGTGGAAGCGGTATCAACGCCGAAGATCCGCCGGCGGGCGGCGACCCGGATCAGTTGTTTCTCGAGGAGGATGGGGGCGGCATGGGGTTCATGGTTGGCTATACCTTTTCGCGACGCTTCAGCCTGTGTCTCGGGGTTTCCTCGACAAGGCACGATAGCTCGATCGAGAACCTCGAGGCCTACTATGCGACCAGTATGATTGAGGCCCACTACCAGCTGCTTCCGCGGGAGCGCATCCGGCCCTACCTGATCGGCGGCCTCGGTGGCGTGGGATTGGCGATCGACACCAAGGGCTATGACAGCGAAACCCGCGGGGGGGGCATGGTGCTGGGCGTGGGAATGGCTTGGAACCTCAGCGAACATCTGCTGCTGGACACCTCGCTTCGTCTCGACATCATCGAGTGGGACGAAGTGGAGTTCACTCGAGACCTGCCAAGCGGCCAGACCGTGACGCTCGAGGATCCGGTGGATGAGGAGAAGGGGGGAGCGGGGCGCGTCCAGTGCGGCTTCACGTGGGCGTTCTGACGCGTGGGATGGTTTTGGCATCGGTTGTGGGTCGAGGATTCGGGACGCGGGTCCGTAACGGCCGAGAATCGCGGGGTGATGACCTTTGGTGGGCTTGCCCGCAACAGGAAGCCAGCATCTTCTTGAACGGATTGGATCCAGCCCGGGGACATCCCGAATCCTCAATCCTCAATCCACGGATTTCCAGAAATGTCAAAGAAATCGCGGACCCACAAGATCAACACATCTCAATATACATAATAACAAGCACTTTCTCCCCTTGACGCAAGAGCCTTCGGCATCTAGAATGTTTCTAGAAATGTAAGAGGATTCCAAGGGAGGT
>Ga0180432_10005930_pt1 | contig 16069 bp, 11 predicted proteins | sample SS_ome_10_FD_132414 | JGI IMG/M metagenome (GOLD analysis project Ga0180432, IMG submission 132414) | Hypersaline lake sediment archaeal communities from the Salton Sea, California, USA - SS_1_MS_2 metaG | ecosystem: Environmental > Aquatic > Non-marine Saline and Alkaline > Hypersaline >... | reverse complement strand
TTCAAGAACAGAATGCCGTCGCGCAGCTCGAAGTTTTCGGCCTTGGCTCGTTTGGTGAAATTGAATGCCGGGGGCTCGTAGCCGGGGTTCTTCTTCTTGTGCTTCTTCAGGTTCTTTTCGGTCAGACCGGCGAAGAGGCCTTCGGCTGCCTTGAAGATCTCTTTCCTCAGCTTCTCGGCGGCCAGGATGGCGGTCTTGCAGGCCATGAAGGCCCCCCGGCTGGCGTGGGTGCCCACGTCCCAGGGGCAGGTGCCGGTGTCGGTGGGGTTGATCACCACCTTTTCGGGTTTGACTCCCAGGGCCTCGGCGATGGCCAGGGAAAGCACCGAGTGCAGGCCCTGACCCATCTCCACCCCGCCGCAGTATGCATAGACGTTGCCGAAGTCGTCCAGCTTGACGATCAGGCCGCTGCCGTCGGAGCGGTAGATGCGCGCTCCTCCGCCCACGTGCATCAAGGAGGCCATTCCCACCCCGCGCTTCATTCCCTGCTTGCGGCTCTTCTCCCAGTCGAGCTTGTCGGCCACCGTCTCCAGGCACTCGCGCATGCCGCAGGTGGTGACCTTAAGGCCCATGGGGGTGGTCTCGCCCGGCTGGTTGCAGTTGATCCGGCGCAGGTCCAGCGGGTCGATGCCGGCCAGGTCGGCCAGCTCGTCCAGGTTGCTCTCGATGGCCCAGTTTACCTCGGGATTCCCGTAGCCGCGCATGGCCTGGCAGTATGTATTGTTGGTGTAGACCAGCTGGGCGTCGAAGAAGATGTTCTCGACCCGGTAGAGCGAGGTGGCCGGAAGCATGGACACGGTGGGGTAGGTGGCGCCCCAGGAGGTGTAGGCCCCGTTGTCCTGCAGGATCTCCAGGCGCCGGAAGGTAAGGCGGCCCTCCCGGTCGCAGCCCTGGGCGATCCGGGTGATCACCGGCTGCCGCGGCGAGAGGCAGGCGAACTCTTCGTCGCGGGAGTAGACGATCTTTACCGGGCGCCCGGTGCGCCAGGCCAGCAGGATGGCGATGTATTCGTAGGCGTGGGTGTCCAGGCCGCTGCCGAAGGCGCCGCCCAGGGTGGGCACGATCACCCGGCTGTTCTTGCCCTTCAGGCCCATGTCGGCCAGCGCCCGGTTGAAATCGCGCTGGGCCAAGAACGGAATCTGGGTCTTGGCCCAGATGGTGAGGTTCTTCTGCAGGTCGAACTCGGCCAGGCACCCGGCGGTGCCCATGCAGCTCTGCTGGATCAGCTGGGTGGAGAACTTTCCTTCGGCCACGTAGTCGGCGGCCTTTCTGCCTTCCTCGGGGTTCCCGGACTCGTGATGATACTTGATCGGCAGGCGGTTGGAGGAGCGCGGGCGCCCCTGGGAATCCATTTCGTGGACCAGCGGCGCGTTCTCGGCCAGGGCTTCTTCGGCCGAAAACACCCCCGGCAGCGGCTCGTACTCCACCTCGATCAACTCGACGGCCTCGGCGGCGGTGTCGGGATCGACGGCGGCCACCGCGGCGATCTCGTCGCGGAACTGGCGCACCTTGTCCTTCTTCAGGGCCAAGTTGTCGCGTATGAAGCCGATGCGTATCTCGGGGGTGTTGTGGGCGGTGATCACCGCCCGGACGCCGGGAAGCTTCTCGGCTTTCGAAGTGTCGATATTTTTTATGCGCGCGTGGGCATGATCGGAGAACTTTATTTTACCATACAGCATGCCCGGGCGGGAGAGATCGTGGATGTAGTGGGCCTTTCCCGCGGCCTTGTCCGGGCCGTCCGGGCGGGGAGCGGACTTGCCGATGTAGCCGAACATCGTCACCGGCTCTCCTCCAGCTTCTCGGCGGCCCGGCGCACCGCCTCGAGTATCTGCACGTAGCCGGTGCAGCGGCACAGGTTTCCCAGCAGCGCCTCGCGGATCTCCTCGTCGGTGGGATCGGGGTTCTCGTCCAGCAGGGCCTTGGTTGACATGATCATCCCCGGGGAACAGAAGCCGCACTGAATCGCACCGCACTCCGTAAAGGCCTTCTGGATTATCGAGAGCTCGTTCTGCGGGCCCACCAGCCCCTCGATGGTCAGCACCTGTTTGCCGTCGATCTCCGGCGCCGGGTACAGGCAGGCGTTGACCGCCCGTCCGTTGACCAGGACCGTGCAGGCCCCGCACTCGCCTTCGCCGCAGCCTTCCTTGGTTCCGGTCAATCCCAGATCTTCGCGGAGCACGTCCAGCAGCCGCCGGTGCGCCTCCACCGTCAAGGTGATCTCCGAACCGTTGAGGGTAAAGGAGATCTCGGTCTTCATGCCTCGCTCCGGGTCCACAAGGATTCCAGCGCCCGGCGGGTGAAAACGCCCACCATATGCCGGCGGTACTCTGCGGTGGAGCGGATGTCGGTAATCGGCGCCACGCTCTCCTCCGCCAGCCGGGCGGCCTCGCCGATCAGCTTGCCGGACAGGGTTTTTCCCTCGATCATCTCTTCTACTTGGGTCAGGCGCAGCGGCACCGGAGCCACCGAACCGGCGGCCAGCCGGGCCTTGGTTACCTTGTCGCCTTCGGTCTGGATCAGAACCGAAAGGCTGGCCACCGCCAGATCCATCTTCACCCGGCCTTTTTTGGAGAAAACCGCCCGCACTCCGCTGCCCTTGCGGGCGGCGTTGAAGGCCGGGATCATAACCTGGACCAGGATTTCGTCCGAGTCCATGCAGGTTTCGCCGGGCTGCTTGAACAACTCGGACAGGGGAATTTCCCGGGTTCCCCGGGGGTTCTGTAGCACCGCCCGGGCCTCCAGCACCAGAAGCGGCGTGGCGGTGTCGGCGCAGGGGGAGCAGTTGCACAGGTTGCCTCCCAGGGTGGCCACGTTGCGGATCTGGGCGCTGCCCAGCCGCCGGGCGGCCTGCACCAGAACCGGGTATCTGCTGCGCAGGATGTCGTTCTTTATCAGGTCGGTGATGCTGGTTATGGCGCCGATGCGCACCGCCCCGCGGGCCTCGATGCCCTGCAACTCCGGCACCGAGCGCAGCGAGATAAGCGTGGAGGGGGAAGCCACCCGGTTCTTGATCTGCACCATGATGTCGGTGCCCCCGCCGACGAAGCGGGCGTCGGGCATGTCCTCCTTGAGGCGGAATGCCTCGGCGAGCGAGCCGGGCTTCAGGTAGGCGAAGCGCCTCATGCCACCACCCCCCGCTCGCGCAGGGCGGCGATCTCGGAGTCGGACAGGCCGATCTCGGACAGCAGGGCGTTGGTATGCTCCCCGTACGCCGGCGAGAAGGGCAATTCCCCCTTCAGCTTGTCGAGGTGCCCGGTACTAGCGGCGGGCGGCGGAAGCCGAATGTTGCGCCCGTCGGGGGCGGTGGTCTGCAGGGCTTTCTTCTTCACGAAGTCCAGCCCGGGGACCTCCTCTATGGGAGTAATGGGCGAGTGGGGGATGCCCGCCTCGGCGAGCACCGCGGCAATCTCCTTCGAGTCGTGCCGGGCGGTAATGGCCTCGATCAATTGGTGCAGCTCGGCCTTGTCCTTCCGGCGCCCCTCGTTGGATGAGAAACGTTCCTGGGCCAGGGAGGCGAACCAGGATTTATTCACCAGGCGGCTCCACTGGGCGTCGCTGCCGATGGCCATGTAGATGAAGCCGTCCTTGGTTTTGTAGGCGTTCACCGGGACGAACTGGCGGTGCTCGTTGCCCGAGCGCTTCAGCTCTTCGGGCGGGCTGCCCATATCCAGCATGGGCAGGAAGGTATGCAGCCAGGAGACGATGGCCTGAGCCATGGAAATATCGATTTGCTTGCCCCGGCCGGTCTCGGCCCGCTCGGCCAGCGCCAGGACTATTTGCAAGAATGCCTCGTCCCCGGCCTTGAGATCCACCAAGGGCAGCCCGCACAAGAGCGGCGGGCCGTCGGCCTCCCCGGTCAGGTCCATGGCCCCGCACAGCGCCTGGATGACCGGGTCGTAGCCGGGCACCTTGGGGTTGTCCAGGCCCATGGCGGAGACGCAGCACCAGATCAGATCCTCGCGCACCGCTCGCAGGGTGTCGTAGTCGATACCCAGCGCCTGATGCCGTGCCGGAAGCGTATTGGTGCAGAAGACGTCCACATCCAGTCGCTTTATGAGCCGGGAGACCAGCTCCCGGCCCTCGGGCCGCTTCAGGTCGACGGCGATGGCCTCCTTGCCCACGTTGGGGGCCACGAAGTAGCTGTGGCGGTCGTCCCCGGCCACCGGACGGCCCACGTAGCGGTTGGGATCGCCGCGCGACTTGCGACCGGCCACCGGGGTGGGCTCCAGGCGGATCACCCGCCAGCCCAAATGCACCATGCGCAGGCTGGCGTAGGTCATGGTCAGGGCCTGCTCGACGCTGAGGACCACCTGAGATTTCATGTCAGAACCTTACCGGCTCCTGGTACGTTCCGAAGACTTCCTTCAAAACGCCGCACACCTCGCCCACCGAGGCGTAGGCCTCCACCGCGTCCATGATCGAAGGCATCACGTTTTCGCCGGCTTTCGCGGCCTGGCGAACTCGTTCAAGAGTATCTTTCACGGCCAGGTCGTTTCGTTCCTTCCGGATTCGCTTCAGCCGGTCGACCTGCTTGCGGGCCTCTTCTTCGCGGTAGGGGTGGAACTCCACCTCGCGCTCCTCTTCCTCCTCCTCGAAGATATTCACCCCTACCTTCTTGAACTCGCCGGTGTGGAGCTTCTTCTCCAACTCGTAGGCCTGGGCGTTGACCGCGGCCTGCACCCTGCCTTCGGCCACCGCCTTGATGATGCCGCCCTGATTCTCCAACTCGTCCATGATTTCGACGATGCGCCGCTCCATGCGGTTGGTCATGGTCTCGATGAACCAGGAGCCTGCCAGGGGATCCACCGTGTCGCACAGGCCGATCTCGTGCATGAGGATCTGCATGGTGCGCAGGGAGAGCTTGGCGGCGTGCTCTGAAGGAATGGTGTAGGCCTCGTCGTAGGAGCACAGCGCCATGGTCTGGGTGCCCGACAGCGCGCTGGCCAGGGCGTAGTAAGCCCCGCGGACGATGTTGTTCTCCGGCTGCTGGATGGTCAGGCCCCCGCCGCCCCCGCCGGCGATCATGCGCAGGCGCAGGCCCCGGGGATCGGAGGCGCCGTACTTCTCTTTGAGGATCTTGGCCCACAGCCGCCGGCCGGCGCGGAACTTGGACACCTGCTCCCAGAGGTTGCCGTGGATGTCGTAGTTGAAGGTGATGCCCGCGGCCACCGGATCGATCTCCAGGCCCCGTTTGAGCGCCTGGTCGACGTAGGCGCTGGCGATGGAGAGGCCGTAGGCCATCTCCTGGGCCGGGTTGGCCCCGCTCTCGCGGATGTGGTAGCCGCACACGCTCACCGGGCTGTAGCGCGGCACGTTCTTGGCGCAGAACTCGATGGTGTCGGTCACCAGCCGGATGGATGGCTCAACCGGGAAGATCCAGGTGCCCCGGCCGATGAACTCCTTTAATATGTCATTCTGGGAGTTGCCGCGCAGGTCCTTGAGCTCGAAGCCGCGCTTGCGCGCCAGGGCGAAGTACATGGCCATGATGGCCACCGCCGAGCCGTTGATGGTCAGAGACACGGTGATCTTGTTCAGGTCGATTCCGGCGAAGGCATCCTCCATGTCCGCCAGGGTGTCCACCGCCATGCCCACCCGGCCCACCTCGGCCGCGGCCATTTCGTCGTCGGAGTCCAGGCCGCACTGGGTGGGCAGGTCGAAGGCCACGTTCAGTCCGGTCTGGCCGTTCTTTATCAGCCACAGGAAGCGCTCGTGGGTCTCCGCGGCGGTGCCGAAGCCGGAGTACTGGCGCATGGTCCAGGGCCGCTGGCGGTACATCATCGGGTGAATCCCGCGGGTGTAGGGGTACTCGCCGGGCAGGCCCACGCCTTCGAACCCCCCGCTCTGCTCCACGTCCTCGGCGGTGTACACCGGTTTGACCTGGAGGCCCGATTCCCAGGAGAGGGGAGGGACGTCGGTTTTCTTCTTGTCGCTCACGATTGCACCTTTTCGCGGATGAAGGCGATCAGACTCTCGAACGACGCACCGGTGGGGAAGACCCCGTCGACGCCCAGTTCGGCGAGCGCCGGGTGATCCTGCCTGGGGATGTTGCCGCCCACCACCCAAACCACGTCGTCGATTTTCTTGGTTTTCAGCGCCTCCGCCACTTTGCGACAAAGGGGGATATGGGCGCCGGACAGGATCGACAGGCCCACCACGTCGGCGCCCTCCTGCAGCGCGGCGCTGGCGATGGCCTCGGGCGACTGCCGCAGCCCGGTGTAGACCACCTCCATGCCCGCGTCCATCAAGGCGCGGCAGACCAGCTTGGCGCCCACGTCGTGGCCGTCCAGGCCGGGTTTGGCTATCAGTACTCGTAAGGGTTTGCTCATTTTTTCTCTCCGGGTAGCGTTGAAGCAGTATCGAAACGGCGCTTTTTTGTCAACCGGCCGGAGTGTGGTAGAGTCCCCGGGCACGGGAGGCGGTATGGGGAAATACCTGGCGGTTTTATTGCCGTTGTTTTTCTGGCTATCCGGTTGCGGGGAGGATAGCGGCATCTGCGCCGCTCTGAACAAATGCTTGGCGGCTCCGCCGCAATGCGATCTGTACTTCAAGGCGCTCATTCTCCCCGAAGGTTGCGAGGAAGCCATAATCGATGCGGATTGCGAGGATCATTACCAGGAGCCTCCTCCCTATACGGATCTCTGCTTTCCCCCCTGCGAGGAAGACTCGGCCGTATGCGATGGGGACATAATTACCGCCTGCTATGGCGGAAAGACGACCACAACCAAATGCCCCGAAACCTGCCGGCTGGCCGGGGCGACCTATACCGGGGTTTGCGCCGACGAGTATGAAGGGCAGCAGTCTGAGGATGGCCAGGACCTTTGCTGGTGCGAATAGAAGATTCTCATGGTTCAAGGTCCCCTCCATCAAACTGCTCTGGATCCCGATGAATCCTGGGGCAACAACCTGGAGATAGCCTGCGCCTGCGGCCAGAAGATCCGGCTGTGGGACAAAAAGTGCAGGGGCTGCAAGCAGAAGAACCCCTTTCCGCGGCTGTTGAAGAAGAGAAAAAGAGTCGAGAAGTGGATGGAGAAGAAGGCGCAGTCCGACGTGGTGCCCAAGCTGGACAAGGCCCAGCTGCTTCTGGAGTCGGCGCGCAAGTACGACCTGGTTCTGCGCGAGGTGGTGCGCCGGCCGTTTCCCGAGCATCAGAAGAAGGAAGACATCAACATGTTCATGCGCCGGGTGACCAACTTCTTCCCCTCGATGTTCAAGTCCACTTCCCCCAAGCAGATGGCCCTGGGGATCGGTGAGCTGATCAAGCGCTCCTCGGCCGGCATGGCCAGGACCGCCTGGAAGGAGTGCGAGCAGGTTCTGGACCAGGTCACCGCCCGGAAGGCCCGAAGCTCGCAGGGCAACCTGCTGGGCGAGCAGGCCGAGCGGGTGGCCACCGATTTGCTCAACACCTGCAAGCCCTACGTGGAAGCCTTAAAGACCCTGCAGCTGGCCCACACCCGCATGGTCACCGCCTACGGCCCCGCCAGGGAGATCTTCGGCCGCCAGCAGCAGACCAAGGGCACCAAGGGCCTGTGGAACCGGGCCCGGCTCAAGTTCAAGCCGGTGGGCGAACGGCTGCGCCTGCCCACGGCCATCTGGCAGAACAAGGCCGAGCACGAGGAGCTGAAAAGGCTCGACGGACAGCTGTCCAAGTTCATGCAGCAGATCAGCTGGTTCTCCGACCAGACCGGCAATCTCCAGGAGCGCCACAACGTTTTGATGAACACCTACCGGCTATCCTTGAGAAAGCACCTGGTCTTCGGCCTGGCCCAGCGCATCGCCGCCGCCCCGCACGCCGAAAGGGAGCAAATGGTCAAGCGGGTGTTGTCGCAAAAGGGAATCGGATCGTTCTGGTGGCGGCTGTTTTTCGGGATCAGGTGACCGACTTTATGCCCAAATCGAACGCTTCCCGGTTGGCGTCGATGAACCGCTCCGGGCACTTCTTGGCGATGGCCTTCCACAGCAGCTCGTTATCGAAGGGCAGCAGCTTCAAACCCGCCAGGGCGCCCAGCATGCAAACGTTGAGCGTGCGGGGCACGCCGACCCTTTTGACCAGAGCGGGGCCGTCGACTTCGACCAGGTTCTTGGTGACCGCCCGAACCTTTTCGAGGGTTTTTTGCACCGGAGGGTAGGGGACGCCCTGGATGGCCAGGGAGAAGGGGACGATCTGGCCGGTGTTGACCACCACCTGGGTGTCCTCCCGGATCATGGGCAGCGCGCGCAGCACTTCAAGCGGCTCGAGGCCCAGGACGGTGTCGGCCTCGAAGTTGCCGATGTGCGAGCTGTAACCCGGGCCGATGATCACCGAGGCTTCAACGCTTCCGCCTCGCTGGGACATTCCGTGCAACTGGCCCACGTTGACGGAAAGCTTCTTCTCCAGCGCCGCCTCGCCCAGAAAACGGGCGGCCGACAGGGCCCCCTGTCCACCCACGCCCACCACCAGGATCTTGAAGCGCTGTTTCACTTGCAGGTCTCCTGATCTTCCTGGGACTCGACCGGGCCGAAGGCCGGCTCGACGCTTTGGTCCTCTTGGGATTCCTCGACCTTGAAGATGGCCGAGTTGGGGCAGATCTCCGCGCAGACTCCGCAGCCCATGCACAGTTCCGGATCGATCTGGATGCGCTCTTCCTCTACGTAGAAGGCCGGGCAGCCGAACAGGTCGAGGCAGGTGCGGCAGTTGCCGCACAGGCCGCAGGCCATGCAGCGGGCGGCCTCGGCCCGGGCCTGATGTTCTTTCAGTGGCAGGACCACCTCGGACATGTCGCGAGTGCGTTCCTGCAGCGGTATCTCCACCGGCCGCTGGCGGGGCATGCGGTCGGCGCGCTCCACGCCCGGCCGGGTGGCGGGTTTCTTCGTTGGATCCACCCGCGGCGGCGGCCGGCGCCGGTCGGCGGCCTCGGCGCCGCGCAGCAGGCGGTCGATCCCCCAGGCGGCCCGCCGGCCGTCGGCCATGGCGTCGGTGACCGTCTTGGAGCCCGGGGCCACGTCGCCGCCGGAGAAGATCTTCGGGTGGGAAGTCTGCTGGGTTTTCAAGTCAACCCGGATGGAGCCGTCCGGCTCGCGATCCAGATCGATGTCTTCATTTGCCGGCAGGTCGGGATCGGGCGCCTGGCCGATGGCGGCGATCAACTGGTCGCAGCCGATGGTTTCTTCCGCGCCCATCACCGGCACCGGGCGCCTGCGCCCCGATTCGTCGGGGTCGCCGGGCTCGGTGCGCACGCAGATCAGCTCGCCGCGCCGGACGCGGATGGGCATCAACTGGGTGCGCAGCTCGATGTTCTCGTGCCGGGCGGAGTTGATCTCCTCGGCGATGGCCGGCATTTCCTCGCGCCTTCGCCGGTAGGCGATCACCACCTGCTCGGCCCCCCGGCGTAAGGCGGTGCGCGCCGCGTCCACCGCCGCGTTGCCGCCGCCGATAACCACCACCCGGCGGCCGGTGGGCACTTTCTTGCCAGAGTTGACGGCCCCTAGGTACTCCATGGCTTCGATCACCGGCGGCGCATCGGCCTCGGCCTCCAGCTGCAGCTTCATCCACTTCTGGGCCCCCAGGCCCAGGTAAACGGCGTCGTACTTCTCAGCCAGTTCTTTCAGCTCGAGGTCCTTGCCCAGCGCTGTGGATCCTTTGAACTCGGCTCCCAGCGAGAGAATGCGTTGGATGTCGCGGTCCAGCGCCTCGCGGGGCAGGCGGTAGGGGGGGATACCGCTGCGCAGCAGGCCGCCGGGTTTTTCGGTCGTATCGTACATGGTCACCGCGTGGCCGCGCAGCAGCAGATCGTGGGCGGCGGCCAGCCCCGAGGGGCCGGTTCCCACCACGGCTACTTTCTTGCCCGAGGGCGGATCCTTTTGGGGTTCGTAGGGAACGCCCTCCTTGACCGCCCACTCCACCGCGAAGCGCTTCAGCTCGTTGACCGCCACCGGCTCGTCCATGCGGCTGGAGTGGACGCACACCTCCTCGCAGGGCTGGTGGCACACCCGGCAGACGGTCTCCGGCAGGCAGACCTGGCTGGTGATGATGTTGTAGGCCTCGCGGTACTGCCCGGCGGCGATCTGCCCCACGAAGCCCTGGATGCACAGCCCCAGGGGGCAGCGCTCGGAGCATGGAGGCGAGGACGGCCGTGCCTCGGTTTCTTTTCCCTGTTCCATGGCCCGGCTGCGGGCCAGGTGCTGCTGAAACTTCTCCGAGACCTCCTCCGTGCAACGCAACCCCAGCTCCTCGCGACCACAGGTCCGGCAGAGATCCGCATTGACCTGGTAGGTGCCGGTTTTGTAGGCCTGGTGCGTCTCTCGGGCCAGGTACACCGGGCAGGCCCGCTGGGTTATCACCACCGAGACCCCGGTGGTGTCGCGGGCGCGCTCAAAGGCGGCGATGGTGCCGGGCAGGTGGTAGGGATCAACCACCTCGACGTGGCGGGCTCCCAGCGCCTTGACCACCGAGGCGATGGTGGTGGTGCGCCGCAGCTTGTCGTCCTTCAGCTCGACCAGGGGGCTTTCCTGGAACCCGGTCATGGCGGTGACCTGGTTGTCCAGGATCACCGCCACCATGTTGACGTTTTCCTTGATGGCGTTCAAAAGCGGGGTCATCCCCGAATGGAAGAAGGTCGAGTCCCCCATGATCCCCACGGTGCGCTGGCCGGTCACCCGCGAGACCCCCGCCGCCAGGGTGAACCCCGCCCCCATGCAAAGCAGCGCGTCGGCGGTGTTGAGCGGCGGCCCGTACCCCAACGTGTAGCAACCGATGTCATTGAAGTACAGGGCCTGGTCCCCGAACACCGTCCGCGCGGCGAACTGCGCCGCCCGGTGCGGGCACCCCGGGCACAAGGTCGGCGGCCGCGGCGGCACCGCTTCCACCTCCCGCGGCTCCCGCGCCTCGGGCCCCAGCTTTAAATCGTCGTGGATGACCTTACGGATCATCTCCGGGTCGTACTCGAACTCGTAGGGGAAGTGCCCGGTGCGCTTTCCCAGGATCTCCACCGGCAGCTTGTTCCGGGCGCACAGCGCGGTGAGCGAATCCTCCAGGTAGGGCGACAGCTCCTCCACCACCAGGAGCCGCTTGACTCCCGAAAGCATCGCCACCAGCCGGTTCTCCGGCAGCGGAAACACTCCCCCCAGGGTGATGAATTTCAATTCGGACAGCAGCCCGCTTTCTGAAAGCAGATCCGCGCAAGTCCCCGCCGGCGCCCCCGACGCCAGTACCGCGATGTTGCCCTTCCCCTCCACCCGCAGGAAATCCGACTCGGAGAGCATCTTCTCGGCTGTCTTTATCTTCTCCTTCAGCTCGCCGCGCAGCCGCCGCGCATTGTGCGGAACCGGTACGAACCGCTGGGGATCCTTGACGAATCCGGTGACCTTGGGCTCCACGAGCCGCTTGTAAGTGATCACCTGCCGCGAGTGGCACACCCGCGTAGTCGGCCGCAAAACCACCGGCAGCCGGCTCTTCTCCGAAAGCTCGAAGGCGAACCGGGTCATCTCGCAAGCTTCTTCGGGTGTGGAGGGATCCAGCATGGGAATATGCAGCATCGGCGCCAGGATCCGCTGGTCCTGCTCGTTGGGGCTGGTCCGGCACGACGGATCCCCCGCCGAGACGATCACCATCCCGCCCACGGTTCCGACATAAGGCATGGTCGAGATCGGATCCCCGCCGTACATCAACCCCAGATGCTTCATCGCACAGATCGACCGCGCCCCCGCCAAGGAAGCCCCGAAACACATCTCGATGGCAATCTTCTCGTTGACCGAATACTCGAACTCGATCCCCCGCTCTTTGGAAATCCGCGCGAAAGAATCGGTGACCTCGGAAGAAGGCGTCCCCGGATACCCCGCCGCAAACGCCACCCCCGCCTCCAGCGCCCCGCGCACGATCGCCTCGTTGCCCAGAAGGCACTCGGTATGTCCCTCGATGTCCACCAGCAAGGGATCTTTGGAGCGATCGGCCATGCAGGCTTCCCGGCGCGGCTCGTTCCACAACCAAATTTCCCGCGCAGGGCTCGCCGCACCAATCGGACCCTGCGAAGATCTTCGCAACTTGCGAAGAAGTTGCGAACAAAGAGCCTATCCCCTCCCCGTAAAAGGGAAAATAATAAACGCGCTGTAGGTTGTCAACCGGGTTCGCTGTCAGGGTACGGTAAGCAGATCGCCGATCTCCCAGGGGCGCCGGTAGCGGATGGGTACGCCCTCCAGGGTGTCATCGGTGTTGAGAGATGCGTTGAGTACGCCGAAGCAGGACGGCCGGTACGCCTGGATGAAGCTGCGGGCGGCCCGGGTGAGTTGCGGGCGGGGGAGGAGGCCGGCCTTGACTTCCAGGGCCAACAGCTTCTGGTCGCGGCGCACGACGAAGTCCACCTCGGCGCCGTTCTTCGTGCGCCAGAAGTAGATCCGGTCGAGCAGGCCGGTGCGTTTCAGCAGCTCCGCGAACACGGCATTTTCCCACAGCGATCCGGCGTCAGCACGGCGATCGATGCGTTCGAAACCTCCGAACAGCGTGTTGCGCAGGCCGTTGTCGATCAGGTAGACCTTGGGCGTTCCGGTGATCTCGGCGCGCTTTCCACCCACGAACGGAGGGACCAGGCGCAGGACGTGCGCGTCCGCGGCTATTTCCAGGTAGCGGACCACCGTGTCCCGGGACACGCCGGCGTGGGAAGCCCAGGCGGACAGGTTGACCAGGTTGCCGGCGTCGGCCGCGGCCAGCTCCAGCAGCTTGCGGAAGGCGTCCGGCCGGTCGATGGTGTGAAGGTCAGAGGCGTCCTTCAGGACGAATGCCTCGGTCAAGCGGTGAAGCTCCGAGACGGGATCCGGATCGAACCAGGGCCGAGGGTAGCTCCCCAGCACCAGCAGCCGGGACCACAGACCGCGCAGCTCTTCCTCGAGGATCGGGGCGGCTCGCTTCCGATCGACCAGCGTCGACAGCTCCTGCAGCGAAAACGGAAGCAGCAGGGTCCGGCGCGCGCGGCCGGCCATCGATTCCCGGGTCTTCGACTGGAACTGGAAGGAGGAGGATCCCGTGGCCACAATCTTGCGCCTGGGCTGGAGATCCACCAGCCCCTTGATGAACAGCGGGGCGTCGGGAAGGTGCTGGACCTCCTCCAGTACCAGCAGAGTATCCTCGGACAGGACGTCCGACAGCGCATGCAGGGCCTCGGCCGGCGAGCGGCACAGCTCGCGGATCCGCGGCTCCTCGGCATGCAGTATCAGCACCGGTTCGGACCGCTCGGAGAGGCCTTGCCGGATCCAGGTGGTCTTCCCGGCTTGACGGGGCCCGACCACCAGCTCGGCCCCGCCCGCCCGTACGTCCAATCGTCGCGCCCGGGGCAGGAAGGGGGAGGACAGATCGGCGGCCAGGAGACCCGCCTGCCGGTCCGGCTGGTCCAGCCACGGGTTGTGGACACGCAGGGCGATTGTCAGGGCCTGATCCATGCTCATTGTAGCCATATGCTACAATTAGCATGGCTAATTGCGGTTGTCAACTACGGATGGACTGGTTTATCGTCAGGCCGTGGGCAGGTCGGAGGACGGCAGCAGGACAAACTCCTTGAGGAATTCGCAAAGGGAACTCTTTTGGGTTTCGTTGGCGGGCCCCCATGGCCGGACGCTCAGCGGACCGGCACGCCCTGGACGATGAAGGCCTTCTCGTTGCCCTGCTTGGGCATCCACGCGTCGATTACGGCGGCGTCGCCTTTCTTCTTGGTGTTTTGCAGGACCGTGACCTGCGAGCCCTTCTTCAGGCGCTTGGCGTCCTCCTTCAGGATTACGACCGGCTTTTCCTGGTACTCGATGGTCTCGAACTTGGGCGGGCCGACCTTCCAGCAGTTCTGCCGGTAGACCGGCTTGAGGCTGGAGGTGCCGTCGAGGTTGTGCCGGATCTCGTAGCGGTCCACCTTGTTGGTCTCCTTGCACTTCCACTTGTGGTACTTGCGCTTGGTCTTGAACTTCTTGAAGACCAGCTGCATGCCTTTGGCGGAGGGTTTCTTGGTCTGGATGACCGCCGGTTTGCGCTCGTCGTCCCCGACGTTTTCGAACCGCGCCCGGCCGGACAGCAGATCCAGGTAGCGGGGGCTGCGCCGGACGCTCCCCGGCAGGGGCACGCCGTAGGATCCCTTGAGGTAGTTGGGGATGGCCTTGAGGATCTTCGCGTCGGTCTTCAGCTCCTGCTTCACCGCCTGCAGCGCGTCGATGCGCGCGAAGGCGATCTCCTCCGCCAGGTTGATCCGGCGGTTGGCCTTCCGCAGGGCCTCGGCCTCCAGCTTGGCCTTGGACAGCTTGCCCCGCCCCAGGTAGCAGTAAGCCAGCGCCTCGGTGATCTGGTAGCCGAGGGGGTGTCCGACGCGGAGCCGGTGCACCCCGTCGGCGTCCTTGGGCTTGAGCTCCTTGGCGAGTTTTTCCCGCAGGCCGAGCAGCTGCGCCTCGCAGTCCCCGGGCGGTGTGCTGGTGGGGTCGTCGAAAAGGCGCTCGGTGATGGGGTCCAGAATACGGTAGGCGCTCTTGTACTTGCGCCGGCGGTCGGCGTAGCGCTTGCGGGCCGCCACCGCCGAGTCGCGGTAGACCGCCTTCATGCGCGGGTAGCGGCTCTCCATCTTGGCGAAGGCCGCGTCGATCTCCTGTTTGGCCTCGAGGCCCTTGGAGAAAACGAACAGGAGGTTTTGATGCTCGAAGTCCCGGCCGGCGAAGACCCGTTTCAGGGCGGCTTCCACCTCGGCCTTCGACGGCGGCGTGCCCACCGCGTCGCTGCAGTAGACCCAGGGCATGTAGCCCTTCTTCACGTTCCAGGTCGTGGCCCGGAAGCACTCCCCGACCAGGGCCGCCCGGTACAGGACCAGCCGGTCCGCGTCGGCCTTGCCGGCGATGACGGCTTCGGCCAGCGCGATGCGGGAGTCTCCGCCGAGCATCTGCGCCCCGTACAGGTCGCGCCGCTCCATGAAGAAGGGATCGATTCCCTCGATGCTCTTGCCGCAGACGATGCGGGCGAGGTGGTCGTCGGGGGTGAAGTCCTGCGGCCAGCGGCCGGAGTTGCCTTTGCCGGAGAACACGCGCTTGTGGATCCGGCCGGTGGCTTCCTCGTCATCCAGCCCGGCGATCCGCGCCTTCCCGCGCTTCGGTTTCCCGGCCCCGGATGCCTGATCCCAGGCCTCGGCCGACTGGCACCTGGCGGGTTTGGCCTGCCAGCGGCTGCGAACGGCCTTGATATCCCCGCCGGGCCCCGCCGCCAGCGCGCTGCTCTTGGCGGCGGACGCCTCGTCGGCCTCCTGCTTCTCGGCCGCCTGGAGCATTGCCTTGGCCTCCGCGTACAAATCCAGCACCTCCTGGTAGCCGTCCAGGCCCTTGATCTTCTCCGCCTTGGGGCCCTTGATGCAGATCTTCTCGAAGTTGTAGAAGCTGGATGCCCCCGTCTCGATGTTGCTTTTCATGCGGCGGACGGTGTTCTTGCCGTCCCGTTTGCACATCTTCAAAATGGCGTCCGGTGATGCGGCCTGGATTGCCCGGGGCGCAACCAGCGAGAAAATGATTACAAAAAAACCCGTAAGAAAGACTTTCCTTCGCATCTTCTCCCTCCTTAGTTTCTAGAAGACACACCAGGTGACGGAAAAATTATTTCTTTTCGAGCAAAATCTGCGCTCACCGGACTTAAGCGGTGGGAAGGTCGGAGGACGACAGCAGGACGAACTCCTTGAGGAATTCGCGCAGGGAGCTCTTTTGGGTCTCGTTGGCGGGGCTGAAGGCCACGCCGGCGCCGGGGAGCTGGTAGGGGTTGTCGGGGTCGGGGCCCACCACCCGGACTACGCTGCCGGACAATGGCAAAAACTGCGGGGTGGTGGGATGGCGCAGGCTTACGTCCACCGAGGCGCCCACCGGCGGGGGTTCGTGGGTCTGGATGAAGATGCCGGACTGGGAGAGGTCGCGGCAGTAGCTCATGCTGCCGCCTTTTTCGTGGTGGTAGTTGATGGGGATGCGGCGCTTGATGCGCGGCTGGAGGCGGTACTTGGGCACGTCTTCTTCGGGAGTGTGCCGGCCTTCGACGCGTTCGAGCATGTAGTTTCTCAGCTGGTCCTCGCCTTCGGGAATCATCATCACGAACGACAGGCCG
>Ga0180432_10005929_pt1 | contig 16070 bp, 11 predicted proteins | sample SS_ome_10_FD_132414 | JGI IMG/M metagenome (GOLD analysis project Ga0180432, IMG submission 132414) | Hypersaline lake sediment archaeal communities from the Salton Sea, California, USA - SS_1_MS_2 metaG | ecosystem: Environmental > Aquatic > Non-marine Saline and Alkaline > Hypersaline >... | reverse complement strand
GAAAATAGACACCAGAGTTCGACCCCTTGGGAACCATGAACTCGACGTGAGCCTCTACGTCTCCGTGTTCCAGTTTGCTGACGAGGTTTCGCGTTCGGCCGGTGGGACCGTTGACAATGACGCCCGCGCCTGGTTCGGCGACAAGCCGGCGGACGTTTTGGGGGTCTGTTTTGGCCCCACCTGCCACGGCCCAATCGCCCGTATCGCCTCGCCAGGCCGATAGATTCTCGCCAACCAGTAAGATTTCTTGCTGTTGAGCTCCTGAACTCGTTGCCAGGAGAGCACCGGCCACCAACAAGATGGATAGCGGCAACAGGCGACTTGGGCGATCGTGTTTCTGCATTGCCGGACTCCTTTTCTCTTTTCTGTGCAAACGGTACAGTTTTCTGATTCTGTGCAAATATACAGGGAATATGACCCGCTCGCAACGACTTCCGCCTTTCGATACGGCAAGGATTTGGCAAAAACGGACGTTTTGGCGGCCGGGGTGTTTCGCTATAATCCGGCCCCGATTCTACCGATCCCGTCTGGTCTTGCGGCGTCGCCGGGCATAGCCCCCGGCAGGGCCGAAACTCGCAGAGATTTGAGCGTTCGCATGCGATTCTGGTTTCCGGCAGCGAGTCTCCTGTTGGTCATGTTCGCCGGGTGCGGCACCACCCGATCGACCGACACCAAGCGGACGGCCACGGAGCAACTGCTGATCTCCGACGCCATGGACCGCGCGATCAGCCGGCTCGATTTTCGCGCCCTGGCCGGCAAGAAGTCATATCTCGACCCAACCCATATCAAGGACGTAACCGACCAGGACTATCTGGTCAGTTCGATGCGACAGCACATGTTGGCCAGTGGTTGCCTGCTTCTCGACAACCGCGAGGAGGCCGACTACATCGTGGAACCCCGTGCCGGGGCAATTGGGACCGATCGGCACGAATTACTGCTTGGCGTGCCCGCCACCAACATGCCTGCCAGTGTATTTCTGCCCGGCATCTCGGCGAGCACTATTCCGGAGATCCCCCTGGCCAAGAAGACCGAGCAGCGAGCGGTGGCCAAGATCGCCGTATTTGCTTACAACCGCAAGACAGGCCACCCGGTGTGGCAGTCGGGGATCGTTCCCGTGGAAAGCCGGGCCAAGGACGTTTGGGTATTCGGCGCCGGACCATTCCAGCGGGGCAGTATCTACTCGGGCACGAACTTCGCCGGCGACGAGTTGAAGATCCCTCTTATCGAACCCGGCAAACCACGCGACGGCGAGACCGGTGCCCTGTCGGTTGCCGACGAAGCCTACTTCGTGGAACCGAAGCTCGAGGCAGACAAGGAGGAAGCAGTCGCGGACGACAAGGGATCTTCGTCCGCGAAGCAATCCGGTCCCGGGGAGACGGCCCAGAGGAAAGGCGCCGCGGGCGAGACTTCTCCGGAGTCTTCGCGGGGTGTGATTCCGGCCGCTCATCGAGAGTCCGCCGACCCGACGGCGGTAGAAAAGTCTCCGGCCGAGCCACCTGCCATCTTACGGCCGCCCGCGGACCAGTCGGGCAGCGTGCCGGTCTTCCCACTGGAGCGCGAATCCTGGCCCGACGCCACCCCTCTTGCGCCGCTGCCGGGCGCAACCTGGCCCGATGATACTCCGGCGGCCGGTTTGCTCCCGTTGCGGGCAAGGGATTTCGAGCAGCCGCACGAAGACCTATTGGCGATTCCTGTCGTGCCCGATCGTCTTCGCCGCGAGCCGGCGGTCGACGCGACACTGGAATTCCAGCCGTGACACTGCGTTGCTGGGTCGTGCTATGGAGGGAAAAGGGGATAGGCGCATTTTGCCTGAAAGGCCCAAAGGGTGCTTCGCACAAAATGCGCCTATCCCCTTTTCCCGGAATCCCGGATAGTCATTTAGATACCGCCTTGAACAAGCCGGCCACGGATGGTGACGTTGTTCTGGTTCTTTCCGAGATAGAAACGCCGATCCGGCGACAGGACACACCGATCGATCCATCGACCTCCGGGGGCACGGTCTGCAGGCCACACGAGGATAAGCACGTTGCCCTGGACTCCCCAGGTCGCGCGGCCGTCGGGTGAATTGATTCTGCCGTTGGAATAGAACTTGATTTCGCCACCGCGGCCGCCGCCCGCGGAATGCCTCCATACGGCGACAACTTGCGGTTCTTTCCCGTCCGGCTTGTGTGTTGTTTTGGATCTTGAGTCTTCACTTCCGCCGGCCGACGTTGTGAAATCCCGCGACTCCATGCTGTCGACTTCTTCAAGACGCGACTCCGCCTTGGCCCTGGAGAGTCCCGACAAGGCGCCGACGGCTTTGCGATACCAGTCGGCCGCATGCAATTGAAGTTGTCGCCTGGCCGTGTCCTCTTCCTCCTTGGCCAATTGCCACCATCCGTCGGCCAGCTTTGCCTGCTGTGCGGCGGACGCCGGTTTTTGGAGTTCCGTGGCTGCCAGCGTTTTGAGTGTTTCGTCGCTTCCCTGGGCGAGCATGGGTAGTCCGCGGTCCCAATCGCCTTTCAAATAGCAGAGGTATTTGCCCGCTGCGAGATTAGCTTTCGGGTCCGTCGGGTTCTTCCTTAGCGTGGCGAAGGCAGTTCGAGCTTGGGCGTAGGCCTTTGCGATTCGGGCGATTTGTTTGTTTCGGGTCACAACGTGCCGGACGAGTTTTCCGTCTCGGGCTTTTCGGGCGGCATCGAGGATTGTGGCGCCGATTTGTTCGGCCGTGTCGAAGCGGTCATCGGCGACCAGGTCGTCGAGCAGGATCAAGGCATATTGAGCCAGCAGCTTGTTTTGCGTTGTGGTACGAGCCGATTCAGCGAGTTTGCTTACGGCCGCCACCTTCCTTTTCGGAGCGTCGATCGCAAAGACCTCGTCCATTTCGTCGACGGCCTGGAATGCCACTCCGGCTTCTCCCGCCCGGGCGGCCAGGTCGCTCGCCTGATCGAGCAGCACGAAATGGGCGACGGGGTCGTCCTTGGTTTGCGCGGCCTCCCGGAGAAGTTCCTTGGCCAAATCGAGCTTCCGGGAACTGGTCTCGGCACGTTCGTATTCCTCACCGAAGACGTCCTTGACGAGTTTCAGCGCCTTTTCCCGGGCGGGCTGGTCGGGGACGGGAGTCTTGTTGCCGGGATCCTGCGCCGCAAGTGCGGCAACATGCACCAGCCAGATTGCCAGGGCGAGGGCAAGGAACGGGACAGGGCGGAAAGCAGGTGGCTGAATTCTCAACACGGTTTACCTCTGCCTTTTTTCTTGATTTACAGAGTCAAACACCAGGGGATGCTTGGAGGCGGAATCATTGATGCGGATCGACTTCTGGCCGGACATGAGCTCGCTCAACAGTTGGCCGATCACCTCGGCCCGCCACCCGCGAGCCAACAGCGGCGGTTTGCGATCCTGGCGAGAGTTCCGGCCGTTGTGATAGGCGATCCACTGGCGGACGTCGCTGGGGTTGCCGACCAGTCCGGGGGCCAGCCGAGCCTCGCGGCAGATGCTACCCAAGGCAGCGGAAAGGAGTTGCCCCAGCACTGAAAGGTGGGGGGTTTCGTCCCGCGGGATTTTTTTGGGAAGTTCTTGGTCGGGCACTGCCAGTGCTCGGCGGATGCATTTTGCCAGTTCTGGGAGGCGGCGGTTCAGGTCACCCCGTTCCAGGCCGCGGACTGCTTTGATTCGTTTCACGTCGGCCGTTTGTCGTCTGGCCAATTCGACGATCAGGTCGTCGCGGAGCACACGTCGGGCGGGACGGTCGCGGCGCTCGGCTTCCGCCTCTCGCCACTGCCACAAGTGGCGGACGATTTCCAGGCTGCGACTGCTCAGCCCGGAAGAACCCGAAACGCGCCACCACCGCTCTTGGGCAAACGCCCGTTCGATCTCCTCCTGCCATGCGTCCATTTCCTCTTCCAGCCAGGCGAGCCGACGGAGTTTTTCCAGTTGGTTGCGGATTTTGTGCCGAAGTGCCGGCAGGTGGACCACGTCGTCCAGGGAGTAGCGGATTTGTCGTTCGGAGAGGGGGCGGCGTCGCCAATCGGTACGGGTTTCGTGTTTTTGCGGCGGCCGGTCCAAGAGCTTGGAGGCCAGCGTGCTATAGGCGGCCGGGTATTCCACGCCGATCAGTCCGGCGGCAATCTGCACGTCGAACAGTCCGGCCGGCCGGCGTCGGACCGCTTGCAGGCAGAATTCCACTTCGCTCCGCCCGGCATGGACAATCGTCTCGTGGCCCGGCTCGGCCACGGCCTGCCAGAACGGCCCCATGTCGTCGATCGTCAACGCGTCGATCAGCGCCGGCTGGCCGTCGGCAACCACCTGCACCAGGCACAACACCGGCCGGTAGGTGTGCTCCGAGACAAATTCGGTGTCCAGGGCGATCGACTTCGCCCGAGCCAACCGCTCGGCGTATTGCCGCAACAGAACGTCGGTAGTGATGTTGGTGTAAGACACGATTCCACGCGCTCCCGCAACCGGCCAATGCCGGCGCATCCGATTCCCGGACAGTCCGGACCACTCACTCATCCTAGCGACTTGCGGATCTTCTGACCAGCTTGCTTCGCCGGGACCGTTCCCGCCGGATTCACCCGCCGGCCTATCACAGGAAAATCAACGTCGTGACGACGAAAATCGGTAGCAGGATCAAACAGCTATAGAGCATGTAGCCGAACAAGCTGGGCATCCGGATACCCGACTTCTCGGCAATCGCCTTGACCATGAAGTTAGGGCCGTTGCCGATGTACGTCATTGCGCCCATGAACACGGCTCCCAGGCTGACGGCCACCAGCAGGGTTTCGGCCACGCCGGCCACGGCCGGTTGGCCGCCGAGCGTCTTGGCCGTTTCGAAAAACACCACGTAGGTCGGGGCATTGTCCAACATCGCCGACAAGCTCCCCGTAAGCCAGAAGAAGTGCATCGGGGTGTGCAAGCCGAGATAGCGGCCCTTAATACCCAGGATCTGTAGCGGCGGTTGCATGCAGATGAAAATCCCGAAGAACAGCGCGGCAACCTCCAAAATGGCGTAGTAGTTGAAGTTGTTCTCCCGACGCACCAACCGGCTGCCCAGCATCAGCGACAGGCCGACCAGCGCCAGTTGGGCGATCTCACGAATGTATAGCCAGGGGTGCCAATTCGTCCCCGGCAGAGCCTTGCTGGGGTCCAATAAGGCAACTGACAGAACCACACCCGCCAGCAAAAAAACGTTCGGCCAAAGGCCCGAAAACTGCAACCCGTGTATCCGGGTTTCGTCCCGGGCGATGTCGATTGGTTTTTCATGCGGGTAATACCAATAATGGTCTACCAGGTAGTAGATGGCAATCAGCACGCTGTTGACGAACAACCAGGCCGGCCAGAGGCTGAACGTCCACAAAAAGTCGACCCCCCGCAAGTAGCCCAGAAACAACGGCGGATCACCGATCGGCAACAGGCATCCGCCGCAGTTGCATACCACGAAAATGAAGAAGATCACCGTGTGCTTGACGTGCTTGCGTTCGCGGTTCGTCTCCAGCAGGGGACGTATCAACAGCATGGCCGCACCCGTGGTGCCGATGAAGCTGGCCAGCACGCCGCCGACGGCGATGAACGCCGAGTTGGTCAGCGGATGGGCCCGCAAGTCGCCACGGATCCGTATCCCGCCGCTGATCGTGTACAGACTGAACAGGAGCATTATGAACGGGATATACTCCCCCAGAATGGCGTTGGCCAGCACGGTCCAGGTCATATGTAAGTTGAGGCCTTCCTCCGGTTGCACCACGCCGTGCACGGGCCAGTGGGCGTCGATGGGATGCTGATGGATCACCAGGTAATACACCAACGTGATCAGCCCCAGCACCAGTGCCACGTAGAACCGGTTGAGGTTGCTCTCCCACCAGTGCTCGGTTGCGGGCATCAGCGGCAGTACGGCAATCGCGCCCAAGAGTAACACGAAAGGGATCACCATCCACAAGTACGGATGTTCGGTCACCTTCGCGTGTCCGGTTGATTCTCCACCGGAGTGATCGTCACCGTGACGCTCCTGATCCGCGATTCCCTGTTCCGGGGCATGGTCATCGTGACCCTCCGCTACATGGCGTCCGCTATTGGCGGCAACGATCATGGCGGTTCCCTTTTGTGGCCACCCGTAAAGCGATGCCAACGCGTAAAGCAGCATCACCACCGCAATCACGATCAAGAGTGGCTTATCTGAACCGCCGTGCGAACGGGAGTTTTCCATGAGTGCTTGTCGCCCTTCTTTTTGCTGCTACGCCGGTCATTGCCGACGTACCCCCGGCGGCTGGGTACCAAGCTCCAGTTTGACGCGGCCCCGGGCGCCTAGGGCAGGACAACGTTAGCAGAATGTAACTCGTTACAAGATAAGATCAGAGCGCCGAAATCAAGCCCTTGCCTCCAAAACGTATCGCCAAGAAACCCTGGGTCATTCCCACAGCCAGACGAATTTCCGCGTCCGCTCGGTGGCAGATTTGCCCACCATCAGCGGGGTCACAATTGGAATCCGCGGCCGGGAGAAGCTTGCCGCGGTGTCGTCCCGGCCGGTCCGCAAGAAAACGAGACACAAGAAAACGAGACAAAGTAAAGCAGAATTACTTGACAATCTCGGCGAAGATGGAAATACTTATCAGTTCAGGTGAGAGTGTCTGCCCGCCGGGCCGGGAAAACAGTATGTCGGGCCGGCCATGTGGCCGGTCTCGAAGTGGCCCAACCCGGATCGTTCATAAGAGTGGTTGACAGGGTGCCAGGAGCGGCTTGTCCGCCCCTGAAACGCGAAATCCCCCACGGCAAGGGTGGACAAGCCGCCCATGCCACCCCATGTGAATAAGCCAGGCTAACGCGCATAGAAACGCAAGGAGTAATGCTGTGCCGAAGTCCGTGCTGGAGGCGATCAAGGAAGGGTTTTGGGACTTCGAGCCACCCGAGATCGACAGCAGCCAATTTGACCCAACCGGTGCAATGCCCGGAACCAAAGACAAGCTCAACACGCTTGCCGAACGGGCCGGAAACGGCCTGCCCTTATGGCATCCCGAGGATCGCGAGGATATAGACGCCCCCGCGCCCCCAAAAAGACCCCGTTGAATCGCATCGCCTGATAACAACCCCGGGAACACCCGTGTCAGGGCGAGGATAATTCACCTGTCAGCCCGCGGATTAACCACCGGCTTTGTACGGCCACAAGCAACCGGCTGATCCGCTTGCGTTGCTCCGGAGTGGCAGATTCCTGCCATTGGTTGATCCGCTCAACCAGAACCGGGAAGAACTCAGGCTGCGGCGTGTGAGGCTGCCCGTTCTCACTGCTATTGCTGCGGAGCGATTCAACTCCGCGCCAGACGGCGATCGTGTCGATGGTCCGATCCACGTAGGCCAGACGCTCCGTCGCGGCAAGCTGGAAATATCCGTCCACCTTCTGCGTGAACCACGGCTCCAACAACAGCAGTACGTTTTGCCAAAGCCGTTCTCGCTGCGTTCCGTCTAACTGACCGGCTGTCGCGTTCCAATCGATCCGGTCACCACCAAACTCTTCCTCCAACCGTGCGGCCAACGTCCGGCGCAACTGGGCCGACTCCTCGCTCAAATCGCGGACGACCAGCCACCGAAGAAGCTCCTCGCGATCGGCCGACGCCGGGTCGGTAAGCCGCTGCTGATAAAATTGCACCGCGGCGGTAACCGAAACGGTCAACACCACGGCCAACGTCAACACGGCCAACGCCGCCACGGCCAACGTCAAAACTTCACGCTTCTTTCGCACGGCAAGACCGCCTCAAAAGTCAGAGTTTCACCAAACTTCCCAATCACTTATTCTAGCACATGCGGACGACAAGCCAAACCTTCAAAGCGCACGCCCCATGGCGTTGTGGGACTCACGGCCCCGCATCAGCATTGACGGAGTCGGCCGGAAATGGCACGCTATGGGTACTGCAATCCTGTTTTCCACCATCCTTCCCTGCCGCGAGGTGGTTCCTATGCATGTGACCGGCCTGATCTTGAGCTGCCTTTTGCTTTGCCAAGTCTCTGATTCTGCGGCTCCAACGGGGCCGATTGCCCGTCCGCAGTCACCACTTATGTCGGGGGAGACGGCCCCATCTCCAAGCCCCGCCGCTGAAGAAGGCGGAGTTCGTCAGACGATCGAATCCCCCCCCACCACCGAGCAGATTCCGCCGGGCGAGCCTCTTGTGATCGAGGACGCCGGTACGGCCGTTTTTGCTGAAGTGGGCCAACGTTCGGTCACGCTGCCGGAGATGCTCGATCAGGCGGCAACGTTGCCGGCCGGCAGCAAGCTGACTGGACGTGGCGTGACGTTGCTGCAAGCCCTGTCGGCGGTGAGAGGTCATCAGAAGCAACTCGACGTGACCCACGGCTACTGGCGGCTGGCGGCAAGTCTGGCCGTATACCATTTTGGTTTCCAACAGGTCGAGCGAATGCGGCAACTCCAGGTTCGTCCCGGCGACGAAATGATCCTCCGGACTGCCCTGGCGTCGGCAACAGCCGCGTTGAGGGAAGCCGAATTGAGCGTGGTTGCCGCACAGCACCAGTTGGCCGAAGCGTCGTTGTTCCCGGCAACGGCTCCCTTGCCCTTGCCCGCCGACCAACCGCATGTCGGTACGTACCATACACATTTCCAAGAGCTTTTCTCGACGCGGACCGCGCCGCTAAAGACCCGACTGATCAGCCGCACTCTGCCTATTCGTCGCGAGGCGATCGACGCCCGGGCCGCCGCGGTCCGGGCAGCCGAAGAGGCACTGACTGCGGCCGAAGAGTCATATCAGGTCGGCCAAGGCGATCTCCAGGCGGTATTGTCGTGCACGGCACACCTGGCACGGCAGCAACGCGAGCTGATCGGTTTGGTCGAGGCCTACAACCACGATATTGTCGATTACGCGGTGGCGGCAACGGGAGTGCCGACGAGCGGGCCGGCGTTGGTGGCCATGTTGATTAAGCCGAAGCATGCCGCCGGACAGGCGATTCTTCCCAAACCCGATCAGGCGGTGCCGAAACGGACGACCAACCCGTTGCCGGCATCCGGCGCCAAGGAGCCGACCGTTGCCCGGCCGCAAGATCAGCAGCCGCCCAAGACCGAGGGCGAGCCTACGCTTGCCCCGCCCCCGGAGGAAACGAAACCGGTCGAGTCCCCGATGTCGGAGCGGCCCGTTGTACCCGTGCCGGCCGTACCGTCCAAACCAACCCCCAGGACCGCCGACAAACCGCCCGCGGATGCCCAGGGCGCCCTTCCCGCCGTCCAGCCCTCGCTCTACCCGGCTCTGGTCACCGCTACGCCGCCCGTTCGCGCGAAACAGTTGGCCCTGGCGTTGCACTGGGACCGAGACTTGCCCGAGGAGCCGGGCAGGCCGATCGAACTGGTCGATTGTCTGAGGGCGGAAGGGGGTGGCGATCGTCAGGCGACAATCCACGCTTACTGGCTGGCCCGACAACGCGCGGCAGAATACCAGGTGTTGGCGCTCGAGTCCGAATGGCTCGAAAGCCTGGTCCCGATGGCATCAGGGGAGCAATTTGGGCATTCCGGTAGCGGGTCGGTGCTGCGGCTTCGGGCGGCCAGCTTGGGGAGCAAAGCGGATCGGCTGGCAGCCCATGTGGCGCTTGTCGAGTCGCAGTTCGAGCTCACCCGGCGGGCTGCTCAACCGCTGGACTCGGCCTGGCTGTTGCCGACGACGGCACCTCACTCGGGTCCGTACGAGCTGAAGCTCGATGCCCAGCCCGACGAGGTGGCCCAATCGTGGTCGATGCGACGCTTGGCGGCGATGATTCCCACGTTGGCTAAGAGCGTTCAAGACCATGCCACGGCCGTCGTGGAGGCCGACACGGCCCGGGCGACCGTCACGGGAGGTTTCCAAACCGGTACGCAGTCGATCGGCTGTCTGCTCGACCGCACCGCTCGGCAGACCGATCGGACGTTGGCCTTTCTGCAATCGCTGACCGACTACAATATGGCAATCGCCGAGTATGCCCTGGCCGTGCTGCCGCAAAACGTCTCCAGCGACAAGCTGGTCGAGACCCTGGTGGTTGTGCAGTGAGCCCCGGCCGTTTTTTTCACTACTTCGGTTCGAACCGTCCCACCGGGTAGCCCGCCTCGTAGGAAATCACGAAACTCCCGCCCGATGTACGGTAGCGGACCTTGGCGTCGCGGCGCTGGAAGTCGGTGGCGGTTTTGCGGACCAGTGCCTGAGGGCCGTCGGGCCGGAGGTAATTGCCGGCCAGCCGCAAGACAATCAACGTCCGGTTTCCCAGCGAATGACCGGTGCTCTTCAGGGCCGTGCCGTCGAGATCCTTTTTGGTGATGAAATGGGGTTCCACGTCGAGCCGGGCCCGTTTCATGTTGGCGACCATTTCCATGGCGTCGGCCACCGGGCACGATGCGTCGGTCGTGCCATGAACCACCAGCAGCTTGCAGGAATTGCCCAACCGCTTCATCGCGGCAACGTGCTTGGGATGGCCGACGAAGCGGATTTCCTGCTCGTCCCTGGAGAGGTAATTGGGCCGGTTGGGATCGCGGCTGTAGCCGGCATTCAAATGGGTCCTGCCGGGTATACCGAAGGCCATGTCGTCGCTCAGCTTGGCCATGCCGCACATGTCGACGGCACAGGTGAACGTGCGGGGCGCCAGCTTATTGATCATCAGGGTAACGTTCCCTCCGCCCGACCCGCCGGTGGCGAAGATCCTCCCCTCGGCAAACGGTTTTCCGAGTTTCTCCAGCCCGTCGAATACCCAGTAGAGCGCCCGCAAGGCATCGAGAGCTTGCAGGTAGCCGAAGTCGTAGGGTCCGCCGGAAGTGCGCCACTTGCCGCTCTGCAGGTAATTGACACAGATGGCCACGACGTCGAGCCGGTTGGCCAGTTCCTTGGGATCGGCGGTTCCCGACCATCCGGTACCGCCCCAGTTGTGCAGGCTGAGGAACAGGCCGGTCTTCTCGGTGACGTTTTCGAGCCGGCCGCCGGGGTAGAAGACGTAGGCCTTCACGGTTCGTGGCCCCGGTTTGAATTTCCACGATTGGGCGGGTATGGCGGCCGTACCGTCCTGCTCCGGCAGCGGCGGCCATGAATCGGCCTCGGCGGCGACAACAGGAACGACAATCCCCGCCCACAAAAATACAACAGCGATGCAACGGTAAAACGCTCGCGGCACGGCGCACCTCCTTCCATCGACAGCGAAGAACTACGGACTGTGTGCCCCCGAGGATGATATCAAGAACGGCCACCGTGGGCAAACGGCCGGGTTTCTTCATTTGCCCGGTGACGCGCCGGCGAGCCGCGGGGTTTATCCCCGCGCCGGCTCAGCGCCGGGATAAACCCCGCGGCTCGCATTCGTATTCCGTCGCTATATAATCAGTTTGTATTCTGCCGCTATACAATCAGTTCGCATTCTGTCGCGGTATAATCAGATGGAATTCATCTTCGACGGCAGAGGAAAGCCCTTGAACCAGTCCGCATCACAAGCACCGGCAAGGCCGCTTCGGATCGGGCCGCTGACGATCGATCCGCCAGTGCTGCAAGCACCCATGGCCGGGTTTACCAACTTCGCATACCGGCAGATCGTGCGATCGTTTGGCGGGGTGGGGCTCGCGGCCACGGAAATGGTCAGCGCCCGGGGTTTCCTGGAAACAATCGATCGCCCCGAGCTTCCCGAGCGGTTGTGGGGAGTTCGCGAGGAGCCGCGTCCGCTGGCGGTCCAGATATGGGACAACGACCCGGCTCTTCTGGCGACCGCCGGAGCACGGCTCGCCCACGAACTGAACGTCAGCGTGATCGACATCAACTTCGGCTGCCCGGTCAGGGTGGTGACCCAACGGGCTGGAAGCGGTTCGTACCTGTTGCGGCATCCGGATCGTGTGGGTACGATCGTTGCCCGAGTGGTCGAGGCGTGCCGTCCCACGCCCGTGACTGCCAAGATCCGACTCGGCGTCACCCGCGACACCATCAATGCCGTCGACGTGGCAACGGCCATCGAGGAAGCCGGCGGTGCCGCGGTGACCGTTCACGGCCGGACGGCCGCCGATTTTCTTCGCGGCCGGGCCGACTGGGACCAGGTCGCCCGGATCAAACCTTATCTGAAGCGTATTCCGCTGATCGGCAACGGCGATCTGAAAACGGCCCGGTCGGTGGTGGAGATTCTGCGGCGATATGCGGTCGACGGTGTAATGATTGGTCGTGCCGCGTTATCACGGCCGTGGCTTTTTCACCAGGTGCAAGCCGCGTTGGCCGGCCGGCCGGTCCCACCCGACCCGACACTGTCCCGACAGCGGCAACTCCTGTTGGACCACTACCGGATGATCCTGGAGCGATTCGGGCCGCAGAAGGGCACTGTGCTGATGCGCAAATTCGCCTGCTGCTATGCCCAGGGCCGTAGCGGCGCCCGCCGCTTCCGCACCCAGGTCGCCCGGGCAAGCACGCCCGAGGAGTTCCTCACGGTCGTGGAAACCCATTTTCCGCAAGAGACATGAGGGAAAAGGGGACAGGCGAGTTTTGTGCGAAGCACCCTTTGGGCCTTTCAGGCAAAATGCGCCTGTCCCCTTTTCCCAGAATCCCGCATAGTCATTTAGTGCTTCAACACGAGCACTGGGCAATGGGCCAGGCGGACAACCCGTTCGGCGACCGAGCCGAGCAGCAGGTGCTTCAGCCCCGTTTGGCCGTGTGTAGCGAGGACGACCAGCCCGGCATCGATTTCCTTGGCATATCGGGCTATTTCGTGTCCGGGGTTGCCGAACCGGATGACGATCTTCATGCCTTCGCATCCGCGGGAGGCCAGCTCTTCCTGCAAAGCTTTGTGGGCGTGGGCGCTGCGGTCGGCGTCGTTGATTGTCTGCCAGATCACGCCGGGGTCCATCGGCTCCAGATGGGGCAAAACGTAGACTACGTGAAGATGGGTCGGATCGTCGACCATCTCGTTGGCGGTGGCAAGGGAGGCAAACGAATCGTCGGAGAAATCGATCGGCACGACGACAGCCTGTCTGGGCAGCCAACTCATCATTTCTTTTCTCTCCTATTGGTCAAACGGAGTCCCCATCCGTGGGCTCACCCTCGGTCGCCTCTTGCAGTTCCAGCTCACCTGCTTTGTAGCGCGACCAGTAAACATCCAGGGCACGGCGGACCTTTCCGCTGAGAAAGATCACCGCCAGGATATTGGGAAAGGCCATGGAGAGCATCATCAAGTCGGCAAAATTCTTGATGTTGCTGGCGGTGATGATCGAGCCGATGATAATGAACACCAGGAAGATCAGCTTGTAAATCAGCGAGGCTCCGTGGCCGAAGAGATGCACCGAGCAACGCTCGCCGTAGTAGGACCAGGAGATCATCGTGGAGTAGGCGAAGAGGAACACGGCCAGACAGAGTATCCAGGGGAAGAAGCGACACACGCTGCCCAACGCCTCGGCGGTTAGGGAGGCGCCCTGCTCACTGGCGACGAGTTGGGTATATTCGGGTGCGTTGTACACGCCGGTGATGACGATCACCAACCCCGTCATGGTACAGACCACGACGGTGTCGATGTATGGTTCCAGCAGGGCGACGATCCCTTCGCTGATCGGTTCGTCGGTCTTGGCCGCGGCATGGGCGATGGGCGCGGAGCCGATGCCCGCCTCGTTGGAAAACACGGCCCGCTTGATCCCGATCACCATCACCCCCAGAAATCCACCGTAGACGGCGTCCGGCGTGAAGGCGCCCTGGATGATCAGCCCGATGGCGGGAATGATGCGATTGTAGTTGACGCCCAAGACTATCAACGAGGTAAGCACGTAAACGCCGCACATGAAGGGCACGATTTTCTCGGCCGTGGCGGCGATGCGGCGGATTCCGCCGATGATCACAACTCCGACCATGATCGCCAGGATCACGCCGTAGAGCCAAGGATATTCGGCCAGAATGGCGATCTGCTCCTTGATCGGTCCCAGCGACATCCCTACCTGAAAAGCACAACCGCATCCGAACGAGGCGCACATGCATACGAAGGCGAATACCACAGACAGTATTATGCCCAGCGGCGTCAGGCCGATCTCCCTGAACCCGTCGCGCATGTAGTGCATCGGTCCGCCGGAGACGGTGCCGTCGCGGTCGATTTTGCGATACATCTGGCCGAGGCTGCATTCGGCGAACTTGCTGCTCATGCCCAAAAGGCCAACCAATATCAGCCAAAAGATGGCTCCGGGGCCGCCGTTGCCCACTGCGATCGCCACGCCCGCGATGTTCCCCAAGCCAACCGTGGCCGACAGTGCCGAGGCCAGGGCCTGAAAATGAGAGACCTCGCCCGCCTCACCCGGCTTGTCGTACTTACCCCGAATCAGAGAGACCGCGTGCCGAAACCCCCGCAGGTTGATAAACCGCATTCGAAGCGTGAAGAAGATCGCCCCGAACAACAGCCAAACCACGACCAGCGGCACCTTGGTACCCAGCCAATGCTGAGTGCCGAAATCGTAGAACACTACCATCTCCAACGGCACAACCAGGTATTTGCCGAAGAAATGGTCGACCGCGTCCATCCAGCCTTCTTCCCGGGACACATCGGATGAGGCCGCATCGGCCCCGGCGGAACTCTCTGGCAAGGCGTCGTCGGCCCGCGCGGCTGCGAAGCTCAACGCCGACACGGCGATCGCGACGGCGAAGAAAACCACGATGTTCCGATAGAAGGCCGGGCAGCTTGTGCCGCTGCTTGCACGTGTGTGGGGAAGAGACATAGTTGACAAACGCGGAAGAGACATGGGCAACAGTCTTGGTATGGACTAGGGGCCGCATTTCATCTGGGGGGCCAGTCCCCCCTGGGGCTTGACGCTTCAGGACCGAAGATCAAGAGGCGGGGCGGAGGTTTGGTCCGCCCCTGATCCCCGGCCCGGGTCAGGCACTCCGGTGGCGTCCCCGCAGTGCCCTGTCCTCGTGCCCGGTTGGCCTATGTTATCGCCTGTAAGTCGATCGTATGCAAGCAAGCGAATTCGTTTTTGGTGTATAAGTTTCCGCCCTACTGGTCAGGAGGTCATTTGTTCGATCGTGTACGGCTGGCACTGCTCGCGGCCCACCATTTGGCTGGCCTCGTCATCGCCGATGAAGTCTTCCTTTTCCGGGTCCCACCGCAGTTTGCGCTGGAGCACGATGGCGATATTGCAGAGATGGCACGAGCTGAGCACGCGGTGGTGTGTAAAGACATCGGAAACCGGCTCCGAGCGGTCTTTGACGCACTCGAAGAAATTGCCCATGTGGCTGCCCGGCTTCTTGCCCTTGTAGAGTTTGACCACTTCCTGATCGAGCCAATCCTTGTCGGCCTGGGAGAGTCGTTCGATCGGTTTTCCTTCGAGCTTTCTACGGTTGACGAAGATACGGCCTTTCTCGCCCTCGATCAGTATACCGTTGCCCGGCCCATGGCGGACGACCATTTTTTTGTCGTCGTCGAACTTCAAGTTGATTTCGAAGCTGTTGGCCGTGTTATAGCCGTTGGGGATTTCCGGCCGGGGTTCTTCTCCCAGCAGGATTTGCGCGATTAGTATGGGATCCTGGGGGAAGGTGCCTTTTCCTTCGATTTCGACGGGACCCGAGTTTTCGTAGCCCAGGGCCCACTGGCCGATGTCCACATGATGTGCGCCCCAATCGGTCATCTTGCCCCCGGAATACTCGAACCACCAGCGGAAATTGCCGTGGCAGCGTTGTGGGCAATAGGGTACCAGCGGTGTTTGGCCCAACCAGAAATCCCAGTCCAAGTGGGTGGGCGGATCCGACGTCGGAAACGGTCCGCCACTGGGACCACCGCCGATGGAGCAGGTGGCGGTGAGCTTTTTTCCCAGCCGGCCGCTTCGGGCCAGGGCCACGGCTTTCAAGAACATGCTGCCGTATTCGCTCCGCTGCTGCGTGCCGATCTGAAACACCCGGCCCGTCGCCTTGGTTGCCTTGCAGAGCAGCTTGCCCTCTTCAATGGTCAGCGTGAGCGGCTTCTCGCAGTAGACGTCCTTGCCGGCCTTCATCGCGGCGATCGAGATGGCCGTGTGCCAGTGGTCGGGCGTGCCGACGGTGACCACGTCGATGTCTTTTCGCTCGAGCAGTTCGCGGAAGTCCTTGTAGACCTGGCACCTGCCGCCGTACCTGGCGGCGAACCGTTCGGCATGCCGGCGATCGACGTCGCAGCAG
>Ga0180432_10005926_pt1 | contig 16074 bp, 21 predicted proteins | sample SS_ome_10_FD_132414 | JGI IMG/M metagenome (GOLD analysis project Ga0180432, IMG submission 132414) | Hypersaline lake sediment archaeal communities from the Salton Sea, California, USA - SS_1_MS_2 metaG | ecosystem: Environmental > Aquatic > Non-marine Saline and Alkaline > Hypersaline >... | reverse complement strand
CCGTAGCCGCACCGTCGGCTGATCGCCGACAGCCCTCGCGGCGTCCGCCCGATCTGGAACTCGATCGTCCGCTCATCTTCTACCGAGACGCGTTCCACTCCGTCCTCCCGTACTTCTCGAGCGCCAGACGCTGCGCCCTCGACGTCTCCTGAGGTTCGAGAACCGACTCCTCCAGATCAAAGACCGCCGCGAGCCCGCCGATGGCGGCCTTCGAAGCCTCGACAAGAGAAATCGAGCGCGCGAGGATCTCCGAAAGGGTCGTGGTCGCCTCCGCCCGCGACCGCACGCCGACCGGCCGGTACTCCGCTCGATGAGCGAGAAGGAGTGAATCGAGCGGCAGGTCCGCCGGCGCGACGAGAACCGTGGTGTGATAGAGGACAGCGCCACCCCGGCGCGCCTGGGCGGCCCCTCCGACCTTCCTCCCTGAGGCGATCAGGCGGTTCCCCGACGCCTCCACCGGCGCGGACAGCGCCGAGATCCCTCGGGCGACTGCGCCTCCGATTCGGGCGAACGTCATCTCGACCGACCCGACCGTTCTCGCTGCCGTGATCACCGAGACGTTGAGGTTCCCCGGATAGTGGACGACGGTCCCGCCTCCGCTGATCCGTCGAAGAACGAGAAACCCTTCACGTCGCGCTCTGCCAAGATCGACCTCCGATTCGAGCCTCTGCGACCGTCCGACGATCACGGCCCGATGGTTGACCCACAGGCGCACGCACCCCTGTCCGCCCTCACGTGCGACATCGAACACCGCCTCGTCGAGCGCCAGCCCGAACGGAGGATCTGCTGGCTCGAGATCGACGATCAGCCGCATGCGGTCCGGTACGCCTCGGCGGCGTGATATGAACTCCGAACCAACGGACCGGCGACGACAGCCGCGAACCCGCGCCGCCGTGCCTCCTCGGCCAACTCGTCGAACTCCTCCGGCGGGACGTATCGGACCGTCGGTATCGCCTTCGTCGTCGGCTGTAGGTACTGCCCGACCGTGAGAATCTCGACCCCGGCCTCTCGCAAGTCATCGAAGGTCGCGAGGATCTCGCGCCGTCGCTCTCCTAGACCGAGCATCAAGCCGCTCTTCAAGAGAACCGATCGTCCGCGACCCGAGGCGCGCAGATACCGAAGCACGTTGAGCGACTTGCGATACCCCGCCCGGCGGTCTCGACACTCGAACGTCACCGACTCGACCGTCTCCACGTTGTGCCCGATCACGTCGGCTCCGCTCCACAGGATCCGGTTCAACGCCCTCGGATCCGCGGAGAAGTCCGGGATGAGCGCCTCCACGACAACACTCGATGACGCCCGCTTGATCCTCTCGACCGTCTCAGCGAAGAGCCCCGAACCGCCATCCTCGAGATCGTCTCGATCGACGGATGTGATCACGACATGCCTCAGCCCGAGCTCGAGGATCGCCTCGGCCACCCGCGCCGGCTCCCCCTCATCGACACGTCCTCCGGGATCTCCAGTGGGAACGCCGCAGAACCGGCACGCGCGAGTGCAGACCCCGCCGAGGATCATGAACGTTGCCGTTCTCGCGCCCCAGCACTCGACGGCATTCGGACAGAGCGCTCCCTGGCAGACGGTCCGGACCCGGTGCCGATCGAGTGCCTCGCGAACCTGGCGGATGCCGGCCGCTTGGCTCTCCGTCGGTGCTCGCACCTTCACCCAGCTCGGCCGCTTCTGCATCACGCTCCCTTCAGCTCCTTCCGATGCAACGTCCTGAGCACCCAACCGAACAGGGCAGTAGCCTCAGCCAGATACCGACGGACGACCTCGTCGAACTCGATCGGTCGTTCGGCAACCTCGGCCATCGAGACCGTCTCGACCGGAAGCCCGCAAGGCCGAATCATTGCAGAATGCCTGCGGTCGACGTCGACGTTCAGCGCGAGCCCGTGCATCGTCACCCAACGGCGCACATGGACTCCGACTGACGCGATCTTCCGCCTGTCGACCCAGACTCCGGGCCGTCCGGGCGCCCTGCGCGCGTCGATCCCGAACGAAGCTGCCGTTCGAATCGCGGCCTCCTCCAGTCGTTCGACGTGCGCGCGGAGGTCCCGCCCGTATGCATGCAGATCCAGAATCGGATAGACGACGAGCTGGCCCGGTCCGTGATACGTGATGTCGCCACCCCGTTCGACGTCGACAAGATCGATTCCCTCTTCGACAAGCCGTTCTCGGTCGACGAGAAGATTCGTGATCGACCCTCGGCGGCCGACGGTGAAGACGGGATCATGCTCGACGGTGATGACGACGTCGTCGATCCTCCCCTCGGCCCGCCGCCTCTGCAGGTCGCGCTGCAGTCGGAGAACACCATCGAAAGCCGCCCGGCCGAGCGGAAGGTGAATGACGGGTCGGCTACTGTCGTTCGATCTCCCCAAGTACCTCACCGATCCGGAGGCGGTCTCCCACCTTCGCCTTGATCGCCCGGAGCCGCCCGCTCATCGGAGACGCAACCACGAACGCCGTCTTCTCCGTCTCCACTTCGACCAAGTCCTCCCCCTCGGCGACCTCCTCGCCGACATCGAAGAGCCACTCGACGACGACAACCTCACCAACGTCCCCGATATCGGGAAGGCGGATCCTCTCACTCGCTGTCATGTGCCTCCTCTCCGGCAGTCTAGCCGAATCGACGATCGCCGTCACCTTGTCCCCGTCTCGGCCCCCTTCTATAGTGACGACGGACGGAGGGAGGAGTCGATGGGGTTTACGTGCGGCCTGGTCGGGCTTCCGAACGCGGGAAAGTCGACGATCTTCAACGCTTTGGCGAATGCCGGGGCCCGAGTCGAGAGCTACCCGTTCAGCACGATCGAGGCAAACGTTGGAACCGTCGCCGTCCCCGACGTTCGCCTCGACCGGCTCTCTGCGCTCTTCCCGGCGAAGGAGCGGATCCCGACCCACCTTGAGTTCGTTGACATCGCGGGACTCGTCGAGCACGCGAGCGAGGGCGAGGGAATGGGAAACCAGTTCCTCTCGCAGATCCGCGCGGTCGACGTCCTGTGCCACGTCGTCCGATGCTACGCCGATGTCAACGTCGCTCACGTGAACGGCGCAGTCGACCCGATCGTGGATATCGGCATCGTCGAGACGGAGCTCCTGCTGAAGGACCATGAGACCCTGGGACGGGTCGCCGAGCGGCTTCATCAGGAGGCAAGAGGAACCGATCGTCGCGCCCCCGAGCGAGCCGCCGCCTGGGATCGACTCCTCGAACGAGTCGCCGGTGGAGAACCCCTTCGCGCGATTCCCATCGAGCCGATCGTCGCCGACCTGGTTCGGGACGCTTCGCCGCTGACATCCAAACCGTGCCTCTTCGTGGCGAATGTGGGCGATGAGGGAGAGAACGAGCATTCGGCGGCCGTCGAACGACTTGCAGCCGACCGCGGAGCCGAGGCGATCGTCCTTCGCGGCCGCCTCGAATCGGAGGTCGCGGAGGTCGCCGGGGACGAGACGGAACGAGCGACGTACCTCGCCGAGTACGGCCTGTCGAGGACAGGTCTCGATGCGTTGGTGGAGACCGGCTATCGCCTCCTCCGCTTGGTGACCTTCTACACCGTGGAGGGACCCGAGGTCCGAGCTTGGACGGTTCCGGAGGGCACGGCGGCCCCGACAGCCGGCGGCAAGATCCACTCCGATTTCGCGGACCGGTTCGTCCTCGCTGAAGTCATGACACTCGACCATCTCGTCGCCGCGGGCTCGGAGAAGGCGCTCCGCGATGCGGGGAAGGTCCGACGTGCCGGACACGACTACGTGATCGCCGACGGAGACGTCGTCCACTTCGTCTGCGGATGATCCCACGCGTCGTCCCATTCGACGATCCCGAAGTCCCGAGGCTCCTTCTCGAGGCTCTCGAGACGGGCTTGAGCTTGATCTTTCCGACCGACACGGTCTACGGAGTCGGAGGGAATCCCTGGGACGAGCGGGTCCTCGACGCAGTCCGCCGACTGAAGGGGCGCGATCCTCGAAGTCCGTTTACCCTCCACCTACCCGACACGGAATCGATCGGCCGATTCGCTCGCCCGTCAACCGCCGCGCGCCACGTGATCGATCGTCTCCTCCCCGGCCCGTTCACGTTCCTTCTCCCCGCTTCCCCGGACGCGCCCCCTTCGGCGACGAAGGATGGGATCGTCGGTGTCCGCGTTCCCGATCACCCGTTCTTCGGTCAAATCCTCGCTCGCCTCGGACGACCCATCTTCGGAACGAGCGTGAACCGATCGGGAGAGCCGCCCGCCCACGACATCGATGGGATCATCGACCGGTTTGGAGCCGTCGATCTCGTCTTTGTCGGGCCGATCGGCGCGACGGAATCGACGATTCTCGATTTGACGGTCGCACCGCCCCGCCTCGTCCGGGGGATGCGACCGGACGGTCTCTAGCGTCGAAGGCTAAAGGAGGAAGAGGAGCGCCACGCCGGAGACGGCGAGGGCCGTGCCGGCAATCGCACGGACCGTGATCGGCTCCTTGAAGACGAACCGGGAGACCGGGAGCAAAAGGACCGGCGTGAGCGCCATCAGCGTCGACGCGACGCCGACCGGGGCGCGTGCAAGGGCTACGAGCGAGAGCGTCACCCCGAGAAACGGCCCGGAGACCGCGCCGCCGACCGTCGTCCCGGCCGCCACGGGATCGCGAAGACCGCGGAAGCTCGAGGGCCCCTTCTGCCGAGCGAGGGCGACGGCCCAGACGGCGACCGTCGCTGCGAGGATCTGGAGAACGTTCGCTGAGAGCGGGGGGAGGCCTCCCCTCATCCCCTGCACCGAAAGGATGTACCGCGCCGATTGCGCCGCGACTGCGCCGAGAGCGAAGAAGACGCCGAGCGTGACCTGACTGCTGATCGTCGGACTGCGCCGGCGAGACGAGACGACCAACGCAATGCCCGCGACCGTCAACAAGCCGGCGCCGATCTGCGCCGGCGACATCCTTTGGCCGAAGGCGCCCCAAGCCATCAACGCACTCGCCAACGGGACCAGAGACATCACGAGAGACGTCCGGTGTGCTCCGATGTGGAAGAAGGCTCGGAAGAGCAACGCGTCAGAGATGGCGAATCCGATGACGCCGGAGAGGGCAAGCCAACCCCACTGAGCCGGTTCCGCGCCGAACGGCAGAGGCGTCCGGAAGAAGAGGCAGTGTGCTCCGATGAGAAGAACGAGAGCAAACAGGAGCCGGAGCCGATTGACCGCGGAGGGGCCGATCCTCCGTACGGCCACCGTGAACTGAACGTAGGTCAGGCTCCATAGAAGAGCCGTTCCGATGGCCGCAACCTCGCCGATCCGGCTCTCGAGCATCCCCGAACCGATCGGCTACGCCCGCTCGAGCGGCTCGAATCGCGCAACGAAGTGTCGAAGCGGCCCTTCTCCTTCGACAATCCGATACCCCGCCAGACTCCCCTTCGCTTTGGCGACCGCCGCCATCCCGTCGGTCACGTGATCGAGATGCTCTCGCGTGTACGTTCGCCGCGGAATCGCGAGCCGAACGAGCTCCAGTTCCGGATAGATGATCTTCCCATCCGGTCCCTCGTGCGCGAACATGACGCTCCCGATCTCGACGCCGCGAACGCCGGCCTCGATATAGAGGGCGTTGGTCACCGAGAGCGCCGGGAACGCCTCCTGCGGTAGATCCGGGAGCATCGAGAGGGCGTCGATGAAGACCGCGTGCCCGCCGATTGGAAGGACGATCGGGATCCCCTCTTCCCGGAGTCCTTCTCCGAGGTACCGCGTCTGCCCGATCCGATCGGCCAGGTAGTTCACGTCGAGCGCTTCGACCAACCCCACCGCGATGGCATCGAGGTCCCGGCCGGCAAGCCCGCCATAGGTCGGGAATCCCTCCATCAGGATGAGCCGTTCCCGGGTGCGTTCGTGGATCTCCGGATCGTTCATTGCGAGCATTCCGCCGATGTTCGCGATTCCGTCCTTCTTGGCGCTAAGCGTCACGCCGTCGGCAAGCGAGAACGTTTCCCGTGCGATGTCGATCGGAGCGACCTCGGCGTACCCGGGCTCGCGCTCCCGGATGAAGTAGGCATTCTCCGCGAAGCGGGCGGCGTCCAAGAAGAAGGGAACTTCGTGGCGACGCGCGATCCGACTGACGTCGCGAAGATTCTCGAGCGAGACCGGCTGCCCCCCGCCGCTGTTGTTGGTGATCGTCATCATGATGAGGGGAATCCGCTCGACCCCGACGTCTGCGATCAACCGCTCGAGCTTCTCGGTGTCCATGTTCCCTTTGAAGGGCTCGGAGGCGGCCGGATCGTAAGCGATATCGACGACGAGATTGACCGGCTCACCCCCGTTTGCCAAGACGTTCGCCCGGGTCGTGTCGAAGTGCATGTTGTTCGGGATGACATCCCCTTCGTCGACGAGCGCGGAGAACAGAACGTTCTCCGCTGCGCGGCCCTGGTGCGTCGGCAGGACGTACCGGAACCCGAAGATGTCGTCGACCGTTCGGCGGAATCGCTCGTAGCTGCGGCTCCCGGCGTACGACTCGTCTCCACGCATCATCGCGCCCCACTGATCCTGGCTCATCGCCCCCGTTCCCGAATCGGTGAGAAGGTCAACGTAGATGTCGGACGCTCGGAGGCCGAACACGTTGTACCCGGCTTCTCGGAGGCACCGTTGCCGCTCCACCTCCGAGAGGATCGAGATCGGCTCGGTCACCTTGATTCTGTAGGGCTTCGGGGTCTTGTCACGGCGCATCGCGACCGGCTCCTTTCCATGAATCGAACGAAGGATCCGCCAGCGCGAGTCTCGCTCTCTTTCTTCGGCTCGGCGGATACCGCAGATGGTAGAGGATCGCCTCCCCGCCGTCGACCGGCGCCCAGTTGACGAAGTCGCGCGATTCCACGTACAGTGGATCGAGGGGGCGGCACAGAACATGCGCGAACGGATCGATCGTGCGATCGCTGGAGGGAAACCGGGTGACCTTGTCGCGGTTCTTCGCGGAGCGAGCGCGGCGGAGATTCGGTACGCAGGGCGCCAGTTCGCCCGGCTTCGCGACGGCGATGAGCTCTCATCCGAGCGCCTTGCGGCGTTCGCCCGCAGTGAAGAGCCGTCGGCTCGACAGCTCGCCTGCTATCTCGTCCCCAAGGTCTACACGGATTCGCCGGACGATGCGGCAACCGTCCTCGAGCTGTTGTTCGAAGACGACGATTGGACGATCAGGGATGCCGCCGCCGCAGTCGCCGGCGCCCTTCTCCGAAAGGACTTCCGCTCGATGCTCGAGCGCGTCCGCGTATGGCGCGACGCGCCTTCGGTCAGCGCCCGTCGCGCCGCCGTCATCGCCGCCGCCCGCGCCGCCCATCCACATCATCTCGAACGGGCCGAACCCCTTCTGAAGCTCCTCCAACCCCTTCTGGAGGAGCGTGACCCGCTTCTCCGAAGGGCTCTCGGTCCGTCGGCACTCGGAAGCTCGCTCCTTCGGCACTACCCCCGGACGACGTTCGAATACCTCACACAGTGGTCGACTTCGAACAATCCCCAGGTCCTGTGGAACGTCTCCATGGCGTTCTCGACGCCCCCGGCGGCGTCGATGGCGAAGAAGGCGCTGATCATCCTTCGGAAGCTCTCGCTCGACCCGCGCCGATTCGTCTGGCGCGCAGTCGCGTCGGCCGTCTGGAAGCTCGGTCGGAAGTGCCCTGACATCGTGCGACCCGAGCTCGCACGCTGGCTCGAAGACGAACGCCGGATCGACGTTGCGCGAGAAGCGCTCAAGCACCTCTAGGCGCCGGGCCGAGTGCGCCCCGCCGAGCACGAGTCTATAATCCCCGCCATGATGAGCGCATCCACCGAACACAGACCGGGGGCCGTCGTCACCGGAAGCTCCCGTGGAATCGGGGCGGCGATCGCCGCCCGCCTCGCGTCCGAGGGCTACGGCGTCGCCGTCAACTACGTACAGAACGAGGAGCGAGCGAGTCAGGTGGTCGCTGCGATCGAGGCCAGCGGTGGCCGAGCCATTGCAGTCCGCGGTGACGTCTCCCTCTACGATGACGTGGTTCGTCTGGTCGGCGAAACCGTAGACGCGTTCGCGGGAATCCAGATCGTTGTGAACAATGCGGGCTGGTCGCAGCACCGGACCTTGGAGGAACTGACGATCGACGATTGGAATCGATCGATCGCTGTCAACCTCTCGGCGGCGATGTACACGGCCAAGGCGGCCCTGCCGCACCTGAAGCGCCAGGCGTGGGCACGCATCGTCAACATCTGCTCCCTGCGCGCGATGATCGGATCCGGTCACGGATCCCACTACGCCTCAGCGAAAGCGGGGCTGATCGGACTGACGAAGTCGCTCGCCCTCGAGCTCGCCCCCTCGATCACGGTCAACGCGATCTCTCCTGGGTACACGCGTACCGATATGACGAGAGCGTCCCTCGAGCATGACGGCGAGCGGATCTTCGCCAAGATCCCGGCAAACCGCGCTGCCGAGCCGAGCGAGATCGCAGCACTGGTTGCCTTTCTCGCATCCGAAGAGGCCGGCTACATCACCGGGCAGACGATCAACGCGAACGGCGGGATCTACATGTGACATGAAGCATCGAGTGAGGCGATAGAAATGACCTTCCGTCCCTTTCAGGCCGATCGCGACCGCGATGCGGTCCGCCGCATCTGGCGCGAAGTCGGATGGATCGAGACCGAGGACCATGAGCGCGGACTCGACGTCTTCCTCGACAGCGGCGGACGCCGGATGGTCGCCGATCTCGGCGATGAGCCCGAGTGCATGGTCGCCACTGACCCAGCATCCTTGACCTACCTGGACGAGGAGATCCCCGTCTCCTGCATCACTTGCGTTACGACGAGCCGGGTCGCGCGCAAGCGCGGTCTCGCCTCACGCCTCACGGCCCGGACGGTCGCTGAGGACGCTCTCGACGGGGCCGGCGTGGCGATGCTCGGGATCTTCGAACAAGGGTTCTACAACCAGCTCGGATTCGGCAACGGGAGCTACGAACGCTGGTGCACGTTCGATCCGGCCGAGCTGACGGTTGATGTCGACCCACGGACGCCCCGCCGCCTCACCGCCGAAGACTGGGAACTGGTTCACTCGAGCCGTCTGGGAAGAAGCCGGGCGCACGGTGCCTGCAGCCTTCAGCCGTCGGCTCTCACTCGGAGCGAGATGCTCTGGAGCGAGAACGGGTTCGGGCTCGGATACGTCGACGGTGCGGGCAACCTGACGCATCACTTCTGGTGCGGAACGAAGAGCCCGGAGCACGGCCCGTATCGGGTCCTCTGGATGGCCTTCCGGGATCGTGCCCAGTTCCGCGAGCTGCTCGCACTCCTGAAGTCCCTCGGCGATCAAGTGCACTCCATCCGCCTTCACGAGCCGGGGGCGGTCCAACTCCAGGACCTCCTCCGCCAGCCGTTTAGGATGCGCCGACTTACCGAGAAATCACGACACGAGCAAAGGATGAGTGCAAGCTCCTACTGGCAGATCCGATTGCTCGACCTTCGAACCTGTATCGAGAAGACCCATCTCGAGGTCGAGCCGGTCGCCTTCAATCTACATCTGACCGATCCGATCGAGCGCCACCTACCTGACGAGGCTCCTTGGCGCGGGGTCGGTGGCTCCTACTCGATCGTCTTCGGGCCCGAATCGTCCGTCGAGGACGGGAGCGATCCGTCCCTTCCGACGATGGAGGCTTCCGTCGGCGCCTTCACTCGAATGTGGCTCGGCGTCCGATCGCCGACGGCCCTCTCGTGGACCGACGATCTCGCGGGGCCACCCGACCTCCTCGATCGACTCGACCGATCCGTCCGCCTTCCGGCCCCAACATGCGATTGGGACTTCTAGGTCGGCGATCGATGATCGAGACTACTCGATGCAGATCAGCTCAAGCTGCCGGTCTGATAGGAACTCGCACCCGTCTTCGGTGACCAGAACGTCCTCCTCCAGACTGACCGCCCCGTACCCTTCGACCGGAACCCCGAGCTCGAGCGTGAAGACGTTCCCCGGTTCGATCGTCCCATCCGGCGTCGTCCCATAGCGTTCCCACCTCGGACCGAGGAGGACTCCGCCGTCATGAACGTTGCGGCCGACCTGGTGTCCGAGCGCGTGGGCATACTCGGGATAACCGCGGCGAACCACGAGCCTGCGAGCGACCGCGTCGATCTCAAAGCCGACTCGTCCGGGGCGAAGGGCCTTCGCCGCCTCGGTGATCGCGGAGACGACGGTCTCGAACGCACGACCGACCGACGTCGGAACCTCCGCTCGCCCGCCGAAAAAGACCATCCGCTGTAGGTCGGAGCAGTACGAGTCTCGGACGACGCCGAAATCGAGGTGAAGCAGGTGGCCGGCCCGTGTCACCGACTCCGTCGGCCCGCCGTGTCCGAATGCCTTGTCGGGGCCAGCGTCGACCGCCGGATTCAGAGCGGGCGCCCACGCATCGGATACGCCGCGTTCGGCCATCGCTTCGTGAACCATCCGGTGGATCTCGATCTCGGTCTGCCCAACGCGAAGCTCCGACACAAGCGCGTTCAAGATCTCTTCGGTGGCCCGGATTGCACCGCGGACCCTCTCGACCTCTTCGGGGAGCTTCCGTCCTCGAAGCTTCCCGATCAGCCGCTCGGCCGAGACGAATCGATCCGCATACCGGGTTCCTTCGAGGTAGCGATCGAGAAGGCGACGCATCCCTGCGGTCATCCCGTCACTCGAGACGTCGCTCTCGCTGACGTCGATCGCGATTCGCCGAGGATCGAGACGCTCCAGCTCCCCCCGCAAGACGGGGCTGATTGCCTCGTCGTACGGAACGACTCGATCGAACGCGCCCTCTGGGATCCCAACGGCGTCGTGCGTCCCAACGACGGCGAACCGTTCCCCGTTGCGCGCCAGCAGGATCGCGGTCTGCCACACGAACGGACCGTTGTAGACGTACCGGAGCATCGGATCGACCATCTGATCGGTCTCACGGACCCAGATCAACCAGCAATCGATCCCGAGCTCCTCCAGGATCTCGCATGCTTGCCTCCCCTTCAGCGTCTCCAAGGTCTCCACCATGGCCACCTCCGACCGCTCGCCCTCTCGCTCTCCCGCCGTCGATCGACGTCATCCGCCTCGATTGAACCGTTCCTCCCCCGACCCCGACAGACGTATGCTACAATGAATCTCACTTCGGGAAGGGGGTGCAGGAGATGAGGCTTCTACGTGGTTTGATCACGGGCGGAGGGATTGGTGCCTTCTTCTTCTTCAGCTGGGTTCTACAGCTTCTGTGGAACAGCATTCTGGTCGATCAACTCCAGCTCGTCGGCGTGACCCTGAACTACTGGCAGGCAGCCGCGCTCTGGTTCATGGTGATCATCCTGTTCGCCTGGGCGGGAATCGGCACCACATCACGGTCGCTCAACAAGTGGAGGAAGTACAACTAGGGCAGCCCGATCCCGATCGATGTCGCGCCGCGTGGGAAGGAGTTCTGTGAGCGGTTTCCTTGCGGAGTCTGCGGCCTTCGATCGGGTCCTGCTGGAAGGAGAATGAAGTGCAAACCGTCATCTGGGTGATTACGCGCGGCGGGATTCCCGCGTTCTTCTTCTTCGCCCTCGTCCTGATGCTCCTCTGGAACGAGATCGTCGTCGACCAGCTCAACTGGGGACCCACCCTCACTTATCTCCAAGTGGTCGGGATCTGGTTTCTCGTGAGCTTCGGCCTCTCGTGGGTCGGCATCGCGGCCCGCGCACTGCGGCCCATCCGAGATGCCGCGAGGCGTCCTTCCCTGGGAGAGCGGATCGAGCGAACGATCGAATCCCACGTCGAGCGATTCGAGGAACGCGACGACTGGGATGATTCCGGAGACCGGATCGAGCGGAAGGTCAAGCGGGCCTTCGCACGCTGGGCGGACGCCGACGAAGGATTCGACTGGGAAGAACTCGGCGAGCTGATCGAGCGGAAGATCCGTCGGAAGGTTCGCGACTGGGCGGACCAGGAATAGCTCGAAGGCGGGCGGAAGGGAGCGCATGCCGATGAAGAAGGGATCCGAGTCCACCTGGGAGGAGATCTCGAAGGTCCTTCGGCGTCCGTACGTCGTTCTCGACACCGAGACGACCGGGCTTCTCGCCCCCGAGATCGTCGCCGTCGCCGTCGTCGAACCGGGCGGCAGGCCGGTGCTCAACGAACTGGTCCGTCCGGCGAAACCGATCGATCCGGAAGCGTCCCGTGTCACCGGGATCGACGCGGAGACCGTCCGAGGGAAGCCCGAGTTCCCGGCGATCGCGGACCGACTCCAGGAAGCCGTCGACGGCAAGCTCGTGGTCATCTACAATGCCCCCTACGATCTCGAAGCACTTCGCAATACTCACGTTCGCTACGGCCTCCCACTCCGGCCCTTCGACTCCTGGTGCGCGATGCGCTGGTTCGCCCGCATCTACGCGGAGTGGAATGAGGCACGTCAAGACTACACCTGGCAGCCCCTCTCCCGTGCGGCCGAGTATTTCGGCGTGAAACAGGATTCGCCGCACGACGCGCTCGACGACGCAACGACCCTCTCTCGGATCGTCCGCGAAGCGCTCGCACGCGCGGACGGCCACGTCACCGGAATGCGCCCGCTTTTCGGCGATCGCGCCCAAATCGGCGCGGACGATCACACGTACGGCTGACCGAGGAGCGCCTCCTTCGTCAGCCCGTTCGCCTTCGCGAGGCGGCGCCACATCAGATTCCCACCGAGCACGTAGAGGAGCTTCGGCATCACCGGTCGTCGAACCCGCTTCCGGGTATCCGGCGAGATCGGAAATCCGTTTGCCAAGGACGCCCCGGCCTCGCGGAGCGCCTTGCGGATCCGCCCGGTCACATGCCCACCGCCGCCGAGCGCCAGGTCCCCGAACCATTCGAATCCGGCCGCATCGGAAATGACTCGACAGATCTCGACCGCCGTCGCGTTCTGCCTCGGTTCGATGAACCCACAGTTGAGGAGAACCGCAAACCGGGGCGTCTTCGCATCATCCGGCCGTCCAGCGCGAGCCGCCACCACCCGCTCGAATGCCTCGATCGCCGGCGCCGGAAGGCTGTCGACGTAGAGCGGAGCAGCGAAGAGAATGAGATCGCTGTTCGTGACTTCCGCCACAAGCTTGGCCGCTGCGTCCTTCGACCCAACCGCCTCGTGGAGGTGGATCCAGTCGATCGTCCAAACCGACTCGTCGAACGCGTCCAGGAGGATGCGGGAGAGCGCCGCCGAGTTCGACCGATCGAGCCCTCGCGGACTTCCGATCAAGACAGTGAGCGTCCTCGTCATTCCGCGGTCACCTCCTCGAGTGCCGCGACAATGCTCGAGCGTGGGTCAAGACTCCCCTCATGAAGCAGGCAAACCTCCGCGTCGGCCGCGTGGAAGTTGATCGAGTTCCGGCGGATCAGGGCTCTGAAAGCCCGCTCCTGCCGTTCGTCACGTTCCGGCATCAGCCCGACCCCGAGAAGGTTCGGAGCGGTCGGGTATCGCCGGATGTGGTGCACCTCCGAACCGACAAAGGTGAAGTACGGCAGGATCAGCGGGATCATTCGGTCGACCGCCTTCTTCAATGTCGAGGAGTATCCGCCGAACGTCACCGGCGTGACGTAGACAAGAAGGTCGCTGTGGATCGCCGCCCGCGCCACGTCCCGTGCCGCATCGTCGATGATGCATTCCCCGGGCGTCTTCACCCAGCACGCGAAACACCCTCGGCACGGAGCGATCTCCATCTCTCGAAGCCTTTGGACCGTCGTCGTCCATCCGCGTTCGTCGAGGGTTTTCACCACGTGGCGAACTGCATCGTCGAGCGCCGGGACGTCGCGCGGCGCGCCGTCGAGGATACAAGCCGATCGTGTCTTCATAGTCTCGATCGTACCGCGAGGCCGCCGAGCCGCACAATCAGCCGTCACGCCCTTCGTCCCATCGTCCCGGGACAGGGTCCATCGAACGCGACCGACCTCGCCGCGTACACTCGAGCACAACGAAGAAAGGAGAGCGATTGCCCGCCCCGAAACCAATCCGCCTGCCCGGCCGACGCCGGTCGAGGTCGCAGCAAGCCGTGATCGCCGCTGCCGCCGCCGCCTTCCTTGCCCTCGCGCTCCTGACCCTGCACATCTTCGTCTCATCGAACGCCCTCCAGATCGCGGCCCTCTGGGTTCTTGGCGGAGGGCTCAGCGCCGCATGGATCGCGATTCTCACCTGGCGGATTCCGGTCTACGACCGACGCCATCTGACGATCTTCGGCGCGATCTGGGCCGTCGGAATTGCGATCTCGGTCCTGCTCGTCCTCCTCTCGGTCGCCGCCCGCTCCGTCCTCTGGGCCCGCTCGGTGCAGTGGCTCGCCCTGACGCTGTCGAACACGCTCGGAGCACTCTTCCTTCGTGCCCTCCTTCGTGTCCGCACGAGTCCGATCCTGGGTCGCCTCCTGTCTCTCATCTCCCCGATCGCCATCCTGCTTCTCATCGTCGTTCTCTCCTTCCAACGCGCGTAACACTGTTGCTCCCGGCAGACCCCTTGAGTACACTCGCCTCTGGAAAGAGGGCCCATGACCAAGCGACTCGTTCGCAGCCGGAGTGACGCGATCCTCGGGGGCGTCTGCGGTGGACTGGGGGAGTACTTCGACATCGATCCGAACCTCGTCCGCTTGCTGTTCGTCCTGTTTGCCGTCCTAACCAGCGGCTACGGCATCCTCGCCTACTTCGTCCTCTGGCTCATCCTGCCGGCGCGCCTGTCGGACTCTCATGATCTTCCGGATCGCTTATGGGAGGCGGCGGACCAGATCGCCGATCGCGCTCGCTCGATCGGCGATGACATCCGCCGGGCCACCCATCGGCCGAACCGGGGAGCCACGTTCCTGCTCGGCTTGGCGCTTGTCCTCGTGGGCGTCGCGTTCCTTCTGCGGAATCTCGGCGTCGTTTGGATGCATTGGTTCGCCTTCGGATCGCTCTGGCCGGTCTTCCCGATCCTGATCGGGCTCGCGTTCCTCTGGCGATGGCTGAGAGGAGGTCACTGATGTTCTCGCTCACGATTGTCGGACTCGTTGTCCCGTTGGCACTCCTGATCGTCGGTTTGGTCGTCCTGGTCGCCGTGTTGAACGCCGTCGGAATCGTCCTCGGTCTCTTCTGGCCGCTTCTGCCGATCCTGATCGGCCTCGCCCTACTCGGCCGCCTTCTGAGGGGGCGACGATGACGCGACGGCCGGCCGCCGGGCTCCTGATCCCGGTGGTGTTGGTCGCGGCGGGCGTCGTCCTCCTGCTGAACACCCTCGGGATCCTCCCCTGGGCGAGCTGGTCCCAGATCGGACGATACTGGCCTGTCCTGGTCATCGCGTTCGGGCTGAGCGTCCTTTGGAGAAACGTGAGGAGACGCTGACGTAGCGAACCGACATCCTCGCCTCGCCGCATGCCGTTGCGCCCTCAGCCCACGGCGAGATAGGCGGCCGTCACGTCCGCGGATCGGCACAGACACGATTCAGTCTCTCGACCATGGCATCCGCCCGATCCGTCTGGAAGCGAAGGCGGACCCGCCCGGACCGACGGTCGTCGAAAGCCTCCGCGTCGAATGCAACCTGAAGCGTGCCGGGGCGCGGAAGCGAGAACGCCAGATGCGACAGGCGCCGGTCGTGAAGCGGCACGTCGAACAGCGTCCCCCACCAGACGTACGCGGCGACGCGCTCCGACGTCAGAACGATCGCGCCGGAGACCACCTGACGACGGTAGGCGAAGGCCCGGCCGGGCGCGCGATACCGCGAGAGGGTCACATCCACTCGGATCCCCTCGTCGAGCATCCGGATTCCCTCGGACTCAAGCCTTTCCCGAACCCGCCTCGGCACACGGCCGAGGCTGAAGAGCCGATAGCCGATGGTCTTCCGGCTCACCCGCTCGGTCGTCGCTTCCAGAGCTCCCAGAACTTCCGGGGCACCAGATCCGCGCGGACCCCGTCCCGGTCGAATCGGATGTGGAAGTCCATCACGTGCGTCGTCCCTTCACGAATGTCACGAACCGTACAGATGGCGCTGGCGCGACCGCGGATTCCGGCATCGGAGAGGGAGATTTCGACGTCGCCCAGATTGACCGTCAGGTCGGTCACCTCCAGGACTGCGTCGGCGCGTGCCTCGTCCCCGACCACCGTGATGTCCCGATCCCCGAGGACCACGTGCAGCTCCTCCTCGACGTCGACCGG